>Ga0164297_10002418_pt1 | contig 18489 bp, 12 predicted proteins | sample GEODES058metaG_FD_113539 | JGI IMG/M metagenome (GOLD analysis project Ga0164297, IMG submission 113539) | Dystrophic lake water microbial communities from Trout Bog Lake, Wisconsin, USA - GEODES058 metaG | ecosystem: Environmental > Aquatic > Freshwater > Lake | place: USA: Trout Bog Lake...
CATTTCGTTGGTACCACGGTTCACCTGGTCCGTCACCGCTTTACGTGTATCTGTAATAATTGAACTGAGACCGTTGGCCGCATTCAAAAAATTGGCACGGGTCTCTCCCGCAGTACGTTCCACGGCCGCGTCATTTGACGCTACCGCACGTAATACATCACGTATGCTGTCATTGTTCGCCTGGCGGCTAGCCGCATCCGTAACCGTGGTCGTAAGACGGCCTTCGCCCGCCAAACGTTCCATTTGAGATGCAGTGCGCTCGACCGTGGAATTCAAATTCGATCCCACACGCTCTGTCGTGGCATTGTTCAAACTGCCGTTGGCATCAACCGTGCGGAACACATCGCGGAAACTGTCGTTGAACGCCTGGCGGTTCGCCGCATCCAAAATGGTACCGTTCAATTTAATATCACCCGAAGTACGCTCAATCGCATTACCATTGATGAGATTACCACGCTCAATCGCGTCACGAAGTCCAAGAGTTGATGCGGAAAGATCTTTGCTAACACCGTGGATATTCGCAGTGGTATACTGAGTAGCATCGTTCAATCCCGAAATGATCTTATCCGTACCTTGATGAATATTTTGGTTGGTTATCTGACTATCGTGGAAATAGTCAAACGGATTGTACGAGGGGGAAAGAGGGGATGGCACGAAATTCTGCCATTGTTGAAACGCCGGGGGAACAGTCGCAGGGGTCATTGGAGTTGTCATACGGTGGGTATATACCATCTCTGTAGAAAATATTTTCTAAACACCGCATAAATGCTTTGTTTGTAATTCACTACTGTAAATTTTTGTGACACTATGCTGTCATTTGTAAATTACAAAAACCACAGTTGTAAAAAATTCAAAAAGTTTGTAATTTACAAAGCATATATCCTGTGGTTTAGGAAATATTTAGTTACTATATAAAATTACGATACAGATGTACCGGTCTCCTTACAATCGTTACGCAGGATCGTATCCCTCGCCGTCAAGTTTGGCTCTCTATTATTCAAACCCTTATTATCCTTCTTATTACAATCCCTACTATTCCATCTACGACAGTTCCCTGATTAATTCATACTACGCACCAAACCCGTATCCATATTATTTGAATCCTTACTTTTATTAATTATGAGTAAAAACACATGTAATTAATTATATGTGTTTTATATCTTCATTATTCGCAAAGATGTTCCAAAATAATGACGATATTTTCTCCGTATTTTTTAAAAAGCCAATCATGGATCTCGACTACTATTCGCAGTGTACTTCACCAACTTCTTCTATATTTTCTGAATCTGATTATTCTCTCGATAAAAACAACTCAATTACCCAGCCAAAATTTTTGAATTCAAACGAAAAAATGCCTCGAGCGGACGAACCGAGCACTTCATGTTGTATCTCTGACATGTTGGAAAAAAGGTACATCTCCCGCGAGCAAAACATACAGTACGATGTGGCTGAACTACAAAAGTCCATTCACGATATTGAACAAAGGGTACCTACCGAAAATTTCGAGCTATCCATGAAAGTTCTCAAAGAAACCGCGAATTCCATCCAAGAAAGCATCGCCTTGTTGAACATCAACAAACAACAAATGATCGATCAAATTTTGTATAACATTGCCAGTTCTCATCATCAGCCTCACATTCTCAATGCCGAAAAAATACAGCATTTATTGAACAACATGTTCGCTACCTCCGACATTTCCTGTTTTGAATACAATAAAATACGTTATACCGACATTTTTTGTTTCAAACGACCCAACAAGAAAACCGTTATTATTCAAATATGCGATGATGATACCAGCGTTTCACAAAATGTGATTGACAATTTCGCCCAATTTCTGTCCACCACCAATTCCAACGGCATCATGGTATCCAACGCCAGTACATTCCATTCCAAACCGGATTTCCATATCGATAACTATTACGGCAATACCTTGATATATATCAACCGCATGGAAAATGATATAAATAAAATTCGACTAGCAATCAATACGACGGACGCCATAATGACAAAAATGGCCGAATATGAAAAAAATAATAACGATTATTCGATCGAAAAAATACTTTTGAACGATATTTACAACGAATATCAACAATTTCTCGTCGAAAAGGAGCATTTGATTGAGAACTTGAAAGAAGAACATAAAAGGGTCATGACCAATTTACAACACGGTTTCAAATTCTCCATGTTGGAATCGCTTTTGACCGCAAAAATGGCGAAAATACCCAAAAAAGAGGGAATTAAATGTAATATATGTAATGTGTATTGTGCGCACAATTTGAAAGCACTGTCTGCGCATAAACGAGGTTGTTCGAAAAAAATCGCGAAAATTACCCCCACCTACGAAATAAATGATTTTAGTCCATGAAAATTGATTTAATGCTTGTATTTGTATATATGAGATAAATACAACCATTCAACATGACAAATGATACCAATGCCGATGCCAAGAACACTGTCGACCAAGATATTTTGGCATATATTGCTTCTCTGCCCGATAAACAACGTGTCGCATACGAAATCGCCCAACAACATTTGGGTACCTCTTTTACTGTTGAAAAAACCGTAGGATTTCTAAGATGGAAACGGCAACAGTCCGAGTCCATTCCCCACTAAATTGGGTCGTCGGAGTGTTTTATTTTCGGATCCTGGGCTTGGGCCTGGGCCCAGGCTTTATAGGACATGCGAGGATTACTACCAAACATGGCATCGTATTGTGTCGCAATGCGGGGTTCACGGTTTTTTTTGGGCGGTTTTTGTACCGGTTGCCAGTTATGGACATGCCCGACGTAAATGAATTTATTGGTCATCTTCTCTTTCGGCGGTTCTTGTGGCGCGTCGGCAACCGACGGAACCGTGACCGGATTTGATACCCCCCAAAGAGGGCTCATCCATTTTTTCAGATTATTATATAACCACATAAACATGGAACTTTTATTTTTTGCGGTATTATCGCTCACTTTAGTTGCCGTCGTCATTTTCGTCGACATTGACGACGTTTTTGATGCCGATTTAGAATAATCTTTGAATTTCGCGAATGGACCCCCTTTCACATTGATCTCCGGAATACCGTTTTTCTCGCGTTTCTTCTTCTTCTTCTTCTCTTCTTCGTCATTATCTTCAAAAAATACCGCGGCCAGTATAGAATGTTTACCTACAGGAACGGTCGCTTCATCCATATAAAAATCACGGCAACAGAACACCATCACATATTTCATGGCCACGGCGTTCAGTATAGCGTAAGGTATCCCCGTCTGGTCCGCATAATAAGCAAAACCGTGTTTAAATACATCATAATACATGTATACGTTTCCACGAGGGGTATATTCAATCAAAACCCGCCGCTTCCACGTATTTTCCAAACTATTTCCCGAGATAACCAACACATCATTCAACCGTTTTTTGTCATAAATTTCCGGTTCAATGTTCTCGGAAAACGTACGACCCGGATAAGGTTGTTCCAAGATCAACCCCATTTGCCGTTCATCTTGTTCGTAGGACTCGTTCAGTCTCCTCCGGTTTTTTTTAATGTATTCGAGAACCGGATCCACCGATTTCGTCAAAAAATGACTCCAGCCCAACCATTTTATCCACGACAAGGGTAATCGCGTGATCGTCCAATAAAAAATGCGTTTTTTATATGAATATAGGAGATGTTTCCATGTTTGCGTGCGATAAAACGCGGATCCTAACATGATGAATGAATATACCATAACACAACACATGTGTTTATATTTTTTGTTTCAAATGTTTCATCAAATATCGTTCAATCTCTTTGCCGTGTTTTTCTGTCAATATTTTTCGCATACCCAGCAATTTTTTTTTGTTCAAATCGCGTTGGGTTTCGTCGGCCTCCGGTTCTCGGGGTGATGTATAATAAAATTCCAACATTTTGCGCCAGATATCCTCAATAAACATGTGGATCTGATTCTCGGTCATTTGCTGCCATTTATTGGCAGCCCCAATGTGTTCTTTCGGACGCATATCCCCCCCTTCATGTTCAGAATCGGAATCGTCCGCCGCCGAATAAAATCCGAAAAGCCGTTTGGGTTTTCCGTCTAACACCGTGAGTGGAAGCATCATAGAAGAAGAATACTCCAAACAGGAATACACGTACTGTTTGAACCCTTCCAACACCGTGTGTTTGAAAACGACGTCCATATGCCCGGAATGAATTGGACAAATATGAATCCATTCACTCAGGGTATGCGTAGGTATATAACCGGGAATCAACAGGAACACCTTTTTATCGGACATGTGTCGAGTGGTCTTTTCGAGTTTGTCTTCTAAACTATGTATATAATTTTCCATACTGAGAATCGTCTCGCACATTTTTGTAACCACATCATCCAAATTTTCGCGACTTTCCTGATTCAAAAATCTGGAAATCCACTCAGTATTCATAGTACGTTATTGATTTTTTGTACAATACATTCAATAAAAAATCAATTTTATTTCAACAATCAAAAATAATTCGCGAGTTTTTTGTGCCGCTTGATCCGCTGATCCGCCTTTATGATATCGTGATTGGCACAAGGAGTCCGGATTTTGTTGTCCGTATTCGGTAAAATTCGTATGCCGTTTTCACGCTTTATTTTGATCCAAGATCCCTCTTCTTCAAACGGATATATGATGGTGGTTTTGACTTCATGATTTTCTTCGGGATATAATTCTTCCAATGTACGACACATTTGGGCAATCTCGGTTCGGGGAGATATTACCGGGCTGGAAGGAACACTGTTGTCCGGCGTGTGTTTAGAGCTGGAAGAAGGTGTATTTTCGGGGGGTGGCGGGACCGGGGCCGACGACAATGATGCGGCATTTGTACTACAAGGGGTGGGGGGTTTACACCAATAAAAACAGCTACAGAAAAACTGATAGATCTTTTTGAAAAAATTTTCCATGGTCGAGAACTGGACAAGGTATAATGTATAAAATTATTTTCTAAAACATACGATATATCACGTGTAAAATACAGTACTGTTGAAACATTCAGATTCGTAAAATTGAATTGTAAATAAATCAACATCAATTTATACAAAAAATGATGTTCATTTTGCCATTCTTACTGTGGGGTCTTTCCAATGTCCAATTGGGTCTCATCAACCGACTCATGATGCGGCCGGATCTTCCGGTGCGTAACCGACACTTGATTGAATCGGTATTGTATAAAAACTACGAAAGCTGGGCAATTAAAATTGGATCGAATTTCAAAAAACAGCATTATTACAAGTGTAAACACATTCCTTACCACGAAGTATCCATTTATTCCCGGATCGGCCTGTTGAATGCGATCCGCAGATATCATCCGACCAAGGAATCTGCTACGTTTCATTTGTACGCTATCCACCACATTCGCGGCGAACTTTACAAGGGTATGACAAATCTGTCACCAATCACAAATGTGTCGAAAAAACAGTTGAGAATGCGGGGTACAAACTATATGTATGCGGGACACAACAACGACGCTCTAGCCAACCAGGCCGTGGCCAGACCCGACGATCCTCAAGTACTCTGGCAACATATTGAAGAAACCGCGGATCCGTTTACCCGACGCTGTATTACCTACAAATTCGATTACGATTTCAATTCCATACGTAGCAATTTAGAAATTGCTCGTTTGATGGAGTGCAGTGAAGAACGGGTCAGATCGGCAATACTGAGGTATTTTGTCACACAACACATGGGTATTGTATTGGTGAAATCGACGCGGTCATCATAAAATCAAATCTGTTTTTCGAGAACCGTTTCTTTGGCCACGGCTCGGATGACCTTATTGTAATATTCGTCGCGGTTGCTTCCGGCCATTGAATTCCGGGAAATTGCCATACATTTTGATCCGATTTCACTGTCCAAATCCGCATGTTCAGGGTTCTCCTCTTTCCAACGAAAATACTGTATTAAACTTTTTCGGGAGACTTCTTGGATTGCTTCTTGGAGTTTTTGGGTATCTTCTTCTTTTTTCCATCGATCTTCTTCTTTGACGTACATAGTTTCGCGTTTCAGATCGGTACAGTGAATGGGCCGTTCGTACAAACTCATTTGCCGAAGGTTCTCAATCAAAATCTTGGAAATACCCTTGACGAACCCGTTCTCGGCATTGTTCTCCAAATCTTGGTTGGTCACCTGGATGTTTTCAATAAAATGACTTAAATTCAGGGCATCTTTACATTTTTCGTTCAAAAACAGCTGGATGTTGAACTGATTGTGATTGTTGTTATTATTGTGACTGTTTGTATGGGTATGTGTATTTGTATGGTTGTGGTGTCCACCGGAACTGTGAGTAAGCGCGGTTTTAGTCATTTCAATGATGCTGTTGGTTTGTTTGGTCTGTTCTTTGGTTTGTTCAATGACAAAATTGCGCAATTCTTGGTTCTCTTTGATCAAGAGTTTGACCATTTCGGAAGAATTTATGGGTTCGTTCACCGCGGGTCCCGTGATATTAGAAACCGTCTCGTCTTGAAACGTATTTAGAGTAATTGGAATACATTTTTTCTTGTGATATTTTAGCTTATAATCCTTGTTAAATTTTTGGTTACATCCGGTACATTGAAAAATATAATCTTTACTTAAATCTAAATTTCGTATCGAAATACGCTCAATATGTTTAGCCGTGTTCATATGTTTGTTCCAATCGGAGGGGTACTTACACGAATAATCACAAAAGTCACAGACATACTGCTCATAGTATGGTCTGGACTCGATTTTTTCTCCTTCGACTCGATTTTTTCTCCTAGTAGATTTTGGTTGTTCGGATTCCGAATCATCTGACACGATAACTCGGGCAGGACCCATTTTAGGACCAATTAATTGGTTCTCGATTTTTTCTCCTCCCGCCTCGATTTTTTCTCCTAAAAGTAGATTTTGATGCCTCCGAGTGGCCAAATGCCGGTCCAATAAATATTTCCACTTGAAACCTACATCACAAATTTCACATCGGTTTTTACACAAAAAAATCGACATAAATACTCTCGATAAATTGTCTTTATATGGGTTTTAAGGAGAAAAAATCGAGCCCCGGGTTCCGGAAATTTTTCAAAAATATTTTTTCATATTTTCATGAAAACATGTTTTGTTACCATACATGGTAAGGAACTTTACAACCACAAATTTTGAGTTTTAAAAAACAAAAAAACAAAAGGCGACTCGCAAAAAGTAAAAATGGACATTTTTAAAATGTCCAAAAAATTTTTTTTAAGAATACTTTTCCAACCCCCGAAAAACCTCCTGCTCGATAAAAATAAAATTCCATGAAATATTTTCATAAGACACCATCTGCGGTAAGCCCGGGCATTCATTTGTTTTTATCCACCATCATTTTATGAAAAATTTCCACGATTTCCTGCCGTTCTTCGTCGTGTACCTTGTAAAGCAGACCCAGGAGAACACTAATGGCGGATTTATAGTCGGATTTCATGATAAACCAATAGATGGCCTGTTTGGCATCCCGAATGAACTCTTCGCGGTCCATGGTCCGGTTTTCCAAATTTTCCAGGGAAGAAATCGTTTCCTCCATATAGGTGTTATACCTGGCAAATTATTATATTGTTATTTATTAAATATAATTTCAATGAAAAACATGCCGGTATGTAAAGCCCCGGGAACGTTGGAGAACATCGGAGGAAAATGGTGGTGTATTGGCGAAAAAATAACCTCCAAATGGAAACATTCTAAATTGAACAAGACCAAGAAATCCCCCGCCAAAAAACGCAAGAATAAAACCGCCAAGAAATCTCAGAAATAGTACCGGCAGAGGTACCGACTGAAATGCCGACAATTACGTGTATACAGTTGAAAGGAAGAGCCCCAGGATTTAATAATACTGGTGAGGTAGGGATCCACTTCTTCAAGCTGTTTTAGGCCATTTTTGGGGGGATCGTCGAGCAAAAGTTCTCGAATAAGATCTTGATAAAGTATGTTATCGAAATGAAAGACCCGAATCTTTCCTTGAATTTTTTTCCCCGACAACAGTTTAAAAATGACTAGGGGAGAACCTATGTCCTCAAAAGGACAGAAATCCACGACAAAAACGTCGTTAAATTCGTTGTGGGGGTTCTCGAAATCCCCCTCCTTGAAGAGAACTACATTGTGGAGATTACACATGGGGGTGGCGTGGTATATCGGGGAATGCAGCACCTTGGTCGAGAACCTTTTAGAAAGCGCGCAACCCCAAAATGCCAAAAACATCAACAATTTCATATCTTAGTATGTAATTGTTATCACGACGATTTTACATGTTTTCCACACCGAAAAACAAATCATGGATTACTAAGTTTATCAATGGTTGCCTGCATGTTGTTTATTTTCATGGCAAGTATGGACAATAAAAAACTGTTTTTTTTTGAGTTCGTCAAAAATATTGACAGACTGTTCCTGAAGTTCGGCAACGTTCTCGTTAATCGCGTGTATATCCGTTCGAACCGTGTCCGCAGCAGGTTTGACAGAAGGTACAATAATCGTGGGTAATTTGCTGGGGTTTTTTTGGGAGAAATGACGAGTAATTCAGGTTCTCGCAACGAGAGGTCGTTTTCCGGAGTATCCAACACGAAATTTCTGGGTGTAGTTCGGCCGTTGCTACGTTTATTTGTTGTATTTTTGTTGGAGTTGTCTAAGTGTAACAACGATTTCATGGTGGGTTTCCACTACAGTATTCACATTAAATTAATTTTACAAAATTAATCGTTGTGTTACTAAAGAACTCTACAAAGGTAACCATCATTGTAGCAGGATATCGCACACAAAAAATTATAATGTGGATTTTCGGAGATAATTACAATAGAACGCCTGGATCATTATATTTGTTCAAATTTCGGCACAACTTTGGGTTCTCGAAAGGGTGATTCAACAGCTGCAAAGATTAAGGGTCAACACATTCAATATTACATTTCCGGTGGTGGCGGTAACTGAAATATAACGGAAAGGAATCGCTCCGTACAAATAAAGATCGCCGGTAGATGTCAAATTTGTGGTATTGTAAGAAGGTATTACGATTTGTTTGGCGGCGTTGGCGTCGGTATTGTCGATAGAATTGGTATAGTTGTAGAGGACAGTACCTTTTTGGCCCAATATATTGGAACCGTAAACGATGAATCCTTCCCCGACCTGAATACTACCGATTTTGAACGTAGGGTCCGCACATTTGTTGTTTTTGACACGGTTGAAATCCCCCAAATCGAGCTGGATATAGTGTAATAAATCGATTTCGTTGTCAAGACCCGAATCAACGACAAGACCGATACCGTTCTCGTAGGAGGGCGTTTTACCCGTTCGAATATAAAGATTGCTTGGGACGTTCAAAGAATTGAAACCGTATACGACGAAATTACACTGTTGAGGTATGTTGTATACGACTTTGACATCCTGTGGGCCGGGAGTCAAGTTGGGGGTAATAAACGTATTCGTGTATTGCGTACAAACGCAGGCGGCCACAGGGCCGGTGGGTCCGGTCGGGCCATTGGAACCGTTGACCCCACCCTTGCCAGAAGGGCCCGTCGGACCCTCGGACCCACCCTTGCCAGAAGGGCCCGTCGGACCCTCGGAACCACCCTTGCCAGAAGGGCCGGTGGAGCCAGTCGATCCGGTACAACCCCGTTCGCCATCAGAACCCTTGTTACCTTTACACCCAGGTTGACCATCACACCCTTTGGGTCCACGGGGACCAGGTTCTCCCTTTTCACCGTCACAACCGTCTTGACCATCGCGACCATTTTCACCGTCACAACCATCACGACCATCGCGACCATTTTCACCGTCTTGACCATCTTCCCCATCTTTGCCGTCACGACCGTCTTCGCCGTCTTGACCATCTTTACCGTTACGACCGTCGCGACCGTCTTTACCATCTTTACCGTCGTGGCCATCGCACCCGTCTTGGCCGTCGCACCCGTTTTCGCCGTCTTTACCGTCTTCCCCGTTCTCCCCATCTTTGCCATAACGACCGTCTTTACCGTTACGTCCGTCGCGACCATCTTCACCGTTTTTGCCGTTCTCCCCGTCTTTGCCGTCTTTACCGTCTTTGCCATCGCGACCGTCGCGACCATCTTCCCCGTTTTCCCCGTCTTTGCCGTCTTCACCGTCACGGCCGTCTTTACCGTCACGGCCGGATTTACCATTTTTGCCATCTTCGCCGTCTTGACCGTCTTTGCCATCAAGCCCATTTTTACCGTCTTTACATTTTTGAATAATACATTTTTTGTCATATTTTTTACAGTGTTTATCCTCGTCGTTTCGGCGACTGTTTTGTTTTCGGGAACGACAATCGCGAGAAGTAAACGGGGGTTTGTAGCAATGATCAGAACCATCCTTTTGAACGCAGGTGTCTTTTGGCATAGAAAAATCTATACACTTATAAATGATTTTTGAAATCAAAGAAAAAATCATTTGTGGCTAGATAAATGCGGTGAGAAATAAAATTGTAATTACAATTTGTACTTTCAGTAACAAAAGATTGACGGACCGGGATCGGACTTTCAATTAATTGTAATAACAATGACTTTATCTTTTTTACAATCATCAGCGTCGTTTTGGCATTCATTATGGCATTCATTCACACATTTTGGTTTGGAAGTACGACGAGCGTGATAACACCGAAAACAGTTGCAGCGATCGTATACCTTGACATTTTTAGGACGACATGTAGTACATTGACAGTTTCGCCGTGATTCGCGTTCGAATACACATTTGTTACAATAACATAAGGACCGATAATGATCACACTCACGGTCACTTCTGGGCATTATTATAATAATGATGTATAAAAAAATGGCTAGATGTTTGGAGTCAAACCGTTGGAATTACAAAATTAATAGTAGATGTAAAATTGTAATAATACTCAAAATATGCGGGTTTGATGTTTCAAGGCTGTAAAATCACAGATCATAGACCATTTTAAACAACAAAACGAAGGAATAATTGGCAAAATTGGTGTTCAGTAAGCGACCGTGGTCATCGAACAACTGGATACGCAATTTTTGAATGTCGACGGGCCCAAAATAAATCCGAGGTTCCGTAATCAAATTGTAGTCGTTTTCCATCAAGGTCGCAAAATTCTGGGTTTTCAGAGAAATGCGTGCCAAAATATTTTCGTTCAAGTTGGTACTGTGGTAAGCCGTCAAGAAGAGTTTGTTGACATTGTGTTGATAATCGTCGATAGCTAAATAGACATATTTCATGGAAGCGGGTTGAATGGGGGTATCGGCAACATAATACGGAGAACCACAGTAAACCGCAGAAGTATATCCGAGATTCCATCCAATTTTGGTAGTAATATCCACATTGTCACGTTCTCCGTTGATATTTCGTCGAAAGTCTAATCCCAAACACTTGATGCTGGTTCCCAACGGTGTATTGTAGGCGGGTTGAATGGTAATCTTGCCGGAACCGGATCCGTCCGGACTGACATCCAACGCCAGATGAACGAAAGAAAACACACTTTCGGGCTCGGCCAAATTGCCGGCATCGTCTACGGGAGCCAACAATTCGTTGATTTTTTTCACCAATTCATGAGCAGTATAGTTACCATCGGGAACAATCACGACAATGTCGCTGTCTGTGACGGGACCATCGACGACAAATTGTTGACTGACGAAAATATACAAAAAATTGTTACCATAGGTGGAGGAAATACCGTAGAAAGCCAGAGGCATTTCCAACGCACTCAACTGCATGGAGACAACCTTGTTCAATCGTGTGGGTAACTGAACTGTAAAATCCGATGTTTTTGAAGAGAGATTTTCCCGAAAACGGGTATCAATGGTCAAATACTTGGAAACAATCCGTGTATTAAGGGGGTTCAGAGTACCAGCATAAAATTCACTGTTGACGGATTGTACGAATGTTTTGTTAGGATGGGACACCAGTTCTTGTTCACGGGAACCGGGTTCTTTGGAAAATGGCACATCCAAAGGGTCAAGTTTCCAGTTTTTGGGGATTTGTGTAGGCGCAATGTCGGAAGGCCCGAAACGCGCGACCAGAATCCGATCTTTGGCCAACTGTAGGAATTCAACGAGGTCGGATTTGAAACGAGGATGAATATGGCCACTGGAAAGTAATTGTTCTCGAATATAGGCTTCTTGAAAGTCCACATCTTTGGGGGCATATTTTTTTTTCAATTTAAAAAACTGTTCCAAATCAGAGACACTGTAATTGTTGATATCTAAATCAATATTGGACATAGTATATGATATATAAGAATATATGATATATGAGATAAGGACGCAGAAAATAGAATTATGGGATAAAGCTAATAAGAAATAAGCAGGTAGTTTTTTTTATATATATTTTTATATATCCACATATGTCTTCTGGCGACTATACAAATTTGAGGAAGACACGTCAGTTATACCAAGGTTCTGAGAACATAGGGACACCATGTTCTTCACAGAACATCATCAACAATGGGGGAGGAACGACAAATTCTTCCATGAATTATCGGATGGCAAGTTGTACAAATCCAATTGGGAGAACAGGTCCACCCGGACCGACGGGCGCTGGCGCACCGGGAGCACCAGGTCCAACGGGTCCAGCGGGAGCACCGGGAGCACAAGGTCCGGCGGGTCCGGCGGGAAGAGATGGTCTGGAAGGACCGCGAGGACTAGACGGAAGAGATGGATTGCCCGGTCCACAGGGGCCCGACGGAAGAGATGGGAGAGATGGGGCCCAGGGTCCGGCGGGACAGGCGGGTCCGGTGGGCCCCGCAGGACCAGCAGGTAGGGATGGAGTCATAGGTAGGGACGGCGCACCTGGTCCAACGGGTCCGGCGGGTATAGACGGCGTGATTGGGAGAGACGGGCGAGATGGTCCGACTGGACCTACGGGTAATTTCGGAGGAGTGCTGCTTAAAAGCATTATTCCGTATGCGGATAATGTAGTGGATTTGGGTTCTCCTACCGCGCAATTTCGATCAATTTACGTTTCAGGAAATACCATATATGTAGGAGGGGTACCGATAGGTTCAAGGGCGGGATCGGGTGGACTGGGTGGAATCATACAGCTTCCATCAGGAACCACCATTGGTGGAATATGTCCGGGTACAATTTTTATCAAAGGTGCCGTGTTATCTCCCAGTTTATTACCAATAACGGCGCAAGCGGGGGATTCATACATCATAGGTAAAGATTTGTATGTATGTGTAGAAAATTCTCCCCCTCCTTATGATCGCGATCCTACCGGTTGGACAAATATAGGTCAAATCGTTGGTCCACAAGGTATACAAGGTATAACGGGTAATACTGGCGAAACCGGTCCCAAGGGAGATACGGGTCCCCAGGGAGATACGGGCGCACAAGGATTCACGGGTCCCACAGGTCCCCAAGGTCCGATTGGTGTGACCGGTCGCGACGGTAGAGCCACCAATACCGGCGCAACAGGCAACACCGGTAGTACTGGATATACTGGACAAACGGGTACGACGGGTCCGACGGGTCGAACAGGTGCCACCGGTAGAACCGGTTCGACGGGTTCCACGGGTTCGACGGGTTCCACGGGTTCGACCGGCGCGACAGGTATTACGGGTTCAACCGGAGATACGGGTGAAACAGGAGCAACCGGAGATACGGGTGAAACAGGCGCAACGGGCGAAACCGGTCCCACAGGTGATACGGGTGCTACGGGTCCAACGGGATACACTGGTGCTACGGGTCCTAGAGGTCCACAAGGTATTCCGGGTACAGCGACGAATACAGGCGCAACTGGATGGACGGGTCCAGCGGGTCCTCAGGGTGTTCCCGGTTTTGCTACCAATACTGGAGCAACTGGTAATACTGGCGCAACCGGTCCGATGGGTAAAATGGGTTATACGGGTGCTCAAGGTATACCAGGAACGGCGGTAAATACGGGTGCTACTGGATTTACGGGTAGAACAGGTATGACCGGAAGTACCGGGTCAACCGGAAGTACCGGAGCAACCGGTGAAACCGGCGCGACGGGTGAAACGGGTACAACGGGTGCGACCGGTGATACTGGCGCTACTGGTCAAACTGGTGAAACTGGTGAAACTGGTGCGACGGGTGATACTGGCGCAACGGGCGCAACGGGTGTAACGGGCAGGACCGGCGCAACCGGGCGTACAGGGTTTACCGGATCAACAGGTATGACGGGTTCCACCGGTAATACTGGTCCAACCGGAAGAGTTGGACCGACGGGCGCCATGGGTCCTACCGGCGCACAGGGAATACCTGGAACAGCTACATTGACCGGGTCCACTGGATACGCAGGACCGACAGGTATGACAGGTATGACAGGTATGACAGGTGTAACGGGTATGACCGGACCCCGAGGTCCGACGGGTGCCTTGGGTCCTACTGGAGCACAGGGAATACCCGGATTTGCCACAAATACGGGTTCAACTGGCCAAACAGGGTTCACAGGTATGACAGGTGGAACGGGATCCACAGGTACAACGGGTATGACGGGACCAACCGGTGCGGTAGGACCTACGGGTGCGTTGGGTCCAACGGGTGCGCAAGGTGTACCGGGTTATGCCACAAATACTGGCGCAAAAGGTGACACTGGAGCGGTAGGACCGATGGGACCAACAGGTCAGAAAGGATTGGACGGAACGTCGTCAAACACAGGAGCGACCGGATCGGTAGGGCCTATGGGCCCAACGGGCGCACAAGGTGTGCCGGGAACGGCAACCAATACGGGTGCGGTAGGCCCGACCGGTCCGGCGGGATACATTGGGAGAGATGGCGCAACTGGTCCGACGGGACAAAGAGGTATAGACGGTATTATTGGCCGTGACGGTGATACGGGTCCGACGGGTCCAGCGGGATATGTTGGTCGTGATGGAAGTACGGGTGCGACGGGTCCGGCAGGTTATATTGGTCGTGATGGCGCAACTGGTCCGACTGGACAGAGAGGCGCCGATGGTTACATAGGAAATGACGGAAAGACGGGTATGACGGGCAGAACTGGTTCAACCGGCAGTACGGGATCCACGGGATTCACCGGATCCACCGGTCAAACTGGTCAAACCGGTTTTACAGGGTCTACCGGATCCACCGGATCGACGGGGTCTACCGGTAGAACGGGCGCAACGGGAAGAACCGGCGCAACGGGATCCACGGGTTCTACGGGGTCAACCGGGCCCACTGGCGACACGGGGTCAACGGGTGAAACTGGCGCAACGGGATCTACGGGTGAGACCGGCGCAACCGGTGAAACGGGATGTACCGGAGCGACGGGTGAAACGGGTGAAACCGGATGTACTGGTACGACGGGTGAAACTGGAGCAACGGGTGAAACGGGTGCGACAGGATCTACGGGATCAACGGGATCCACGGGTCGTACGGGAGCAACGGGTCGTACAGGAGCAACGGGTCGTACGGGTGCGACGGGCCGTACCGGAGCAACGGGACGTACCGGATCAACTGGAGCAACAGGAACAACCGGAGATACCGGAGCTACCGGAGAAACAGGTTGTACCGGTTCCACGGGTGAAACTGGCGCGACAGGTATTACAGGTATGACGGGTGCTACTGGCGAAACGGGCTGTACTGGAGCGACGGGTGAAACGGGTGCGACAGGATGTACAGGTATGACGGGTGCCACGGGAGAAACAGGTAGTACTGGTGCGACGGGTGAAACGGGTTGTACAGGCGCCACCGGAGAAACGGGTGCGACAGGTTCGACGGGTTGTACCGGGGCAACGGGTATTACAGGTATGACGGGTGCCACCGGTGAAACCGGCTGTACCGGAGCTACCGGTGAAACGGGTGCGACAGGATGTACAGGTATGACGGGTGCCACGGGAGAAACCGGTTGTACAGGAGCTACCGGTGAGACGGGCTGTACAGGCGCCACCGGAATGACGGGTGCGACGGGTTCGACGGGTTGTACAGGTGCCACGGGTATTACAGGTATGACGGGTGCCACGGGAGAAACCGGCTGTACAGGAGCCACGGGTGAAACCGGTGCGACAGGCTGTACGGGTATGACAGGTGCCACGGGTGAAACGGGTTGTACTGGTGCCACGGGTGAAACGGGTTGTACTGGTGCCACCGGAATGACGGGTGCGACGGGTTCGACCGGATGTACAGGAGCCACTGGTATTACAGGTATGACAGGTGCCACGGGAGAAACCGGATGTACTGGCGCGACGGGTGAAACAGGTGCGACCGGTTGTACGGGTATGACAGGTGCCACGGGTGCGACAGGAAGTACGGGGGCGACCGGTTCAACGGGTTGTACCGGCGCAACGGGTCAAACGGGTGCGACGGGTTCGACGGGTTGTACCGGTGCTACAGGTGCGACGGGAGAAACGGGTTGTACCGGAGCCACGGGATCCACGGGCTGTACCGGATCGACCGGACAAACGGGAGCCACGGGATGTACCGGTTCGACGGGCGCCACAGGGGCCACAGGAGACACGGGCTGTACGGGAGCTACCGGTGCGACGGGGCAAACCGGATCCACTGGCGCCACGGGTTGTACGGGTGCTACAGGATCTACGGGTGCCACGGGTTCGACGGGGGCGACGGGATCCACGGGCTGTACTGGTTCGACGGGTGCGACGGGATCGACGGGATGTACAGGTTCGACGGGACAAACGGGGGCCACCGGTGAGACGGGTTGTACGGGAGCTACGGGTGCGACAGGGCAAACCGGTTCAACGGGTGCCACGGGTTCGACGGGCTGTACGGGATCCACTGGCGCCACGGGTTCGACGGGGGCGACGGGTTCTACCGGCTGTACAGGATCTACGGGTGCGACGGGATCGACGGGATGTACAGGGTCGACGGGACAAACGGGGGCCACTGGTGAGACGGGTTGTACGGGAGCTACGGGTGCGACAGGGCAAACCGGTTCAACGGGTGCCACGGGTTCGACGGGCTGTACGGGATCCACTGGCGCCACGGGTTCAACCGGACAAACCGGATCTACCGGCTGTACTGGTTCGACGGGTGCGACGGGTGCGACGGGACAGACCGGATCGACAGGTGCGACGGGTGCGACGGGATGTACGGGTTCCACGGGTGCCACGGGTGCTACGGGACAGACTGGGTCGACGGGTGCGACGGGTTCCACGGGTTGTACGGGTTCTACGGGAGCGACGGGCGCGACGGGACAAACGGGGTCCACGGGTTCGACAGGGTCTACCGGCTCGACTGGCGCAACAGGACAAACTGGATGTACAGGAGCAACTGGAACAACGGGTGAAACCGGATGTACAGGCGCAACAGGCGCCACCGGACAAACCGGATCGACGGGTGCTACGGGGTCCACGGGTTGTACGGGTTCCACGGGAGCCACGGGTGCGACGGGTCAAACCGGATCCACGGGATCCACGGGATCCACGGGATCTACCGGGTCTACGGGAGCAACCGGATCCACGGGCGCAACTGGAACAACGGGGTCCACGGGGTCCACGGGCGCAACTGGCGCAACGGGTCAAACGGGCGCGACGGGTGCGACAGGTTCCACGGGTTGTACGGGTTCGACGGGAGCCACGGGAGCCACGGGTCAAACCGGATCCACGGGGTCCACGGGATCCACGGGGTCCACTGGAGCAACGGGAGCAACCGGATCCACGGGAGCAACAGGGTCGACGGGTTCTACGGGGTCCACCGGACCCACTGGCGCCACGGGTCAAACGGGTGCGACGGGTGCCACCGGGTCCACCGGTTCAACGGGTTCCACAGGAGCCACGGGTCAAACCGGGTCCACCGGGTCCACGGGTTCCACGGGGTCCACGGGGTCCACGGGTTCGACGGGAGCAACCGGATCCACGGGCGCAACTGGGTCCACGGGTTCTACGGGATCGACGGGATCGACTGGCGCAACGGGTCAGACGGGCGCGACGGGTGCCACCGGGTCCACTGGTTCAACGGGTTCCACAGGAGCCACGGGAGCCACGGGTCAAACCGGGTCCACGGGTTCCACGGGGTCCACGGGGTCCACGGGTTCGACGGGAGCAACCGGATCCACGGGAGCAACGGGGTCCACCGGTTCCACGGGGTCTACCGGATCCACTGGCGCAACGGGTCAGACGGGCGCGACGGGTCAAACCGGATCGACGGGTTCCACAGGGTCCACAGGAGCCACGGGTCAAACCGGGTCCACCGGGTCCACGGGTTCGACGGGCTCGACAGGGTCTACCGGAGCAACGGGTCAAACGGGTGCGACGGGCGCAACCGGAACCACCGGTTCCACAGGGTCGACAGGATCGACTGGCGCAACGGGTCAGACGGGCGCGACGGGTCAAACCGGATCGACGGGCTCGACGGGTTCCACAGGATCCACGGGTGCCACGGGTCAAACAGGAACCACGGGACCCACCGGTTCCACGGGGTCTACCGGAGCAACGGGTCAAACGGGTGCGACGGGCGCAACCGGAACCACGGGATCCACGGGATCTACCGGTCCCACTGGCGCAACGGGTCAGACGGGCGCGACGGGTCAAACGGGGTCAACCGGATCCACGGGTGCTACGGGCCCGACAGGCCAAACCGGTCAAACTGGCGCCACGGGACAAACTGGGTCGACGGGTTC
>Ga0164297_10002420_pt1 | contig 18473 bp, 19 predicted proteins | sample GEODES058metaG_FD_113539 | JGI IMG/M metagenome (GOLD analysis project Ga0164297, IMG submission 113539) | Dystrophic lake water microbial communities from Trout Bog Lake, Wisconsin, USA - GEODES058 metaG | ecosystem: Environmental > Aquatic > Freshwater > Lake | place: USA: Trout Bog Lake...
ACGTGGCGAGGCGACGTCGACGCCAAGCTGCAGCTGGGTGGTTCAACACGTGTGTTTGTCAATATTCTAGGCCTTGAATGGTGCGAATGCAACAACGCTGTTGTGTCCGCCGAAGCCGAAGGAGTTGCTGATGCCTGCAGTGATTGCATGCTGCTTCTTGACATTCGGCACGGTGTCAATTGTGACGCTCTCCTCCAAGTTCTCCTGGTTCAGGGACGGGTGCAGCCAGCCGGTCTGGATGGCCTTGATGACGGCCACAGCCTCGAGGCCGCCAGCTGCGCCGAGGCAGTGGCCAATCAAGCTCTTGGTGGCATTCATCTTGACGTGTGATGTGCCGTTTGCGGCGAACGCCTTCTTGATGGCTGCAACCTCGGCAACGTCGCCTACCAGGGTGCTGGTGGCGTGTGCGTTGATGTAGTTGATCTGCCCAATATCAATCTTGCCGTCCTTGGCAGCCAACTCGATGCAGGAGCTGACGCCCAGGCCGTCAGAGCGGGGGTCAGTCATGTGGTGCGCATCGCAAGTCACTGCACCGCCCAGGTACTCGGCAATAATGTGCTTCTCAGCCCCGCGCTTCATCGCGTGGTCCAAAGACTCCATCACCAGCAAGCCGGCGCCCTCACCCATGACGAAGCCGTCACGCCCCTTGTCCCAGGGGCGGGACGCCTTGGTCGGGTCCTCAGGGTGAGCCCCGCCAGTGGAAAGAGCACGGCAGGCGACAAAGCCGCCGAGGCCGACCTCAATGATGGGCGCCTCCGTGCCGCCCGCAATGATGAGGTCCGCGTCTCCGTTGCGGATGTGGTTCGCTGCGGACACGAAGCAGTAGTTTGCGGTGGCGCAGGCTGTGCTGATGCTATAGTTGGGGCCCATGAACCCGATATCGATTGCCAGCAGAGCGCCGCCCATGTTGGTGATGGCATACGGGATGAAAAACGGGGAGATCTTCTTGTGCCCCTGTAGCGCAGTAAATGGCGCGATAGCGAAGTTGAGGCGTCAGAGATGGCGACGTGACGGCTCACGTCTGCACTCAAAAGCCCACTGTGTGTTGCGCGCCTTGGTGATGAGCTGCTGCACATTATTCTGGAACACTGTGAGACCACCCATGCCGGAGCCGCAGAGGACGCCACACCTGGACGAGCGGGAAGTTCGAGTCAGCGTACCTCCCAAAAAGTGCGCTCCTTATGGAGCAGACGCCTCTGCCTGCATCTTCCCGGCCACAGCGCACTCCCTGCAGCGCGAAGCAGTGCACCCTCACCTTTGCTTGTTCAGCGCCTTGAACGCGTCCGTGTCCTGGCCCAGACCCGCCTGCTGGAGAGCCTTCTTCCCGGACACCAAGGCATAACGCAGGCAGTCGTCCATACGCCGGTCGTTCTTCTTGTCGATGTACCCCTCAGAACTGGAGACACGGACACGTAGAGTGAGGTGAGACACCGATCAGCGAACACAAGCCACGCCCCGCGCGACGCAGGCCGCGAGTAGGGAACTTGCGCCCAGGGTTGCTCGCGGATAAGTAGTGCCCGTTTTTGCGGCGTCGGAGGCGGTAGGTGCACGCAAACGCAAGTCGGGGCGACGCACTCAAAGTTCTTGATCTGACCCGCGAAGCGCGTCGGGTAGTCCGTCGTGTCGAAGCGGTCGATCAGGCTGATGCCGCTCGTGCCGGCCAGCAGAGCGTCGTAGAACTTGTCCGGGTCGTTGCCGAACACGCTGGCGATTCCCATGCCGGTGATAACGATGCGCTTTTTCGGGTCCGTCTCCTTGGACACGCCGGCACGCACAACCAGCTTGGAGGCGCGAGCGACTGGACGAGCAGTCGCCTTGTCAGCGACAGGGACGCGCGCGCTGCGCAGCTGCGCGCCCAACACGGGCGTAGTCATGGCAGTCATGAAGCCGATGCCACAAGTGCCGCTTACGACACACGCCTTGTGCGAGGGGCAACGGTGTGACTCTTTGTTTGCTTTTTTCCCCATCATCATGCGTCTCATGGCTTGGTCTCTTGCGCTGCTGGTGCAGGCGGAGGCTCCGACACGGTGGTTATCTGCTGGATGTAGCCCGCTATCGCGCCCAGCACCGCGCCCGCGATGATCAATGTCAACTCATCCTCCTCAAAGATGGGATGCAGCACGCGCTCAAACTCAGCTGGAGTCATGAGCTCCAGCTTGGCTTTGATGGTCGTGCGAAGCTCCAGTGTCGCGTCCACATACGGGTGCAGCTGCTCCAATCGTGGAGGCAGCAAGTCAGCTACCCGGTCACAGGCTTGTTCGCACGCGGACAGCAGCATGCCGCTCGTAGCAACATCATCTGCTATTGCGCCAGCTAGAGGAGCATCGCCAGCGAGGTGGCTGATCTCTTGAGGGGCGAACCACTTGCAAGTGTACTCGCGCAGTAGCGCCCTGAAATCAGGCGCCTTGAGGCCAGCAAGCATGGTGTTCCACATGCGCCGCGATGTGAGTACCCGGTCGACGAAGAAGTCGGCGAACTCGGCGGAGACTTCTCGCTGGCGGCGCAGAAAAAGGCCCTGCAGGACGAACGGCCCAAACTTCGTCGGCTCCACAGGCTCGAAGATGCATTTTAGCGCGAGCCAGTTTGTGGCAAACCCAACGATGGCGCCGCCGGCGGTGAGTGTCCAGGGCGAGTCGTAGAAGAGCCAGACAACCATCTGGATGAGACCAAGAAGGAAGCCGAACCAGAGTCCGGAATCTACCAGGAAACGGAGTTCCTGCTCTCCACAGCGCTGGAACATGGCGACGATGAGACGCTTGTCAGCCACCATGGAGGTGACGACCAGCTCTTTGAGGTCTAGCACTCGGTGCACCTGGTCCTGTAGCGCTTTCGTGAAGCCAGCGACGAAGTCGTGCTGCAGCTGCGCTACAGTGGAAAGTATCTCTTGTGGAAGCACGCCGGCGCGGAGACGCGCCTCCGCGAACGCGACAGCCCAGGGTGCGACGCCAGCCTCGGGGCCGATCTGTAGAGCCAAATGCGGCAGCTCTGGCACCAGGATGCGGGCTACATCGTCCGGCTGGAGGCGGCGGAACACCTCCTGCACGTCGATGAGCTTGTCGGTGACCATGGTGACCATGTTTAGGGCCATCTGAGCAGCCTTTGCAGGCACTATGCCTTGCCATCCCCAGCCTAGCGGGCTGAGCACGTCACACCCGTAGATGGAGCCCAGCACCGCTTGCTTGACAGGCAAGCCTAGGAAGTTGATGGGGTAGAAAATCATCTGCACCGCGATCCAGTTGGTGAGCCAGCCCACGATGGCTGCGACCACAGGGATGAAGAGCGCTCCTTTCCACTGCGCCTTGAACTTGGCCACAGCCCTTGAGACGTGGCTACGCACGTAGCGCCGAAGCAGGAACGCGAGTCGTAGCGCGACGAGCAGAGCCGCTACGTTGAGCAGCAGGCCCGGGAGGTGTGACCATGTGGTGGCCGTCTTCGCAGTGGCTGCAGTGCTGGAGACAGCGGCAGCGACTGCGCGTGTGTTTGGCAACATGTGCATTGCTAGAGCGCCGACGAGCGCCCCGAGAAGCGGCGTCCGGGCGGTCTGCAGGAGGGAGAGTGCTGTACGCCTTCTGACAGGCTCCACGCCTGCTTGTATGCCACCGCCGGAAGCAGAGATTCCAGCCTCGTCGCGACTGGAGCTCGCAGAAAGAGGCGGCACACACGCTGTTGGTGCACGTGGACGCAGCCGCGACGAAGAAGAGTGAAGCAGCCTGGGATGCAAGCACGTCTGCCCTTGGTCTGCGTGACTGTGAGGCGGCGGCAACGCGCGAAGCTTGCGAGTGCTGCATCCTGTGCGTGTATGCGCTGCGTTGCGAAGCACACCGGTGGGTGCAACTTGCGGCAAAGACAGCGTTGTCATCGCCGAGACTGCAGTCAGAGCGGCTCAGTCGCCTCGATGCGCATTCACCGTTGCGGATAGCATGTACATGTTGCAGCAGGTCTCAACCGTTCCGGCGAAGGGGACGCGATGGTGCTGTCGTCATCACTAGCGTCAAGCTGAGTGCTGCCCCTCGTCGATAGCACGCGCCTGCAACAGACATGGCGGACGTCGCTGCACGGCCTGCGAACTTAGAGGAGCTGTACAGAGTGCACCTGAAGCGCACAGCTGACCTGTTCGGTGACACAGCTGCACAGCGGCCGCATCCAGAGGAGTCCAGGTGCGGTTTGCCTGTACCCAAAAGCGCGAGTTTCCGCACTCGCCCCGCACGCACGTGGTTGAAGTGAGACCGAGCAGCGCATCTGGGCGCACAAGCGCGGTGCTTAGGCCCCGTGGGAGGCCTCCTCTTGCCTAGGGTTGTTTCTCTGCCTCTCTCCCCGCCGCGCTCACGCATCCGCGTCTCCTTGCCGCGTCCACAGCCTACGACGCAAACTGGCTTGCAAAGTACGCGACGAGTACGCGGCAGTAGCGCACTTGCCGCCACCCACAGCCACAGCGACAGCAACGGATGGGTCGGCGCTCTTCGGCTCCGCTGCCAAGCCGTCACGACCAGAGAAGGAAAGCACAATCTCGAGACTGCTGTCCGACTTGCCGGCGCAGTCTGCAGGGGCAGTAGATGGCGGGGCAGGGCACCAGTTGGTTGCATACAGAGAAGGCACCGCAGCTGCCGGGCCGGGCTCTGCAGGCGCTCTGGTCGCGCCGAGTGTGTATAACACGAAGCGCGCGCAGGAGCCGACGAGTGCGAGCATTGTGCAACGCATGTCTGCCAAGTGGCCCCGTCCGGAGTGGCATGCGCCGTGGAAGTGTTACCGCGTTCTGTCTGGCCATCTGGGCTGGGTGCGCAGCGTGGCAGTGGATCCCAGCAACAGTTGGTTCGTCACAGGCAGTGCGGACAGATGCATTAAAGTGTGGGACCTTGCGAGCGGGCAGCTGAAGTTGACCCTGACTGGCCACATTGAGCAAGTGACTGGCCTCGCTGTGAGTGATCGCCATCCGTACATGTTCAGCTGCGGCTTGGACAAGATGGTCAAATGCTGGGATCTGGAGTACAACAAGGTGATTCGCCACTATCACGGCCATCTGAGTGGCATCTACTCCATCGCGCTGCATCCTCAACTCGATGTTCTCTTCACCGGCGGACGGGATAGCACGTGCCGCGTGTGGGATATGCGCACCAAGGCACAAGTGTTCTGCTTGTCCGGCCACGACAACACGGTGTGTAGCATCCTCAGCCAAGCCCCTGATCCGCAGTGCATTACGGGGAGTCACGACTCCACCATCCGGCTGTGGGATCTGCGCACTGGCAAGACGACCAGCACGCTGACGCACCACAAGAAGAGCGTGCGCTCCATGGCGATGCATCCCAAGGAGTTCACGTTTGCGAGTGCCAGTGCAGACAACATCAAGAAGTGGCAGCTGCCCACCGGGTCGTTCTTGCACAACACACTGCAGCAGCAGCGCGCTATTGTCAACAGCATGGCGCTGAATCAAGACGGCGTGCTGGTCAGTGGTGGTGACAACGGCAGCCTGTGGTTCTGGGACTGGCGCAGCGGCAACTGCTACCAGCAGCAGGAGACGCTTGTGCAACCGGGTAGCATGGAGAGTGAAGCCAGCATCTTCGCAACCGCGTTCGACATGACGGGCAGCCGTCTGATCACGTGCGAGGGCGACAAGACTGTCAAGATGTGGAGGGAGGATGAGAACGCGACGCCGGAAAGCCATCCGATTCAGTTCAAGCCGCCCAAAGACGTGCGGCGCTACTGACGCGTTTGGAAGATGGCCCATCGCAACGTGATGCGATTTTGACCAACGGCAGTCACGAAGCTCCATTCGTCAGGACGATCGTGTACCCACGTCCGTGAAGTCCTCTGCTGTTACCACCCATCTCATCCCGCAAGATCCGGCAAGCAGCGCTCCGCCAGGGAGGAAGGCCTCTCTTCACTCTCAGTGTCGTTCTGCTTTCTCATGGCGCGCAGTAGTGACACTTTGCCTGACGCAGACTCGTTTGCCAGGCTTCAACGCGCTGAGCCTGCTGTCGCTGCTGGCGCTGACCCGTTCGCAGCCGCTGGGTTGCCCGATGAAGAACGGAAGCAACCACAGAAGTTTGCAGTCGCCGCTTGCCTTGCAGACTGTCCGTTTATCCTCACCGCACTCATAGAGACCTGTTGCGTGGACGTGAACAGCGTGTATGATGGAGACAAACTGGCGGAGACACTGCTCCTAGTTGCTGCACACAGTGGTGCTGCCAAGTGCGTCGCAGTGCTGCTCAGCCACGGCGCAGATGTGAACACAACTGGTGAGACAGAGGGCAAGCTGTGGTCGCCGCTATTTATCGCAGCCCAGGAAGGGCACGTCGCCGTTTGTCGCCAGCTCATCGATGCTGGCGCTGCCTTGGACTTCCGTGACGAGCACCAAAGGACTCCACTTCACGCTGCGGCTGTAAACGGTCACGTCGGAGTTGTGGCATCTCTGATACAACGCGGAGCTGATACCTGCGCGACCGATTCGAAGCTGCAAACGAGCACCTCAGTCGCGTGCTTGCAGCTGGTATTGGGCAGCGCGCCTGACTGGTACTACTCGCCGCAACAGCTGAACGAGTTCAACGCAAACGGAGCGAATTCGCTTCACATGGCTGTGACGGTTGGTAGTCTGGAGATGTGCAAGATGCTTATCGCCGCTGGCGCTGATCCACATTTCAGGGCAGAATGGGGATGGACGTGTTCTGACATTGCGCGCCATCACTGGCCATACCGTCTGGAGCTAGCAGCGCTGTTTGATGAGGACGAATCGAGGGAACCATTCAAGCTGTGCTGCGCTGCCTGCAGCAAGACCGACTGCAGGCTTTATGCATGCTCCAAGTGTCACGCTGTACGGTACTGCAGCACGGCTTGTCAGCGAGCGCACTGGCGTGCTCACAAGGTATCATGTATCAGCCCCGAGGATGCTCGTGTCGCCGTGGCTGCGAAATACAGTGGTTGACGACCAACCAGCTCTGACCAAGTGGAAACATTAAGCACAAATAGCACAAGCTCTAATAGGGGACGGCACGGACAAGCACAAACCCAAGTTTGAACCTCACACAAGCTCTAATATCGCGTTTATGCAGTGCCCGCAATTCGAGTGATCCCTTCGATGTCATACACGCCGGCCGGATGTTGCCCCGTCGCACAGCGCACAGCTGCAGACGCGACATCGTCTACACTCACCGGCGGAGCGAGCAACACATCAGAGCCGGGGATGGCAGCCAGCGGCTTAAGAGCTTTGCCCAGCGAGCCGGTCAGGATCTGCTCCAGCGGCTTGCCCACAGTGCCCAGTGGCAGTGTGTTGCTTCCCACCACGCGATCGCCATAGATGAAGCCCGGCTGGAGGACTGTGCCTTCCGTCCCGTACGCGGCCAGCACTGCCTTCTCTGCCTTGCGTTTGCCCACGAAGTAGCCGATGTTGTCTGTGATAAATGCCGGCAGATTGTATTGAAACACTGACACATACACGAAGCGCGGCACGCCGGCAGCTTTGGCTGCGTTGACCGCTGCGATGTTGGCATCGCCGTTGATGCGCTCCATCGCTGCGTTGTCGCCAAACCCGCCAATGCAGCTGATGACGGCTGCAGCGCCAGACAACAAGGAGCCAGAGCTGCTCTGCAACGCAAACACGTCTCCCGTCTCGTACGCAACGCCGACAAGGGGCGACAACGGAGCGCCACTTCTTGACAGCGAAGTCACGGCAAAGCCCTGCGCTGCTGCTGCGCGGCAGACAGCCGAGCCGACGAAACCATTGCTGTGAGCAAGAAGAGAAGAGGAGCCATGGGAAAGAAAACGCGTAAGCTCTGGATGAAGGGCAACCACCACAACCGCACACGGCGCACCCGCCCAGCACGACGAGTCTGCCCTTCGTGATGTCGCGCACAGACGATGGTTCCACATCAACGACCGTGTCGACCGTGTCGGACGAGCTTGCACGCACAAAAACGCACGCCCTGCGCGTGCGGAACCGAACAGAAGCAGACCCAGAGCTGTTCACGAGCTGCTTTGCGCCAGTGCGACAGCTGAGCGCCTGCATTGTCACCGCCTGCGCAGTTTCTGCACTCGCGGTGTAGATGGCTGCAGCTGGGGCGTCGAGCGACCTGCGGAGGAGTCCTTGCGGAATGCTACCCCCGAAATGCCGAGCGCCCCCCGCCGCAGGTTCCTTTCGTCGCTGCATGCTCGGCAGTGATGGCTGATGCGCCGCTTCAGCCGGTGGATCCCACCGCCACAGGCGAGGCTGACCTCACCCGCACTGTCCGTGAAGCTCTGAAGCGGAAGCGCGAGACTGGTGAAGGCGCACGAGATGAAGTCGGCGAGTGGGTTGCGCCCACAGCTGCAGGCGGCAAGAGCTGCGTGCACGAAGTCGCGCTTCCGCCAGGAGTGACGCTGGCTGGCACCGACAGCTTGGCTCTGTTGCATCCCCGCTATGATGGCCCGCCAGCGAAGACGTACCCGTTCACGCTAGACCCGTTCCAGCAGACGGCGGTGGCATGCTTGGTGTGTCCTCCGTGCTCTCTATATGCGTGACCACAGAGAATGCGTCACTAGCAAGAGCTGTCCAAAATTGACGCGATGCTCGCAGGAACGGCGCGAGTCTGTGCTCGTTGCGGCGCACACGTCTGCTGGCAAGACAGTGGTCGCAGAGTGCGTGCACTGCCCCATATCAGCGTCTCTCTCTGCACATAACTCCAAGCCGCCTTGAACTCACACCTCCCCGTCCACACGCCGCTGTAGGTACGCCATAGCCATGGCGTTCCGCGACAAGCAGAAGGTGGTGTACACGTCGCCATTGAAAGCGCTGAGCAACCAGAAATACAGGGAGCTGGCCGAGGAGTTTGGAGACGTCGGACTCATGACGGGCGACACCAGCATCCAGCCCAACGCAAGCTGCGTGGTGATGACCACTGAGATCTTGCGGTCCATGGCATATCACGGCAGCGAGATGCTGGGCCAAGTCGGATGGCTCATCTTCGATGAAGTCCATTACATGCATGACCGAGAGCGAGGTGTTGTTTGGGAGGAGTGTATCATGCTCACACCGCCTGGCGCGCGGTGTGTGTTCCTCAGCGCAACGTTGCCGAACGCATTGCAGTTCGCGGAATGGGTGGCGCGGCTGCACAAGAAGCCATGCCATGTGGTGTACACAGACACACGGCCCACACCGTTGCAGCATTTGTGCTACCCTGTGGGTGGCGAGAAGCGCAACAAGGAGGGCCGGCCAGCGAAGAAGGCGGGCCTGTACCTGGTCGTGGATGAGCAGCGCAATTTCAACGACAACAACTTCAGGCGAATGATGCAGTTCTTCGACCTGGAGGGGTCAACACAGGCAAAGAAGGGCAGACCTGGACAAGCTGGTGGAGGAGGCACGGGGCCGTCGCGAATGACGGAGGATGTGCTGGAGGTGGTGCGGTGCTGCAAGGCGCAGGACATGACGCCGGCAATTGTGTTCAGTTTCAGCCGCAAGGATTGCGAGGTGTACGCCAAAAAAGTGAGCTCTGCAAACCTAGATTTCACGGACGATGACGAGAAAGAGCAAATCCAGACGGTGTTCGACAACGCCATCTCGCTGCTGACGCCTGAGGACCAGCAGCTGCCGCCGGTTACCAGCATCCTGCCCATGCTGCGTGCCGGCATCGGCGTCCACCACAGCGGCCTCTTGCCAGTGGTGAAGGAGCTGGTAGAGCTGCTGTTCCAGGAACAGCTGGTGAAAGTGCTGTTCGCGACGGAGACGTTCGCCATCGGACTCAATATGCCGGCGCGCACAGTTGTGTTCACCCAGGTTAAGAAATTTGACGGCGATGAGACGCGGTTCATCACTCCCGGCGAGTATACCCAGATGTCTGGCCGCGCGGGTCGTCGCGGGAAAGATGCGCGGGGCATTGTGATTGTCATGGTGAACGAGGACTTTGAGGGCGATACTGCTAAGCAGCTGATGCTGGGAACCACTGCGCCACTCAAGTCCAGCTTCAAGCTGTCCTTCTACACGCTGCTCAACGTGATGCGTCGCACTGCGGGCGAGGTGGACATGGAGGCGATCATCGCAAAGTCGTTCCATCAGTTCCAACACGAGCAAACACTGCCCGAGGTGCGCGCTTCTTTTAGACGAACGCAATCGCATTTGTGCGCATACACTGACTGCCCCATCTTATGTACACTAGCATGCCAAGCGTGTGGCTGCGTTGGAGGCGCAGGCGGAGGCCATCATGGTCGCTGGCTCCGAGTCCGTTGCCGAGTACGACCGCTTGAAGGCCGAGCTTGACCGCCTGGGCGCAGTCATCCTCGCTGAGATGCTCCGTCCTGAGCGGTGCATGCACTTCATGCGCCCTGGCCGCATAATCCGCGTACGAGTCGCGGGCGTCGATTTTGGATGGGGTGTTGTGTGCGCAGTATCTCTGAGGGACAAAAACGCATCGAAGAGCGGTGGGGACGCGCAGCAGAAGGAGACGTCGAGCTACGTGGTGGACACACTGCTCCGTGTGCGTCCACCTAGTGGACCAGGCAAGGCGCCACAACCCGCAGGCGAGGACGGCAGCGATGGGGAGCTGCATGTCATTCCAGTGGCGCTCACCTGCGTCAGTGGCCTCAGCGCGTTGATGGTTCAGCTGCCATCTGATCTACGACCGCCAGGTGCTCGCCATGCGGTGGGCGCGGCGCTGATTGAATTGAAAGGTCGGTTTCAGGCCGGCTTGCCACGGCTGGACCCGGTGAACGACATGCACATCGACGCGCCGGAGTTTGTGCACGCCGTGGCCAAAGTCGCGGAGCTAGAGCCTCAGCTGCTCGCACATCCGCTGTTCTCACCCAACGCGGAGGCGCAGCGATACGATGCCAGCAGTGAGGCTGGCCGGGCGGTGGCGGCTCAACGAGAGAAGCTGCAGCACAAAGCGGCGCTGCAATCCGAGGCAGCCGAGCTGCGAGCACGCATGCTTGATTCCGAGGTGGCGCGTTTCCGGAAAGAGCTGCATTGTCGCAGCCATGTCCTCCGGCGGTTGGGACACATCGACGAGCACGGTGTGGTGTTGCTCAAAGGCCGCGCTGCGTGCGAAATTGACACGGCGGATGAGCTTCTTGTCACGGAGCTCATGTTCAACGGCGTGTTTGGATCTCTAGCGCCGCCTGTCATTGCCGCCGTGTGCAGCTGCTTTGTGCCCACAGAGCCCTCCTCCGTAGAAGCGGCTCCTCAGAGCGACATCAAAGCCGCTGTTGCTAAACTCCTGGATGCGGCACAACACATCGGAGAGGTGCAGCACAGCGCTGGCTTAGCCATCAACGTGGACGAATACGTGGACGGGTTCAAGACAACATTGTGCGACCCTGTCTACAAGTGGTGTTGCGGCACCTCGTTCGCCGAGCTGCTTCGGAACACGGACTTGTTCGAAGGCACTCTCATCCGCGCTGTGCGTCGACTGGATGAGCTCCTCATGCAGCTCAGCGCCGCAGCTGCAGCCGTGGGCGACGTGCCGCTGAGGGACAAATTCAACGCGGCGGCGGAAAGCATGCGCCACGGAATCATGTTTGCAGGGTCACTCTACTTGTGATGAATGCACATGCTGCTGCTACGCTACACTCCGCCATTGTCCGCGGATCCGTCTCGCGTGAACAGGGGTACCAATGCAATTTGTGCCCCTGCATACAACAACAGCAACCCCTCGTCCAGTTTGTTTGCGTGCTGCGCGCTCAGATGTCGGGTCAGCAGCAGCAGGTCTTCACCTGGGGCGCAGGCGAGGACGGCCAGCTCGGTCTCCAACAGGCGCCCTCCCCTGCAGACGAGTGGCACGTCGCGCAGCCAGTGCCCGTGCCTGGCCTCGCCGGCCTGGGTTTCAGAGCAGACACAGCCGCCGGGAGCGTGCACCAGGCGCTGGTCGGGGGAAGCAGGCAGAGCCTATGCGTCACTGCAGAGGGCGGGCTATTCACGTGGGGCTGGAACGAGAAGCAGGCGCTCGGCCTGGGGCACCGAAATGAAGTGAAAACGCCGCAGAGAGTAGCTATGCCGGCGGGAGTGCACGTCGTGCAGGTGCGTCGCGGAGGTGCCCCCTTGGTCGGTTGTCCATGTTGTGAGTGTCTATCTGACCCCGCGACGCTGTCTTTGTTCCTCACAGGCTGCGTGGGGCGGCTGGCATGGTCTTGCCGTGACGGACTCTGGGGAAGCATACGCCTGGTGCGCTCGCTGTGGGCTTTGCAGGAGAGTGCCTGGAGGACACTTAACAGTGCCCTGTTTTTCCACCGCCTCCTCTGCAGGGGCGGCAACGAGAATCTGCAGACAGGCGTGACAGACACAGCCACACAGGTGGTGCCGACTCCGAGCAGGACGTTGACAGCGCTGCGTGTGCGCCAAGTCGCTGCCGGCGGGATGCATTCCCTGGCACTGACTGAAGGCGGCGATGTGTGGGGATGGGGACAGCCGCTCATGACGTGGGGCACCAGTGCCGTGACGAACGTGTATGACAAGCAGCGGGCGCCGAGCAGGGTGGAAGGCGCTGTGAATTGCGTGCGCATCGCGGCTGGGGCATTCCATAATTTGGCGCTTACGGCGACCGGCCACGTGCTGTCTTGGGGCAACAGCGACTACGGCCAGCTTGGATTGGGATCCACGACGCACGTGTCTGCGCCGCATGTGGTGCGTTCACACAGCAGGGGGCCGTACGTGCACGAGGTCGTTATGATTGACGCCACAACGCATCTCTCTCTTTTCTGGTCCGTCCAGATTGAGGAGCTGTCCAAAGCAGGCGTGACTGCTCTCGCTGCAGGCGGATGGCACAGCGCGGTGGTCACCGCAGGTGGTCTTGTCTATATCTGGGGCCGCGGCGAACACGGCCGCCTCGGACTGGGGGACATCTGGAAGGACCGGTTGAGGCCAGTGGAGCTGCCTCTGGCGGCAAGAGCCACCGCTGTGTGCTGCGGCGGTACACACAGTTGCGTGCTCACGGAGCATGGCATGCTTCTGACCTTCGGCAGGCAGAGCTTCGGACGGCTGGGTCGCAGCGCAACAACTGACCCCAATGTCCCGGGTCCTGTTGAGTTGCCGCCGCCACCAGCGGGCTGCTCCTGGCGCGTGGATGCCGCCAGCGCAGGTGGACGACACACTCTGGCGCTCGCAACTGCAGTGCCTTTGGCCCAAGCGGTAGCGCAGCCGGTCGATGATGCGCCTGCCGCATTGAAAGCCCCTGCCGCGGTGAGGGGCACGCTGGGGACTCCTGGAGGGTCGCCCTCGCCAATATTGGGCACAGAGTGACGTTCGGTGAGACCGAGACGTGCCATGTAACGCAAAGCGAAGCGGTGTTTTTGGTGTTTTCCTTGGCAGTAGACTGTCCAGACAAATGTGCACTCACCCGCCCATGGCACCATCGCCAGAATAGTGTGCCAAGCAGGTGTTGCATGTGTGTGAGCAACATGAACGCGCAGAACGCGAACAGCAGCAACAAATCCCAGAGGCGATCCATCAGATGTTTGCTCGGCGGACGCCCCTGTTCCCCATGCGCAAAAGGGAACGAGAGGCGCCATTGTGCTTGTGCCAAACTCTCTCTCATGGATGCTCCTTGCCCCCCAAAGCGTTTACATCTGCACACAGAGGCACGGCCAAGCGGTTCAGCGACGCGAGTAACACACACGCATAATCGTTGCACTGCGCTTGCGCTCAGCTCTCTCGGTCCACAACGCACCGCAAACTTGCTGGTCCACTCACGCGCCGTCTCCGTGTAGCGTGCCCTGTAGAGAGTAGATTGCGAAGTCAGTCACAGAGGGACGCGCAGCGTGTGCTTGGCCAAAGGAGCCCCCGGCGCTGGAGGCGCGTTTTCAACACACACTGTTGTTGTTGCAACCGCATGGTGCGCCAGAGAAGGGAGGCACTCACCGGTCCGTCTTGTAGATGTGCGCAATCTCCGGCACGAGCGGGTCGTCCGGGTTGGGGTCTGTCAGCAGCGAGCAGATGGAGAGCAGCACCTGCGGGCGTGCGTGCGCTTCAGTGAGCGGCACTTGCTTGGCGATGGAAGCCTGCATCTTTCCAGGCAGAAGAACCGCGCGGCGGAGACACCCAGCGGCTGTGTGCCTGCTTCTGTCCTGCGCGCCGCACTCCACGCTGCCGGCCGAGCCGCGCAGGCGGCGCAGGAGCGTGCGTAACTGCCCGTCCGGCGCGTGTCGGGGCACTCGCCTTGCTAATAGTGAGCGCCGGTGACCACTGCTCCTTCAAGATGTCCAAACAGATGCTGCCCTGGCCGTTGATGTTGGGGTGGTACACCTGCCGAGTCCGCCCGGACGTGCGTCAGGGCGACGCCGCGCGTGTGGGCCTGGGAAACCAGGGGGCCCTTTCTGTCGAAGGCAAAAACAAGCTCCCGGCGGCCACCGGACGCAGCGTTTCTCCCCGCCGACACACGCGGCCGACAGCCAGCGTCTCTGGCAGCGCACTCACCTTCGTCTGGAAGTTCACCTTCGGCGGCTTGAAGGGGTAGTCTGGCGGGAAGTGGATCTGCACAAAGAACACGCCGCCCGCGTACGGCGACTCCGGCGGGCCCATGATGGTGGCTTGCCAGTGGAACAGGTCATCGCCGCTGGGACCCGCGCTGCAGCTCGTGGGCGGGTCCTTCTGCAGGTCCTGTCAAGAGGCAAACAGCGACGCCAAACACCATTTGCGTGTCACTCAGCCGTGCGCGCGACCAGGCGAAGCGAGACCACAAAACACACGCACTGCTAGCTCCTTCTGGATGCGCTTGGCGGCCATTGTTCAAAGGAAAGGGACTGACTGTGTGCCACGTTGGCAGGCGAAGGCGGAGACGATGCTCTCCAGAGCGCACGCGTCAAGACCAAGCACACAACCACTTGTCAGGCTGCGAGTGCGATGCAGCGTTCAGTCAGCTGCCGCAGCGCCAGGTCCTCGCCTGCGAGAGCGGTGGCCGCTGGAGCTGAAGATGGATGTGAAGGTTGGAGCACCGGCGGCAGTGGGCCAGCACGCTAGCGAAGCAGTGCCGCCACTGCACTGTTACATGACGTTGCCCGTAGAGCACTACACTCTGCTACCGCTCCCTCTCGGGGCGACTCTTCAACGCGTGGAAACAGAGAAGGACTTGTTTGCGCTCTCTATACCGCGCGTGCGCTTCTTCAACCTGACGGTGAAGCCCACTATCACGGTCTCTGTGCGCGTCGTCTCAGATGACGAGGCGGACAGCGCGGTGGTCATCACCGTTGTACGCAGCAGAGTAGACGGGGACTGGGCAGACCGGTTGCGCCTGAACCAGCTGTTCGAGATCTGGGGAACGACGCATTTCACGTGGAGGACAGGCAGCAGAATAGACAGCGTGACTGACCTGCGCGTTGGCATCGACCCCCCGCCGCCATTCAGTCGCATTCCTTCTGGCGTGCTTGTCCGCGTCGGCAACGCTGTTCTGAACGCAGTGTGCTTCCAGCTTCAACGCGTGTTTCTCGCAGCGCTAGCTGTTGATTATAAGAGATGGGCCATCGACACTGATTATCGAGCACGACGCGCAGAAGGTGAACTCGAGTGCGCAATCACGCACGAGGAGGCACTTTCAGCGGCAGCGCTACATGCAGACACGCATGAAGGATAATACAGCGTGCTTCTTGACACATCAGCTGATGCATCATTCAGCCCGCCATTGGGCAGTGAGAGTGCTTTCCACTGCGCGGGCTATCTGCGCCAGCGCCACCTGCGCGGGGCCGCTCTGCCGACTGGGGCCAGCAAGTAGCTGTATGGTCACGGTTACGCTGCATTGCGATGAACGCTGCACAGCGGCGGAGAAAGGGGCTGCGCGCCCGCTGTCGCCATCGATGTGCCGCTTTTTTGCCGCTCGTTGTCCATCATCCATGTCGCTCGAGCAGTTGAGCACGCCAGCAACTGTGAACGTAGCGGTGTCGCATGTGCAGCTTCTGACGCTGCTGTGAGTGGCCAGGGCGGCATGCAAGGCAGCCAGGATTGCAGCTGGTGCACCGACGTCTTTGGCGCTGAATCGGAGCTGGAATGACGCGCGAGTACATGGCCGTGGCAGCGTAGCAGCAGGCGTCGCTGTGTGTGTCTTTGTCGGAGGAGGGGCGACGGGGAGAGGCGTGCTCTGTGTCGCTTCCGCCTCCGGCATCCAGGACCACGCCAGTCCCCATCGAGTGGTCTTGCCCTGCCGAAAACACGCTGTTCGAACCGCGGGCGCTCGTGCTGCACGTAACGCGTCCACCATGGTGCGCAGCGTCGCTTTCTTGCCGCATAGAGTGGTGAACCAAGACACTGCTGACCGGATGTGGGGCAGTTGCGAGTCCGTCATATGTGCCGCAATGAAAGCTGCCTCGCCACCGGGGTAGACCATCTCAGAGGCTGTACCACCGCATGCGGTGCCCGGGTTCTGGCCAGCCTCGGACAAGTACTCGAAGAAAGGAGGGTTGCTCACCGTGAACGCGAAGCTGTCGCCTTCCTTCAACACGCCGGCGAGCAGCGGCCACGATGCCTGGTCATAGGCGTCGACACGCGCATCACGGACCTGCAGCAGATGACATTGACGCTGTCAATCGACTGACAATCACGCCGCCTGCAATGCATGCCCGCACCTCAATCAAGCCTTTCACGTGCGGATTCGCATCCACATTGCGGCGTGCCCAGTACAGTGCTTCGTCGGTGACGTCTGTCGCCACAAATGACCAGCCGTGTGCTGCTGCTCCAAGCAGAGCGTAGATTGCGCTCGCGCCGGTGCCGATATCCACGCCGCGAATCGCTGTCCCGCCATCATGAGGCGGCATTAACGCGATGAGGTCTTCAACCCAGAGCAAGTAATTACATCGACTCGTCAGCGTCGGGCAGAGGTGTCCTTCAGGAAGCCACCATGTGAGGCCAAAGTCCTCCTTCAGCAGCGCGGCAGTCAACGCCCGAGTAGCGCTGAAGTCTGTGAAGTCTAGGGATGCTCGTCCAGTAGCTGCGTCTGTGGACTGAGCACGCACGCCCCGGGGTGTGTAAAGAGAGAGTTCCAGGCGGTGTCGACATGCAGGCACCTGGAGCGTGACTGCGTACCAGAAACGGACGTAACACTGGCTGCTTCTGCGCAAGGGACGCGAAGTCCGGCGGGGCGTTGGCATACCTGCCGCGTGGTGTGCTCAGTCGGGAGGGTTTCACACGAGTAAGTCTCTTTCTGGCGTCGACGTGCCTGTTGCGCGGGTGCATTCCGTCACTGCGTCTAAACGCGGCACTGTACTCTGCAGCCACATCTCCGTCTTCTTCAGCAGCAGCCTCACCAGCTTCTCGTATTGCGTCCAACAGCTCCTGTCGAAGCGCTGTTGTTTCCTCATCTTCGCCCAACTCGTCCAGCTCTGCCAGCTGCGCACGCAATGAGAGCAGCGCGGAGTGCACACTGTGCGTCATGACAGACGCTGTGCGGGACCATTCGAGGGGAACAGTCTCGGCGACTGGGCCAAACCTGGTCCGACCATGTGCAGTGAACACGTGTACGGCGTATTTCGTCCGTGCTTCAGAGCAGCCTGCTGCTGACGGCGTTTCAGGCCTCGTTGAGCACGCGTGGAAGAAACTGGAAACAAAGTGCAGTGCATTACACAGTGTGCGACGGCTTCTCGCACAATGAGCCGGCTTTCACGTCGCTCCTGTGGGCGGTTAGAGGAACATGGCGATGATGGCTGCGGCTACGAGAGTAGCAGCGGGATTGACGAGGATTGCAGGTGATAGAGGCGGCGATGGCGGCATTGGCGGCGATGGTGGTGGCATGGGCTGCCACTGCACAGCTGGTGACTGGAGTGTACAACACAAGCGCCAACTGCCCCAGCGCATGCGGCAGCACCTGCCGCTACGGCTGCACTGTGTGTCAGGACGGAACCTACATCGGATGGTACGGCTCCACCTGCTCATCACTGGCGCCGTGGCAGGGCGCGATTATTGGCATCAACGGCACTGCGGTGACGTACAACAGTCTGCTGGAGTGGTACACGTGCAGCAGCGCTGGAACGACACTCTACAGCACAGCGCCACCGCCCGCTCCGCCGCCGCCATCGCAGCCTCCCGTTTCAGTTCCCGTGTGCTCCACCGCGCCCAGCACTTTGACCAGCACTGCCTCAGCACTCATGCTGGTCGGCACCTACCAATCGCCAGCTGCATGCACGGCCGCCTGCACTGCCAGCCCTTCGAATTGCAACGTCAACGGATGCATCATGTGCGCCGACGGCACTGTCGTGGGTCTCTTTTCCAACAACTGCGCTCCGGCGCCCGCCATCGGATCCGTCGTCCAAGTCGTGGGTCAAGCCAAGGTGTACAGCGGCCTGGGCGAGTTCAGCACCTGCACATCCATCGGTCCTCCTCCCGCTCAGTGTGCAACAGTGTTGATGGCCGCTATCTGAGCATCTGTGGACTCCTTCAGCGCTACTATCTGCGCATCTGTGGACTCCTTCTGCACTGCGGTGGCCGACCCGATCGCCTTGATCTGCGCATCCGTGGACTCCTTCTGGCTTTGTACTGTCCGCTGTATGAGAGTCACACCTCCGATGACGGTGGCTGGCGTGATGAGAGTTACCAGAATCCC
>Ga0164297_10002421_pt1 | contig 18471 bp, 17 predicted proteins | sample GEODES058metaG_FD_113539 | JGI IMG/M metagenome (GOLD analysis project Ga0164297, IMG submission 113539) | Dystrophic lake water microbial communities from Trout Bog Lake, Wisconsin, USA - GEODES058 metaG | ecosystem: Environmental > Aquatic > Freshwater > Lake | place: USA: Trout Bog Lake...
ATACCATACGTTTCGAATCAAATGGCATTTGATTCAACTCAAATGGCATTAATAACGCCCTAAATAGCACTATTGGGGCATCAAATGGCATTTGTTGCCCCAATAGTGCTAAAAGTACCCTTACGATTGTTTAGAAAAGCATATATAATAGCATAGGTTGCGAATCAAATGCCATTTGATTCGAAACTTATGCTATTATATCTATCACAAATGCCATTTGATGCAGCAATAATGCCAGTGTGGTTAAATAGAATGGCATTCGTTGCGCCGAAAGCGGAGAGAAAAGGAGATAGTAGATAGTAGATATGAGATATTAGTTTGATTAAAAAACTAAAAAAGCCATTCGTTGCCCCGAAAATGGCATTCATTGCGCCGAAAGCGGAGAGAAAAGGAGATAGGAGATAGTAGATATGAGATATTAGTTTGATTAAAAAACTAAGAAAGCCATTCGTTGCCCCGAAAGTAAAAAATGAATATCTATTTAGTAGGCAACTACTATCTACTATCTAATAACTACTATCTAAAATACCATTCATTGCGCCGAAAGCGGAGAGAAAAGAAGATAGGAGATAGTAGATATGAGATATTAGTTTGATTAAGAAACCCAAAAAGCCATTTGTTGCGCCGAAAGCGGAGAGAAAAGAAGATAGGAGATAGTAGATATGAGATATTAGTTTGATTAAGAAACCCAAAAAGCCATTTGATGCCCCGAAAGGGAAAAAGAAAATGTCATTTACAGGGAATAATGAAAACGCACCAGCAAGAAATGTTCTATATAAGTGTGAAAGGCGCATACAAAGAGCAGTATGTAGCATATAGCCTCTACAAAGCGGTATATTTCTATGTTTTTGATGGGTGAAGAATGGTTGTCTGGCAGTCCCCGCTTTCTGTTGTACACTACAAAAAACCTTGCCCATGCCACATACATCAAGAATGTGCTTACAGACAATGCCAATTGTGGTATTTTCCATTGGGGATGGATGAATTTTTGCATTGCTACTGCCAATCCTATTATTGCTAATGAAGCAAACATGATTCGTTGGAGCGTATCGGCGGAGGGTGAGGGTATTTTCATTAAAAAAGGGGTTGATGGGGGTGATTAATGGGAGTATGGCCAAATTTTGAAAGTAGTTAAAGCAAATCTTATTGCCTGTAAAAGACAGAGCATCATAATGCAGAACAAAACAATTTCAATTATTTTTTGTGCCTTAGAAATCAAGGCTACATCATTCGATTGATTAATAGGTTTTTTATTACGTATTCTAGTTATTAATAAAATAGAGAAAATAAACACTCCTAATCCATCCATAAACAAATTAAAGTCGTCAGGGTTAAAGAAAATTATTTGGTATAATTTAATTGCTATCAATAAACTGACTATGATTATTGATACTAATCTTGTAGGGTTTAATATTCTATGAATGAATTTCATTATGGGCGGTATATTAAATTTGAGGAAATGTAGCGAAAGGGGTAGTGTATTTATTTAATGATGGATTAATAAAAGGCACAAGGTTAAAGCAAAAGCTCCTGATAAAACAATAGTAATTATGTATATATACTTTTGGGGTCTTAACTGATTCTTTGCTAATCCTTCCTCTAAATTTCTCATTACCCTTAGCATATTACCTGCTACAATCATTGCCACTAGGAGTATGTATTTTGAATAATACCAAGCAGATGTCTTTGGTATAAGAAAATCTAAAAAAATGTATCCAATCAAAAAGAAAAGTTCAGCGACAAGAAGCAGTGTTTTCTTTGTTTTCAATGGCAATGTGGAGAATTTCATAAGCAAATCTTTCTATTAATTGAAAAAGGAGTTGATTGGTGGTATTTTTTATTTTAGATAAAGGAATTTCAGCACTATCCCCGCGTAAACGAGTAGTATTGCCAATAAAGCGTAGAACAATTTCCGTTTTTGTGATGTTTCCAACCGTCTGTTGAAAACGGTGTCGCCAATGTTTCTTAACCTAAACGCTAGTATGATATAAGCTATCCCCCCGATCACTTCGAAATAAGAAAATAGGTAATCCGAAAAATCTACGGGATGCGAGAAAATGATTTTTATCCCTTTAAAAAGAAACGCCACACCTGCCAATACCAATAGCCACTGCCTGATCCTTACAAAAGTTAATGTATGCTGCATAGTTGCTATCTTATTTTAAAAAGCTAAAATACATATTTTGAGCAATAAAAAAAATATTTTGAGCATTAGCGTTGTAGTTGCTTCCAAAAAGTGATACTCATTTGGCGTTTATTGCCCCGAAAATGGCATTTGTTGGGCCAATACTAATACGTTTTAGAACTAATATATTATTTTTAAAATAAACTATTCTATTATTTTATTCCTTTTAAACCAATTTTAAAAAAATAAACAATATTATAATTTAGTTGCACAAATTTATTGTACAAATTCAAATAAAACGTTTTAGTATTGCGGTCAATTCAATGTCCGAGTTGAAATTTTATCAGTGGTTCACAACTTTCATAAAATAAAGAAAACTGTTTTTTTATGATACTTGCCTCGAAGAAAAAGACACAAATTAGTTTACGCTGTTTGCTATTTGCGTATCCCTAGCTATGGTATTATTTAACCTGTTTTAAGAGGTTGAAACGGGTTTATTTTCTTATCAAACCCCCAATATTTATAAATTTAAACAATTAATTCAATGAAAAAAGTACTCTTTCTATCCGCTGCAATCGTTATTGCAGCTACTTCTTGCCAAAAAAAAACAGATGGAACTGCTCCAACAGTTAATAATACCAATCCTACAACCGGAAAAAGAACAATTGCAACATTTGGTGCAACACCTTCTGGTAATCCAGATTTAAACACTTCTTATTGGGGTGGGCAGCCGCATGGAGGCACTGGCGATGTTTATAATGTTGATGGGCTGAGAGATGCCAGTAGATTTTGGGATGGCAATGTAGTGCGTGACGGCGTAACATACCCTACAACCTATTGTGAAGCTGACTTTGATGGTGTGCACGATACTGTACCTAATGCCCATGACAAGAGTGGAGCCGAAATGATTCGCCGATTTTTGATTCCTGCATTTACCGACGGGCGCGAAACGTTTAATGGTAGCACAGTTCAGATAAGTGGTACTTTCTACATTCCTAAAACAACCGGATATGGTTATACGAATCATGGTGGTTGGGTGATTCAAACAAGTGTTGATGTGGCAAACCCTCCGAACTATGGCTTCTCTTATTCTCCCTTGGTACACGTTTCCATCGATGATTATGGCGTAGGATTTGGGTATTATAACTATGGTTCTTTTAATTATACCACTGGCACTTATCCAAGTTCCAATGCTGGTCAAATTGTTACAAGCGAAAGTCCTTATGGCAACACCTATACAGTTGTATTGACCATACAATTTCACGCGCCCACTGCAAGCATATGGTGCCAGGCAACGAACCTAGCAACTGGCGTAACGACTGAAAAATCGGTAGAATATCAGTTAATCGATAATGGTTCTAACTTCCCTTTGAATCCTAATATTCAAACTTCTACTGGTTGTTATCCTTCTCATCCGGGGGCGGCTTATGGTATTACAGGGGTTCAATGGGAAAACTTGAAAGCTTGGTATCCATAGATAACTTATCATTTCTTTGGTGTTTAACGGGGGTTTGTGCCAATAGAAATGGGTAAGATTAATTTGTTTTTTAGGGCATTGGCAAAGCATTCTGTTTTGCCAATGCCTTTTTATTAGAAAAAGCTAGTTAAGGGGCAAACACTCTTTGGCTCATAGATAAACACTCGCTTGGTTTGGCTTATTTACACCTATTTATTAATTGATTTTAATGATCATCTATTTACGTTCAAGAAAAGAATGAATAGTAATAATAGTTACGTCTAAAAGGTCATTAGATAGTTTTTAATAGCCTTTATTAACGGTCAACTATTTAATCCAACAAAAAGTGTGATAGGATAGTACACTCTTATGATAATTAAGTTAATTCGATTTAGTAACATTAATCATTACTTTTGCTGCCACTATTTTATGTGAATTAATATGAAAAATAAATACGCTTGTTTGTCGATGATTAAGTTACTGCTCTCCATCCTGATTTCGGTTTCTGTTATTCAGTTGAATGCACAGACAAGTTCAGTTACTTCAAATGCACAGTCTGTAGGTGAAACGCCTGTTGACTTAGTAAATCCGCTAATTGCTTCGGATAGGTGCAGGAACTTCTTTATGACGGCAACTGCCCGTCCGTTTGGCATGGTAAAGCTAGGCCCTGATACGGAGATTTTTGGTTATTACCATACTGGCTACCAAAATGCACAGCCTAATATCTTTGGATTTAGTCATATACACGAGTTCCAAATAGGCGGACTTGTTTTGATGCCCATCTCTGGTAAAGTAAACCCTTGTCCGGGTGCAGAAAGGTGGAAATCGCCTTTTGATGCTTCCAAACAAACGGTAACTATAGGCTATCAGAAGGTGCATTTGGATAGATATGATGTTGATGTGGAACTAACCGCCACCAAGCGTGTGGGTTTTCATCGCTATACTTTCAAGCGTGATGACGATGCGGAAATATTTGTACCACTTACGGGGATTTGGAATGAGGGCAGGATGTATAACTGCGATGTAAAACGTGTTGGGATGGATACAATCGAGGGCAGCGTGGTGATTGCTGATGCCCGCCTATCCACCGATACCCGTTTGGTTATCCCCACGCAAGTATTCTTTGTAATCACAACAGATAGGCAGTTTAAATCGCTTGATGGCTGGCATACCCAAGAGGGAAAAAGTAATATCAGCAGCATCAAAGGAGAGAATAATGGGCTGATTTTTAACTTTGGAAAAGTAGCTGGCGGCACAGTCATTCAAACAAAGGTTGCTTTGTCTTATTCTTCTGTAAAAGAAGCCCTCATTAACCTTACTGCCGAAGCACCCAACTGGAATTTTGATGCCATTCGCAACGCTTCCCGCGATGAATGGAACAAGTTGTTGAGTAGGGTAGAAGTAGAGGGTTCCCACGAGAGGAAAGTAAAAATATATACTGATTTGTGGCATTCTCAGTTAGGACGTGGGATATTTAGTGACGTAAATGGTACGTATCCGATTTATCCAAAAGACCAAGATAACGTACCGAATACAGCGCAAACCACTGTTCCGATGGAGATTAAAACACTTCCTTTAAATGATAAGGGAGAGCCTTTATTTAATATGCATGTTTCCGATGCTTTCTGGTGGAGTCAGCAGAATCTGAACAGTATTTGGGGACTGGCGTTTCCAGATGCATTACGTGACTTCTGCAATTCATGGCTTAGGTTTTATGACAATACGGGTGTTTTGCCATTGGGGGCAACTCCGGGAAGGATAGATTGCATCATGACTGGTCAACAAGCTGCACCGTTGTTGGGACGTGCCATCCAAATGAATTTGCCGGGGGTAGATGCCACCCACGCTTTTCAGGCATTGAATGCCACTAGCCGTAATGGCAAGACAAGGCAGTTGGGCGACCTTGATATGTATAACCGCTTTGATGGTTGGATGCCCGCTGATGTTGATAGGATTTCAGTGACCCGCACCGTGGAGGAGGGATGGTGTGATTATGTAATTGCGCAGATAGCAAACAAACTGGGCAACACTAAAGAGGCAGACTTTTACAGTCATCGTTCATTAGGTTGGAAGAATTTGTATAATCCCGAAAGCGGATGGCTGCAACCCCGTGATTCTAACGGAACTTGGACTACTCCCTTTACGCCTTTGGTATATAATACTTTTGGTTTTCTAGAAAGCTATTCGGCAGTGTTGACATGGTTTCCCGCTCAGTACGATTTGGATGGGATAATGAAAGTGATAGGCGGACGAGAGAAAACAATTGAACGTTTGAATCATCAATTCGAATTGGCTTCACCACAAAAATTTAGGTTTGGGTGGTTGCAATACGAAAACAATACTGGATTTTATCATGCCCACTTATTCAATATGTTGGGTGATCCTATAAAAACCCAACACTGGACCCGTGAAGTTTACAAGGCAAATTACAGTGCCATCACGCCATCTATTTCTGCTTATGCCGACGACGATGAGGATCAAGGACAAATGGGTTCGCTTAGTGCATTGATTTCGATGGGCTTGTTTCAAATGAAGGGCGGGTGCGAGGTGAACCCAAGTTACGAACTGACTGCACCAATGTTCAAGCGTGTGGTTGTTCATCTGCAACCTGATTGTTACAAGGCAAAAGACTTGGTGATTACAGCTGGGCCAGACCCCGAAAAGAATGAATATATTGAGTCTGTAACCTTGAATGGAAAGCCTCTTAAAAGCCTTTCCATTACGCAAGAAGAGATTAGCAATGGCGCGCATTTAGATTTTATTCTATCTGATAAACCAAATCCTAAGTGGCTAAAGAAAGATAAATAATCTATCAAGGGTTTACCACAAAGGAAACAAGGAAAAAACAAGGAACACAAAGACTCTTAAATAAAATCCTTGTGTTCCTTAGTGAAAGTTCTTGTGAACCTTGTTGTAAGATTTGATTCGCAAAAAGGAACAACAAATATGTTTTTTAATCATTACAAAAAAGAGAAAATGAAACGACTCGCATCGATTGCATTGATTACTACGTTGATACTGATAACGCCAATGAAAAGTTTATTGGCACAACAAAGCGCGCCTACAAAGCCTTTGTCTGAATTGCAACTTGATTTGGTAAACCTACGTTTTGGTATGTTTATACATTTTAATCCATGTACTTATCTCGATCCGCCTTATCAATTGCAACCCGATCATGCACCACCCCGTCAAGGGAAAGATGGCATCTTGGGTACAGCCGATGACTTGAGTCCTGATTTATTTAACCCTGTAAAATTAAATTGCGGACAGTGGGCAGATGCGGCAAAGAGTGCAGGGATGAAGTTTGGTATACTTACCACCAAGCACCACGATGGTTTTTGTTTGTGGCCTAGTAAATATTCTACTTATACGGAAGCGTATGGCTTTAAAAGGGATGTCGTGCGTGAGTTTGTTGATTCATTCCGTTCCCGTGGGCTAAAAGTAGGTCTGTATTATTCTATCCGAGACAGGACGGAGAAGATTGCAAGTGAATATTACTCGAAAGGTGACAAGACATTAAAAATGGACTCAACACAGGGTGATGTTTCAAGGACAAAGATTGAATTAATCAAAAATGAATTGACAGAATTGTTGACCAATTATGGAGATATTTTGTACATAGTCTTCGATGCTTGGGGAAATACTTGGCATGAAAGCCCTACTTTTTACGATATTACTTATGCGGAAATATATAACCATATAAAGTCTATCCAACCAAATTGTTTAGTGCTGAATCATTCCAATATAAGAGGCGTTTGTGATATACCTCAAATAGAATTGAATGCCAAGATGGGTTTACCTACAGGCGATGATTGGCCGGCAGTAGGTGGCAATACTTTTCATGGCAAATGGTTCTGGCGTGCAACTTTTCCTACAATGCCGCTTCGTTCTCTGCATTGGGTTGTTGATGAAAATTTGATTCCATTTAACAAAAGAAACATTGTATTTCAATTAAATTGTCCTCCAAATAGGGATGGATTGATAGACGACAACATGGTATCCCGTTTGGCAGAAGTAGGTAAGGCATGGACTCCACCTGCACCACTTACAACGGTACCTGACTCATGGAAAGACTGGCCTACACCGCAAAATGTTAAACTCTTTAAGGGCGAAAACATAGCGAAAGGAAAAGTCATTCGTTCTTCGGCAAAAGATAAAAATGCCGCTGTTGATTTAGTTGTTGATGGCAACCCAAATACTTCCGTTGATTTGTCGGGGGACAGTAGTTGGTTTGAAATTGATTTAGGAAAGGTGGAACCTATTGCTGGTATACATATTTGGAATAGGGCTTTGATTGCCCATGCCTTATGCGAAAAGGGATACGTGTTTATTTCGGAAACACCCTTTGTTTCAAATAGTATAGCAGAAATACAAAAACAAAAGGGCGTTAAAACAATTGCCATCAATGAACCTGTATCTTTTCCTTCGCCTTTTGTTGTGAAGGCAAAGGGAAGATATATTCGATTGGTATCCACTTCAAAAAACAAGTTGGGGATTGCAGAATTGGAAGTATTTAGGAAGTAGGTTTCACCTTCCATTACCTATTCTATTCAATAAAGCAAGGGGCAGAAAACTGAAAATTATAATCGGTGCCAAGGAAAAACATTGAATCTGTTTTGATTTAATCGCCAAGGGGCTTTACTTTGCAGCAGATGATTAAACAAATACAATTTATCTCCATGCTCTCATTGGTGCTTGTGCTTGGTAGTAGTTGCCATGCACTGCGGAACCTTACTTCCAAGGATAATTCTGGAACGGCAAAAACGATAAAGAAGAAACCAACACAAGATTTGAACTTCATTGAAGACATAGAAATGCTACCGGGGGGTGTGGTGGTTACACGTCACAAAACAAGCGGCATCACAAAAGATGGGCCAACTTACCATTACTTTGAAAAAGGTGGAAGTACAATAGAAGAAGCAAATTACCTACAATTCAAGTATGGCATCATCACCAATATTGAGGTGGAACGCCTGACAAATGTACCCCTTTTACAGAAGATAGATGAGTGGTGGGGGACGAGATACTGCATTGGTGGGCAAACGAAAGACTGTACCGACTGCTCTGGCTTTTCTTGTAATATCTTTAAAGACGTGTACAACATTCAACTGCCCCGTACCGCAAGTGACCAGTACAATGCTTGTGACAAGATTAACGTCGATGACTTAAAAGAGGGCGACCTTGTGTTTTTTCATACATACAGTCGTGGCATATCGCACGTTGGGGTTTATATAGGCAACAACAAATTCGTTCACGCATCCACTAGTGAGGGTGTTACCATCAGTGACCTTACCGACAACTATTGGAAACCACGCTTTATGGTGGCGGGAAGAGTGAAAACTAAGTGATGAAATATGAGTGTTGAGTTATGAGGTATCAATTGCGCTACATAACTTATAACCCATAACTCATAACTCATAACTAAAAGAACATGCTTTCAATACATTTAAATAACGTTTCCTTCTTTGCGTATCATGGTTTGTATGAAAACGAACGGAAGGAAGGTAATTTGTTTACAGTAAATGCTACTATAAACTATCATCCTACTCGAATGATTGATGACCTATCGCAAACGATAGATTATGTAAGCATTTATGAGTTAATAAAGCGACGAATGTCCACCCCCACTCACCTGTTAGAAACAATAGTGATGGATATTGCCAATGAAATACTTGCTCAATACCACTTGGCAGAAGATGTTTGCATATCATTAACCAAAGAGAAGCCGCCTATAACTAATTTTGAAGGCTCAGTAGGAGTGAGTTATACGTTGAAAAGAGAAGAAAGATAATTTATGATTAAATACGGATTTTTATTGGCGATTGTTTTGATAAGCCTTGCCAAAGTAAACGCACAAGACATTGCAGTACTGATGAAAGTAGCCCAGAACTATGAGCGTGACCTTAAAGAACCTGAAGCTTTAAATCAGTACAAACTAGTATTGGAAAACGATCCCAAAAACATGAAAGCATTAATAAAAACAGCGGAACTAAGCTGTTCAGTAGGGGCGAGGTTGGAAAGCCAGACTGACAGACGCTTGCAATATGAGAGTGCAATGTCATTTGCAAAACGTGCTTTGTCACTAGACAATAATGATGCTGACGCCAGCTATGCAATAGCCATGGTGAGTGGCAAAATGATAGAGATAGAACCAGACACAAAAAAGAAAGTGGCTTATGTGAGGGATGCAAAATTATATGCCGATAAGGCATTGTCTATAAATCCAAACCATGCCAAAGCAACCTTTATTGAAGGCAGGTGGCATTACGAAATGGTCACGCTTAATAGTTTGAAACGTACTGCTGCAAAGCTACTTTATGGCGGATTGCCAGAAGCAAGCCTTGATAGTGCAATGGCTTATTTGGAGAAAAGTAAACAACTTGACCCATACTATGTACTCACCTATTATTACCTAGATAAAGCCTACAAAGAAGACAATAAGCCTACCAAACAAATAGATCTGCTGAACAGGATGGTTAAATTGCCTACCCGAACTTTTGATGACATAGCCATGAAGGCAGAGGCGACAAAGGAATTGGCAGACCTACAATAGTTAGTTACTATATGAGTTCTTGATTAACTTGCGCCAAAATATAAATGAAATGTCTTACCAGCCTTCCTCAGATAGATATTCGAAGATGATTTACAAACGATGTGGCAATAGTGGGTTGTTGTTACCCACCCTTTCATTGGGCTTGTGGCAAAACTTTGGCGATGTGGATGCAGTGTCCAATTGTAAGAAAATACTGCAAACTGCCTTCGACAATGGCATTACCCATTTTGATTTAGCCAATAATTACGGACCTCCTCCAGGTAGTGCGGAAACAAACTTTGGAAAGATTTTGAAGGAAGATTTTGAAGGATACAGAGATGAACTAATTATATCTTCTAAAGCGGGATATACCATGTGGGATGGTCCGTATGGCGATTGGGGAAGCAAGAAATATTTGGTGGCAAGCCTTAATCAAAGCCTTAAAAGAATGCAATTGGATTATGTGGATATATTTTATCACCATAGACCAGACCCTCTTACCCCTTTGGAAGAAACTATGCAAGCCCTCGATTTGATAGTGCGACAAGGTAAGGCATTGTATGTGGGAATATCCAATTACCCTGCTGCCGAAGCGAGAGAGGCATTCACTATTTTGAAACAATTAGGAACGCCTTGTTTGATTCATCAACCAAAGTATTCTATGTTTGAAAGGTGGGTAGAGGGTGGACTATTGGATGTATTGGAGGAATTTGGTGTAGGCTGTATCCCTTTTTCCCCTTTGGCTCAAGGGTTATTGACAAACAAATACCTAAACGGAATCCCGAAAGACTCGAGGGCAACGAGGAATTTGTTTTTGAAAGAAGGAGACATAACCCCCGACAAGATTGAAAAAGTAAAACAACTGAACGAGTTGGCAGTAGTCCGCAACCAAACATTAGCACAGATGGCGTTGGCATGGTTGATGAAAGATACGCGTATTACCACCGTATTGATAGGCGCAAGCAAACCTGAGCAAGTATTAAACTCGATAGCCTGCTTGGATAATCTTCATTTTTCAGAGGAAGAATTGAACAAGATAAATCAAATATTGAACTAATTTTTAGAAATCAGAAGGGTAAATATTAATAAGGCAGCAGAAAGCAAATAAATTAAATCTTTATATTCAAATAGTTTTTTAACTTGTGCATTCTTATATTGATTTATTGACGAATTATTATGAAAATAAACAACTTTTATAAGCACATTGACATTAATTATTATTCGGCTACTGCTAAATACTTGCAGCTTGCCAATGCTATTACCAAAGCTATTAATGAAGGAAAGCTACAAAAGGGCGAACCATTGCCGTCTATTAATGAATTAAGTTTCGAGTTCGAAATATCTAGGGATACCGCTGAAAAAGCATATAAACATCTAAAAGATATTGGCATCTTGGGTTCTGTGCCAGGCAAAGGATACTTCATAAAAAACGTAGAAGTTGATGGTCACCTAAAAATATTGATGCTCTTTAATAAATTGAGCCCTCACAAAAAGATTATTTACGATGCTTTTGTAGCCAATATCCCCGATACAGCAGCCATCGATTTATTTATTTTCAATAATGATTTTACTTTCTTTAAAAAGGTATTGTCCGCCCGTATCGATCAGTACACTCATTACATTTTGATGCCACATTTTAAAGAAGGCGGTGTGAATGCGCATGAAATAATCAATACAATACCGAAACATAAATTGATAATGATTGATAAGTTGATACCTGGCATTACCGGAAACTATGCTGCTATCTATCAGGACTTCGAGAAAGATGTTTATAGTTCTTTGGAACAAGCTTTGGAACTATTGGCAAAATACCATACACTTAAAATTGTATCATTAGAATATGCTATATATCCAAAAGAGATTGTAAAGGGGTTCTTGAATTTCTGCCATGAGTATGCATTTGATTATGTAGTTATTGATAATCTGGATACGGTAACCATAAATGCCGGAGATGTTTTTATAACGCACATGGAAAGTGACTTGGTTGTTTTGATAGAAAAGATATTATCTACCGACTTACAGGTTGGAAAAGATGTAGGGGTCATTTCTTATAATGAATCACCATTGAAAAAAATTATTTTAAACGGAATCACTACAATATCTACAGATTTTCAATTGATGGGTGAAAGGGCAGCGCAAATAATCTTAGAAAAAACGTTGACTCACGAAGCGTTGCCTTCTCATCTTACTGTAAGGAATTCATTATAATGATCGCCTTTCTTTGGTGCATTTAAATGCAATACTTATCTCCTGCCTTTGTGCTGATTATTAAAGTTACGCCTTTTGCCATTGTTGCCACCACTGTGCGGCTTTCTTACAAATGGTTGATAAGGAGGCGTAGCCCCATATTGTTCTGGAACAGTTGCCTTTTCCACGGGTTTACCCAATAGTTGCTCTATATCAGCAAAGAGGCTTTGTTCTTTTTCACTAATCAAAGTCATTGCAATGCCGTCAGCTTCTGCACGGGCAGTACGACCAATGCGATGTACATAATCTTCGCCATCGTGGGGCACATCGTAATTAATAACTAGATCAATCGTATCTACATCAATGCCACGACTTAGAATATCGGTAGCAATAATGATAGGAATCCTTCCACTTGAAAAGCCCTGCAATACTTCTTCACGCTTTTCTTGCTCTAAGTCGCTATGTATCTCAGCAACTTTCATCCTTGCTTGCTGCAATTCGCGGGCAAGTTGCTTTACATCCTGCTTGCGTCCACAAAAAACAACAGCACTACGGTGTGGCGTGGTTTGCAATAAATATTTGACTAAAGGAAGTTTCTGTGGTTCGTATATAACATAAGCCTTCTGAACAATCTTTTCAGGTGGTTTGGAGATGGCTATATTTATTTCGGCAGGTTCGTGAAGTATTATCCTTGCAAGCCTTCTTATCTTTTCAGGCATTGTAGCCGAAAACAAAAGTGTCTGTCTCTTCTTTGGCAGATGTGCAATGATGGTATTGATATCATCCTGAAAACCCATATCCAACATACGATCGGCTTCGTCTAATACTAAGAATTGTATACCATTAAAATCTACATAGCCCATCTTTAGGTGAGCCAATAAACGACCAGGTGTACAAACAACAATATCTGCTCCTGTTTGCAATGCTTTCTTTTCAGCAACAAAGTTTTGCCCATCACTTCCACCATAAATAGCAATGGAACTGATGTTTGTAAAATACGAAAGCCCCTCTATCACTTGTCCAATCTGTATTGCCAGCTCTCTTGTAGGGACCAATATCAATCCACTTACCTTGCTGTGATGGTTGTTTGTAATAAGGTGATTCATCATCGGTAAAAGAAAAGCCGCTGTCTTACCTGTGCCTGTTTGGGCAGAAGCAATCAAGTCTTTACCTGCCATTATCAATGGGATTACTTGTTCCTGAACGGGGGTAGCGGTTTCGTAACCAGATGATTCTATCCCTTCTAAAAGTGTTGGTTGAAAATTAAACTCAGTAAAACGCAAAATGAAAATTATTTATGAGAGCAAAAATGTTTGGATGCTCTCCTGTTATGTTTTGAAGGTGGTAAAGATATATGAAATTAGATTGATGAAAATAAAGTATAAATAAATCGCGTGTAAATAAGTTTTTCGTTATTAACCCACTTGCTTTTTTGTTAGGGGTTGGTGTGTGGTCTAATATATAGAAACAAAAAACTTATTTCTTAAGTTTTTCTTTCCTTAATTATTGTTTTTCTACGACAGAAAACATATTTTCTTTCATAGATTATTGTTTTTCTACAACAGAAAACATATTTTCTTTCATGGATTATTGTTTTTCTACGACAGAAAACATATTTTCTTTCATGGATTATTGTTTTTCTACAACAGAAAACATATTTTCTTTCATGGATTATTGTTTTTCTACAACAGAAAACATATTTTCTTTCATGGATTATTGTTTTTCTACGACAGAAAATATATTTTCTTTCATAGATTATTGTTTTTCTACAATAGAAAATACATTTTCTTTGAAAGAAAAAGATTTTCTATGACAGATAATATATTTTCTTTGAAAGAAAAACTTCCTTTTTATGTTAAATAAATACTTTCTAACGTCCGTAAATATTTTTTAAGGCATAATATATTTTGCTTCATTAAAAAAACACCTTTTATAATTACACGCCTTCTTTTAATCGGGTACTCATCTAAAAAATGACAATGTATAAATAAGTTTTTCACTTAGCCCTCCGCTTTTGGAGAGGGGGTGGTGGTGGCTAGATATAAACTATAAAGCGAAAAACTTATTTACACCCGATAAATCAGCCCCAATTCTGTGGTTAAGTATTCAAATAATTGGTAGTTCAGTAGGTTAAATCCTAATTAAATAAAAAATATCTACACAACATTTCTGTTTGTTTAAATTTTTATGCCTAATATTGACTTGTCAAATAAATTTAAACGCTGCAACATGAAAATTCTAACGAAAATACTCTTTGTTATCATTGGCATCATCGCAATTGCACTTATCGCTGCCATATTCATCAAAAAAGACTATACGGTTGAAAGGGACATTACTATCAACAAGCCGAAGGATTCAGTATTTAATTATATCAAGTACCTAAAGAATCAGGATAACTTTAGCAAGTGGGCTTCGATGGATAAAAACATGAAAAAGACCTACACAGGCACTGACGGCACTGTGGGCTTTACGTCTGCATGGGATAGCAATAACAAAGACGTTGGTAAAGGCGAGCAAACAATTGCTGGCATTGCAGAAAATGAAAGCATTGATTACAATATACATTTCATTAAACCTTTTGAGGGTAATTCGACCGCCTATTTAACGGTAGAAACTGTTGGCAACAACCAAACGAAGGTTAGGTGGGGTTTTGCTGGTAAGATGAAATATCCAATGAACATTATGCTTGTATGCATGAGCATGGATAAGATGATTGGTAATGACCTACAAACAGGACTTAGTAACCTGAAAGCAATACTGGAAGGGGGAGTTAGTGATTAATGTTGTTTTCACTAAACACTAACAACTAACCCCTAACAACTAAAACAAGTCCACCAAGCTTTTTACAAACACTTTGCTGCCCAAAATTCCATTTTCAGTCTTGGAATCAATGGTGATTATCTTCTTTTCGTTGGGCAACAAATCAAAATAGTTGTCGCTGAAGTGGACATTCTTCCCTAGTATATTTAGTTCTACATATTTGGCAAAAACATTGCTTATAACTGCGCAACTATTGCCATTTATTGGCTGAATTTGTATGTTAGGCTTTGATAATTTAAGTTGATAAGGCTTGCAAAAAGTAAAGTGACACACTACATCCTTATAGTGCGGACTCTTTAGCGTTGCCTTCATATACAACCCATTCGTCTCGCTCCTTTTGCTCACCCAGTCACCTATTTCAGCGATGGTTGTGGTTTGCTTTTCTACAATCATCGGAATTTCAATCTTGTCGTATTCCTTCCCAGCGAAGTCATAGATGGACAAATACAATATCCCATCTACATTTTTCAATAAATCGTTGGTAATATCCACTGTCCAATTCTTTTTGTCGGTCGAATCCAGCGTAATCAGCACGTCCGCATAAGCATCTTTTATCCCATACATCGCCGCTTTCCAGTTATTATAGTAATCCACGGTAGCCCAACTTGCCACAGGCCAACAATCATTCAATTGCCAATAGAGCGTACCCATATTAGTAGGCATTTTGCTACGATGAATCTGGATTGCTGTATTAAAAACATAGTCCTGCATGCACTGGGTGGCGTAAATATAATCAGGAAAATTCTTTGGTTGCGGCATATATTGGTTGATATAACTCTGCATCAAAGGATAACCTTTTGGATGCTTCTGATGGGTACGCATCGTGGCAGATGCGGTGTCATAATCGTATGGGAGGGCGTATTTTTCTACGGTAGAAAGCTCTGGCATCGACTGCATTCCATACTCACTTACAAACCTTCCCGTCTTTTCACGGAAAATTTCAGCTTCCTTTTCATAACCCCACACGCCCCAATAGTGCGAGTCGCCATTGGTGATACTTTCATCGTGTGTCCAGCCAAAAAGAGGCGAAGAAGGGATGTAATTCCTGCTATTATCGTACTGTGAAATAACAAAAGGAATGGTTTGCAAAAACAATTTCTTATACGCATTCTCTATCCTCGCCTCGTCTTTCGGGTCTTTGGCAAACTTATCTTTCCAGCCCCAATTGTTCCATCCTTCATAACATTCATTGTTGCCACAATAGAGGGCAAGCGACGGATGATTGCGCAAGCGGGTAATATTATCAGCCAATTCGGCAGAAACATTGGCTAAAAAGGCATCATCATCGGGGTACATTGCGCAGGCAAACATCATATCTTGCCATAAAAGAATCCCTTCTTCGTCACAAAGGTCATAGAGGTCGTCACTTTCATAGATACCACCGCCCCAAAGCCTCAGCATGTTCATATTCGCCTCCTTGGCATTGGCAATTTGTTTCCGATAAGTATCTTTAGTAATCCTTGGCAAGAAGGCATCGCAGGGAATAAAGTCCGCACCCTTCATATACACAGGTATCCCGTTGAGTTTAAAATAGAAACTCTGCCCTACATTGTCTTTTTCCTGCACCAATTCAATGGTTCTCAAGCCCAGCTTTTTGTTGATGGTCACTTCGGCGTCCTTAATGCTTTTTATAGTCGAAACAGTGCTATATAAATAAGGTTTCCCCAACTGATAAGTCCACCATTTCTTGGGATTGGCGATGTTTATGTCAATTGAAACTTCGTTCCTGCCCTTCTTCAACGCAAACGTCCTGGTAACACTAAAACTAGGCAGGGGCAGTTTGTCCTGAATGTGTATTTCGGCAGAACAAATGGCATTTGCGTCTATCAAATAGACTGCCTTTACCTGCGCCATCTTGTCCGTAAGCGAAGTGATGACAAAGTGCAAATCATTAACTTTTATATCGTTCCAAGCATTGAGGGAAATGTTTTTCCAGATGCCGCAAGTAGTAAACTTTGGGCCCCAGTCCCACCCAAAACTATACTGCGCCTTGCGTACATACATCCTCGGATAATCAATGGTAGGCCATGCAAAAGGTGCATCCTTCTTGGCAAGCTCATCTACTTTGTTTTGAGCGGAATGAAAGTGTATATAAAGGTAGTTAGTTGGTTTCAGCCACTGTTTCACATCCACTTTCCAGGTGCGGAACATATTATTGGCGTCTAGTATCTCAGTTCCATTCAGGTACACGTCGGCATAAGTGTCCAAACCCTCAAACACAAGCTCAGTATGGTTTTGCTGCAAGGTAGCAGCCGATGCGTCGAAGGTTGTTTTATACTCCCAATCTTCCCTATCCACCCATTGCACCTTGCTTTCATTGTCCCGATAATATGGGTCGGGTATTTGCTTCTGTTTCAACAAATCAGTATGCACCGTACCCGGAACCGTGGCGGGCATCCAGCCAGTAGTGTCACCCACTTTCCTGAATTCCCAGTTGGAAACAATCAATTGACTCTGGCTAAAGCCACTTGTCACACTAAAAATGGTAAGTAGGAAGACTATTATTTTATTCATAGAAATTAGCTAATCAGATTTCGAAGGTATAAAACAATCAATAATAGCAGTTATTTAATCCATAATATCCAAAAAATATATCCTTTCAAAATGTTTCCTATTCAAGGTTGCGAAAGGTAGGTTGTTGCTCACGGCGGTTGCGGCAATGAACAAATCGGCAATATCAATCTGTTTACTTTTGGCTTTCAAAAGGTTATTTATGATAACCGCCGCTCTTGCAATTACCTTATCAAAAGCAATTATTTCAACATCTTCCAGCAATTCTTCCCAAAATCCGTATTTAGATGCCGAAACGCCTGAATAAATTTCATATTCAGTAATGGAAGAAATCACAAACGTATGTTCTTGGCTTTTTAGCATAAACATTCTTGCATTTTCTTTATCGGTCTTCCTAGAGTAATCAATCAAAATGGAGGTGTCGAGCAATATCATTTTGTTCTCCATTTCTTGAATGCTTTTCTGGTTTCTTTAAAATTCGTTTCCTCCTCCTTTGTCATCACAGGGCCGTTTAGCAAGAATGTCTTAAATTCCTCATCTGTTTTGGGCTTAGGCTTCTCTCCCATTTCTTTTGAATCGGCATCCTTTTTTGCTTCGGCTACCTCGCCTAAAAAAGTGACAATCACTTTCAGGGGCTTCTCCGACACATAATGACCATCCAATTTTATGGTGCCGTTCTTAAATATCCCACTTATTGCTGTCATAATTGTTTTTTAGATTAATAGTGTCCCAAACGTTTTAAGATTATTATTATTGCCAGCGTTAAAGCCCTTAAAATTGATATTTTTAGAAAAGAACCCCCTGTGGGCTAATTTTATCTGTCTCTATATGTTCTTCAAA
>Ga0164297_10002422_pt1 | contig 18469 bp, 14 predicted proteins | sample GEODES058metaG_FD_113539 | JGI IMG/M metagenome (GOLD analysis project Ga0164297, IMG submission 113539) | Dystrophic lake water microbial communities from Trout Bog Lake, Wisconsin, USA - GEODES058 metaG | ecosystem: Environmental > Aquatic > Freshwater > Lake | place: USA: Trout Bog Lake...
AAAGGGGTCCTCTACAACGCCTCCAAGGCCTGAGTTCACGAATCTGGCGGGTATGCCTAGGACGGTCTCCGAACCAAACCACGTCGCAAACGTAGTGGTAACGATCATGGCGATAGGTAAATGTCGCCCTGCAATTGCAAAATCAGCTGAATTTTTAACTCTTTTAGCTGCAATCAGTCCAATTGCAATCGTGATCAGCAAATAAATTATGACCAGTGTAAGTAACATTTAAACAAACCTCTTTTATGTCTGTAATTTAATATCAAAAACCAGTAATTACTCTCAACTCAACTATATTGAATTTGAACCCAAAACTGCATTATCACCAATCCCCCTATAAAGCCAATCAAAATCCACATAAATCGTTGTAATAAAGAATTGGTCTTGCGTTGCTCCTCAATCAAGCGGCTTATTTCTGCTTTGTTATGGTTAGGGGTGTTTTTAAGAAAGTCATGAAATAAACGGGGCAAAGCGGGAAGCATCTTAGCGTATAAAGGGGCCTCTGCTTTGATCTGCTCCCATAACTTATTCGGTCCAATTTGGTCTGACATCCATTTCTCAAGAAACGGCTTTGCGGTGCTCCATAAATCCAATTCTGGATCAAGTTGTCTTCCTAAACCTTCGATATTGAGTAAGGTTTTCTGTAACAGCACGAGCTGGGGCTGTATCTCAACGTGAAATCTCCTGGAAGTTTGAAACAACCTCATCAGCACCAGCCCAAGCGAAATCTCTTTCAAAGGACGGTCAAAGTAGGGCTCGCAAACCGCTCTAATGGCTGTCTCCAGCTCATTGACCTTGGTTTTTGCTGGCACCCAGCCCGATTCAATGTGCAACTCCGCTACTCTTTTGTAGTCTCTTCTAAAGAATGCGGTAAAGTTTTGAGCCAAATACTCTTTGTCAAATTCAGTCAACGTCCCAACAATTCCAAAATCAAGGGAGATGTACCTGCCAAAAGTTTCTGCCTCCAGGCTAACTTGAATATTGCCAGGGTGCATATCTGCATGAAAAAAACCGTCCCGAAAAACCTGTGTAAAAAATATGGTGACGCCGTCTTTAGCCAATTGACCAATATCGACTCCTGCTTGGATTAGACGATCGACTTGGTTAATGGGTACGCCTTTCATCCTTTGCATCACAATCACATCGGTGTGGCAGTAATCCCAAATCATCTCAGGGATTAAAACTAAATCGAGCCCTTCCATATTTCTTCTTAGCTGGGCAGCGTTTGATGCTTCGCGCACCAAATCTAACTCATCATGCAAATGATTATCAAACTCTTTAACCACCTCTTTAGGTTTTAAGCGTTTGCCATCCTCGAATAAAAACTCTACCCAAGATGCCATCATTCGCATCAAGTCTAAGTCCTTCTCGATGACGCTTAGCATGCCCGGGCGAACGACTTTAATCGCCACCTCGCGGCTGCCTCCCTCTTTATTTGCAAGCACTGCAAAGTGGACCTGAGCGATGGAGGCGCTTGCAACTGGAACTTTGTCAAACTCGGTGAAAATGTCGTCAACTTTGCGACCAAAAGATTTTTCAATCGTTGCTATAGCGATATCCGAGCTAAAGGGTGGGACTCGGTCCTGAAGTTTTGCAAGTTCGTCTGAAATATCTTCAGGTAAAAGATCGCGACGCGTTGAGAGCACTTGCCCAAATTTTACAAAAATAGGCCCTAAATTCTCCAATGCCTGTCTGAGCCTTACCCCACGAGGCGAGTTCAAATTTCTGCCAAAAGTTAGGATTTGTAGAAGTGCTTTAAGACCAGGTTTATGAAAACTGGACAATATGATCTCATCAAGTCCAAAGCGAAATACGATCCATAAAATAAAAAGGGTTCGGTAAATTCTGCTCATCATTCAAACTTCTTACTTGCGACATTGGGTCTCAAAGACTCAATACCAAGTTTCACAGTCTTAGCAAACTCTTTGAGGGCCGTTGCGCATTGCTTGCCAATCAAAACAGCAAGCCTTGCCATCTCATCCCCCACTAAGCGCGATAGATCAGACTCCACATCCCACTTGACGTGATCGATAAGCCAGTTTACTTCGGCTGCAAGTTGTACGTCCCCCTCTATGCGGATGGCAGGCTTCTCACCTTGAGAAAAATTTTGCAACATAAGGAGCGCAGAGCTCTCGTTAATGTTGAGCACCAAGTCTGCGTGACCGTCCTCTACGCTCACTCGCTCAATTAAACCGGCGGGCGTAAAGCATAAACGCATCTGAACTTGGTTCCACTTCAACTCAACGCTCTTACCCTTTTGCCTTTTGAGCCGATCCATGGCGACAGGCTCTTGTTTTAAAACATGATTTAAAAATAAAACAATCTTTTGCTGCCCCTCATCCACCAACCACTGCGGAGGCTTCAAACCCAAAATGATTCGCTCCAAATTAAAGGCTAGATCTTTTAATGTTTCAAACGGATTCATATTTAATTTCCCATTTCTGTGATGCAATGTATCTTTGATGATTTGTAGCGTTTACTGTAACGCCTGTACCCCGCAAACCAACCAACCCGAGGAGCCGTTCCTGGGCTTTGACATACTCCATACTTCCCTAAAAGAGTTGGGACCTTGGGATGGGTCCTCGCGTATGAGTCCGGAAAATTCGACACTGGCTAAGTAAGCGGCCTCTAACTCTTGAAGACCCAAAAGCTCTGCTTGTAATGTGATGACCTCTGTTTTGTTGACCTGCCCATTTAAGTGCTGCTCGCGCTCTTGCAACTGAGCCTTGATTTCAGACAACATTTGATCCGTTAGCATGGAGTGCAAGGTCACCATATCTGCGCAGTCCCATGCCATTTGTAGCTTTAAAAAAACCTCCTTGGCAGTACCAACAAAACCATTCGCATCAAAGTCCTCTGGCACTCTCCAATGCGTTGATCTGGCGTTACTTTGCAAAATACTGGGTTGTGAGCTTGGCTCAAAGCCAAGCCCCTCCCATGGCCGAGCGGAGGCGTCGTTGCCTACATTTTTTGAATGGTAGTGAGTAAACTGAATGGGGTTGTTTGGAGAGCCAAGAGCTTCAAAGCGAGTTGTATTTTTATAGTCCGGCGAAAGACGAAATGCATCTCTTGGGTTGGCAAAATTTAATCTCCGAACAAAGTACAAGACAAAGGGAAACACTAAAAGAAGAATCAGTGTTGCGCCGAGCCAAGAGTCTCCCGCATCAGTGCTGCCCCATCCGAAGGAGTGCATCAGCCAAGATACACCCAAGCCCGTGGCGACCGCGCCAAGCATTCCTCCCATCATGCTTCTTGGATACTGCGCAGGGGCGGGACTTGGAGCAGGTGAATTAAGAGGGGGGCGGTTCTGTAAGGCAACAGGGGCAGGGGCAGAGGCAGATGCAGAATTTGACTCTTTAGGGGAGGCACCGTTCGTAGGCTTAACGCTTGGGGAGCTCACACTAGGGGGCGCGCCAGAGGGTGGGGGAGCTGTAGGAGCTTGAGGGGCGAGAGCAGGTGCAGGAGGGGCTGGCGCTGCAGGGCTTGGATTAGCAAGTTTGGGGGGGGAGTGCACAGGCGCAGCGCCCATCGAGCGTCCCATACCAAAGCGCCTCCCGCCTTGTGCAGTAAAAGACAAAAGGATAAGTCCAATCAAAAGACAACGGCGAGCAAAAACACTTTTTTTATTGATAATCAACTCTTAGTCTCCAATCGGTATTTGCTCATTTTAAAAGCCACAGAAATTCGGTTAATTAAGTAGCTCATTGGCTTTCAGATCTACCGGCATATTCATCCGCAAATTTAACAGCCGAATTACTAGCCCACTGATGCATTCATCCACTCAGATTCCCGCAACGAATCAACACATTGGAGTGGCTTGCAACTCAAACTAACACTTGATCCCCACATGTAGCGCAACTACACCTGCAGACAAATTATGATAATCAACATGCCCAAAGCCGCATTGTTTCATCAACAGTTTCAAACTCTCTTGGTCAGGATGCATGCGAATTGACTCTGCTAAGTACTGATAACTTTGAGAATCGTTCGCAACCCATTGCCCTAACTTGGGCAAGACGTTGAAGGAATACCAATCATAAGCTTTACTGAGTGGCTTTGCGATCTTGGAGAACTCAAGAACGAGCAGCTGTCCCCCCGGCTTTAAAACCCTTGCCATCTCCTTAAGCGCTTTATCCTTGTGGGTCATATTCCTCAAACCAAATGCAACACACACGTGATCAAAATAATTGGTCGCAAAGGGTAAGCTCTCCGCGTCGCACACGACTGTTGGCAGCACATAACCCAAATCCCTCAACCTATCTTGTCCAACTTTGAGCATGGATAGATTGATATCCGTGTGAACAACTTCCCCTGATAGACCCACTTTAGATGAGAACGCCTTTGATAAATCTCCGGTCCCACCTGCTATATCCAAAACCTTATCCCCAATCCTTGGATTCGCAACAAGCAGTGTATAAGCTTTCCAAGCCCTGTGCAGCCCAACAGACATGAGATCATTCATCACGTCATAACGCTTTGCAACTGAGTCGAAAACGCCTTTTACAAAACGTGATTTATCTTGCTCATTAACTGTTTTAAAACCAAAGTGAGTATCGGACATATTAAAGTGGGGGGGTTGTTCAGTCAGAGCTGCAATTTTGAGCTGACTTAGGTTGCATGGGGGCGTCTCGGCTTACGCCAGATTTAGCAAGCTTTTCCTCATATTTCTTCCATAAACTTGCCTGCTGCGTGCCAAGAAAATGCAAATATTCCCAGGAATAAATACCCGTTGAGTGACCGTCACTAAAAGTGGGCTGCACCGCGTAATTACCCACTGGCTCAAGCGCCACAATACGGACATCTCTTTTTCCGGTTTGAAGCACCTCTTGGCCCGGTCCGTGTCCCTGCACCTCAGCTGAAGGGCTGCATATTCTCATTAATTCAAATGAAATTTTGTATGAAGAACTATCAGCGTAATCAAGCTGCAGAGTTCGAGACATTTCATGGACCGTGATGTCAACGGGCACCGGTGTTTGAGGGGTTAAACCAGCCATAAATTGAGTCCGATCAAAATTTACAAAAGCACCCGCTCGATACCGCCCGTGTTGGCATGCTGAACATACTCGGACATCCAATTTTCGCCAAGGATCTTCCTGGCCATCTCAACTACAATGTAATCGGCCTCTAAGAGCCCATTTTGTAAGTCCTCTTTGTACCGACTCAATCCTTGCAAACAGCTTGGGCAGCTGGTTAAAATTTTGACGTTTTCCTGAGGTCCTTTTAAACCCTCGCCTTTAGTCATTATTGATCTAAGATTCGCCTCGTCTGCGCGCAACACGCCTTCTTTTTTAAATCGAACCTGGGTTGAAATATCCGGCCTAGTCACCCCAAAGGTACCCGATTCTCCGCAGCAACTCTCGGATTTAAGCACTTGATTGCCCAGCAAACTCTTAACCGTTTTCATAGGGTCTTGTTGTTTCATGGGGGAGTGACAAGGATCATGGTAAAGGTAAGACCCTTGCTCAGCAAACCCAAGAGTGATCTCTTTTTCCAGTAAAAACTCGTGGATATCTAAAATCCTGCAGCCGGGAAAGATTTTGTCAAATTCATAGGCTTGTAATTGATCAAAACAAGTACCGCAACTCACCACCACCGTTTTGATATCCAGGTAATTGAGTGTATTGGCAACTCTGTGAAAAAGCACGCGGTTGTCGGTTGTTATTTTTTCCGCTTTATCTTGCTGACCCGAGCCGCGCTGTGGGTAACCACAGCACAGGTAACCTGGGGGCAACACTGTTTGAACACCCGCGTGCCAAAGCATGGCCTGCGTGGCTAAGCCCACCTGAGAGAATAAACGCTCGGAGCCACATCCGGGAAAGTAAAAAACCGCCTCGCTATCGCTTTGCGTCGCTCTTGGATTTCTGATGATTGGCACATAATTCCTGTCCTCAATATCCAACAGTGCACGTGCAGAACGCTTAGGGAGTCCAGAGGGCATTTTTTTATTCACAAAGTGAATAACCTGCTCTTTAATGCTGGGTAAACCTACCGAAGACTTGGGTTTTGAGGTTTGCTTTTTTGCAACCAACCTCAGCACATCATTAGCCCACCTTTGCACCTTAAAGCCTACCCCAACCATTAAGCTGCGCATTAGTTTGATGGTTTGGGGCTGGGTTGCGTTTAAAAACAACATGGCCATGGCGTTACCAGGTCTGAAGCTTTTTTTACCCATTTTACGCAAGAGGTTGCGCATGTTCATGGTGACTTCACCAAAATCAATTTTCACGGGACAGGGTGACTCACATTTGTGGCACACAGTACAGTGATCCGCTACGTCCTCAAACTCTTGCCAGTGCTTGATTGATACACCTCTGCGCGTTTGTTCCTCATATAAAAAAGCTTCTATGAGTAGTGAAGTAGCAAGGATTTTATTTCTAGGGCTGTAAAGTAAATTAGCTCTAGGCACATGAGTTGCACAAACCGGTTTGCATTTGCCGCACCTCAAACAGTCTTTAATGCTGTCGGAGATTGCGCCAATATCGGACTGCTGCATGATCAACGACTCGTGCCCCATGAGACCAAAGCTTGGTGTGTACGCCTGAGTTAGGTCAGCAGCCCTCAAAGCTGACTTATCTCCATCCGTTTGAGCTTGGGCTCGCAACAGCTTACCCGCATTGAATCTTCCGTGAGGATCTACGCGCGCTTTGTAATTGGCAAATGGTGCCAATTCCTCATCGCTTAAGTATTCCAGCTTAGTAATACCGATGCCGTGTTCCCCTGAGATCACGCCGTCCAAAGATCTGGCCAACTGCATAATGCGTGCAACCGCTTGGTGCGCTGTTTGCAACATGTCATAGTCATCACTGTTAACAGGTATATTGGTATGAACGTTACCATCACCTGCGTGCATGTGAAGCGCAGCCCATACGCGGGACTTCAAAACCTTTTTGTGAATAGCGACACATTCCTCAAAGATCGGAGTGAAGGCCACTCCTCCAAAAATGTTTTGTAACGGCCCCATCAGCTCTACTTTCCAACTTGCCCTGAGTGAATGGTCCTGGAGCTGTGGGAAAAGGGTCTCCACATCCAAAAGCCACCCGCCCCAACGTGCCTTTACAGCTTGGACTAACTCTCGCGCTTGGACAAGCTTTTCTTGCAAGAGCTCTGCAGATGCAATCTCATCTGAGTCCGCAGCCTTGCCTAAAGGTAGATTACTAGTACTAAAGAACTCAAGCAACTCATCACATAAGGCAATCTTATTTTTCAAAGATAGCTCAATATTTATTTGATCGATGCCGTCCGTGTACTCTGCCATCCTAGGCAAAGGTATAACCACATCTTCATTGATCTTAAAAGCATTGGTGTGTTTGCTAATCGCTGCAGTGCGTTTTCTGTCTTGCCAGAATTTTTTCCGGGCCTCTGCACTGACTGCAACGAAGCCCTCGCCGCTGCGCAAATTGGCAAGGCGCACAACCTCCGATGTTGCAGCCGCAACTTGGTCTGCATCATCGCCTGCGATATCGGCCAGCAAAACCATCTTGGGCAAACCGCCTCTTTTAGATTTAGTGGTGTACCCAACCGCTTTTAAATACCGATCATCCAAGTGCTCAAGACCCGCAAGCACAGTCGAGCCCAGTTTACTTTGGGCAAACATGTAGTCCCTAATCTCCACAATACTTGGAACCGCATCTCTTGGGTGGCCAAAGAACTCTAGGCAAGCAGTGCGCGTGAAGCTGGGCATGCGGTGGACGATAAATCTTGCACTGGTGATTAAGCCATCGCAACCTTCTTTTTGGATACCCGGTAATCCGCTTAAAAATTTATCTGTAACGTCCTTACCCAATCCCGCCTTTCTAAAGGAGGCGCCTGGAATGTCCAAGCGTTCAGTGCGCACGGGTGTGACCCCATCTGCCTGAAAATAACGCAACTCAAAGCTGGCCATATCGGCGTCGTGAATTTTTCCTAAATTGTGGCCTATCCTCACCACCTCTAGCCACAAAGCGTCAGGCGTAACCATTCTCCAAGAAGCTAAATTATCGAGCGCTGTTCCCCAAAGCACAGCCTTCTTACCCCCCGCGTTCATGGCCACATTGCCACCAATACAAGAGGCCTCTGCTGAGGTGGGATCAACTGCAAAGACAAATCCGTTTTTTTCTGCGCAATCAGCGACCCGTTGCGTCACCACTCCGGCCTCACACCAAATAGTGGGCACCAGGTTAGACAGCCCTGGGAGCTCGACCATCTGAACGTCCGACATCGATTCGAGTTTTTCAGTGTTAATAACTGCGCTCTTCCACTTCAGCGGTATCGCACCCCCCGTATAACCCGTACCCCCACCTCTTGGTACGATGGTTAAACCTAGATCAATACAACCTTTTACAAGTCCCGCCATTTCTGTCTCGGTATCTGGGGTGAGGACCACAAAGGGATACTCAACCCGCCAGTCCGTTGCATCGGTGACGTGTGAGACTTTGCTCATTGCGTCAAACTTAATGTTATCGGTTTGGGTGTATTTCTTTAAGTTTTTAAGCGCTGCACGGCGAAGGGCGTGCACCTGCCTAAAGTGTTCCTCAAACTCTGCCACCGCACCGCGCGCAAGACCCAACAACTCCACAACAAAGGAGTCGCGTTCTACATCTTCATTGGGGGTTCTTCTTTGCTCTACGGTTTGTAACCTATGGTTTAAGGCCTCTATTAAGAGAGCTCTTCTCTTTGGGTTTTCCAATAAATCATCGCCCAGATAGGGATTTCTTTGAACAACCCAAATATCTCCCAATACCTCATAAAGCATGCGGGCTGAGCGTCCTGTTTTCCGCTCATTTTTCAACGACTCCAATAAACTCCAAGCTCTAGCGCCGAGTAAACGGATCACTATTTCACGGTCAGAAAAAGAGGTGTAGTTGTAGGGTATTTCGCGCAGACGCGCCCCGCTACTCGTTTCTGAGGCCAATTGTTGTAGGAAAATAGGTGCATTCATAAGTGTTAATGTATGTTACCGCAATGCACAAATCCCTTATAAATCAATGCTATATTGGATGCTGATATTTTAAAGTTTTTGAAGCTGCAAAAGGTCGTTGCCCTGTGAAGATTTTTGTTTTCCAATTAATTTGAGAAATTCACTTAAAAACCACACCAATAATCATTGAAAAATAAGGGTTTTCAAAAAAATTTGCGTGCCTAAGTTTAACGACGTTAACTCCATCCCTTAATCAAAATCCACTGTGAGGTGGCCACACAGGCTACTAAACTTGCGTAGGTCAGCATTTTCCCGTCTTCACCGCTTGAGATTAAGCCCGCGCACAAGACCAAACTACCCACCATTAAGTTGATCAAAATTCGCCCGAAAACTCCAAAAAAAGGTTCCCCAGGCGAAGAGTTGAATTTAAAAAGTGATACGAATACGCCTACAGCAAGGGCAGGTGCAAGAAAATTGCCCAGATTAAAGATTAAATTCAGCATGTCCATCCACATAATTTTATAATGCAAAGATGGCAGTCTGGGCTTTAGGCCTCAATCACATTACCGCTCCACTCGATTTGCGTGGAAGATTTGCTTTCGCCGTCGAACAAATGGGTCCAGTCTTGTCTGCCCTTTTGAACAAAATGCAGGAGCCCACTGAGGCCGCTATTTTGTCCACCTGTAACCGCACTGAGGTTTACTGCGCTGCGGATAAAGTCTCATTGATCCAAACCATGGAGTGGTTAGCTCAATCAGGAGGCGTGTCGGTTGAGACGCTTAAGAATCATACTTACCTTTTGGAAGATGCACAGGCCGCAAGGCATGCGTTTAGAGTCGCAAGTGGCCTGGACTCAATGGTGCTTGGTGAGCCCCAAATTTTGGGACAGATGAAAGAGGCCGTACGACTAGCGCGGACTGTTGGAGCGATTGGCACCACTCTGAACCAAATGTTTGAGAGATCTTTTTCTGTCGCCAAATTAGTAAGAAGCTCTACGGAAATCGGGGCCCACTCCATAAGTATGGCTGCTGCTGCGGTGCGTCTTGCATCTCAATTATTTGAAAACTTAGCAGATCAACATATCCTGTACGTAGGTGCAGGAGAGATGATAGAGCTTTGCGCCACACACTTTGCCTCCAAAAATCCTGCCTCCATCACCATTGCGAACCGAACCCTTGAGCGCGGTGAACGCTTAGCTCACCAACTTGGGGGGCGTACACTAGCGCTGGCTGAATTACCTGAGCGTTTGCATGAATTTGATATCGTCATCAGTTGTACCGCGAGCACCCTGCCTTTGATCGGATTGGGGGCGGTTGAGCAGGCTTTAAAGCAGCGCAAACGTAGACCTATTTTTATGGTAGATTTGGCGGTACCAAGGGACATTGAGCCCCAAGTCAAATCACTCACCGATGTGTACCTGTACACAGTGGATGATCTGTCAACGGTTGTTCAAACTGGCTTAGCCAACCGCCAAGCCGCGGTTGCCCAGGCCGAAGTCATCATCGACTCTGGGGTCGAAAATTTTGTCAGCTGGTTACAGCAAAGAAATGAAGTCCCCCTCATCCAAGAACTTAACGCCCAAACAGATCAGTGGCGTTTGGCTGAATTACAAAAAGCGCGCAAACTCCTCGCCAAAGGCGAAAGCGTTGAGGCAGTTTTGGATGCGATGACGAAGAGTCTCACCCAAAAGATGCTTCACGGTGCGATGGCTGAGCTGCGAAACTCGGACCCAACAGCCAGAGAGCAAGCCCACCGAGCTATAGAAAACTTCTTTTTACGCAGCTCCCGTTAGCTCACCCACCCCCATATGAAACCTTTTATGCGCTCTCAACTCGAGCGTTACTCACAACGCCTTGAGGAACTCAATTTCCTGCTCTCCAGAGAGGACATCATGAAGGACATGACTCAGTTCATGAGCCTATCAAAAGAGCACGCCGATGTAAGTGCTGTGTCAGCTCCCTTTGAGCGCTGGAAAAGACGCAACGCGGACAAAGAGGAGGCTTTATCTATTCTCCAATCAGAGGCTGGAGCACAGGGCGTTGATTTGCAAAACCCCAGCTCAAATGAAATGTTTGATATGGCCAAAGATGAGATAGCATCCGCAGATGTTGAGTTGCTCCAGTTGGAGGCACAGTTGCAACGAATGCTCTTGCCTAAAGATCCGGACGACTCGCGTCCGGCCTATTTGGAGATTAGAGCTGGAACAGGGGGGGACGAATCGGCCCTTTTTGCAGCTGATTTGCTGCGAATGTACACCCGTTTTGCAGAGCGCATGGGGTGGCGAGTAGAGCTAATGAGTGAGTCACAAAGCGAGCTCGGCGGATACCGCGAAGTGGTGATTCGCATCGACGGGACGAACGTGTACGCGCGACTCAAATTCGAGTCAGGAGGGCACCGTGTACAAAGGGTCCCTACAACTGAGACGCAAGGCAGAATTCACACAAGCATGTGCACAGTTGCTGTGCTGCCTGAGCCTGATGAGGCGGTTGCCGTGCAAATCAATCCTGCAGATTTAAGAATTGACACATTTCGAGCCAGCGGGGCGGGAGGTCAGCATATCAATAAAACAGATTCCGCGGTACGCGTTACCCACCTACCCACAGGAATCGTTGCTGAATGCCAAGACGATCGCTCTCAACACAGAAACAAAGCGCGAGCTCTGCAGGTCTTATCTGCCAGATTGCAGGAAAAAGAGCGCTCTGAGCGCGCAGCCAAAGAGGCAGCAACCCGAAAAGGGCTAATTGGAAGTGGCGATCGAAGTGAGCGAATCAGGACATACAACTTTCCCCAAGGCAGGCTCACCGACCACCGCATTAATCTGACTCTCTACAAACTGAGCTACATCTTAGAGGGGGATATGGAGGAGGTAATGATAGCCTTGGAACAGGCAAGGCAGGCCGAGCAATTAGAAGAGTTGGAAGTGGGCGGACTTTATAAATAAATGTTTTGCCATAAACTTGTAACTGATTTAATTTTGATATGTTGATCAAAGAGGCTATCACCTGGGCCCGCGCTGTGGGGTTAGAGAAAAGCGATGCTGAAATTTTGTTGCTCCACTCTTTAGGGAAAAATACCAGTGACAAAGCTTTTTTGATTGCACATGACCAAGACTCCCTAAGCGAGGATCAGGAGAGTCAGTTTGCACAACTTGCAAAGAGGTCGCTCCTAAATGAGCCCGTCGCCTACATCTTAGGACGCAAGGAGTTTTACGGTCTCAACTTTAAAGTCACCCCCGCTACCCTAATACCCAGACCTGACACAGAGACCCTAGTTGATTGGGCGTTAGAGTCTTTAAAAAAGCTTGAGGACCCAACAAAAGTGCCCACAGTGCTCGATCTTGGAACGGGCTCAGGGTGCATAGCCATTGCGATCAAACACCACCGTTTTGATTGCCGTGTTTGGGCAACGGACATTAAAGAAGATACCCTTGGGGTGGCTTTTCATAATTCAAAAGAATTAAAAACCGAGATTTGCTTCTTGCAAGGCTCCTGGTACGAGGCGCTTGCACGGCTAGGCCTTGAGGCGTCTTTTGATCTCATTGTCTCAAATCCTCCCTACATCCAGGCCCAAGATCCCCACCTAAAAGCGTTAAGTTTTGAGCCAATTGAGGCTTTGGTGGCCAAGCAAGACGGTCTTGGGGAATTAGGAGTTATAGCGGCTGGAGCCCTCAAGTATCTGCGCCCCGGTGGATGGCTTTTGATGGAGCACGGCTTTCAACAAGGACGTGATGTTCAAGCCTTGTTGGCAAGTTGTGGGCTCATCAACGTTCAAAGTCGCAGTGACATCGCGGGAATTTGTAGGTGTACTGGTGGACAGCGCCCAAAGGTGGAATAATAGGGACTTATTTATTTTTAGCCAGTGGAGAGTCCCCAAATGAGTGATGTACATCAACAAATCGATTCCCTCGTCAAAACCAACGATATCGTTCTTTTTATGAAAGGTAATGCCAATTTCCCCATGTGCGGATTCTCTGGGCGAGCCATTCAACTCATTAAAGCCTGCGGAGTGGACACGCATAGCGTTAAAACGGTCAATGTACTTGATGAGCCTGATATTCGCCAAGGTATTAAAGAATATAGCAATTGGCCCACAGTGCCACAGCTTTATGTGAAAGGTGAGTTTATTGGTGGCTCAGACATCATGACCGAAATGTATGAGTCAGGCGAGCTGCAAAAGGTGCTCGTCTCTTGATTTTCCCTTGATTTTCTTTTGATCTACCTTGCCTTAATACTTGGCTCTTGTGGACAGGCATCTAAGGCAGTATTTATTTGGATTTGTGATTTCTTTTGATTATTCATAAACACAAGAATGCACAATCTAAACCCCCAACCACAGTTAGCCTTCAAATCCTCTAAAAGTCAAACTTAATGTCGGTGTTTATGTCGATGTGACACAAAATTCATTAATAAATTGTGAGATTTCCACCGCTACTTATCGGAATAAATTCTCCGCTTCCTGCGTATTGAAGCTTTACGAAGGAAGACTGAGGACCACTGATCCCACCGGTCACTCCAACGGTTGATGTTTTAATGGAATTCGTATAGATTCCACCGTTCATAGAAGCACCAATGATCTTCGTGCCATCTGAGGAAATCGCAACAGATTTCCACGCTAGTTGTGGTGCAGCGCTTTGAGTCCAGGTAACACCGCCATCGCTGGAGGTGTAAATACCCCCCCCGTTGACGGCTGCAACCAATGTATTTCCATCCGAAGAAGAAGCTACAGTTTGCCAATTTATGCCTGGGCAGAAGTTTTAGTCCAAGTTTGTCCACTGTCTCCAGATATGTAAATGCCGGTACCGCTTAAGATCGCAACAAGCTTACTCCCGTCAGAGGAAAGTGCGATATGAAAGATGCCCTTTGGAAGTGATGGGCTTGGGCCACTATAAGAGGCTCCAGGATGAAAAATTTTAAAAAGGACTCCGTTATTTATGGAGTAGGCTATATAGCTATTTGTATTACCTGTTGAAGTATCCGTATAACCATATGAATAAGATAGAACACTCCCGTCTGCAGAGGAAGCTGTAGAGGTTGCAAAATTCTGCCATTTATTGTCGGCTACATATGTCCAAGTAGCACCCCCATCACTTGATGTCGCAAGAACTTCATTTCCCCCATAGTAGGTAGCAGCAAATAGCTTACTTCCGTCTGAAGATGACGCGATGGATGAATACCTTGCTAACTTAGCTGAAGTTTTAGTCCAAGTGACACCACTATCTGATGAGGTGTAAATAGCATTGGTATCAGAACTTGCTAAGGCTAATTTTGTACCGTCTGCAGAAGAGGCCAGCTGCCCAACGCCCCCGCTATTAGGTACCGAATGAAAAGCCCAAGTAGCACCACTGTCGCTTGAGGTGAAGACACCACTACTGAACCCAAGGGCTGAAGCTACCAGTTTTTTACCGTCAGATGAAGAAGCTACTGAGCCCCAAGATGCAGAAGGTAAAGTGGGACATTGGGTCCAAGAGCTATTCGAGCTAACAAATGAAATATTTTTTTGATTGGTGGAATTAATAAATTGTTTGTCATTTTGAGAGACACTCCATCCCCCGGAACCAATACCAGTAATCTCAACAATATCGCCAACGTTAGGATTTGCTGGAAGAGTAACCACCACTGGAGCACTTGCGTTGTCAGCAAAATAACCCTGGTTAGAAGTCGCTTGGACGCTGGTTGTAGAAACATCCGACCAACCCATAGTTTCAGCTGTAATGGAGACATCAAATGGCCCGTTGCCAAACTTAGAAACCCTTGTCGGAGTTGTGCCATTTTGCGTTGCAACTTGAGCTCCCTTAGTATTGTTATACCCCAAATATATAGAATTAGTTGAGTTAGTAATCGTTACTCCACCGTTCGGCAAAGTTACGATACCAGATACTCTTTTAACATTCGAAATTGTATTTACGGTCTCAATTCCAGCTAACGTACCTGTTGAACCTATCAAAAAAGTATCCAATGTTTTGAGGCCACCAACAGACGTAGGGAGATTTAGGAGTACATTGTTGTAACCTGATCCACCAAAAGCGCTTGCGTCCAAGAGTGAGTTGTATATAACTGTTGTTGTGGAAATAGCAGACGATATCGGGGCATTAGATCCACAAGAAGTCGCTTGTGGCATGGACCCCATATTATTCAACGCATAATTATATGTAGTTGTGTTGAGTGACCAACAATAAATTCCTGTAGAGAGTCCGTTGGAGTCCGCCATTATTTTGTCAAACTGAACAGATGATTGAATACCCACGGAGGGGTCTATTTCAAGATATAAATAAGGATATGTGCCAGTGGGTGGTTTTGTAAAAGTGCCGCCTTTGAGTTCCACAACAGCGCCTAATACAATGTTAGTTGATGAACCGCTATCGTTTACAAATAGGGTGTTGCAATTGGCAGAGGCCAAGCCCGCAGCCGCAGAGTATGACGGCGCTGCAGGCTTTGAAGTACACAAGGCTATTTTGTAGACCCTGATCGTCTGAACGTTTGGTTGTAGGTGGCAATTGCTTCCGGCTGAGGGGCTCGTAACTATCGTTGATTGCCCAGAGGTTGAAGTAGGACAATTCGGAAACGCGTCAGCAAACTGTTTTACCCCAGTTTGTAACTGACTGAAATCAAGAGCGTTTTGAGCACTCGCATAAGTAGCGATTAAACTAATTAGGCTTGCAAAAATTCGTTTTTTTATCATTTTAGAATCCGCTCACGCCTACCGAGAAGGTTGGAGGCGCCAAAGTAGTACTGTTTGTGGTGGTGGTTGAGCCTGAGCCTGTATTTTGGGAAGTTCCCCCAGAGGTACTTGAGTTTGCACAGCTGACCAATAAATTAGTAATACCTGTTGCTATTGATCCCGCTCCATTGGATACAGTACAAATCTGTCCACTTGGCTGGGTACTCACAGTTATGGAATAAGTTCCTGATGTGCTGTTTCTTAGAGACCAACTAAATGCGCCGTTGTTTGCTAAGGTTTGTTGATTTGTGGTGTTAGAACCGGTAGCCTGGTTAGTTAAAACGACTGAGGAACCATCTGCCAAACCACTGAGAATACCTCTAATAGAAATGATACCTGTTGTAGGGTTGTTGACCCAAAATCCTACCCCATTTTGCAACGTTACATTATTAGATACGAAATCCTCATACGAATTATTTGTGATGTAGGTGCTAAGCTGAGACGATGAAGCTAGGCTTGGGGCGTAAAAATACCAGGCCTTGTTTGTCGCATCCCAAGCCCAGAGGCTTGTTAAGGATGTATTTAGTCCTGAATAAAAGGTCGAAACTGATACACCATCACCGATACTGATTAAATTCCACCCCGAGAGAAGGCTAGTCGGGCTACTTGATACAAAGTTTGATGCGGCAAATTTTGCGCTTGGCATGCCTTCAAAAAGAAATGAGTCTGCAGCGTTAATCCAGTAACCCTCTCCTGGGTTAATAGCTGTAAGAGGTTCATATCCCTGGGTTGCAGCGTAACTGACGCCTCCGTCTGTCAAGGATGGAGAATAAAAGGCCCATGTCGACGATGCAGAATTCCATTTCCAGACACTTGTTACGTATGAAGTATTGCTAAAAAAAGCAGATACAGAGATTGGTAAGTTTGTACCATTTCCAAGCAAATTCCAACCCGAAGTAATATTTACGGAAGTTGACGCATTTTGGGCCGAAGCAACGGATTGATAAGGCAATAAGTAAAATGACAGCAAAAGCAAAACTGTAGCTAAAATTTTCAATAAAAACTTTGACCAAACCATAATAGATGCCTACAAAGAAATTTCTAAAATCTTAGCTTGATATGAGGCTATATTACTCACAATAACTCACAATTCAAGGATTGGAGTTTTAAAAAATTTTTAGAGTTTAGGAGTTCAGTTAATTCGAACTTTTGCATTGTTCCATCTTTATCGTGGTACATAGCTTAGAAAAAAATCATCTAAGCATAATACAGTAATGTTACGTTTGGGTACTCACTTACTGCCTCCTGCGAGTCGGTCCCTCTTTGTTTTAGCTGCCCACTCTACTCTTTTCACCAATACTGTGTTTGCATAGCTTTTATCTTGCATATTACCGTTATAACGACCCAATGCTCTGATGAAGTCCTCCCTCTCTAGATCGAGATAATGCCGCAGAATGACGCAACCAAACCGAATGTTGGTTTGCAAATGAAATAATTTGGCACTTGCCTTGGATGCGTCATCTCCCTTTTCTCGTTCCCTTTCTATCTGTCTAGTTCTCTGCATTTCTCTGGATCTAAGCTCCGATAGGTGTGGCTGTAAATCTCGCTCAGTCAATGCAACCCAAAACGGCATGACCTGCATATAACCCACAGCACCGGCGCTACTAATGGCAAATTTGTTAAAACCGCTCTCTACCTCGATGATGGCTAAAACAAGCGATGGGTCCAAACCGGCTCGCTTGGATTCATACCAAACAGTTTCTAAAAAAGTATCCCGCAAAGCTGTTGTCGACAACTCTGCATAGTCACGTCTGGCGAAATGGGAGTTTAAATAGGTATCAAACACCGGCCTAACAGAGCCAAACCAGTTTGTAAATTCTTGTTTTAAAGAAAGGTTTTGCAAAGCGCCTGGATTAGGAGGGGGGTCATTGGCAAATGCTGCACTAAGCACTGCCCGAAGCGAATCACTTAGAACCTCCTGTTGTTGAGCCCCCGCCCAAACGCGCGCAGAGTACGAGAAAGAGATCCCTAAAAAAAAAGCATATAGAAAGAGACGTAAAAAGCTCAACCCCCGCTCCTATTTAACTTCCCCACTCCCAGTCAACTTGAGTTCACTACTCGTTTGTGATGCAGTCACACTAAAACGTGCTTTAAAAGATAAGTCAGCGCATCTTGCGGCGTCATTTTAGTGGGTTCACTTTGAGTTCTGTGCTGGTATTCAATGAGGTTCTCTTTAAGCCCACGCTCTGAGAGCACCACTCGGTGTGGCACTCCAATTAACTCCCAATCCGCAAACATAGCTCCGGGACGCTCTCCCCGATCATCTAAAATTACGTCAACACCTTTTTCTCGAAGGGATTCATAGAGCTGGATTGCTGCGGCTTGAACCAGTTCACTTCGCTCCATTGCGATTGGGCAAATAACAACCGTAAAAGGGGCTATTGAGTCTGGCCAAATGATGCCTTTGGAGTCATGGCTTTGCTCAATAGCGGCAGCTACGATTCGCGTAACCCCTATTCCGTAGCACCCCATCTCCATAAACTGAGGCTTTCCGCTCTCATCTAAAAAAGTGGCGTTCATTGCTTGGGAGTACTTTGTGCCTAAGTAAAAAACGTGCCCCACCTCTATGCCGCGCTCTATGCTTAAGCGACCCAACCCGTCCGGGGACAAGTCCCCATCCACCACATTTCGTATATCTGCGACCAAGCCCGGCTCACCCAAGTCAGCGCCCCAATTCACGCCTTGCAAGTGATATCCCTCTTCGTTTGCGCCGCATATCCAATCACTCATCACGGCAACCTCTTTATCAGCAATTACGCTTAAAGGCGTGGCTAAACCAACGGGACCTAAAAATCCGGGCTTGCAACCAAAATGAGCTTGTATCTCTGCATTAGTGGCAAATCTAAATCCACCCTC
>Ga0164297_10002423_pt1 | contig 18469 bp, 12 predicted proteins | sample GEODES058metaG_FD_113539 | JGI IMG/M metagenome (GOLD analysis project Ga0164297, IMG submission 113539) | Dystrophic lake water microbial communities from Trout Bog Lake, Wisconsin, USA - GEODES058 metaG | ecosystem: Environmental > Aquatic > Freshwater > Lake | place: USA: Trout Bog Lake...
ATGAGAATTGTGAGCAAAAGAGCGAGAATTATAATAATATTTCCTTGCTCAGATTTTTTAAAATCCGCACATGAAAAAAATTTATTAAAATAAAACATGCTCAAACCATCTTTTCAAAAAATCTACTTTGTTAATATCACGCGCTCATCAACAGTGCCTAAAATTGAATTCAGCGCTTGCGCAATAGCAGCGGCACTCGCCGCACTGCTGGACGTGGTGGTCGTATCAACTTTAAAATAATAATTACTGCTTGTTGCGCATTGCTGCATATTCGCCTCAAATGGAGGCGGTGAACTAAAATATTCATATTGCCCATTATACCACCAAAGCTGATTGGTGGTGATGGGAGGGGGCGGCACATAAGGCGGTGGTGGCGGCGTTGGTTTTTTTGATTTTGGTTGCGGTGGCGGAGGCGGTGGTGGTGGAGGAGGAGGCGGTGGTGGCTCAACTCTTGGTATCGTTATTGTTGCATCACTTGGTAACGCATATCCATTTGTCGGAGTATAAAAATATTGCGCAACAGCCACGCTTTGACCATCAATGGTCAGATATTGAGTGCTTGAGGCATTTGGATAAGTAAAATGTGGCCCATTATTACTGCCTGTTTTGGGCACACCATATTGGTTCATATAAGATTTATAATTCACATTCATCAAAAAAACTGAATTTAATCTTTGCGGTAAGTTTTGGATTGGTGATGGAGGATTACTCAAATAACCTAATCCAGCAATACCAACACTATAATCATAAGCAGGAGTATAATTATATTCTTCAAAGGGTGTTGATGTCACAAGACCTGGGAAAAGAGCTGAATTCGTGATATCTATAGGCGGCACATAAACAACTGCGAGAGTCACATATTTTTTAAGCTGATTACATGTGGACAGAGATATCGGCGCATCCTGAGTGCTGAATAATTGACCGCCCTGACTTGCGGAATTTGTAATCCAACCATCCCAATATTGCGTGCCATCAGTCAGTAAAATAACCAATTGTCGCGCCCTTGTCGCACTTGTTCCATCAGCTGTTGAATTATTATTGATATTTAATTTTTGAAATGTCGATGCAAGATTATAGAGGGTGTCGTTGGTGTCTGTCCCCTCTTTCGTCTGCCCCCCATTCATCGTTTCGATATATAATCGCTCTTCAATATCAAGCATATTCACAACACTGCTTAATTTTGATGGCAGTATATTAAAATGATCCCCGCCTTGAAATTTAACTGCAACATTATTTATTTTTGTTTCAAGATAGGGATTGGATCGAGATTGCAAATTTAAATTATTATTATGATTGAGATAAGAGACAGCCCCTCGCCCATAAGGGCATGATTCAGATAATGGCTTTTGCCCATTTAATTCAACAATATTATTTGCGCTATCAAGTGACCATACACTTGGCACCTGCAAGCCGCCAAAGGTCATAATGGTCGCGGCATATTTATTATATTGGTTCGCCGATAGGCTATTTAAGGTCGTAATAATGGCCGCTTTCGCATCATCAAGGCGCGTACTCACATTACCTGCCAAATAGCATTTTAAATAAAGCCATGTATTATCGAAAGCCTGTCCGTTGACAGTCCAATATTTAAATTGCGGCGAATAACCATTGCCTTTGTCATGACACGCAAACATACATCTGACATTTGGGTCGCTAAGCATTGTCTTAATTGATGCGGCATTTCCGCCAATGCCCATGGATTGAGATATATCCACGAGAAAATTGACATTGATAAACACTGGCAAATTAGCCGAAGATTGACCTGACGTTGATACAGATGTTTGCTTTTTGCCAAAAAGTCCTAAGAAATGATTTGTCGTGGCAGCATTAACATTAGCCGCAACTGTGACAATATGGGTATTATTTAAGCCATTCCCATTTTCATTACTCACACTGACATTTAATGAATATTTCAAAGAGCCAGGCACAAATCCCGATATTTGATTAAGGCTATTTTGAAACTGGGTTTGCACTTCCTGTTGTACTTGCGCTGCCGTTTGCTCGATTGTCATTGTTGATGCGGTATTACTCAATTTACTTTTCATTGAGACGTTAACTTGCGCAATAGCACTATCAACAGCAGCTTGCATTCGCGTGCGGGCTAAATATGACAATGATAAATCAACGACACCCCCACCAAGCCCTAAAAGGATTGTCAAAAAAAGAGCAAAAATAATGATGACGTTTCCACGCTCAGATCTTACAAATTTTTTATTGTCAACATATCTTAAGAGTTTCATCATCATATGACACCATCTTTGCTAAGGGCAATTAACGATGGTTGTGGGAGGAATGGAGGAATTAGAGCCGCTCATGTCATTTGATAAGACAATGGAGTCAACATAGCGTGGCACTGCTAAAATATATTTGTCTATGGGCATATTGATATTCAAAAGACCAGATCTTGAAAACAAGGGTGTGTAAATAAGACGCACATGTAAAATTATTGTATCAAGATAATGATTCATGTCAGGGAATGTTTGCCAACTAAAGGGATATATGGTTGGACGCAATGCCAGATTTATCTGGCACATCCGCGCATTCATACCACTAATTTGATTTTTCGTGATAGCCCATTTCAAGCGCGGTTTATCATCACCTTTACGGCTCATATAAATGACATCAATGGTGTTATCGGCAATAAAATCTGTAAATTGTTCTTTTTCAAATATGTCAGGCATTAAGGCCCGCAGAAGTAATGTCATATTTTGCCATTCAACAACATTGGTTGTGTAAATATTTGTTGCACTGTTATCGGGAACATGCTCGGACAAAGCACGCATTAAACTTGCGCTTGCATTCTCTGCACGTCGCTGAAATGACAAATAATAAAATGTTTCGAGAGAACCAAATAATATAATAATTAAAATCGGTGAGATCAGCGCAAATTCGACTGCCGCCAAAGCGCGAGTGTTAGTTATATAAACTCTTATTTTATGAAAATAGGTCGCAATTAACATGATGGCGTTGATCCACTTGATAAAACTGATGCGGGCTCACGCACATAAAGAGATCTTATTTTAATAGGCCTTATGATGCCTTTTTGTTGGTAATTCGTCACATTAAAGCGAAACCAACCCGTCGCATAGACTGGTGCTAAATATTCTAATTCTACAAAAACCTCTGAACCTGGCGCGCCAATACACCACGGCAAAGGACCGCTTTGCTGACCTACATTTGTTTCAAAACTTAACTCACCCCTGAGCTGATTATATCGAAATAATTCATCACCATTTGTTTTTGGATTATAAAGACGTGCCTGTAATTTAAAGACGTCTGATTTCGCGCAATTACTAATGAGATGAATATTTTTACATAAGGCTGTTTTGAAATTATCGGCGGAACTGATATCGCCACTATTATCTTGCGAGACGATTAAACCACGCGCTACCTTGTCGAGTGCAATTGATATATCGAGATCGGTTAAATTAATGATCCCAAATTCGATAAAGCACACTATAAAATATAAAAAAACTGGCCCAATAAACGCAAACTCAATAGCAGCAACACCGCTTTGATCACAAAAACGTTGTTTAAGACGATGCGCCAATCGACCAAAGCTATGACTAAAAAAAATCATCAAACCACCATGCAATGCATAGCAGTTTAATGAAAAAGCTTTGATAAAGACTTACCCGCGCTTCACCTAACTCAGGGTGATGACTAAGGGATTATTAAGGCTTCCACGCCTCATAATCACCGGCAACTGCGGGACGATGAGCCTGCGCCAGTGTCGAACCCAAGGGGCGATAAGCCTCAGATGTGCCCGTCATATTAGCTTTATGCGGCAATTGCCATTCATGCGCGTGGTATTGCTCTTGTGTGGGCGGCACATCACTTGTGTGATGCAACCAACCATACCAGCCCGGCGGCACAACGCTCGCCTCGGATTGGCCGGCAAAAATAACCCAGCGGCGCTCAAAACCGAGCACGGGGTCAATCTGTCCCCCTCGCGTGCGGTAATAGAGATTGCCAGCATCATCCTGCCCGACAAGCTCACCCTTCAACCATGTATTGAAACGTGTGTTGAGAGTTTGACCATTCCACCACGTAAAAATTTGGGCAAGCCAGCGCATAATGTCCCACAATCCCTGATAAAGACGAATGCCGAAAGAATGGCGCGACTATGACGAGCTCGCGCGCCATTGTCCAGTCCATCTTAGGGGATAAATACACCCATGACGGGCATCTCAGCACGCCACATCTCAACATCCCGCCCCTCATCATCCCAAAAATATGTGAATAGCGGCGCTCTCGTCACAATATCTGCATTTTCAGCCGAACCGATGGAATCAGCATCGTCGATTCGACTCATTTTTGCCTTTTTTAACGCTCCAAAACTCATTTCCGTTACTCACCCAGCGATATGTAACTGCCCCAGAGATAATGGATAAAAGAATGTTTCGTGGCGGGTTGCACAGAAAGTGCTGACTTTATTGCTAGTTAGTTGTTAAACCTTAGCTATTTTAGCAAAAAGGCATAGCCGAGCTAAAATTTTCTATCGTCTTTTCATGCACTTGTGATTTTAAAGGGTTTCATCCCCATTGTTCACAGAATACACAACATTTTGTGTTTGATTGCTAAAGTGAACACTAATTGTTGACGCGCCCCTCTTTTTTGGCTCTTTATTTGGTATGAGCAAATGACAATGCCCCTGCGAGATAATTGCAGGATAGCGGAATGTGATTAACCCTCACATCTGACAGGTTTATCTGTCCTCGCGGCCTGTTATTTAGCCCTTATTTTTTGAAACATTCGTGGTCATTGACCACACGGAATGCCATTGGCGTCCGTTGATTGGGAAGAACTGAAATGCACATCGAGCGGCGCTATACCAAAGCACATCAATCCCCTTATGCCGATATCGAATTTCGTAAAGCCAAAAGTGAAATCCGCAATCCCGATGGATCCGTGGTTTATTCGCAAGATGGCATTGATGTGCCTGCAAGCTGGAGCCAAGTCGCCGCTGACGTTTTGGCGCAAAAATACTTCCGTAAAGCAGGCATTCCCGCCCATCTCAAAAAGGTTGAGGAAAATGATGTTCCCTCCTTCCTGTGGCGGTCAGTTCCTGATGAAGCCAAATTAGCCAAATTGCCAGCTGAAGAGCGCTATGGTTCGGAATCCTCAAGCACACAAGTGTTTGATCGCCTTGCGGGCACATGGGCTTATTGGGGCTGGAAAGGCAAATATTTCGACACGGAAGAAGATGCCTCAGCCTTCTTTGATGAAATGCGGTTTATGCTTGCCAATCAAATGGCTGCGCCCAATTCCCCACAATGGTTTAATACGGGCTTGCATTGGGCCTATGGCATTGATGGGCCGGGCCAAGGGCATTTTTATGTTGATCCCTTCACGGGCAAATTAGTTAAATCTCAATCGGCCTATGAGCATCCTCAACCCCACGCCTGCTTCATTCAGGCTGTGCAGGATGATCTTGTGAATGAAGGCGGTATTATGGATTTGTGGGTGCGTGAAGCGCGCCTGTTCAAATATGGCTCGGGCACTGGTTCTAATTTTTCACGTCTGCGTGGCGCGAATGAAAAATTATCAGGTGGCGGTAAATCATCCGGCCTCATGTCTTTCCTCAAAATTGGTGATCGCGCGGCTGGCGCTATTAAATCAGGCGGCACAACACGTCGTGCAGCCAAAATGGTTGTGGTCGATGCCGACCATCCGGATATCGAGGATTACATTGAATGGAAGGTGAAGGAAGAAGAGAAGGTTGCAGCTCTCGTCACCGGTTCTAAAATTGTTAAAAAGCACATGAAGGCCGTTATGAAGGCCTGTGTGAATTGCGAGGGACCTGGCGAAGATTGCTATAATCCTGAGAAAAACCCTGCCCTCAAAAAAGCCATTAAGCTCGCACGCCGTGATCAAGTGCCTGACAATTACATCAAGCGCGTTATCCAATTTGCACGCCAAGGCTATAAAGACATTGAGTTTGATACATATGACACTGATTGGGACTCAGAAGCCTATCTGACTGTGTCTGGTCAAAATTCAAACAATTCCGTGCGCGTGACAGATGATTTCTTGCGCGCTGTTGAAAAGAATGAGAGCTGGAATCTTCTGCGCCGCACCGATGGTAAAGTGCACAAGACCATTTCAGCGAGCGATTTGTGGGATAAAATTGGCTATTCCGCTTGGGCCTCAGCTGACCCTGGTTTGCAATTCCACACCACAATCAATGATTGGCATACCTGCCCTGTATCTGGTCCGATCATCGCATCGAACCCATGTTCGGAATATATGTTCCTTGATGATACCGCCTGCAATCTTGCCTCGCTCAATCTTCTTCAGTTCCATGATCAAGCTAGCGGCCAATTTGATGTGGTCTCATATGAACATGCCGTGCGCTTATGGACAATTGTGCTTGAAATCTCTGTGATGATGGCCCAATTCCCATCACGCGAAATTGCTGAACTCTCCTATAAATATCGTACGCTCGGCCTTGGTTATGCCAATGTCGGGGGCTTGCTGATGTCATCAGGCATTGGCTATGATTCAGATGAAGGACGTGCGATCACTGGCGCCCTCACGGCCATTATGACGGGCGTGTGCTATGCAACTTCGGCTGAAATGGCCAAAGAGCTCGGTGCCTTCCCAGGCTATGCCCCCAATGCAAAGGATATGTTGCGCGTTATCCGCAATCATCGCCGCGCAGCCCATGGTGAGGCACAGGGCTATGAAAACATCTCTATTGCACCCGTGCCGCTCGACCATCCGTCCATTAAGGACAAGCGCTTAAGCGACCATGCCCGCGCTGCATGGGACAAGGCTTTGGCTTTGGGCGAAAAGCATGGTTATCGTAATGCGCAGGTCTCCGTTGTAGCCCCCACCGGCACAATCGGTCTTGTCATGGATTGCGACACAACGGGCATTGAGCCTGATTTTGCTCTCGTCAAATTTAAAAAACTTGCCGGCGGCGGTTATTTCAAAATCATCAACCGCGCGGTACCAGAGGCATTGCGCGTATTGGGCTATCGCCCTTCCGAAATTGCTGAAATCGAAGCCTATGCCTTGGGCCATGGTTCATTGCGTCAAGCACCCGGTGTCAATCACACGACATTACGGGCGCGTGGCTTCACCGATGACAAACTTGAAGTGATTGAAAAATCTCTTGCCAGTGCTTTCGATATCAAATTCGTGTTCAACAAATGGTCATTGGGTGAAGACTTCCTCACCAAGACGTTAAATGTACCATCTGAGGCTTTGGATGATCCAAGCTTTGAACTCTTGCCTTTCCTTGGGTTTAGCAAACAAGAGATTGAAGCTGCGAATATTCATGCCTGTGGTGCAATGACTTTAGAGGGCGCACCGCATCTCAAAACCGAGCATTACCTTGTCTTTGATTGTGCAAATCCATGCGGGCGCACAGGCAAGCGCTATCTCTCGGTTGAAAGCCATATCCGCATGATGGCGGCCTGCCAGCCCTTTATCTCCGGCGCTATTTCCAAGACCATCAACATGCCAAATGATGCAAGTGTTGAGGATTGCAAACAGGCCTATATGCTCTCATGGCGTCTGGCGCTCAAAGCAAATGCGCTTTACCGCGATGGCTCCAAACTCTCCCAACCCCTCAACTCCCAACTCATCCAAGATGAGGATGAAGACGATGATGATGCGCTCGACGGCTTAATGAACGCATCAACTGCGGCACGCGCATCCCATGTCGCAGAAAAGATCGTTGAGAAAATTGTTGAGCGTGTTGAGCGGACACGTGAGCGTGAACGTCTGCCAGATCGCCGCAAAGGCTATACGCAAAAAGCGGTCGTGGGCGGGCACAAAGTCTATCTGCGTACAGGCGAATATGCTGATGGTCGCATCGGTGAAATCTTCATCGATATGCATAAGGAAGGCGCAGCTTTCCGCTCATTGATGAATAATTTCGCGATTGCTATTTCAGTGGGCCTGCAATATGGCGTGCCGCTCGATGAATATGTGGATGCCTTTACATTCACGCGCTTTGAACCTGCTGGTTTTGTTCAAGGCAATGATGCGATCCGTAACGCAACCTCAATTCTCGATTATGTCTTCCGTGAATTGGCTATTTCCTACCTCGGTCGGAATGATCTTGCCCATGTCGATACCAGCGATATTGGCCACGACGTCATTGGCAAGGGGGATGATCAAGGTCGCGCCCCCAGCATCCAAACCAGCAAATTTGTCTCACGCGGCTATGTTCGCTCCAAGACAGACAAGCTGATGGTGTTGCAAGGCGGCGCGCTTGATGCACAAGCCGTTACTGCTTTTATGACTGATGGCACCACTGCGCTTAAAGGCAATCTGCAAGAAACACATGTTGAAGCAGAGGTCATGGAACAGGTTTCGCTTGAAACTTTGGATTGGCAAGATGCCACATCAAAGAAGGGCAAAGGTCCGAGCGTTCTCGACAAGCGCGCCGAAGCCCGTATGAAGGGCTATGTTGGTGAAGCCTGCCCTGAATGTGCGAACTTCACGCTTGTGCGTAATGGCACATGCCTTAAATGCGATACTTGTGGTTCAACGACAGGCTGCAGCTGATCGTTTTCGCCATAAATACATCAAAAAAGAGCGGCCTCGAGCCGCTCTTTTAACTGAGATAATTGGCTAAATTATTGAAGACCTTAAAGAGTTTTCCAGCTCCGCCGCCAAAATAATAGAGCGCACCCACAATATTTAAAAATATAAACGAGCCGATAACACCATATTCAATAATGGTCGCTGCATCTTCATTTGATAAAAATGATAGTAAATATTTCATTACGAAATCTAATTATGCAGCCAAAAACCAAAAGATTATAAATCAACATAAAAGCTAAACATTACTTTGCTCTTAAGGATTATTAGATGTCAGAATTATTGACATCATCTAATGCAAAATCTGACTTAAAAATAACTTTGTTCTTTCATGCTGCGGATTGGTAAAGAATTGATGAGGCTCGTTCATCTCAATGATCGAGCCTTGATCCATAAAAATAACGCGATCAGCAACTTGACGAGCAAATCCCATTTCATGCGTCACGCATAGCATGGTCATTCCATCATCTGCCAAAGAAATCATTGTGTCCAAGACTTCCTTAACCATCTCAGGATCAAGAGCAGAAGTTGGTTCATCAAACAACATAATTTTGGGCTGCATACAGAGCGCACGCGCGATAGCGACACGCTGCTGCTGGCCGCCTGATAATTGTGCGGGATATTTATGAGCCTGATCTGCAATGCGCACGCGTTGTAAGAAATGGAGCGCCAATTCATCTGCTTCATGTTTGGGAAGTTTACGAACCCAAATGGGAGCCAAGGTGCAATTTTCTAAAATCGTCAAATGAGGAAATAAATTGAAATGTTGAAACACCATACCCACATGACGGCGCACTAATTCAATAATTTTCATATCATTGAGGAGCTCAACACCATCAATGATAATCCGTCCTTGTTGAAAGGTTTCAAGGCGGTTGATGCAACGGATGAGTGTTGATTTACCAGACCCCGATGGGCCACAAATAACAATTTTCTCACCACGTTTTATGTTGAGATCAATATGCCTGAGAACGTGAAATGTGCCATACCATTTATTGAGATCCATAATCTCAATGGCATTTTGAGAATATGGCATCTCATTTTTTATGTTCTCACTCATATACAGCTCCGACCTAGGCATGATGACGCGCAGCAGAGCGGCGTCTCTCAATCATAAGGGAATAGCGCGACATTCCAAAACAAAAGACAAAATAAAATAACGCTGCAAATAAATAGCCCGTGGTTGAAATGCTCGGGCCAGCCCATGCCGGATCAAGACGAGCTGTATCAACAGTGCGCAGAAAATCAAAAATACCGACAATGGCAACAAGTGTCGTGTCTTTAAACAAGCCAATGAATGTATTGACTATGCCAGGAATAACTGTGGTCAAAGCCTGCGGTAAAATGATCAATAAAATACGCTGCCAATAGGACATGCCGAGCGACAAGGCGCCCTCCTCCTGCCCTCGTGGTATGGCTTGAAAACCGCCGCGCACGACTTCCGCCATATAGGCTGCCGCAAAAAGGGACACACCAATCAAAGGCCGCAACAGGCGATCTGGTGACCAATTTTCGGGAACAAAAAGAGGGAGCATGGTATTGGCCATAAACAGCACAGTAATAAGCGGCACGCCCCGCACAAATTCAATAAAACCAATGCAGATCAGTTTTATAATCGGCATATGAGAGCGGCGTCCCAAGGCCAAGAGAATGCCGAGAGGGAGTGATGTCACAATGCCAACAGCCGAGACCAAAAGGCTCACCAATATGCCACCCCACAATCCCGTATCAATCAGAGATAATCCAATAAGGGGCAAGCCATGAAGCAAAAAGAAGGCACATATGGGATAGATGATAAAAAATAAAAGAGACGCCACATATTTATAACCAAGAGATGGCCATAACAACCACAGGATTAAAAAGGCTCCAAAAAACAATGTGAGATTAACCCGCCATAATTCTGCGCGGGGATAAGTGCCATAGATGAAAAAATCCAATTTGGGATAAATAAAGGCCCAACATGCCCCCGTTCCCTCCACGCGACACGCCGCGCCATCAGGCGCAAACCACACAGCTCTAACAAACAACCAATCAATAAGAGGTGGAAGAACAAGCGCCAAAAAAATGAGTGAGAGACATGTCAGACAAGTTGATGCGGTCGATGAAAAAAGATTGTTACGCATCCATAAGACAAGACCTGTCTCGCGCAGAGGTGGACGCTCCGGCGCAAAGGGATGCTCTTGAACATAAGATAGGGGCTGCTGACTCATGCGCGCTCCCTTAGGGTCCAGCGCTTATTTACAGCACTCATCAATGCCGATGTGAGCAATGATAGGCCCAAATAAATAAGCATTGTGATGGCGATCACCTGCACTGCCGCGCCTGTTTGATTTAAAACAGTGCCCATAAACACCTGCACAAGATCGGGATAACCAATAAACACAGCCAGTGATGAGTTTTTTGTGAGATTAAGGAACTGATTGGTCAGCGGTGGCACAATCACACGCATGGCCTGTGGGATAATAATTTTGCTGAGAATATGGACGTGTGGCAGTCCAAGAGAAAGAGCCGCCTCTCTTTGCCCAGAGGGGACAGACTGAATCCCCGCCCGCACAATTTCAGCAATAAAACTTGCGGTATAAAGCGACAAGCCAATGATGAGAGCCACGCATTCAGGCAAGACACGCATGCCCCCATCAAAATTAAACCCTCGCAAATGCGGAATGGATGCTGTGAAAGGCGCGCCAAATATGCCCGCTGCAAGCAATGGAAAGCCAATAAGGCAGGCACAAGCAACGGGCCAGATTGGATGGCGTACACCCGTTTTACTGTGGTGATTGCGCGCAAAGACAGCAAATATCACGCTCACACTTATAGCAGCACACAAGGCAAGACCAAATGACGTCACATGCGCAGTCCCCTGCACATCTGGCAAAATAAGCCCGCGATTGTTCAAAAAGATCACATCAAAAAAAGATATGGATTGACGTGGTGCCGGCAAAGGCTTGAGAACCGCATTATACCAAAACAATAATTGCAGCAGTAATGGGATGTTGCGAATTGTCTCAACATAAACAGTTGACAATCGCGCAATGACCCAATTTGACGACATGCGCCCAATACCAATCATAAATCCAATCGCGCAGGCAAGGACGCAACTGATAAGCGCCACCATTAATGTGTTTAAGAGACCAACCCAAAATGCCTGTCCATAGGTTGATTGAGATGAATAGGGAATAAGGGTCTGGTTAATATCAAAACCCGCGATGCGATTCCAAAATTCAAAATCTGTGGGAATACCGCGCATAGACATATTATAGGAGGCATTGCTGACCGCCCCCCATAACAAAAGAGCACAGGCGCACACGAGGCACGCCTGATAAAGCCACGAACGGACATTTGGATTGTTGAAGAATGATATGCGCGGCTGTTGGGCCGAAATCTCATTCATATTAAACCCTATCGCACTGGCGGCGCATATTGAATGCCACCATCAGACCATAGGCGATTTAAGCCACGGCTGATTTTAAGCTTTGATTGATCGCCGATATTGCGCTCAAAAACCTCACCATAATTGCCAACGGCTTTGATGATCTGAAAAGCCCAATCTGGTTTTAAGCCGAGACCTTTACCAAAATCACCTTCCACGCCTAAGAGGCGACGAATATTAGGCTGATCTGATTTGAGTTTTTCAGTTACATTGGCTTTCGTCACGCCCAATTCTTCCGCATTAATCATCGCATAATGCGTCCATTTGACGAGATTAAACCATTGATCATCGCCTTGGCGCACAGATGGCCCCAAAGGCTCTTTTGAAATCACATCAGGTAAAACCACATTATCATCGGGATTGCTGAGTTTAAGACGCTCACCATAGAGTTGCGACACATCAGTGGTGAAACTATCGCAGCGACCGCTATCATAGGCTTTAATGGCTTCATCTGCCGTAGCAAATACAACAGGCTCATATTTCATATTATTATGTGAGCGGAAAAAATCTGCGAGATTGAGCTCAGTTGTTGTACCCTGCTGCACACAGACCGAAGCGCCATTAAGCTCCGCCGCGGCTTTAATGCCCAATTTCTTTTTGACCATAAAGCCTTGGCCATCATAATAATTCACACCAACAAACAACAGACCAAGCTCAACTTCACGCGATTGAGTCCATGTGCCATTGCGCGCCAAAAGATCAATCTCTCCCGATTGAAGCGCGGTGAACCGATCTTTGGCGGTCAAAGGAATAAATTTTACCTTTGTCGGATCGTTAAATATAGCGGCAGCCACACCGCGGCAAAGATCAACATCAAGTCCAGTCCATTCACCCTTATCATCAGGCATAGCAAATCCGGGCAAGCCAGGATTTGTGCCGCATAAAATCACGCCTCTCTGTTTGACTTGATCCAGCAAAGCCGCATGAGCCTGCGGAACTGCTGCCCATGATTGCAACATCACAGCCATGAGAGCGAGAGATGCGGATTTTAGGACAGATGAAGCTGAGATTGGCATGGTTAAACCCTCAATCAATAAGATAATGAAATGCTATCATTTTTAGGAGATAAAAAAAGATAAAAAAATAAGCCCCGAACAATGTCGGGGCTTAAACTTTATGCAGATTAGTCGTTGACGGCGCTCTTTATATTGGTCAGATCAACGGACTGAGACAAACCTTGATTAAGCTTATCGCGATCAAGCTCCCCTTCCCATTGCGCTACAACCACAGAGGCAACGCCGTTGCCGATGATATTGGTGATGGCGCGGCATTCACTCATGAATTTGTCAATGCCCAATACAATAGCCATGCCGGGCACGAGACGCGGATCAACAACAGCAAGTGTGGCAGCCAATGTAATAAAGCCCGCGCCAGTGATACCGCTTGCGCCTTTGGACGTCAGCATTGCCACAACCAAAATGGTTAATTGATCTGCCAATGACAAATGCACGCCCAAGGCTTGCGCAATGAACACAGTTGCCAAAGTCATGTAGATATTCGTGCCATCAAGGTTGAACGAATAACCCGTTGGGACAACAAGACCCACAACAGACTTAGAACAACCCAAACGCTGCAACTTCTCCATCAATTGCGGCAAAGCACTTTCAGATGAGCTTGTACCCAGCACAATCAACAACTCGTCTTTAATATAGGCGAGGAAGCGTAAAATGCTAAAGCCCGTGAAACGCGCAATCAATCCAAGGACAACAAGGACGAAGATGGCTGCTGTCACATAGAATGTGGCGATCAAACCAATCAGATTGAGGATGGCACCCGTGCCAAACTTGCCGATTGTATAGGCCATAGCACCAAAAGCACCAAAAGGTGCCGCGCGCATGACAATCGCGATAATGCCGAAAACGCCATGAGCGATATCGTCAATCATCGAACGAAGCGCCTCACCCTTCTTGCCCATCGCCATGACAGCAAAGCCAAAAAGAATGGAGAAGAGCAAGACTTGAAGAATATCGCCCTTTGCAAAAGCGCCAACGACTGAATCTGGAATAATGTTGAGAACGAAATCAACCGATTTCATCTCGCCAGCCTGTTTGGCAAAAGTAGCAACAGCATCCGGATTGGCTTTACCGCCAAAACCGACACCGGGCTCAAGAACATTACCGATGATTAAACCAATGATGAGCGCAAAGGTTGAGACAACTTCAAAATAAAGAAGTGCTTTAATACCAACACGGCCAACTTTTTTCGCATCTTGGATATGGGCAATACCAGACACCACAGTGCAAAAAATGATCGGCGCAATAACCATGCGGATGAGCTTCACAAAGCCGTCACCGAGAGCTTTAATCCACTCATTAGTTGCAAAAGATGGATATAACCAACCTGCAATAGCACCAAGCACAATGGCGATGAGAACTTGAATATAGAGGACGCGATACCAAGGCTGGTGCGTGTGAGTTTGCGATGTCGCAACGGACGCGGTCATGAACTTCTCCCTTCAGTCATGGCTTTATGGCCAAGCAAGCCATGTTTGCCTTGTCTATCATGGCAAGGCAAGTGAATTGAGTCAAAACTGTGACAGATTTAACTAAAATAATTGTATCAACTTGTGGATTTTTGCACTGCGGGATGGCAAAGAAGGGGCTGCGCACTAAAGTATAATAAGACGTTCGTGAAAAGAGTGGCCCATGGCACCGACAAAATCCAAGACCTCCTCTGCTACTCCCGCGCAAAGCGGCAAAAACAAAGCTAAACCAACAGCCTCAAAAAAAGATCTCGGTCTTACATTTGAGCCTGCAGGCACATTTGGTCGCGCTATCACAGTGCGCGGAGCACGCGAGCATAATCTCAAAAATGTGGATTTAACAATTCCACGCGATCAATTGGTTGTTTTTACGGGGCTGTCAGGCTCGGGAAAATCATCACTCGCTTTTGATACGATTTATGCCGAAGGCCAGCGCCGCTATGTCGAATCGCTCTCAGCCTATGCCCGCCAGTTTTTGGAGATGATGCAAAAACCTGACGTTGATCAGATTGATGGTCTCTCCCCCGCCATTTCCATCGAGCAAAAAACAACATCAAAAAATCCGCGCTCCACAGTTGGCACTGTGACTGAAATTCATGATTATATGCGTTTGCTATGGGCGCGCATTGGCATTCCCTATTCGCCCGCCACAGGCCTGCCAATTGAAAGCCAAACAGTCAGCCAAATGGTAGACAAAGTTTTGGCTTTGCCTGAGCGCACGCGTCTGTATCTGCTCGCGCCGGTCATTCGCGGGCGCAAGGGTGAATATCGCAAAGAAATCGCTGATTATATGAAGCGCGGTTTCCAAAGGCTGAAAATTGATGGCACATTCTATGAAATCAGTGATGCGCCTACTCTTGATAAAAAACTCAAACATGACATTGATGTGGTTGTCGATCGCATCATCGTGAAATCCGATATTGGTGCACGACTGTCTGAAAGCATTGAAACCGCACTTGAGCTTGCCGATGGCATTGCCATTGCTGAATTTGTTGATGAGGTCGATGCAAAAAAAGAGCCCAAGCGTCTGATCTTCTCAGCCAAATTTGCTTGCCCTGTCTCAGGATTTACAATTCCAGAGATTGAACCGCGCTTATTCTCATTTAACAATCCCTTTGGCGCGTGCCCGACATGTTCTGGCCTTGGTGTACAGCAAAAAATTGACCCAAGTCTTGTCATCCCAAACCCTGAGCTGACCTTGCGCAAAGGCGCCATTGCACCTTGGGCCAAATCAACCTCGCCCTATTACACCCAAACACTCGAAGCGCTTGGCAAATTTTATAAGTTTCGCCTTGATACTGCTTTTGAAGATTTACCGAAAAAAACACGCGATGCGATTTTATTCGGTTCTGGGGAAGATGAGATCAAATTCTCCTATGATGATGGTGTGCGCGCTTATGATGTAAAAAAGCCATTTGAAGGCGTGGTGCGCAATCTCGAAAGGCGCTTTCTTGAAACGGAGAGCGAATGGGCACGCGAGGATATTGGCCGGTTTATGTCATCAAAACCATGCTCGGCCTGTGAAGGGTTTCGTTTAAAACCCGAAGCCCTCGCTGTTAAAATCAATCACCACCATATTGGTCATGTCTCGGAAATGTCCGTGCGCACGGCCCTTGAGTGGTTTTCAACTCTGCCCAAAAAACTCAACAAAAAGCAAAATGATATTGCAGGGCGTATTCTGAAAGAAATCAATGAGCGCTTGAAGTTTTTGCTCGATGTTGGACTTGATTATCTCACTCTCTCGCGTTCGTCAGGAACATTATCGGGGGGTGAAAGCCAGCGTATTCGTTTGGCCTCGCAAATTGGGTCGGGCCTCACGGGTGTTCTTTATGTTTTAGATGAGCCTTCCATCGGTTTGCACCAGCGTGATAATGCACGTTTGCTTGAGACATTGCGGCGTTTGCGCGATTTAGGCAATACTGTCATTGTCGTTGAGCATGATGAAGACGCCATTTTGACTGCTGATTATGTTGTCGATGTCGGCCCTGGCGCTGGCATTCATGGCGGTCAAATCATTGCTGAAGGCAAACCATCTGACATCATGAACAATCCCAAATCCCTGACAGGTGATTATCTGACAGGCCGCAAACATGTGCGCGTGCCGCGTGTTAGACGTAAAATTGATCCCAAGCGTCAATTACGCATTGTGGGCGCGCGTGGTAATAATTTGAAAAATGTCAGCGTTGATATTCCCTTGGGCACTTTCACCTGCATTACCGGTGTATCAGGTGGTGGCAAATCAACCCTTGTGATTGATACGCTTTATAAAGCCATTGCGCGGCGACTGAATGGGGCATTTGATATGCCTGCTGCACATGATCGTATTGAGGGTCTCGAATTTCTCGACAAAGTCATTGATATCGACCAATCACCAATTGGCCGAACACCCCGATCAAATCCTGCAACTTACACTGGGGCTTTTACGCCCATTCGTGAATGGTTTGCTGGCCTGCCCGAAGCCAAAGCGCGCGGCTATCAACCCGGTCGCTTTTCATTCAATGTCCGGGGGGGGCGCTGTGAGGCATGCCAAGGCGATGGTGTGATTAAAATTGAAATGCACTTTTTGCCTGATGTCTATGTGACCTGTGATGTATGTAAGGGGAAGCGTTATGATCGTGAAACCCTTGAGGTCAAATATAAAGACAAATCCATTGCCGATGTCTTGGATATGACTGTTGAGGAGTCTGCACATTTATTCAAAGCAGTTCCTTCCATTCATGAGAAAATGGAAACATTAGCGCGCGTGGGGCTCAATTACATCAAAGTTGGACAACAGGCCACGACACTCTCTGGAGGTGAAGCCCAGCGTGTGAAACTCTCAAAAGAATTGTCGCGCCGCTCCACAGGTCGCACTCTCTATATTTTGGATGAGCCAACCACTGGCCTGCATTTTCACGATGTCGCCAAATTGCTAGAAGTGCTCCATGAGCTCGTCGATCAAGGTAATAGCGTTGTGGTGATTGAGCATAATCTTGAAGTCATCAAAACAGCCGATTGGATTATTGATCTTGGTCCAGAGGGTGGTGATGGTGGAGGCGAAATTGTCGCCCAAGGTCGGCCTGAGGATGTCATCAAAGTGGCACGCTCACACACCGGCACATTTCTAAGAGATGTGCTCAAACGCCGCCCACTCGCGAACTCATGATGCATGTTTTAGTAAATGCACTCGCAAATAGGCAACAGTTATCACGCCGATCAGCGCGGTTGGGATAACAAGCGCTGGTGCGGCTGACCAACCAAAATGCGGCACTAAAAACCCAATTAATAAGGGGCCGATGAATTGGCCGATATTACTGGCTTGTTGAATCATACCCACAGTTGGCGTCACGAGATCACGGCGTGCAACAAGACGCGGCAGCGCCGCAAACGTCGAGGCGGGTGTAAGCCCGGCCATGCCTAATGTGAGAGCGGCCGCAAGCGCAATAAAGAAAGGTGAGAAAAAATGCGTATAAATCAGCAGACTTGTGGCACCGAAGGTAAGAAAGGTCAGCGTCATATTGAGCCAAATGGGCATGCCAGCACGCAATAAAAAGCTCGCGCTGATATTACCAAGCGCATTGGTGTAAATCGCAATAGCCGTTAATAGGCTTGCTGATGACAGCGTAAGTCCCAATTGCTCAACAAATAAAAGTGGCATAAAGCCCGCCAATATAAAATATTGGAAGGTATAAAGCCCAAACATAGCCGCCAGAATCTGGCACGGGCGCGACATCAGAACAGTCTTAATATCCGCCCATGAGAAGCGTATATCTGGCTCAGGCTCTACGCCCTCTTCCGTCATATCATCGCTCGGCAAAACAACATAAGCGAGCAAAGCCATCACAACAACAAAGCCGGTTAAGGCAAACCACATATTTTGCCAACCATAGCTCTGAAGCAATGGACCAAGAAACAATACGCCGCCGCTGCCAATAGGCATATAAGTGCCCCATAGGCCCAAAATGAGATCACGATTTTTAAGGCTCACATTTTTGCGCATGAGATCTGGCACAACAACG
>Ga0164297_10002426_pt1 | contig 18436 bp, 18 predicted proteins | sample GEODES058metaG_FD_113539 | JGI IMG/M metagenome (GOLD analysis project Ga0164297, IMG submission 113539) | Dystrophic lake water microbial communities from Trout Bog Lake, Wisconsin, USA - GEODES058 metaG | ecosystem: Environmental > Aquatic > Freshwater > Lake | place: USA: Trout Bog Lake...
CATTCGATGATGGAGTCTATTTGATTGAAGGAGTTTTATATATAAATATAATATACGTAAATACTCCAGACAGTACTAAATTTGCTGAATGTTGTTTATGTTTGAAAAACGTTCATAAACTTTGGAATTATTTGATTAACAAAATCAGAGTTACTTGTAATCTGGAAATACCAGACATGATCGAAGACTTTCCGTTTTTGCAAATTGATTATAGTGTTTACAACGTACAGCCACTAAAGATTTTTTTTGATTCTGTAAAGGGGTCTTATAAAAAAACAATAAGTGTTTTTAATCACATAAGTGATACCATAAAAGTAGGAACATATGATTTTGATGTAATAAAACTGGCGGATCAATATCCAGAATATTTATTTATTACATTTTTTAATACATTTTCCGAACGAAGGAACATTATTACTTTGCCACAGATATATAACTGTATCGGAATTACAATTCCACACGGGGCCGGTATACAATTTTCTTACATTTCTAGTCTAACTGACAAAATATTGGCTAAAATTTCTGGGCCATGTTTTTTTTTAATTGGTTCCAGAAATGATATCTTGTTTTTAGACAAAAAAAGTAATCATTTGGACAAATGTAGTGATTATTACTCTACATATACGTGTTTAAAAAGATGGGGTACAACATGGAAACAAGTTCTATATGAGGACCCTTTTCTATACGAGAAATTATGTAATTACATTGAATCCTAAAACTCCTTAAGAGTAGAATACGAACAACATCAGTGGTGGGTAAGTCATCAAATGCATATTTCATCTAAACAGGGAATGACAGCGTTTTTTCGGAAATTCTCGATGTCCATCTGGCGGATTTGGGTGACGCTTAAAAAATTGAGGAACAAATTCATCACCTTCATAGAACCACTTTCCGTTGATTCGTACGACATCTACAAAGGTTCCCCAGCCATTTTGAACACTCTCATTTTTACATATAACATGTGTGTTGCCCAGATGATTAAATATACAGCCTATAAACCCACGAATGTCATCCCAGTGTATAGTCTCTAAAGAATCTTTTAGTAGATGTATACTATTCCTGCGAATGTAAAAGCTTTTCTTGTCCTTGTGAAAAATAAAGTCATGACCCGATTCATGCAAGTTGGCTGTATGTAGATCCAACTTGGAATCTATAAAGTACAATTCATCGTCTATATTTTGATCCACCGCTATAAACGGCGTGTACTTGTCATACAAGAGGTCGAAGACAGTTGGTATCTCATGTGGTCTATTATTAAAATAATCATCTATATTTTTTAGAAAACGAGTGACATTTAAACTTGTTCTCGTTTCTACAAACTCTTTTAGTTCATGGATATCATCTTCAGTATACTCTATTGATCCCATGTCATCTTTGCCCCATGCAAACATCTGAGGAAATTTTGGAAAATCAAATGATTTATCTTTTATAAATTCATTTTTTGTTTTGTAAATAAAAGGTACAATGACCAGCTTACAATGGCATAGAATAGCCCCTAAGTTAATCCATGTATACTCATCATACGAGTAAAACACTTCAACCGAATTAAGAATACGAACAACGTCGACCGTTGGTAAATCATCAATGCAGATTGAATCTTTAGGGTGGATTTCAATAATTGGGTCCCTTTTGTGAAGTCTTTTTTTATAAAGATGGCACGTGCCTTTTCGTTTCAAATGTAAATGTTTGTATAATGGATTGATGGATAATACATTTAATAAAAATGTGTTTTTATCCGACGATTCCCAATGACATATAAGATCTTTATGATTCCATGACTCTCGGATACTTTTTGGATAAAAATGCAAGTCGAGCAAAATCCAGCGTAATACATGGCCTGATCTGTATGGGTTTCCAATTTCAGCTTCTCCATATATAACTAAAGTATTTTCCTTGTCAACTATTTCATATGGCTTATCAGACGTACGTGCTATGTAATTTGATTGATTAATATATTTTACTAGTGTATTTAAAGCAATATAACCACCTGATGCATGACCACTCGAATAAATATTTGAAACTGAAGAAGAATGCACAATTATTTCAACCATTATGATAAATGGTTCTTTTTATTTTAAGTTTTAACCACGGTTTATCGTCAATTGCGCTGCATTCTTCAGCTGAAGAACAACAAAGTATTAATTTATGACCCAGAGGCACGAGTATAGTTTCAAAGTTTTTTAGAAGTGTATGAGTGTCATTATCATAAATACTTATGTATGTCACCATATTATTATCAGATTATTTAAACTTTAAAATAAAAGTTATGCTTCCCGTGACGAACAATGTCCTGAAACTTTTCGTACACTGTTTCAATCGGAAGATGGTTGTGCTTTTCAATCACCTCTATGGCGTAATTCACGTGCATTGACCACATACCAGTCAAGAGATACACGACCCCACTGAGATGGTACTTTTGAACATACTTGTCCGCATATATCAATGCGGGGAGAAGTGCGTACTTTTCAACACCAGACATGATCATGTGCGCAATGACAAGCTCAGCCTTTGCATTTCCTGAACCACGTCCATAGCCCCCAAATGTAACATCAACGATCGATGCTCCATTGTAGAGGGAGTCGATCGACTTGATTGATGCATTTTGAAGATTATCGTGTGCATGAAATCCAATCGGCCCCGAATAGTACTGTTTCATAGTCGCAAGAATTTTACGCATCTTGTAAATTCCCAGATTGCCATACGTATCGGCAATGTACAAAAATTTTACATCGCTGACAATTGAACACAATGTGCGAATCTGTTCCTCGCTCATTTTGTCAATCCGTCCAATGTTTATTGACGTCTCATATCCAAGGTTGTTCAGCTGTCGACACATGTCAACAGTCTCGTGAATAAGTTCTACATCAAGAATTGAATCGTCTTTATTTTTACAGTGATATGCAATCAAGACACGAACCATCGTAATCAGAGAATCCTTCTTTGGTACAAAACTATCAATGGTAAACGTCCCCATCTGTGCCATGACTGCAATTTTGCAAGACTCACCCACACTGTCTGCAAAGGTGTCACGAATGAGTTCCTCATTCCCGTAGTACCATGGTCCCTGTGATCCACCATCCGAGTCACGACGAAATCCAACCTCGCAGTAGGCCATTCCTGATTCTTTTGCTGCGAGGTACGTTTCACGGGCCTGCTCGCGTGAAAACTCCCAGTTGTTGACATAACCTCCATCACGAAGAGTACAATCGAGAATCATATATGTTTAATAAACATGTTCTTTCTAAATACGTCTCTATCAAGAAACGGCCACATATCCTCCATTGGCCTATTGTCAAATGTTCCGTCTGGTTTCATGACGTTGCTGAGTCGGGGATATCTCTGTTGAACAATGCACTCAATGTCAACGAGGCAGGGCCCGTCAAACTGTACTGCATCATCAATACTGGTAAAGTACTGAATGTCCCAAGCGTCACACACCTTTTTCACGGGTGGGCATGGAACTTCGACACCGTGTCGGCGTTTGAAAAAGGAATCCTGTGTCACCTGAATCGCTCCGTACCCTCCGTTGTTGAAATAGAGAATTTTAACCGGAAGATGAAGTGTTTTAATTGTTTGCAATTCTTGCACGTTGAATTGAAATGATCCATCCCCGACAATAGCCCAAGACGTTTTCTTGGACTCGATTGCACATCCAATAGCACATGGAACTTCATATCCCATATCCCCGTGACCGCTTGAAATGAATCGATCCCCGGGCTTTACCACACATGTATGCCACACAACACAATAGATGGATCCCGAAGATACGATGACATTTTCACCAGGTTTCTTTGTATTGAAAAAATAACTTAATATGTTGTACGGACATTTCATGTCGCCTGGATTTGGGATTTCATGAAACCACAAATCTTTCCACTTGAGTGTCTGCGAGAGCCACTCCGAATGGTCATTCACGTGAAGGTTCACATCAAAAAAATTCTTAAGATCACACCCATCCTCATCAGTAATGGAAATGATCGTTGCTTCACGAGCAAACCAATCAGGCCTGTACCCTTTGATTGTTTTACTTAGACGACACCCAAGAATGAGAATACAATCCGCGTTCTGAATTACGAAATTCCCTGTTCTGTTCCCAATGTTTCCTACGCGTCCGACATTGAATTCAGGGACAAGATCAGTTCCGAAGAATGAACATACAACAGGGACTTGATGGCGTTTTACAAAATCCTCCAACTGTTTTTCAGTCCTGGAATTACGAATTCCTCCGCCAACCAAAACAACTGGACGTTTTGCAGTATTCCATGAATCAAATGAAGGAAATCGCGTGCTTTTCGCTGGAGGCAACCAAATGTCGAGCTGCTCCGGAACTTGAAGCGCCTGAACATCAACAGGAATTGAAAGCCACACTGGACCCGGCCGACCATTGGTCATATTCCACAGACACTTTTCAAGAATAACTCCAGTCTCAGTGGGTTCAGTCAACTCGTATGAAAACTTTGTAATGTGTTTCACCATATCAATAATGTCACAATCAGACCCGGAATATGTACGCGTCGAGTGTTTCAAAAACCGTACATTCTCCTTTGACTGGACCGCGCCGCTTATGAAAAAAACAGGCACACTATCCTGATACGCCACGAGACAAGGAGTAATTGCGTTTGTAGCCCCACACCCTGCCGTCACACATACAACGCTTGGTTCCTGATTCATCTTTGAATATCCCATGGCGGAATAGCCACATGGAGCTTCGCCGTGTTGATAGACGACGTCGAGTTTTTCACCAAATGAATCATTCAGGTGCATCGCAAACCCTCCAGTGACTGAAAAACACTGCTTGATTCCATTTTTCTTAAGAAATTCGGCGATGTAGTCGGATACCTTCATTGTTTCAATAGGAGCCGTTCTTTTAAACTATGTTCACATGGGATTTCATTCGTGCCGGTATACGAACCCAAAACGGTGAACGGAACACCCGCCAAGGTTGCAATTTCAGACAGGCGCATCTTGGGTCCGGGATAGACTGCATCAACAACATGATCAAATCGTGGAAACTCCCGAACCATGGCGACAAGATCATCAATGTGGAAAAAATCAAATTCAATATCATTTTGAATTGTCACATGACCTTCCCGCCTTGCAGTTGACAAGAACCGAGTGGATGGTTCACCAGGGCCAAAGCACCCCCAGATTCGAATAATCTGGAGGCGAGGATTCTTCACTTGTTCAATGACCCATTTTGAGAACCCGTATGGCTCGTCTTGCTTTTTCAGGGCAGCCCCGCTCGAAAAATAGTACATTGTGCACTCTGTCGCATTGAAAACGTTGAAAAACATCTTGAGGTTTTTTTGTGCGATGGACCAGTCATCGCTTTGGAGACGACTCCCACCGACGACTGCACAGTGAAATATGACATCAAACACATGTTCTGTAAAGTACGTCTGGACCGCTGATGCATCAAGCAAATCAAGATCTTTATGACCAAGCGCCGTGCATCCGTGAAAAGAACGAGCAATGTGACCTCCGACAAATCCACCGGCGCCTAAAACGCAGACACGCATTACAGACAAGATGCCCAAGTTGTTTATATTACATTGTCCGACTGCATGCGGCGAACGACGGCCAGTTCTCGAAGAGCATCTGAAGGACCGCGGCTTTACAGACGTTGAATGGATCACGGATTTTGACGTTCATCACCCGTATGTGATCTGGCTTCAGAGTCGGCTGGGTGGGTCACTGGCACACATGTCCGGTTTAGCAAAAGGATATGAAATGTACCGAAAAGTAGTGCATTCTACTGAAAACGAGTTTTGGAAGGGGGATGATGACATTGTGTTCATCAAAAGCTGGAAAAGCGCACGCATTCCAAAAGAACTCATGTATGTCAACCTGAGTGTCGGGGTAAATTTTCATATTCTTCCGGATGGGACTCCACAGTACATTGGAAATAATGGAGGGGCGGAGGTGTTTCATTTTACGCGTGAGTTTGCACAGTTGATGCTCGACAATGTTGACACTCGTCAATCGGGTGACATTTTGATCCATGCAATGCTTCGTCACATAGGCCATCCACTTGTATGTGTTCCAATCGCCCAACAGACATCGCTCCTCGAACCAAAAAATTCAACACTTCAAGTCGATGAAACACTTGAAGACTGGATTCAATTCATAAGGAACTTTAAGCCAACGGGCATAAAATACGAAGACTTGCGAAATGCCAGTGGTTTCTTTGCTCTGGACAACGCTTGAATATCCAGACGGGCCATACGACCCATCAAATCCAGCATTCCAGCAGCTTAAAAACTTGATGGAACGTGAGTTTTACTCGCATTTTCAAAGAGAGATTGACATTACAAATTGGAATTATATTATAGAGAGAGCGAGCGCATATCGTATAAAATGACGTGGAATCTTCCTCACGTATTCATGTACCCAAAAGGACACGGACTTGCAAATATTCTCATTATGCTCACGGACTTTTTTCACGCACACCCAAATGGACTTGTACATGAATCCATAAAAGACAATGAGATTTCTCGTTGGCTCAACTTGAACTTTAAACTAACAGACCGGACAGATTTACCAGTCTATGAACCAAAAATAATAATTAATGATTTCACCATAAAAAATGTCCACCCATTGATTCGGAAACTCGTGAGCCCGTCCCAAGAACTCGAGCGTGAGCTCGAAAAATACAGTCTAGACGGGATAAAGTTGGGAATCCATGTGCGACGAGGTGGTGCTTGCCAAGACAGTGTAAAAGTAGTCAATCCACCAACGGATTCATTTGCATCTGACGAAGCAGTAGATAGAATGGTACACATAGCAGCGCGTCACAATGGAAATGTGTTTCTGGCAAGTGATTCACCAAGTACGAAGAAGAAATTCAACGCACGGTCACTCGACATAAACATATCAATTCTTCACGGTCAGGAAGACAGACTCGGTATTTTTTTGGATTTCTTTCTGTTGAGTAAATGCCCAGAAATTATAGTAACTGGTGGAAATTTCCCAAATCACCCGGGCTTGTCCACATTTGGATATATGGCGGCGATATATGGAAATAAACCATTTACAATTTTTCGCAACGAATAGTGTGATCAATAAATCCAAGACGAGCACCCTTACAATACTCTACAAGAAAATCAGCCATATATTCTACAGGGATGTCTGGAAACTTGTTTCCTCGGCTCAAATAAAAAATAAATTGTTTGATATCATTGTTGAGGTGCCAAGGAAATAGTGTATCATCAATAGCTAAATCATCTCGCACGAGATCATTTCGAACAAAGATCATATTGCTCGTGTTGCATGCGAGTGTATACCTGCAATGTTTAGTTTCTGTAAAAGATGATTTATAATTCCATCTTCTCCAAATTGAGAATAGACATTCTTTCGAAACGCCAGCATTTCTTAAATAAAAGCACACGTCTTTATAAAGATATGGAGGTGATGTTCCCATTTGTAGTGGCGACTTCATGGACGATGAAGGATTTGATCTCAGCTCGCAAAAACCGCATCTCATTTAAAGAAAAAATCAATGTGATCACATGCTTCATTCGGCTTTTACATACATTTCTGCTCGTGCAGGCTCAAGCACAACAGTTTATGATTGATGACTTACGCAGAACAGAGGAGAATGTCGCATCTTTACTTGCCGGCTGCAGAGAGTTAAACGTAGGAGGCGCTTCAGAATCATGACAGAGTTCCAGGTGGTTGCTTGGTATGGTCAAGACACAGACACAGAGTACGTGATCCACATCTTTGGGCGAACTGCAGATGGCCAGTCTGTTCACGTTGAAACCCCGTTCGAACCGTACTTTTTCGTCAAGGTACCGCCCGGCCGAACAGCAGCAGCAATCATCGTTGAACTTGATCCGGTAAGCTCAGCCGTCATTCGGCGCAAGGATGTGTGGGGGTTTCAGAATCAAGAACTGCACACATTCATCAAGCTCGGCTTCAAGACACTGGCGAGCATGAAGGAGTGTCGGCCGCGTGGACTCAAGGTGTACGAAAAGAATCTTGACCCAATCCTTCGATTTATGCACAGGTCAAACATCAAATCGACGGGGTGGATGCGCGCAGACGGGTCACCGAATCACAATTCAACCTGTCAGATTGACATGTACGTCCCAGATTGGAGGCGACTGACACCAGTTGAACGCGATGACATTGCTCCGCTGCGAATCACGTCACTTGATATCGAGGCGTACTCAGAGTCTGGCTCGTTTCCAAACGCATTCAATGCCAAGGATACGTGTTTTCAAGTGGCGCTCACGACTCGTGAGTTTGGCCGCGAAGGATACATTGATCGCAAGTGTCTCTGTGTCAAGGACACGCCCGGGCATGAGTCGTTTGACACGGAGCGTGAAATGCTCGAGCGACTCGGCGACTATCTCACAAAACTCGACCCAGACATTGTGACTGGGTGGAACATTTTCGGGTTTGATTTGGAGTATCTGTATACTCGGGCGGTTGTGACTGGTGCCAAATCACACTACTGGGGTCGACTCAAGGATGTACCAAATGAATTGGTTGTGAAACATTTGGCGTCGAGCGCGCTCGGTTCGAATGACTTGAAAATGGTCCCAATGATTGGCCGGTACGTCTTTGACATGTTTCAGGACATTAAGCGCGAGCACAAGTTTGAGAGCTACTCGCTAAATAACGTGTCAAAGGAGATTCTCAAGGATACAAAGATTGACATGCCAGTCAAGGAGATGTTTGCGCGTTTTCGGTCCGGCAAGGGTCTCGAGGAGGTGGCTGAGTACTGCATCAAGGATACTGAATTGCCTCATCGAATTGCGACGAAACTCTGTATGATTGAAAATTTGATTGAAATGGCCAAGGCGACGTGGGTCCCACTTTCATACCTGAGTGAGCGAGGTCAGCAAATCAAGGTGTTTTCACAGCTGGCACGCAAGGCTCGAGAGCTCGGGTTTATGATTCCAACAATGTATCCCAAGGATGAAGAAAAGTATCAAGGCGCAACGGTCCTTGACGCGCAGACGGGTGCATACTACGGGCCAATCACAGCCCTGGATTTTGCAAGTCTGTATCCGAGCATCATGCGTGCTCATAATTTGTGTTACTCGAGCCTCGTGATGGACAAGAAGTATGCAAACATTCCTGGCGTTGAATACGAAGACTACGGTCCGTACCGATTTGCCCAAAATGTTCCGAGTCTGTTGCCAATCATTCTGAACGAGTTGGCGGCGTTTCGTGAAAAGGCGAAAAAACTCAAGGCGGCGGCAAAGGATACTCCGATGTGGGCCGTGTACGAGGGCCGGCAACTTGCATACAAGATTTCGATGAATTCAATCTACGGGTTTACTGGCGCGTCAAAGGGTATGCTGCCGTGTGTTGCCATTGCGTCGACCGTGACTATGCGTGGCCGTCAAATGATTGAAGAGACGAAAAATTATGTCGAAGATCACTTTCCGGGCGCCAAGGTGAGGTATGGCGACTCTGTTCCGTCGTATACACCTGTACTTGCTAGACGGAATGGAATTATATATGTTGCTACTATATCAGAATTAGGTTCATTTCATTACAAAAATGATGTAGTTCCTGAAACAAATTCAAAAGATTGTTGGAATATTGAATATGGGAAGCATTTATCAAACTGGAAAACATATGAACATTTTATGAAAGACGGAACTGACAAGGAAATGAATGAAATAGTAGGTTGGGAAGCATGGACTCATCTTGGATGGCAAAAAATAAAAAGAGTCATCAGACATAAATGTTCCAAAAAAATTTACAATGTCGCAACAAGGTCGGGAATTGTTGAAGTCACCGAAGATCATTCACTATTAGGATTAGATTTAACTGAGATTAAACCCGAAAATCTACTGAATGGTCAAGAATTACTTCATAGTCTTCCAGAAATTACAAACGAAGTATTTCATCCGCGTTGTATCATTGGAAGTCTAGATCACAAATTTAAAACAGCAAAGATATGTAACGGTATAAAATCTCAACTCAAATATATAAATTTAAGAAGACGAGGTATTAATCCAAATTTTACAAAAAGCGGCGACGGGTGTTATGATTTATCATGGAAATCTGAACGTGTACCAACAAAAAAACTAATTGAGTGTAAGCCCAAGAATACAGATGAATACAAATCAACTGATTACGTGTATGATCTCGAGACGGAAGCGGGCACTTTTCAAGCTGGCGTCGGTCAATTGATTGTCAAGAATACGGACTCTGTCATGGTTGAATTTGATGTTCAGGGTCGCAAAGGTCAAGAGGCTATTGAGTACAGCTGGGCCCAAGGAGAATTGGCGGCTGAAGCATGCACAAAGCTTTTCAAGGCGCCAAACGATCTCGAGCTCGAAAAAGTGTACTGTCCGTACTTTTTGTATTCCAAGAAACGCTACGCCGCAAAGATGTATGAAAAAGAGAAAGGCGATGCAGTCGTGTTCAAAAAGATTGACATCAAAGGCCTTCAAGTGGTTCGGCGTGACACGTGCGTCTACGTCCGGCAGACGCTCAAAAAACTCCTGGACCTCGTGCTCGGTTCAGATGATCCGCGGCCCGCCATCGAGTACGCAAGAGAGTCGGCTCGAACCCTTTTGCGTGGAAAAGTTGACCCAAATGAGCTCGTCATGTCGAGACAGCTTGGGTCAGACTATAAAACACGTGTTCCGCACGTTGAAGTGAGAAACAAAATCAGGGAGCGTGCCCCTGGGTCTGAGCCGCAAAATGGAGATCGCGTTGCATTCCTTGTGGTCAAGGGACCGGGTCTATTGTGTGAAAAGGCGGAGGATCCTGCGTGGGTCAAGGAGAAGTCGATCCCGATTGATTACAAGTACTATTTCGAGCACCAAATGTCAAAGCCAGTGTGCGATTTGCTCGAACCGCTAGTGGGCGCCAATGCATTTCAGACGGTGTTTAAAAGTATGGACTTTCTGACGACTCCATCAATCGCAAGCTTTTTTCAAGCTAAAAAGTAAGCCCGCTAGAATAGCATGGAGCAAATAGCAAGTCTTGTTGAACAAGAGGTGGAGCGTCGTGTACAGGAACGCCTGAATGATTCGTACAGCAAGATTAGTCAGACGTATGACATTTCAATCAAACACTTGATTCGCGAGACGACGTCAGTCTGGAATGGGAACGTGTGTCACGGCCTTACCAAGAAGAATCAAAAGTGTCCTCGCGGTGCACCGGATGGTACTGGGTACTGCAAGTCACACAAGGACCAAAAACCAATCCCACGCATTGTGAAACCGCCGTCGCCTCAGATAACTCAGCAACACACGCACTCTTTGCCTCCAATGTTTCTCGACGGATGTCCGGTGTGTGAAGCGAGTAAAAATCTTCGTATAGACATATAATGGCTGGTGGACTCTTCCCCGGTCGTCCGTTTGTGTTCAACATCAAGTGTATTATTTTTTCGCTGTTCATGTCGCTGGGGTACTGGTATTCGCCGAAGAAGAATGTACTCATTCTCGCCTTTTTGATTTGGTTCCCATACATTTTGTTGGCGTGGTACGATTGGGCCTATAAATGTCAAAATAAACTTCACCCAACCGTTGTCCCATTCGGACGGTACATTTGGCTTCCATTCAAACCACCCGATTATCAGTACGAGTACAGCATGCTAGATAAAGAGACACTCCAGGCAATGGATCACCTGGATCACTTGGTCGGGTGGACGCTTGTCGCCGCGGCCGTCACGTGGTACCTAGTAAAAAAATGAGTCATGTAAAGACCAGGCATCCTGAAAGACGAAGCGTCCAATGGAGCAACTCTACGAAAATATCAATGGGATGCTGAATATTTCATTTACATATCATTTCAATTATAATTATTGGGAAGAGTTTGATGAAATTGATCGCGAGTCTGAGATTGAACTCGAGGGTGCGATTGATGGGGCATTCAACCAGATCATGACACAGTACATGTACTCGGAAAATGTTCAACAGGCGCTTGAAGAGTGTCGCGTGAGTCTTCATAATGTTTTATGGGCGGCGATGAACCTTCCGTTTCCGAGAAACGCCGAACTCTATGTGAATCGTCTGCTCGGAAATGTCCATGAAATCTTCTGGACCGTTTACGCTCCAGCAATTCAAGAGGAGATTCGAGCACACACCAAATATATTCGCCGGATCCAAAAGACTTGGAAAAAATGCGTCAGTGACCCAAATCACCCAGTATGTCGTCGTCGACTTGAAAGGGAGTTTAGAGATTTGACGTCTTAGAGTTTCATGTCACGAAACGACTTGCTGCTCGATGCGCTTCGTAAATTTTTCGAGTCGCCGGAGCATGCGCAACAACTTCAAGACATTCTAAGTCACAAGAAGGGGGTATCTCTCAGAAACCTGGAATGGTTTGTGACAAATTATTCCAAAAAAACAAATGTAACGTACAGGACTCCGGCTGGTCGTCAGTTTACGGTTCACGTTGCGTATAAATCGAGTCTTGATGGGTATTCAAAAAAGTTTTTTGACCCATTTTGTCGCACGGAGCGCATAGAATTCATGGGCTTGACGACAACTGTTGCCCAACTTAACTTTATTCGATTTGTCATTGTCAATGGAATTATAGATTATATGAATGATAAAAATATTCTCAAGAAAGAGTCACAGTCCCTCCCGAAATCTGAAGCTGTTTGTACCCATAGTAGTACAAGTACATTGTGTACGACTCCTGAATCCGAGGAACAAGCTCAGGGTTAAATATAATGTCAAGGTGGGTCGTGTTTGAATCCATAGTGCTAAAATCAACATAGCCAGTTTGGTTGTATTCTTTTGGATTATCACCAAAACAATACAGGTATATATTTTTTGTAGGTACAGAGAGTGAATGATCCATAGGCTGTTTATAACTGTAATATAAAGCTCCTGGAAAGTTTGAAAGGACATTTTGATTATTTAGATAAAGCGTCGCTGATTGGATAATGTCCAAAAAATTGAGAGTGACTCCGTTGAAAAACGTGACGGGAACAACCGCTTGAATGTAAGCTGTACTGTATCCGTATTGATACCGACTCTTGTAAAATGCGGGGTTGTCCGTTTCAAACAGCTGATTTCGGACAAACCATGCAATCATTGTGACTGGAAAGTCGGCAGTAAGATTCATGACAGCTCGACCATTATTATACGGAAGACCCGCGTCGACGTCAACATGAGGTATCTTTATAGATAAAGGTTTTGTTTGGTAGTAGACTCTTTCTTCAGGGCTCAACGTTATTTCTTCTATAAGCACTCGCGGATTGATGAGATCAATTCTGTTTCCGTTTGCATCATTTGGTGCATCAGTTATCCACCCAGGGTTGCAAAAAGTAAATCGAATTGTCACTTTGCTTTTCATAATTGCACACATTGGAAAGAATGGCTTTTCAAGTTTTTCACGCCCAATTTTACCGTGCGAATGACGCCGACAAAAGAAAAAGTCGAGTGGGATCATCATATCAACCTGTTGTGTTGCCGGAACGACGTTTGACTCGTTTTGTCCGGCGCTCACGGCTTGGTACATGGCCAACTTTTCATCCGCATCCAAAAACAACTGATCTCGCAATATGTACCAGTCATCCGTCAAGATTTCAATTGGATTCCCGTCAATGAGAAACTCAACCTGTCTGAGAATGGCCCGGCCAACCAATGGGGTATAGAAATAGCCAGCTGGCAATGCTGGTAAAGATACTGACAAGTACATGTTTGATATAAGATCGCCTGCGTCACGTGGAAAAATGTCAATTGAATATGTCGTTGTATTGTCCAAGAAAAACCCACTCAAACCTCCGCTGTTCAATTCGAGTAAAAATCGTTGTGTGACTGCAAAAGGTGTATGCTGCCGAATGTTCTTCATCCAGATGGATTGACCGCCGAACATGTATTTTTCTTGTGGTCCAATGGCGGCAAGGGCGGTAAGCGCACCAGTCCCTGCGCCTCGGCCACTCATTTCGACAAATGGATCTGCCGGAGCAATAACTGGTTGAATATTTGATCTCAACTCTCCTGGAACACCGACAATATTTGTAGCATCAAATATATTTGGATCATATATTCCATAATATGTCGTCGTGTGTAGAGCAGGATTTGAAAACCCCACTTGGATGATTTGTCCAGGTGTGGGTAAAAGCTGGTATTGATCTGAGGTGGCTGTGAAATATGAATAATATTGTGTTGATTTGATTGATGTCCCGACGAGAACATTTGAAATCCCAGGAGTGCGTACAAGATCTGATGTGGCTGTTACATTTCCGCTCACATCAAAAAGGCCAGTCGTAGGACTTGATATTCCTTTCACTAAAAGTCCATTGACAGAGGATGTAAAATTTTGGTCAGTAACATACACTGTAAATGTTCCATCGACTGGACCCCGAAATACATTTGCATACAACGGAACAGCATTTGAAAAAGTCAATTGAAGAATAGAACTCGGATTTACATTTAAAGAGCCAGACGTTCCCGTGACTGTTACAAGTCCATTTGACACGTACGGAAAAGAAATTGCAGGCGGTCCCGGATTTATAACAACATCGCCGTATACATTTGAGGTAAATCCAGTCACGGTTGCAGTTCCCTGAAGTCCTTGGAGACCAGTGACTTGCATTCCGGGGAGAACAGGTGCATTTGGAAGTGTCAAATAAAATGCAACTGTATTTGGAACATTTGACGGGCCGTAAAACCCTGGAACTGTAAAGCTCATACTACAACTTGCCAAGATCTTGTTTCCAGAGGCTTGACACATTTGTGCGCTCGAGGACTTCGAGTTCCCCCTGGAGCTGTTTTACGTGGCTGAGTGATTTTTCAATTTCATCAGACGTATATTGATACGTGCGAACAGACACGAGCAAATCAAGCGGAAACCCAAGACGAGCCATGTCCGCTTCGATGTCTGCGCGCGCTCGCTGAAACACCTTGAGGCGACCCTGTGCAACTTCAATAATAAATTGAGCACGCAAAGAGTACGCCTGGATCTGCTGCTTCAGCTCATTTCGCAGGTGCGCCTTTCGTAACTTGTACATGTGAATGCGCATCTCGAGATAATCGACGATGATCTCCTCCGGACTGGCGTACTTTTTGACGGCTCCATTTGGTCCGATCAAGTACATGTTACTTGTGTGAACAACTTTGACGAGTCCGAGCGCCTTTGGATCGTCAATTTCAGTCCAAATGTAAAAGTCCGCCTTGGTTTCTGTTGAATGATTTTCATACCGGACGTCGAGTGTATCCAAAAATTCTTTGTAATCATGAATCCACTTCCCTGGAGGCAGCTCAGTGACGTGAATGCGCGCCCCTTGGCGCTCGAAATGGCCAGTCAGAGTCCACGAATGTTCACCCGATTGTTCCACGCGCCCAGTAAACCCTCGAAAGTATGGGCGCATTGGTTCCATCGCCTCTTCATTGAGTACATGGTGAATATTTCGAGTAATAATTGCCGGATCATACGGCGGAACATAGCAAGAAAATCCAGTTCCAATACCTTCTGCTCCGTTGATCAAAACCATCGGAACAATGGGAAGATAGTGCACAGGCTCGACATTCTGACCATCTTCAGAAATGTACGAAAGAAGCGGATCATCTCGCGCGTCGAATATGTCTCGTGTCTTTTCCGCCAGACGCGTGAATATGTACCGAGGACTGGCGGCGTCTTTTCCACCCATGAGTCGCGTCCCAAATTGACCGCTCGGCTCGAGTAAATTGAGGTTGTTTGACCCAACGAAATTTTGAGCCAACCCAATGATTGTCCCCTGGAGGCTTGTTTCTCCGTGATGGTACGCCGTATGTTCGGCTATGTATCCACTCAACTGCGCCACCTTGGCATCCTTTGTCAAATTTCTTTTGAGGCAGGCGTAAATAACCTTTCGCTGACTGGGTTTCAGACCATCGGCAACGTGAGGGATTGACCGTTTAATGTCTTCAACTGAAAAGTTGGCCAAGTCCTTGTGAACAAAATCAGTCACCGTCAACGTTTTGACATTTCCGTAGTCCACCCCGGGTGGTCGTTGAGCCATGTGGTTCACAAGCCATGACTTTCGCGAGTCAGCCATCGCCTTTGAAAACGCGAGCGTCATCGATTCGCCTGTTCGAATGTCACTTGTAAATTTGACCGTCAGGCGATCAATCATTTTGAAGTACTCCTTTGCCTCGGCGGATGTTGATGTGCCAAGACCCTTGTAGTACTTGACCGTGCCGCGAGCATCTGATGCCCTGTACGCCTCCTCCGTAAAAAACCAATCCTTCCCAGCCTTGATGACGGGGGTGACCATGGCGACGAGAAATCCAAGGTCGAGCAGGCTTGGCCAGAAATGGTGAATCATGTTCAGCACAAGACCTTTGATATGACTTCCGTCGAGATCTGCATCCGTCATGATCATCAATCGGCCATATCTAAGTTCTTTGAGAGATGTATAGATACGACCATGTTGGAGACCAAGGATTTTCTTAATGCTCGAAAATTCTTCATTCTCAGTCAACTGTTTTACACTTGCATCGCGCACATTCCGAGGCTTCCCCCTCAGCGGGAATACACCATATGCATTCCGCCCGACGACAGAGAGTCCCGCGACCGCTAGAGTCTTTGCAGAGTCCCCTTCTGTAACGATAAGTGTACATTCGTGACTTTTGTGTGTTCCGGCCCAGTTTGCATCATCAAGTTTCGGAATACCTGTAATTTTATTCTTCTTTGACCCATCCGTCTTTTTCAATTCCTTTTCAGTCTTGGCTACCACCATGGCGGTGAGTTCATCTCCAACACCCGATGCCAAGACATCCTTGATAAACTTTGGTTTGAAATCATATGTCGTCTCAATTTTTGACGTACATTCCGTCTTTGTCTGGCTTGAAAATGTTGGGTTGATGACAGTTGCCCGCATCACAACAAACAAATTCGCCTTGATTTGTGCAGGCCGAACGCCAGTGGCCAACTTTGGGATGAGTTGACTGATAAATCGATCAATATGTGTTCCACCCTGAGTTGTCGAAATTCCATTGACAAATGAAATGTGCTGAAATGCACCAGACGTCGAGTGTCCAACGAGTATATCATGACCGTATGAAGCCATAGGGACATCACCAAAGTGCATCTTTGCATAGTCTTCGAGTGACTTGACCTCGAGTCGGTTTCCATTCAGGTAGACGTGACATTTCGGACAACACGCCGCGGCGTCCCACACTCGTTTTTCAAGAACTTTGAGCAAGTCTGGGAGTTGGGCAGACCCTCCTTCAAATCGAGACCAGTCGGGTTGAAATTCAACATCGACATATCCACCCTTTGCCGCAGGAGCAATAACAGGCGGTTCGCAAACTGACATGTTCTTTGTCCATTTTTGGGTGTACTTTTGATTTTTGTGAAGTACGCGTACCGTAAATTTGCTTGAAAAGACATTTGTCAGTTTCGCACCGTACCCGTTACGACCACCTGTTGTTCGCTCTTCCGTGTCATCATAGTTTGATGAGGTGAGGAGGTGTCCAAAGATGAGTTCGGGCAAGTAGACTCCAGTCTCTGCGTGAATCGACAAAGGTATACCGTCGCCATTGTTTCGCACAGAAAACACATCACCCTGAAAAGTGACATCGATGCGGGATGTCTTTTTGGGATTGATGGAATGCTGATCAATGGCGTTCACAAGAACCTCGTCAAACAGCTTTACAAGTCCCGGCGCAACGCGGGTTGAAGCTTTTTGAAAAAAAGGTGTACTGACAACCCAATGATCACTGGTTTCTCTTGCCAACGAACCAACGTACGAATCAGGCCGACGAAGAATATGTTCCAGATGAGTCAATTTTTTCCACGACATGATATACAAATGACTGATGTTTTTAGCTAAAGTTTTTCAGTCTATATATTATAAAAATGGATCTCACAGTTGTCACCATGCCATCTATGGATGACGCTCACACCGGGTACGTGTACATGAATCAGATTGACTCTGAATATGTGGGGATTGGAGACTACATCTATCGGTGTCTTCCACATTTCCATGTTCACCCTGGGACAATTGCACTGAACGCAGTCCAGCGTCGACTTGCAAAAGTTTCAAACGGGAAGCAATTATTTGTAGACACATACATAGATTCAAAAGTTCCAAATATTGAATTTATGAATGTTGAGCTTTCTTGGTTGATTCGGGACGCCGAACACTCAATACCTCATCTGGCAAATACGTTCCGGTCTCATTACACAAAACATATACTTACCGATGGTCAACAGGTTGTCCTGCACGTAAAAGACAATTTGATTATGTGTACTGTTCGATTACCTCTTCATCGAGGATTTGTACGATGCCGACTCATGTGATGATTCATTTGTCAACCGCCACTTTTTAAGCACCCGAATGAATTGCTTTTGGATTAGATGTATGACGCAGCTGGAGAAACAAAATGGCGACGAGGAGTCCGATGATTATGAGATCACGGGGGGGGGCTGCATTTACGTTACGTCAAGATTATAAATTTAGGAAGGATATGCCGTAAGACTGGCCACACCTGCCTAATGCCTGCAGATGCCCCTAGAATAC
>Ga0164297_10002429_pt1 | contig 18427 bp, 17 predicted proteins | sample GEODES058metaG_FD_113539 | JGI IMG/M metagenome (GOLD analysis project Ga0164297, IMG submission 113539) | Dystrophic lake water microbial communities from Trout Bog Lake, Wisconsin, USA - GEODES058 metaG | ecosystem: Environmental > Aquatic > Freshwater > Lake | place: USA: Trout Bog Lake...
GCTTCCACCGCACCTCCCGCCCCTCCTTGGAGCGAGGCACGGACTGCTTGGGCAGTGTCGTACAGGAGGTGCGCTGCCACTCAGTCATGCGCGGCTGAGCCTCGCCTGCACTCAGAGCAGTGGTCACCATTGCGTGCCCCGTTGTCGCAGCAGCGTGCCAGGCGCGACGGGCGTGTGTTGCGCACGCTGACGCTGCAGTAACACCCACGCCGCGGTGCTTGAAACCCAGCAGAGCAAGGCCCACGCATGTCGCCGCGACTGCGCCTTTGGATGCCACCAACAACACAGCTGCTCCTAGCCCCTGGCCGGATTTCGGCGTGAGCCGCCGTGCTTGCGAACGTGCCGCTGCGGGAGCCGTCGCATTATGCGAACGCGGCATAGGTGGCAGTAACGCGTCGAGGTCTGCGCAATTGCCAGGAACATTGCATGCATCTCCATAGCAGCCCGCCATCTGGGTCTGCGCAGCTGCCTCATCTGGCGGCATGTAGCAATTAGTAGCCTCGTCCTCCTGGGGAACATGCACCAGCATTTCCTCCGCTGGCGGCTGCATCAAGACGCCTGGCCCAGCATCCACAGTCAGCCGGGCCGTGACAAGCTCGCCGCGGTGGATGTCGAAGTATGTGTACATTCCCGGCGCGACTGTGCCGTGCACAGGGGGCAGCGCGCCTGAGGGCGAGGACGAGCCCAACAGCGAGGCGTCGGCAGCCTTGTTGCCGCGAGTAGCGTTCACCATCCTTGGAGCGGGTGAATTCAGCAGATCCATCCTCGGCGCCAGCGGCAGCCGTGCAGGCTGAGTTGGCGCGACAGGCGCGTGAGCTGCAGGCGGAGGCGGCCGCGGTGCCGCATCTGGAAGAGCGGCCAGCGGAGCAGCAGCACTCGCGTTGCGCGCCCCTGCAGCAGCGCCGCGGCTGTCCTCCTCATCGCTGGCGTCGCTGCTGCTCACGTCCGAGTCGCTCAGGTCTGCAAACGCGAGCACTTCGCGCAGCAGGGCCTGCAGTGGGAGGAGTCAGCCCAGAGTAGAGTTCCTGCAACGCAGGGGCCATGTGCGCACCTGCTCGCATCGCACGTGAGGCCCCTCCACCCGCACGCAGGTGACCAGGTCCCGCCTGGCGCGGTCTATGCTGCCTAGGACCGTGGCCTGAGGTGATGGCGTGTGTCAGGGTGGGAAAGGGTAGCGGTAGCGCGCTACACCGCCAGCGTGCACACCTTGGACGCTCCGCTGGAGCGACCAGCAGCGCGCAGTTTCGCAAGCAGAGAGAGGAGCTCGTCCATAGCCAGTCTGGTGTGGGGAGAGCATTTGGCGAGCGACGTCAGGAGAGAAAGAGGCCAAGTGTGCGTGCACTCCGATCCGCTCGCTACAAGCGACACTGCCTGGCACCCGCAGCATGACCGTGCGCGACAGGTCGCGGGGGAAAGGCGAGTAGCGGTGGACTCGTGCCCGCGTTCTCTCGAGGTTGCCCGTTGAAAACGGGCCTCGGACATCCGGCAGCCGGCACGCACCGCACGTTGGACAGCGACCGAAGCTCTCGACTCTGTGCGTCACCTGGCGCTGTAACGGCTGCGCTCGCGCGGTCAATCGCGTCAACGAAAGCGTCCTGCGCGCGCAACGCAGAAAAGTGAGTCCCAGTTGTTGCAGCGACCTTGATCGGCACACGGCGTGCGCGCAGTGCGGTGTCGACAGTGTGAAAAAGCACAGCGGGCGCAATGCGTGCCTGCAAGCGTGCAAGCTGCTTCTCAGCAGCCCCGGTTGCGCCGCCAGAGGAGCTGCCGCTACGCCTGGACGAGCGAGACATGGGCGCCGTCCGCGACTGCTGCTCAGACTGAGTCTCCGGCGTCCACTGATGGCCAGGCCTGTGCTGAGCCAGCATGGCGACGCGGATGCGACGGGACGGGATAGAAGGTGCACCTTTGGGAAAAGTCAGTGACGTGGCGCGCCTGTGCGGCATGGGTGCTGCAGCCATAATATATCATGCAGAAGCTGCTATAAAGCAACACTGAATGTCATCAGAGGCCCCCAACCGTAGGTGAACTGAGTGTCATTCATTCACCCCGCCCGCCCGCGAAGAAGTCCCTGGTGCGCTGCGCCTGCATCAACAGCGGCTGTCCCACGCTCGGCAAGACAGCGGCTAGTAGCTGGAACATGGGGGTGGCCAGCGCATCTTGGAACGCAACCTGCGAGGTTCGCACATCGGCCGTGTGCCGGTCACATCCCGGACTCACAGCCAATCCTAAGCTGCGCTCCTCGTCGCCCTGGGCAAAGAACTCCGTCATGATGGCCAGACCCCAGCGCAAGGCGTGTGGTATGCTCTTTGCTATGTTGCTCACGTCTGCGCATTTGACGATCAAGCGGAGAGCAGCCCAGCGAACAGATTGGTCGCTGCAGGTCAACCAGGACGTCTGATTCGAGCTCAACATCTGTTTCGCCTCGCTCATGAAGCCCGCGTGAACTCCAATATCCGTAGACAGAATGATGCGGATCACCAACTCGCGGAATGTCTTTTCTCCTTGCCGGTCCAGACCGCCTGCAATGTTGTGCGCAGGCCTGCTCATCAGCTCAAAGGCAGTTGCCGAGTGATAGTTCTCGAGAACCTGGACATCGTTGTAGCGCAGGGCTAGCGGCGAGCGGGTGGCGATGTGGAACGCGTTGTTGCGGCCCATATGCCCCACGTCGTGGGCGGCAGCGGCCACAAGCACGGCCATGACTTCGTGAGGCCTCAGCGCAGACACCGCGCCGCTGGCGCTCAGGATGTAATGAACCACGTGCAGCACGTCGCAAGCGTGACCCGCATTGTGGTACGGCAGGTTATTGTACGATGCCTCTAGCGCTGTGAAGAAGTTGAGGGCGGACAGCATTTCGACAGCACAAGAGTCGAACAGCCCATGGTCCTGCATTACGGTCAGCGCTAATGTGGCCAGTGGCCCGCACTCCGTGCGGCATGACAGACAAGCCACACCAAGCGCCTGAGGCTCCCAGCCCCAGTACAGGCGGTCGCGCAAGGCGGACGCAACCTGCGGCGGCAGACTGCGCTCCCAGTCGTTGCGGCCCAAGTCAGGCGCCGCCAGAACTGGAAGAGACGGTGTGAGAACGAGAGTGCGTTGGAAATCTGTGCAGTCAACACGCACTTGGCATGTCTTCACAGCCACCCGCGACTGAGTCTCCTTCGGACTCAGGCAGCGGTGGCATGCCCAAGCGCTGGGCGAGCGCTTTGTCTGCAGTGAGCGAGGGAATTAGCGCCACAGAGACTTTTGAGCTGGGGCGCACCGCGCACTGCTCACCAAAGGGCTGAAGCCACAGAGCTACATCCTGGCCTCTGTCCAAGTGGCGGTTGAACGCCAAGTCCAGGGCTGCTTCGTCGCTCTCCTTGCCCGTCTCCATCGGCACGGAGAGCCGCAGAGGCTCTGTCACTCCAAGGGCGCTCTTTTCGCTTGCCATGACAGCTTCGTGCTATCACTCGACGCGCGCGCAACTCTCCGCTTGCGCTCTCGCTTTTATCACGCTTGACAAGAGTCCCGCGAGGAGGACTGTCGACTATGGAGCGACACGCTGGCAATGAAGTACGCCTTGCCTTGCCTAATGTACGCGGCATGACGTAAGCCTGTGTATGCCGGCATGAGCAAGCCTGTCGGCGATAATGGACACGTACACAGGGTGGAGACCCGTGCCTGGTGACACAGTTGACCGCATTGGGTCCCAGTCGGTGACGCCGCTTCAGTTCTTCAAGCGCTACGTGGTTCAAAGAAGACCAGTGGTTCTCACAGGTGGCCTGCCAGGCGTCCAGACCCGGTGGAGTGCGTGGACGGACGAGTATTTGCTAGCAAACGCAGGCAACGCAGACGTCCGAGTTGAGGCCCGGGCTAGCGCAGTGGCGGCTTTTGGTGCACATGCTCACCAGCGCATGCTTTTCTCCGAGTTCTTGGGCCGCTTGCGTGACGGCAACGAGCTGCTCTACTTGACAACGGAGGCGACGCAGTTTGACGCTCACGGTCGCCTCAGTGTTGTGTCGCCGCCTCTCACGCACCTGCTTGGCGACGTGCCTCTGCGGCCGCCAGTGATGGGCGCCCTTCTTCCCGCTGCGCTGAACCTCTGGATGGGTCGCTCCACGCATGGCGCCTCCTCTGGCCTCCACCATGACTGGCACGACAACCTGTATGCGCTGCTGCGTGGCCGCAAGCGCTTCGAGTTGTATGCGCCCAGCGAAACTGGGAAATTGTATCCTCACGGCAAGGTTGAGCACGTGCATCCGAACGGGCGCATCGTGTATGCTGGCGGAATGGCCTGTAGGCCAGATGGTGCAGATGCCCGCGATGTGGCCCGTGTTGCATCGCTGGACGTTCAGCTTGCCGAGGCTGAGCTTGAATCCGCAGAGGCGTCCGGGCAACAGAAGCGCATCCGCCGAGCGGAGGCAGTCCTGGATGCAGCGATGGAAATCCAGCTGGATGACGCAAATGGCGAGGATGCTATTGGAGACGATGACGCTCACGAGGAGCCCTACTCGGATGATGACGAACAGGGCAGCCCGCCGCCTCATTTCAGCCGCGTGGACAGGAGCAAGCTGCACGACTTTCCGCTGTTCACGACTGCGCATTGCACTGCTGTAGAGCTCGGCCCGGGTGATCTGCTGTACCTCCCCTGCGGCTGGTGGCATAATGTCACCTCTTGGAGCGACGCCGCGCGCAAAGACAGCAGCCACTTGGCGGTGAACTGGTGGTTCCACCCGCCAGACGCAGCCAGATTCGACAGGCCTTACACCGACAACCTGTGGCAGCGTGACTTCGACCACTGGATGCGCGACGTTTTGCCCACATACCCAGGCAGCATGTTGGGCCAACAGGAGATGGGAAATAAGACACGGAAGCGACACAGATGACGTAAGACGAATAGATTGCCCCTTCGCTCAACGTAGCTGCTAGAAGAGAGCGTGCATGGTGAATGCTGACGGTGACGCACCTCCTTTGCTGTACTTTGAGGCGCAACGAGCGGCCCTGTGCGGAGTGCATGCGTTGAACACGCTGCTGCAGGGCCCCTACTTCAGCGAATGGGACCTCGCAGCCGTTGGACAGAGCTTGGATGACCGCGAACGCAAGCTGATGGCGGAGCAAGGCACAAACACGGCTGATTACGCACGCTTTGCAGCAGAGAGCAGCGGCAACGTAGCTATGGACGGGAACTTCAGCATCCAGGTGCTGGAGGAAGCGCTAACAGTCTTCGGCTTGTCCTGTGTGCCTCTGACAAAGAAAACGCCAGAGGCGGAGGCGGCAAGGGAGCGCCCTGACAAGGAGGCCGGCTTCCTACTGAATCTCGACTCACACTGGTTCACGCTCCGCAAGCTTGGCCGCGAATGGTGGCGCTTCAATAGTCTCGACGCCGCGCCGCAGCCTGTCAGCGACACCTATCTGGCTGTCCTGCTTGTGCAGCTTCAACACGAGGGCTGGTCTGTGCACGTCGTTAAAGGCTCGCCGTGGCCGCAGAACTCGCTGTATGGTAGCGCGTCTACCACAGGCCGATGGCTCACGCGAGAGGAGGCTGCTGAAGCACTGGCGCGGGCACAGCGAGATGCGACTGCTGGACGCACCCGGAGCGCGGTGAATGATGCTTTGGCGCGAGCGGGGCCCAGCGGCATGTTGACGCTGCGTCCACGGCGGGATGTCTTCGATGCCGGCGATGACGATGACCTGCGTCGCGCGATGGCTGCATCTCTGGGTGAGGACCATCAGCCTGCAAGAGGGCAGAATGGCGCTGCCGCTGCAGAAGATGAAGACGCTGAGCTCGCCCGTGCAATTGCCGCATCGCTGGATGAAGAGCCATCTGCTATTCGGCGCAGAATCGACGCACCGATCGCTATAGCTGCGGCTGCTGCTGCGCCTGACGACACCCTCCTTCCTGATGAGCCACCCGCGGACGCGGACGGCGTCTGGACGCTTGCATTTCGCCTGCCCGAGGCCGGTCGCCTCACATGGCGGTTCCATGCCAGCGACACGTTGGCCTCTGTCGCGGCATTCTTGGGGAAGGCGGCTGGCATCGCAATGGCGCAGCACCGATTGATACATGGCCATCCGCCGGTTGAGCTGTTGGATCCGGCGCAGACACTCCTCGATGCCCAGCTCCAGGACAGAAGCGTAATCAGCGTGCTGCCCAATTTGACGATTTCATAAAGTGACCCTTCGAGAGCTCCGTTGTGTATGTCCGGCGTCCGGCCCACACCTGTGAAGGGAACCGGCCCTGGGAGCTTCACTGCCGCGTTCCGCCACGGCCTCTCTACTTGCAACACTCAAGTTCAGGCCTACGGCGCCTGCCTTCGGGCGGCGCTTCCAGCTGTGAACAAGGGCTCCTGTGACAGCGAGTTTGCAGCGCTGCGAACGTGCTTCTTCGCTGCAGTGAAGCAGGCGCGGCGAACGTAGAACGAAGAGCAGTGCATTCATTCGTGGACGACACTGGCGCAACGCGCAGCACCCGCTTCTGCAGCTGCGACGTCTTGGATTGCTCATCTTCCGGCCATCGTCACATCGCGCGCTCTCTGGACAAGCCTTGAAGCGCAGAAGAGTGCAGGGGTCGATCACAAGCTGATTGCGAGCACTTCTTTACCGCGCTAAGGCTTTCCCTAGTACTACGGTGTGTGTAGTTGTAGTAAGCTCGGCGAGCTGTAATATTCATGATACACTATTGGCGCTTGGCAGTCTGTACCCAGGCGCTGGCGCAAGCTCGGCGCCGCCTGAAGTGGCGCGCCTCCCGCATCGCTGTGAGCAGCAGCGGCAATATGCTGGGCAGGAAGAGAGGCAGGTAGACCGCCAGCTTGTGGTCTCCCGGGAAGTAGAGCAGCGACAGGATGCTTGGATGGAAGAACGCACGCTCTGCACATGCATGGGCCTCCGCAGCAAGCTCGCCAGCGCGCGAGTGCTCCCCCTGCGCCCCAGCTGTCCGAGAATCGGCTAAGGCATTCAGTGCACGGCGACAGAGATCCGCGATGGTGTCAGAAACCACCATGTTGGGCAGTCCCCCAACTATTGTGCCCAAAGATGCAAGCGACTGCTGCGCTCCACGGCCATGCGCCGAGGCTGCTCTTCGCGCAAGAAGGTCCACCTCCCAGGCTGCGAATCCGCACGACGAAGCACTCAAGGCGCTGTCCAGCGGCATGCCAGGCAGGCCAAGAAGCACACGCAGCTGGGCCACAAATGCGGCCATCAGGGCGCGCATGTCACGTTCAGTCAGCAACGTCGCCGCGTGCTGCAGTGGCATCATCGGTGAGCTGTAGTTACTGCCCTGCAGCGGTGGGTTCCACACCACAAAGCCGCCCCAATCAGGAGATGTGTACCCCTTCTCGCCCTTGGGAGACAGCGCCAGCGGACAGAGCTCCATAGGCGGCACAAATGTAACAAAATGCAGCACGCGCTCATGAGGCTGGTCCGCCGGGGCGTGCAGGTCCCACTGTGGATCGGCTAGTTGATGCAAGGTGTGCTTCTGTGGCCACAGGAACGCGCCAAGTGACGCATCCCACGCAGGGCGGGCATTGTCAAGGCCCCTTGGTGCCGTATGCAATCGCACGGAGGAGCCGACGCGCACGGTAGCCAGCGGCGCGAGCGCCTCGGTGACCGGGTCAACAAATCGCAATTTGAGGGCCTCGAAATCCCACGTGAAGTGGTGCCCTGCTTCCGGCGCAGCGTTGCAGATCACAAACTCGAGGCGTAGAGTGCCATTTGCGCTGACTGGCGGTGGAGGTGGGTGCTCCTCTTCGAATGCAGTGCCGCCAAAGGCGCGGGCAGCATCCACGACTGCTGTGTGGAAGGCTTCCAACAAAACTCCATCGGTATCGCTGTCGGACCCACTGTCATGAGTGCGCCGCAGTAAACGCGCCCAGGCGTGCCGATTCGTGCCCGTGACTATGGATGACTTTGCATCGGCATCCTCTGGCAGGAGCACCAACGCGTACACGCCCGCATTCAGGTTGCCGCCGATGCGTTCCTAGTAGAGTGCCACAAACATACAAGTCAGTTCGGCGCCGTGCAGAAAGCGGCGAAGAAATGACGTGCCTGCAAGATGTCGTCAAGTGCTCTGTCGGCCACGCCATCCCAAGCAAGGTGCGATAGGCCGCACGGCCACGCGTGAAGCTGCGGTGCAGCCGTATGTCTGTGCACAAGAACCTCCGCAAAATGGCAGCCTCCGGAGGACGAGTCGACCGTGACCGACACGGCGCCAAAGTTCTCGTCCAGCCCGACAGCAGCCAGTGCCTGTGAAGCGCGTGCAGCTGCTTGCTCGGCCAGCGAACTTTCAGTACGAGGGAGCACGAGCACGATGTGCAAGCGCAGCGCCAGTTCCAGGGGTGGCTCTTGTCCAGCAGCTGCTAGCAAGTCCAGCGGCACCGGGGCGCGATATATCTGCACAGCCAGTGTTGGGGACACTTGTCAGCGTCATGTCATTAAGCGCGACAGCCAAAGAGCGACGTGACCGGGGCCGCACCGAGGTGAGTCTCCACCATGGCGGGATGCACGCCAAGACCGCAGCCCCCAAGGCGAGCGTCAGCCGCAGCCTCGTCCACCCAGGCGGCTTGCCACTCTTCGCGTACAGCTCAAACTCGGCGGCGTCACGTGCAGCTGACACCGCGTCTGCGCGAGGCTGCTTCTCTCCAGGCAGGCGTATGGGACGGATCAACAACACGGTCTGCTGCAGCACCTTGGCAAACAACAAACAGGCTAGCAGCGCTAGCAACAGGCGCTCCTGCTCGTCCATGCCGCATGTCTGGCGGAAGGCAGCGCAGTTTGCGATGAGGAGGGGCCCTCGCGAGGTTTCCCTTGGGAGAGAAGGCGCTTCGCCAGACTTGTATGTCGACTGCGCCGCGACCGCGGAGGAGCGTATCAGTTTCACCACTGGCAGAGGATGCGGCACAAAAGCGCCAGGCGCTCAGCGCCCCGGACACAGCGTTGCGCATATGCGGGTTCACGCTGCGTCCCCGGCTCCTCATCATCGCTGGCTGCGTGCTCGTGTTACACACGTCTGTCACAGTCATCGAGGAGGAGATGTTCAGCTTCCCTGGCTTCCGCATGGGCCTCTTCCTGTCGTGCGCTACCTACGCGTTGATGACAGTGCTCCTCGCAGCTGCTTTGGCAGCGCGCGAAGCTGCTGCTGGGAGAGCCCCGCTGCAGCTGGCGGTGTCGGAGTACCGGCGGCTGGCGGGCGCAAGGTCTGCTCACCGAGGCCTGGCCTTTGTGTTTGGAGCGTACACCGCGTCGACGACGCTTGCCAAAGTCTCGCTGGCCTACATCAGCATTCCGCTGCAGGTGGTCGTCAAGTCCGGAAAGCTGCTGACCGTCATGGCCGGCGGCTACTTCATTACGGGTAGAACGTACACAATGGCTGAGTACGGTGGCGCCCTGCTGCTCGTCAGTGGCATCGGCATGTTTAGCACGGCAGGAGGCAATGCAAGCGCAGCGGCAGGCCACATGGAGGAGGGCGCTGCCGTCACAATCGGCGTCATCCTCCTCCTTATTACGCTATGTGCAGATGCGCTGCTGGGGAACTGGCAGGAGCGCACGATGCACGAAGCGAGCATCAGTCCAGTGCAAATGGTGTTGTTACAATCATTCTTCGCCACCGGCCTGGCAGGCGTGCTGGCCGTTGCCTCCGGCGAGCTGAGCAGCGGAGTGCAGCTCGTGTTTGGCATGGACAACCGGGCATACTTTGGCATCCTGTTTCTGACCTACGCAACCGTACTGCTCTCTGGCACTGTGCTCGTTCTCATTCTAGTGGATGAGCACGGGCCCGCAGTTGCAGTGTTGGTCACGCTGGTGCGGAAACTCAGTAGCATGACGATGTCGTACGCGTTGTACCCCAAGCCGATGGGCATGCGGCACGTCATTGGCGCGGGCCTGGTGTTTGCGGCGCCGTACGTTGCTCAGAATGGTAAGAGGCCTAAAGCACCGGCACCCGCGGCAGCATCGACGGCCGAGGACGAAGGCGCTCCCTAACTGACGAGACTGGCTCAGTGCTGGCATGGTCACATTGACTCTCGATTGAGAATCACTCCGAGTGGCATCCATCATCACTCCGAGTGGCAATTTGGCAAAACCCGGTTTTGCCAGACAGTCCGTCTCTGGGCAAATCGACGTGCTGTCAGAGGTTCCTTCCCCCCGCGAAAAGCGTCTTTGTTGAGGCAACTGACTGTCGCAGCACCTTCTCTGAGCGCTTGTTGTGGCCTGCGAGTTTGTCTGCGAGGTTGGAGCAGATCTTGCGCACACAAATGGGTCGCCGCTGCTCGCGTGGAGACGGATGTGCCAGAACCGCGCTGCTGCTGGCCGCCCTTGCCACGACTTCGTGGGAGAGCAGACCAGGCAGCCTGTTGCGAGGCGTGGGAGCGACTGGCAGTGCTCCGCCGCGAGACGGCGCGCTGCAGCCTGACGCAAGCTTGAAGCTTGTGATCACGCCCACTTTTGGACAGTGCTTCAGCAACGGCACTACCACATTCCGCAGCAACGCGCCTGTGAAGTGGACACTGTTCCCCATGGACGGCAACGTCCCCTACACAACCTCCGGCGCGACGCCCACCAGCCTCACTCTGCGTGCTGGTAGACACGGGGGCCGCATGCTCGTGGTCGCCGCCGCCACGGCCTGCGCGGCGGGCAGCCCGTGCGCAGAGCAGCTGGGGAGCCCTGCGTGCGCGGGTGTGGCTGCTGGGGAGACCACGCTCGCGCAGGTGGGCGCCAACCTGTGCTCAGCCGCGTTCGCAAACGCAAGCTGGACAGTGGTACCGTGGTGGAAGGTGCGCATAAAGCCTGGCAGGCGCGGTTACTTGGAGCACGTCGTGTGGGAGTTGTGCACACTGTTCCTTCCTCGCGGCTGCTCGCTCGCTTTCTTCAGTCCGCCATGCGCGTTCTGACATTCAGTCGCGGTGCTGTCCACTTGCCACGCAGGTGGTGGGCGTCACGCTTATGCTGACGTCTCTGGGGGTGTTGTTTGCGCTTGCTGTGGTCGCCCGCCTCAGGCTGTCATCCCTGGACACCAGTGCCGCGGCGGCCACGGGGCTGGGCTACGGAGGCTACGGTCTGCCGGCACAAGTGAACAACAGGCTAGCCATGGCGTTCGGGTCTCAAACTGCGCCACTGTTTGCAACCCAGCAAACGCAGCAAGCCAAGCAGGACGCGGCATCGATATATGCATGATGATGACATACGGCTACGTACATTGTGGCACACGGCTTCCGTTGCGTGCATCGTCGTCCGCACCCAGCAAGCTTACGTCACATCAGCTCCCTCTCTTACTTGCTTGTCGCGAGTCCCATTTGAGACAGAATGGGATTTGCAAACATCTGGAACGCACACCCGAAGGAGCATGGCAAGGGCGGCCGCAGCTGGTGCGTCGACGGACAGCCTTCTGTTGTGCTCGCTCTCGCTTGCTGTACAGCTCTCACCTTTGTGCACACTCGTCTTGGGTGCTCACTCTCCTGCTCGCTCGTTCCGCTCTACAGCAAAGTGTGCGGTAACCAGAAGGGCATCGTGCGCAAGTACGAGCTGAACGTCTGCCGCCAGTGCTTCCGGGAGTACGCCAAGGACATCGGCTTCGTCAAGGTGCGCGCTCTTGTTGACACGCACGACACGCGAGAGCCGTCTGCTGGCGTTGCGCCGCCTGGAACCGGCGGCAGTGCACCTCGCCGCCGGGGCCCGCGCCGTCCGCAGTTGGGCCTTGAAACCCTAGGGCACGAAGATCACGCGGGCAACAAACACACTCACTGACCCCCGTTCTCTCGCCCGTGCCTACGCTTCGCAGAACCACTAACGCCGCAGCTGCTGCGGGGGACGTGAGTGCTTGGGAGGTGGCGGGCCTCGCTAGACTCTTGTGCGCACTAGTTAGAGGTGTCAACACTGCTCTTGACACACAGCGCCGTCAACGCTGTCTCTTGTGGCGCGGCACGCGTACTGAGCGTAGGGAGACAACTCGCCGTTCGCTCGAGAGCTCCCGGACACAAAATGTGTCGCTGTTCCTGTTCTTCTCTCAGGACGACAGGCGGGCAGCAAGCGGAAAGCGCATGATAGCACGCATTCCCCAGCACGCATTTGCTTGTATTCAACACGTCAACTCGTAGGTAGCAAGCCAGTGGAGATGGCACATCAATCCCTTCATTCCACAGTGACTGACTTCGCCAGGTTGCGAGGCTCTGCGTGGGGCATCGTCATGCGTGTCAGATAAAAGCGCAACAAGGCGTGGAGGCAAGGAGGCAAGACACTAGGGCGAGGGCACGCACGGTCCACGTTGTGGCCGCGCAGCACGGTGAGATGGTACGCGAGCAGCTGCAGCGGCACGGCGTTGACCACCGACTGGAGGCAGTCCACGGTGCGGGGCACGACGAGGACGCGCGAGGCGCCATCCGGGGTGGAACCCGCCGCCTGGGCGAGACGTCCACGTGCATCGTCCACCATGAGAATGATGCGCCCACCGCGTGCGCGCAGCTGCTCGCACACGGACTCCATCTTGGCGAGGTGGCCATCCGAGGTGGCGACGCACAGAAGCGGCAAGGAGGCATCCACCAGGGCCAGGGGGCCGTGTTTCATTTCGCCCGCCAGGATGCCCTCACTGTGCATGAGCGCAACTTCCTTCACCTTGAGCGCCGCCTCCAGCGCGGTGGCGTAGTTCCATCCGCGGCCAAAGACCAGCATGCTCTGCTCCTTGACCAGCGATGTGGCCAGGACGCGGATCTGGGCGTCCAGGCGCAGAACATCAGCCACCGCGTCAGGCAGCGTCTGCAGCGCGGCGATGATTTCCGCGCGGCGAGTTGCCTTCGAGGCGGAGTCCTCGCTCAGGAGGAGGGCCATCATGACGAGGGACACAATCTGGCTGGTGTATGCCTTTGTGGACGCAACACCGATTTCAGCGCCCGCGTTGATGTGGATGCCGCAGTCCGTGGCGCGCGCGATGGCGGAGCCGACGGCGTTGACGACGCCGACGCACAAAGCGCCCGCGCTCTTGGCGTACTCCAGCGCCCGCAGCGTGTCCGCCGTCTCGCCGGACTGGGACACGAACACACAGGTATCCCCCCGGAACACAGGGCAGCGCCGGTCCAGGAAGTCGCTGGCCAGCTCCAGCTGCACCGGCAGCTCTGTCAGCTCCTCAACCAGCGGCCGGACGGCAAGGCAGCCGTGGAAGGAGGAGCCGCAGGCGATGAACATGATGCGCCGAGACCGGCGAATGGCGCCTACAAACCCGCTGATGCCTCCCAGCTGGATGCGTCCAGCCGGGCATGCCGGCCCCGGCGAGATTACTCGCCCGCGCATGGTCTGCCGCAGCGAGTCCGGCTGCTCGTGGATTTCCTTGGCCATGAAGTGATCCCACTTGCCGCGCATGATTTGCTCGACCTCCAGCTCCAGCGTCTGGATGACGCGGTGCACCGTCGCTGGCGGGTTGAGCAGCACGCCACCGTGGGCATCCGCGCCGTCGCCGGAGAGGAAGGCGCTGGCAGGCGCGGGCGCGCCGTCAGCTGCCGGCGGGCCTCCACGCTGCAGGCGGTAGACTGCATAGCTGCCGCCCGCGAGGTGCACGCAGTCGTCATCCTCGAGGACGACCACCTTCTTGGTGTGCTCAATCACGGCGCTGGCATCGGAGGCGAGGAAGAACTCGATCTGGTCAGCGCGGCGGCGCTTCCCCGGCCGCGGGCGCTGTGTCATGGCTGGCCGGTCGTGGCTGTCCGCGGTGGCGAGCACGCCGTCGGCGGCACCCGTGGCGGCGCCTCCGGAGCCGCCACTCGAGTTGCTGCGCTGCTGCAGATGCTCTCCCGCGGCGGCGGCGGCGGCAGCGGTGGCTGCATCGGCGGCAGCCGGGTCTCGGATGGCCAGCAGCAGCGGCGATCCGCGCTTTGCTGCGACCAGCTCGCCCGGGTAGTGACTGCTCTTGAAGATGAGCGCGTAGGCCCCGTCGAGCTCGCGCACAACCAGCTGCACGAGCTGCAGGAAGGAAAGGCGGGGGCTGTTGTCTGGCGTGGGAGGGAAGCTGTCGTAGAGGTACTTTGCCAGCTTGGGGATGACCTCCGTGTCCGTGTCTGACTCGAACACGAAGCCGTGGCGCTGCAGCATCTCACGCAGCGGCGCGTGGTTGGTTATGATGCCGTTGTGCACAACCACAAAGGCGTGGCCGCTGTCACTCACGTGCGGGTGCGCGTTCTTCGGAAGCGGCGGCCCGTGTGTCGCCCAGCGCGTGTGCGCGATGCCGGCGTGGAAGTCGAGCTCCACCTCCCAGGCGAGGCCGCTTGTTGGGCCGGTGGACTCCACGCACGCAACCAGGGCATCCACTTTGCCCGTGGCGCGGAACACCAGCGGCGCGCTCCCGCCCTGACCCGCCCCGCCGTGGCCGGCACCATGGCCGTTAGATCCCGTGGAGGCGGCCTTCAGGCTTGGCACCCGGTCCAGGGACAGGCCGGCGGAGTCATAGCCGCGATACTCCAGGCGCCGCAAACCGGTCACCAGCGCGTCCACGATGAAACGCTGAGACCGCCCGACGCCGTGGTTCACGTATGCGAAGATGCCGCAACCGCCCTTACCCATGGCGCGCTCAGCAGCAAAGTCGACAGGGACCACCAACTATGGCACCTGGCTGCACCTGGCAGCGCCACGCACACCTCAGTCTCAGGCTGAGGGCGCTGTCAGCGAAGACAGACTGCAGTCGCTTGGGCTAACTGCTTCAGCAGGCGATGCTCCGGCGAGGAGGGACAGCGAAGATGGTGAGCTGGCACTTCACTGGCCGAGATCCTTCGCTGGAGCGCTCTTCCGCCGCTATGTAGACCCGTGTGTGTGAGCTCGCTATCGGCTTCGAGCGCGTTTTCTGTGTTTGAGTTGGCGGCGACCTAAACAGAATGGCGGGAGAGCACAATCGCCAACAACCGCCCACAGAGGCTGAGCAAGGCGCGCGATTCATATCGGCTGGTGAGCTGCAGCTGGTTGGAGCCGAAGCAGCAAAGCGCCTTCCTTTTTTCACGGAGCTTGGCCTCGAGGGTGAGCCAGCGTTTCTGGAAGCTCTCGGCAGGTGTGTGCCTTGGCTACTGTATTTTCACCTTCGCTCTCGCTCTGCCTCCCCGCTGACGCGCGTGTCGTGTGTCCGCCAGAGTCCACCTCACAAACATCCATGAGCTTCAGATTGTGGCGCAGTTGGTTCCCATTAGAGCGGACTCGAGACGCTATCAGCTGGCGCTCATTCACTGGCAGAAGATCCGCGCCGCGATGCTGGAGCTGGACAAGGCGACCGCGAAGCAAGCAGGCGCGAGCTCGCAGCGTCAGCGAGAGGCTGTTGGGCGGGAGCTCCTCAGTGCGACGAGTAAACTGTCTCGTCTCCGCAAGGAGGCCCAAGAGGAGGGCGTCGGCACCGAGTATTCCAGCGACGCCGCATGGCCCACCCTTTCAGAGGCCAGTCGCATGCTTGTGCAAGCCAACATTGATTGGCAGCAGCGCTTCAAGCCACTCACAGATGAGCTGGAGAAGAGACTCGCGTATTACCGGCAAGTGCGAGAGGAGGCGGATGCGGCGCTGGATTGACCATCAGCACCGCCTTCCGCAAATCGAGCCTGCTTCGCCACCCGGACAAGCGGCGCAGCAGCAGCAACGACGACACGCTCGCGTACCAGCGTCTGCGCACAGCGTACGACACACTTCGCGACGATGACCTGAGACGGCGCTACATTCGCTTGCTGGATCACGACAAATTCATCATTGAGCGGAGCGTGGAGGAGGCGAAGGGGCAGCATCGCGCGTCTGATGAGGCTGAGAACGATGCGCGCCGGCGCCGCAGTGCCAAGCCATCGGCGAGTGCGAGCGCCAAGCCCATGGCACTGAAGGGAACATGTCCCAACAAATGCAGCTGCCCGGTGGTTGAGCCTCTGTCTGGGTCACGCACGGGACAGGCCATGGTATCCTGGTCGTGTCGACGGGCGGAGCACCTGGACGTGTACGGGTACGAGCTTGTGGGCCAGCAACTGGTGCGGGGCAGTCGCACCGCATGGCAGACGCTGAAGACGGCGAACGAGCAGGCGGGCACCAAAGTGCTCGTCCAGGGCCTGACACCAGGCGAGTGGTACTTCCGCGTGCGTGCCGTCTCCGCTGTTGGGCCTGGCGATTGGAGCATGACGACAGAGGGCCTGCTGCTGGGAGACGGTGCAGCTCTCGCCGCCGAGCCAGAGGAAGTGGCCCGCCGCGAGGCTGAGGTCAAGGCGCGGGCGCACTCGCGCAAGCTGGAGGCCCAGGACGCGGCGCGGCACGCACTGGAGGACTGGCTGAACCCCATGGCACAGAGCAACTCGGATCACGCCGTGGTCCTTCAGAACCTCATCGCTGCGCTGGGCACTGCTCGGCGCTCCGCATTGCCAGCCCTCGGATCAGACGCTGCGAAGCTGCAGCGCGCGGAGGTGCTGATCACAGAGCTGCGTGTGAAGGCGGCCAACCGACAGGCCATCGCCAAATGGCGGCCTCGAGTGCGAGAGCTGGCACGCGGTGCTGAAAACGACGACGATGACGTTGCCGCAAACGAGCTGCGGCAGCTGGTTGACACCGCATCGCGTGAGGACCTGATGGAGGGTAATGTGCTGGACATGGTGCACCAATACTTGAAGCGCTGTGCGGAGGACACGCGGCGGAAGTGGTCTGCTGATCCACATCGTGTGGAACGCGTGGTCGCCATCCTTGAGAGCGGCGCCCAGCGCACAGACTTGTGGCCGGCGCGTAAGATTCAGGAGCTCGTAGACTTTGCGGAGGCGCTGCGTTAGGCGAACCACCAAGAGCTCATGCTTGCCGCCCGCAAGGCGGCCCACGAGGCTGCGCAGCAGCGCAAGCGTGCAGCGCCATCTGCCTCGACGTCTGCTCAGCAACTGCATGCCTGGACACGCTGGCAGCAGCCGGAGGAGATGAAGTCACCGCAGGGCAGCCTTGCGCAGACAGGAGCGGCGTCTGAGCCCATGGTGTTGACACACAGTGCTGTCGTTCAGCAGGGAGGCGGCGGCTATTGGTTTTCAACAGTCAGCGCCGGTGCTGAGGCTGACGCGGAGTGCGTCGTGTGCTTCGTCGCCTACTGCAGCGCAAATGGCACGGAGCCAGTGCTCTTGGACTGCGGACATGCAGCCTGTATCGCATGTGCCACTCAACTGCGCAGCCAGGATCCCAAATGCCCGCTGTGCCGCCATCCTTTCGACCTTCAGCGCCCGTTCAAGCTGCATGCCGAGCTGATGGAGAACCTGAAACAGGCATCAGCACAGCCTGAGTTCCCCCACACACCGTCGCCGCCGCAACACCCACCCGCGCCGCGCCAGCCACAGCCCGAAGAGCTGTTTCCGTGGCTTCAATGAGTCACCGGGAGGACACGTAGATTTAGACCGCGATGGACGCAACCAAGCGCTCCGCGTGAAGCTAGATAACAGGATTCACTCGTTCGGTCTTTGCTTGCCTGGCCGCCGCCCTCTTCTCACGTCTCGCTCCTTCAGCCCGAAGAGCTGCTCTTGCACGCGCGCCCGACGGAGCTCTGCTTCCACCTGCGGGTCCTCCTCTCTGTTGTCTGTGCACTCTCCCTTTCGTGCGGCTAGTTTCTGGGACACAAACGCCTTCAGACTGCGAAGTTGAGACAGCCAGCGACCACGCCACCAAGGACGCTGAGCTACTGGGCCGCCAGCCTGCAGTTGCTCGTATGCCAGGCGCAACGCAGTAAAGCGTTCCTGAGCGTCCGGCGCCTTGCTCACGTCCGGGTGGTGCAGCTTCGCCAGCCGCTTGTATGCACGCTTCACTGCTTCTGCAGAGGCGCCTGGCGCAACGCCAAGGACCTCATATAAGGAGTCGCGAGAGGACGAGTCGACTTCACTTGAGTCGCTGTTCTTGGCGGCACACCAGCGCTTGTTGCCTAGTCTCAGCGGCAGACGGTGCGCGACGGCGCGCGAAAGTGGTGGCGTGACGGTTCGCAGATTCATAGTCGCTACATCGCACCCAGGAAGGACTTGCCAATGACCGTGACGTGTGACAAACGGCAACTCACGCGCTGCCAGTGATGCGATGCCTAGTGCCCCAGAGCGCCCGTATGCAGCAACCACAGCTCTGCCAAGCCGAGGAAGATTTCGATGGCGATGAGCGCAATGATGATCCACTCCAACCTCACCGCGTGAGCCTCATTCAGCTGCTGATTGACCATCAGGAGCATGGCCTCTAGCACCTGGTAGCGTGCGTTCAGCACCGCCACCCTGTTCTTGAGCTCCAGGTACTTGGTCACTTGGCTATACAGCCCCTGCAGGTCATCAGGCGCATCCCAGAAGAAGGCGGGCACATCCAGCACGGTGGAGAGGAGGTTGACGGCGCTGCGCTGCAGGAACAGCTGCCCGGTTAGCCGCGTGGCCTCTCGGCGGTGCATGCGCACCATGCCAGTGGCTGCCAGAGTGGTGGGGATGTGCGCGCTCGTCTCCGCCAGCCGCGTCACTCGGCTATCGAACAC
>Ga0164297_10002430_pt1 | contig 18418 bp, 10 predicted proteins | sample GEODES058metaG_FD_113539 | JGI IMG/M metagenome (GOLD analysis project Ga0164297, IMG submission 113539) | Dystrophic lake water microbial communities from Trout Bog Lake, Wisconsin, USA - GEODES058 metaG | ecosystem: Environmental > Aquatic > Freshwater > Lake | place: USA: Trout Bog Lake...
CTCGGTAAGGTGCTCGGGCCCCGCGGTTTGATGCCTAATCCCAAGACCGGCACCGTCAGCGACGACACCGCTAAAGCTGTTCAGGAAGTAAAGGCTGGTCGCGTAGAGTTCAAACTCGACAAGAACGCGAACATCGCCGTTCCCGTCGGTAAATTCTCGTTTTCCGAGGCCCAGCTTCTCGATAATGGCCGCGCCGTTATCGAGGCAGTGGTCAAGTCGCGCCCTGCTACGGCCAAGGGAGCGTTCGTTGAATCCGTAACCCTCTCCGCAACGATGCTGCCAGGTATCCCCGTGGATGTTGCACCCTTCCTGAAAAACTAACCCATCACCGAGGACCTAAGGACCAACCGCCATGCGCCCCGAGAAACCCACAATCGTAGAGGACGTCAAGCTACGCCTCAACAACTCTCCCTTCCTCATCGTCGTCGAGTACGGAGGGATGAACGTGAACCACTTCGCCGAACTGCGCACCCGTCTCGGCGGTTCCGGAGCTTCGCTGACCGTCATCAAGAATACGTTCCTGCGTCGTTCCATCAAGGATGCCGGACTTCCCGAGCTTGATGCCCACCTGACCGGGCAGACTGCTTTCGTTGTCGGTGAGAAGGATATCTGTGGAGCCGCGAAGATCCTCAAGACCTTCGCCGCCGAATTTGAGAAACCGAAGATCCGCGCGGGCATCTTGGACAATTCCATCCTTGATGCAGCGCAGGTAATCGCCCTGGCCGACCTTCCCTCCAAGGAAGTCCTTCAGGCGCAGCTTCTCGGTCTTCTGCTCAGTCCCGCTACTAAGCTTGTCCGTACCCTCAACGAACCGGGTGCCAGCTTGGCCCGCGTCCTTGCAGCTATTGCCGAGAAAGCTCCCGCAGCGCCGGTTGCCGCCGCAAAGCCCGCGGAAGCTGTCCCTGCCGATGCAACCCCGGTTGAGGAAGCTCCTGTTGCTCCCGCTGCCGAGGCTCCAACCGAAGCCGCTCCCGCGGATTCTCCGGCTGCTGAGTAAGTAGTCAAACCGCTATCTAAAACCTTTTAACGAAAAAACAATTTCTCCCGGCGTACGAAGCCACGACGGGTGAAGGAAACACAACACGATGACCTGTCGGGCCGGCGGCTGCCGGACTCAAATGTCCTGAGGCTTCGGGACGCGGCAGCATCAAAATCCAAACAACACCATGTCCGATAACACCGCACTAGTAGATCAACTCAGCAACCTGACCGTGCTTCAGATTGCCGACCTCGTTAAAGCCCTTGAAGAGAAGTGGGGCGTGAGCGCCGCCGCTCCCGTAGCCGTTGCCGCCGCTGGTGGTGCCGCCGCTGGTGCGCCTGCCGCAGCTGCCGAGGAGAAGACCTCCTTCGACGTCATCCTAAAGGATGCCGGATCCAACAAGATCGGCGTCATCAAGGAAGTCCGTGCCGCAGTCCCAGGACTCGGTCTCGCGGAAGCCAAGGCCCTCGTCGAGAGCGCTCCAAAGGCCATCAAGGAAGGAGCCACCAAGGAGGAGGCCGAGGAGATCAAGAAGAAGATCGAGGCCGCCGGCGCCAAGGTCGAAATCAAGTAGTCCACGACTACAGACGCCATTTATCGTCGGTCATCGTGCACTTCAGGGTTTCCCTGTTGACACGGTGGCTGGCAGGGCGTAAAAGAAAAAGTTCCACCTGTCCCGAGCTCTGCAACACGGCACCACGAATATTAGTTTTTCCGAAATTGTTGCCGCCCGCGCGAATCTCATCACGGATTCGACTGCAGGCGGCTCTTTTGCCTTCCGAAATTTCTGTCTCCCCCCGGAGTACACAACCCTCTTCCTTTCCCTCCGGCACTAGCCGATAGGGTAAGGACCGCCATCCAGGCACACCGTACCGTCACCCAAGCGCCACCCAAGATCCTGCACCATGTCTGAACGCATCAACTTCGGCAAACTCCACGAGGCAATTCAACCTCCGAATCTCATCGAACTGCAGATCAGGTCCTACGAAGAATTTTTCCAGACCGGCGTGGAACCCTCCAAGCGAAAGAATGTCGGCCTTCAGGCTGTCTTCCGCGAGTTCTTCCCGATCTTTGGATTTGAGGAGAAATCCTCCCTTGATTTCGTGAGCTACACCCTCGAAGAGCCGAAGATCGGTCCTGTCGAGTGTCAGGTCGAGGGTGAGACTTACAGCGCACCGCTTTACGTTACCTTCCGTTACAAGGACGAGAAATCCACAAAGGAAGAGAAGGTCTACATGGGAGAGATCCCGCTCATGACCAAGTCGGGCACTTTTATCATCAATGGCGCCGAGCGCGTTGTTGTGAGCCAACTCCACCGCTCTCCCGGAATCTGCTTCGAGTCCGACATCCATCTTAACGGAAAGCTCCTTCATGGCTTCCGTATCATTCCGGACCGCGGTTCCTGGACCGAGGTTCAGTTCGACACCAACGACCTTCTCTATGTCTATCTGGACCGCCGCAAGCGTCGCCGCAAATTTCTGGCAACCACCTTCCTCCGCGCCCTCGGATTCCCGACCGATGAGGAGATCGCTTCGCTCTTCTACAAGATCGAAAACCTCAAACTCTCCGACAAGCTCGACGAGGAAGAGATCAGCACCAAGGTCCTGCTGGCAGACGTCCGCGAGGGCGACGCCATCATCGCCCGCGCCTACGAACCCCTGACGCCCGCTGTCATCCGTGACCTGATCCGCGCAGGACACTCTGCCGTGAAGGTCATCGACACAAAGGAGGACGATACCATCGTGAAGTCCCTTAAGCGCGATCCGGCCCACAACGAGGAGGAGGCACTCAAGGACATCTACCGCAAGCTGCGTCCTGGCGATCCTCCAACCGTTCAGAATGCCCGTGGCATGCTCAAACGTCTTTTCTTCGACGCCAAGCGCTATGACCTCGGTCGCGTGGGTCGTCACAAGATCCAGCAGAAGCTCGGCCTTGATCCGAAGGTTGATGATCGTATCCTCCGTAAGGAAGACATCGTCGAGTCGATGCGTTATCTCCTCAAGCTCCGCAAGGGCGACGGGATGCTTGACGATATCGATCACCTCGGCAGTCGCCGCGTCCGTACCGTCGGTGAACTTCTTGCCAATCAGTGTCGTGTCGGTCTTTCCCGTACAGAGCGTCTCGTCCGCGAGCGCATGGCCCTCTACGATCCCGCGGTCGATCACATCACCCCGCAGAAGCTCATCAATCCGAAGTCACTCAGCGCCGTCGTGCGTGATTTCTTCGGCCGTTCCCAGCTGAGCCAGTTCATGGATCAGACGAACCCGCTTTCCGAGCTCACCCACAAGCGCCGTCTTTCGGCCCTTGGACCCGGGGGTCTCTCCCGTGAGCGCGCGGGCTTCGAGGTTCGCGACGTCCATCCTTCACACTACGGCCGCATCTGCCCGATCGAGACCCCTGAAGGTCCGAACATCGGATTGATCAGCTCCCTCTCGACCTATGCCCGGGTCAATGACTTCGGGTTTATCGAGACCCCGTATCGCAAGGTGTCCAACGGCCGTGTCACCGATGAGATCGAATACCTCACGGGCGACCGCGACGAGAATTTCTACGTCGCCCAGGCGAATTCAACCGTCGACAGCAAGGGAAAGCTCATCGGTGAGACCGTCTCCTCGCGTTTCCGCGGCGACTTCGTCGAGATCGAGCCCGAGAAGGTGCAGTACATGGATGTCTCGCCGAAGCAGCTTGTCTCCGTGGCAGCCGGCCTGATTCCCTTCCTTGAACACGATGATGCAAACCGTGCGCTCATGGGTTCAAACATGCAGCGCCAGGGGGTTCCTCTACTCGTTTCCGACGCCCCGATCATCGGCACCGGTATGGAGGGCCGAGTCGCTCGCGATTCCCGTGCGGTGATCATCTCCGAGTCAAACGGCAAGATCGCTTCCGTTGATTCCCAGCGCATCATTGTCACCAAGGATGGCGAGCTTCCCGAGGGTAAGAAGAAGATCAAGGACGATCCGGATAATGGCGTCCACGTCTATGACCTGCGCAAATTCATGCGCTCCAACAGCAGCACCTGCATCAACCAGAAGCCCATCGTCAAGAAGGGGCAGTCAGTCAAGAAGGGTGACGTGCTCGCGGACGGACCGAACACCGAGAACGGAGAGCTTGCGCTCGGCCGCAACGTGCTCGTCGCCTTCATGCCTTGGAACGGTTACAACTTCGAGGACGCGATCCTCATCTCCGAGCGCGTCGTCAAGGAGGACATCTACACCTCCATTCACATCGACGAATTCGAGATCGGGGCCCGAGACACCAAGCTCGGACCCGAGGAAATCACCCGTGACATTCCGAATGTCAGCGAGGAGGCCCTTCAGAATCTGGGACCCGACGGCGTCATCCGCATCGGTGCGGAGGTGAAGCCTGGCGACATCCTTGTTGGAAAAATCACACCCAAGAGCGAGACCGAACTTGCTCCCGAAGAGCGCCTCCTGCGCGCCATCTTCGGCGAGAAGGCGGCCGACGTGAAGGACACATCACTCACCGTCCCATCCGGCACCTACGGCATCGTCATGGACGTCCGCGTCTCCTCCAAGGAGAAGGCCGCCAAGATCAAGATGACCCCGTCCGAGTCGAAACGTCAGCAGAAGATGATCCAGGACGATCACAAGAAGCGTAAGGAAGAGCTGTTCGAGCAACTCACCGAGGGGTTGGCCAACGTCCTCCTTGGAGAGAAAATCCCGCTCGATGTCGTTAACGGCGAGACCGGTGAGATCATCATCCCAGCGAACCGCAAGATCACCAAGATGCTCCTGCGTAAACTCGCCGGCGTATATAACGTCGTCGAGATCGACCCGAGTCCGATCCGCAACAAGATCCGCGAGATCATCGGACAATTCGAGCACCGCTTCGCTGATCTCGAGAACGAGAAGGAGGAGAATCTAGGCCGCGTCGAAAGCGGTGATGACGTCGATCCCGGCATCATCAAGCAGGTCAAGGTCTTCATCGCCAGCAAGCGCAAGCTTTCCGTCGGTGACAAGATGGCAGGACGCCACGGTAACAAGGGCGTTGTCGCCAAGATCGTTCCCGAGGAGGACATGCCGTTCCTATCCGACGGCACTCCCGTCGACATCGTGCTCAATCCGCTCGGCGTGCCTAGCCGCATGAACGTCGGTCAGGTTCTCGAGACCCACTTGGGTGTCGCGGCCAAGGCCCTCGGTTTCAAGGTGGCGACCCCCGTCTTCGACGGTATTCCCGAAACCCGCATCCGCGAGTACCTCAAGGAAGCCGGCCAGAAAGAGGGCTTCTCCTGGATCCAGGAAAACGGCAAGTCCCAACTCTTCGACGGTCGTACCGGCGAGGCATTCGACCAGGAGGTCGTCGTCGGCATCATCTACATGCTCAAGCTCGGGCACCTCGTGGCCGACAAGATCCATGCCCGCGCAGTCGGTCCCTACTCCCTCGTCACCCAGCAACCGCTCGGTGGTAAGGCACAGTACGGAGGACAGCGCTTCGGCGAGATGGAAGTCTGGGCACTGGAGGCCTACGGCGCCGCCTACACGCTGCAGGAACTGCTCACCGTCAAATCCGACGACGTTCAGGGCCGCACGCGCATCTACGAGAGCATCGTCAAGGGGGACAACTCCCTGGAGGCCGGCATTCCCGAGTCCTTCAACGTGCTCATCAAGGAAATGCAGGGTCTTGGCCTCGACGTACGCGTCGGCGGCAAGGACGAACCCCGCTCCTTCATCGACACGGCCGCCTAGTATTCCACTAGCGATTACCCAAGCGCCACGACCCATCACACTTACCAAGCCAGCAGCATTCCACGTACCATGAGCGACACAGCACTTGCAGCAGCACCCGATATTCTTGCCGATCCCATCAAGGCATCGTTTGACGAGGTCGGAATCACCGTCGCCAACCCGGAGACCATCCGCAGTTGGAGCAAAGGAGAAGTCAAGAATCCGGAGACGATCAACTATCGCACCTTCAAGCCCGAGAAGGGTGGTCTCTTCTGCGAGCGTATCTTCGGTCCCACCCGTGACTGGGAGTGCTCCTGCGGAAAGTACAAGCGCATCAAGCACAAGAACGTCGTCTGCGACCGTTGCGGTGTCGAAGTCTGCCTGAGCCGCGTCCGTCGCGAGCGCATGGGTCACATCGACCTCGCCGTTCCCGTCTCCCACATCTGGTTCTACAAGTGCATGCCTTCCCGCATCGGCCTCATGCTCGACCTAACCGGTCGCCAGCTTGAGCGCGTGATCTATTACGAGGATTACATCGTGATCGATCCGGGCAAGACCCCCTTCGAGAAGGGGCAACTCCTGACCGAGATCGAGTTCCGCGAGGCTGAGGACCAGTACGGCGAGGATTTCGTCGCCGGAATGGGTGCCGAAGCGATCCAGAAACTGCTGGAAAACCTCGACCTTCTCGAGGAGCAGCAGGTCATCGAGAAACAGATGACCCAAACAAAGAGCAAGCAGATCCGCAAGAAGCTTGCGAAGCGCCTTAAGCTTGTCCAGGGATTCATCAGTTCCAAGACCCGCCCCGAGTGGATGATCCTGAATGTTCTTCCCGTCATCCCTCCCGACCTTCGTCCTCTTGTTCCGCTCGAGGGTGGCCGATTCGCGACCTCAGATCTCAACGATCTTTATCGCCGCGTCATCAACCGTAACAACCGTCTCCGCACCCTTCTCCAGTTGAAGACCCCCGAGGTCATCATCCGTAACGAGAAGCGCATGCTTCAGGAAGCCGTGGACGCACTTTATGACAACGGCCGTCACGGACGTGCCGTCACCGGTGCCGCTAACCGACCCCTCAAGTCCCTCAGCGACATGCTCAAGGGCAAGGGTGGCCGCTTCCGTCAGAATCTCCTCGGCAAACGCGTCGATTACTCCGGCCGTTCGGTCATCGTCATCGGACCCGAGCTCAAGCTCAACCAGTGCGGTCTTCCCAAGAAGATGGCGCTTGTTCTGTTCGAGCCCTTCATCATCCGCCGCCTCAAGGAACTCGGCTATGTGCACACCGTGCGCAGTGCCAAGAAGCTCATCGAGCGTCAGACCCCCGAGGTTTGGGATATTCTTGAAGAGGTCACCAAGGGCCACGCCGTTCTCCTGAACCGCGCCCCGACCCTCCACCGTCTTTCGATCCAGGCTTTTGAGCCGATCCTCATCGAGGGTGAGGCGATCCGAGTCCATCCGCTCGTCTGCACGGCTTACAACGCCGATTTCGACGGTGACCAGATGGCCGTCCACGTCCCTCTCTCAGTCGAAGCTCAGCTCGAGGCCCGCACCCTGATGCTGGCTCCGAACAACATCTTCTCCCCTTCCAGCGGCAAGCCGATCACGAATCCTTCCCAGGACATCCCGCTCGGCTGCTACTACCTCACGCAGAATCCGCGTAAGGTTGCCTCCACCGCCAAGGAGAATGAGGCCCGCATGCCTCTCTTTGCCGACGCGACAGAGGTGGAACTCGCCCTCTCCGAGAAGAGTGTCAAGATCCACACCCGCATCCGCATCAAGAATCCGGACCGCGGCGAGGCGACGGTTTACGGCAACGCCGAACTTCCGGTCATCGAGACCACCGTGGGCCGCGTTCTCTTCAATCAGATCTGGCCCAAGGAACTCGGCTTCTACAACAAGGTCGCCGGTAAGAAGCAGCTCTCGGACATCATCTGGCGTTGCTACAAGGCTGTCGGTCAGGCCCGCACCGTCGAGACTCTTGATAAGCTCAAGGAACTTGGCTTCCGCGAGGCAACCCGCGCAGGCGCCTCCATCGGCATCAACGACATGATCATTCCGAAGGAGAAGGCTGTTCTCATCGAGAATGCCCAGAAGCAGATCTCCGAGGTCGAGAAGCAGTACCGCCGCGGTATCATCACCGATGGTGAGCGCAAGAACAAGGTGCAGGACATCTGGACCCACACCGGTGAAGAAATTGCCAACGCCCTTTTCCGCACCCTTGAGCACAACGACGGCCGCCGCGAGGCCAACCCCGTCTTCATGATGGTCGACTCCGGTGCCCGAGGCAACCGCACCCAGGTCAAGCAGTTGGCCGGTATGCGCGGTCTGATGGCTAAGCCCTCCGGCGAGATCATCGAGCGCCCGATTCTTTCCAATTTCCGCGAGGGTCTCTCCGTGCTTGAGTACTTCATCTCGACCCACGGCGCCCGCAAGGGATTGGCAGACACGGCGCTCAAGACCGCCGACTCAGGTTATCTCACCCGCAAGCTTGTGGACGCCGCCCAGGACGTGATCATCACGTCCGAGGATTGCGGTACCGTCAACGGCATCGTCGTCCGCCCGATTTACGAGGGTGACGAAGAGGTTGTTTCCCTGGCGACCCGTATCATCGGCCGCGTCAGCTGCGAAACCGTTAAGGATCCTGTTTCCAATACCCCGATCCTCAAGGCCAACCAGCTCATCGACGAGGAAATCGCCGCCGCCCTCGACAAGGTCGGTCATGAACAACTCAAGATCCGTTCCGTTCTTACCTGCGAGAACAAGCGCGGTGTTTGCGCCAAGTGCTATGGACGCAATCTTTCCACCGGTCTCATGATCGGATTGGGCGAGGCGGTCGGTATCATCGCTGCCCAGTCGATTGGCGAGCCCGGAACCCAGCTCACCATGCGTACCTTCCACGTTGGTGGAACGGCCAGCCAGACCTTCAAGCAGCCGATCATCAAGGCGAAGAACGAGGGTGTTCTCCGATTCAACGACCTCCGCGCCGTGCAGGCCCTGGACGGCACCTTCATCGTTCTCTCCAAGAACGGTACGGTTGGCCTCCATGCGAAGGATGGACGTGAGCTCGAGAGCTACCCTGTCGTCATCGGATCCGTGATCTCGGTGGCTGAAGGTTCCACGGTCAAGAAGGGAGATACCTTCGTCCAGTGGGATCCCTATAATGTTCCGATCATCACCGAGAAGACCGGTAAGATCGAATTCCGTGACATGATCAGCGGCGTCACCATCCGCAAGGAGGTCGACGACGAAACCGGTGTCATGGGCACCGTCGTCATCGAGCACAAGGAAGATCTCCATCCTCAGATCGTTATCGTTGATTCCTCCAAGGAAATCCTCGCAAGCTACTCGATTCCCGCCGGCGCTCACCTTGAGTGCAAGGAAGGGGAGAAGGTTCAGGCCGGACAGCGTCTCGCCAAGACCCCCCGTAAGATCGCCAAGACCAAGGACATTACCGGAGGTCTTCCCCGCGTTGCCGAGCTTTTCGAAGCCCGTCGTCCGAAGGATGCCTGCGAAATCGCGCGTATCGACGGCGTCGTCGACATCGGCGGCACCGTTCGCGGCAAGCGCAAACTGATTGTCCGCGACCCTCAGACCGGGGCCGAAGAGGAGCACCTCATCCCGCTCTCCAAGCACATCATCGCCTTCAAGGGAGACTTCGTGAAGAAGGGCCAGCAACTCACCGAAGGTCCCGTGGTTCCCCACGAGATCCTTGATGTCTGCGGTCCTCAGGAACTCCAGGAGCATCTCCTCAACGAGGTGCAGGAGGTTTACCGTCTCCAGGGTGTTGAAATTAACGACAAGCACATCGAGATCATTGTCCGCCAGATGCTCCGCAAGGTGAAGATCACCGACCCGGGAGACACCACGCTGCTCTGGGGCGATCAGATCGACCGCCTCGAGTTCGACGCGGAGAACGAACGTGTGACCGCCAAGGGTGGTAAACCTGCGGAAGCCGCACCCGTTCTTCTCGGCATCACCAAGGCTTCGCTTGAGACCGACAGCTTCATCTCCGCCGCATCCTTCCAGGACACCACCCGTGTTCTCACGGAAGCAGCGACCCTTGGAAAGTCCGACAGACTTCGCGGATTCAAGGAGAATGTCATCATGGGTCATCTGATCCCTGCCGGCACCGGCTTCAATGTGAACCGCAGCTTTGACCTCGTTCACCTCGGCGAACCCGCCCTGTTCGACGGAGAAGGCTCCGGCGAGGAAGCCGCCCTATAACTAATCAAATCACGCAACGAAGCACTAAAAACCATCCGATCCCATGTCCGTAGAAACAATGACCGAACTCCTTGAGGCCGGTGTCCATTATGGTCACCAGACGAAGCGTTGGAACCCCCGCATGAGGGATTTCATTCTCGAGGAGAAAAACTCCATCCACATCATCGACCTCTCCAAGACGGTCGAGCAGTTGGCCAAGGCTGGGGAATTCCTCGCTGGCATCTCGGCCCAGGGAGGAAAGATCCTCTTCGTCGGTTGCAAGAAACAGGCTCAGGAGGCCGTCAAGGAGTCTGCCCAGGCATGTGGTCAGTACTACGTCAATCAGCGCTGGCTCGGTGGAACCCTCACCAATCTCGTGACTATCCGCAAGAGCGTCTCCAAGCTCAAGGATTTCGAGGCCTTGGAGAAGAGTGCCGGATTCAACAAGATCAACAAGGCCGAGGCTTCCGCGCTTCGTCGTGAGGCAACCCGCATCCGCCACAACCTCGAGGGAGTCCTCGAGATGGAAAAGCTTCCCGATGCCATTGTCATCATCGACACCGTGAAGGAGACCATCGCCGTCGCCGAAGCCCGCCGTCTCGGTATTCCCATCGTGGCGATCGTCGATTCCAACAGCAACCCGGAGGAAATTAATTTCCCGATCGCTGGAAATGACGACGCCATCCGTGCGATCCGCATCGTTCTTCAGAAGCTTGTCGATGTGATCGTCAAGTCGCGTGGAAGCGCCCGTCCTGCCGCTGCCGCCCAGGCTGAGGAACTCTCCGCAGTCGCCGAATAAACCGCGGTTCCCGCCACATCTTTCATTCCCATGGCTGAAATTAATCCCGCTATCGTCAAGGCTCTCCGCGAAAAGACCAACGCCGGCATGATGGACTGCAAGCGTGCCCTCACCGAGGCAGGCGGCGACATCGAGAAGGCAGAGGCTCTCCTTCGTCAAAAGGGTATTGCCAGCGCCGGCAAGAAGGCTTCCCGTCATGCCAAGGAAGGTTCGGTCGTTTCTTTCATCCAGCCCTCCGGCAAGGTGGGTGTTCTGGTTGAGATCAACTGCGAGACGGACTTCGTTGCCAAGAACGACATTTTCACCAAGTTCGTAAAGGAGATCACCGAGGAGATCGCCGCTTCCAAGGCCGATTCCGTCGAGAGCCTTCTCGAAGCCCCCACCTCTTCCGGAATGCTCTTCAAGGATTCCATTGCCGCGACCATCGCCGCTTTGGGAGAGAACATCGTTATCCGTCGCTTCGCCCGCTTCCAGTTGGATGGTGGCCTTATTGCCTCCTACATCCACCTGCAGGGCAAGGTCGGAGTTCTGGTTGAGATCGCATGCGGTTCCGAGGCGACCACCAAGAGCGAAAGCTTCCGTGAATTCGTCAAGGACATCACCCTTCAGATTGCCGCGGCTCATCCCACCTGCGTTTCCCGCGATCAGGTTGATCCCGCCCTCGTGGCATCGGAGCGTGAGATCTACAAGGCCCAGGTTGCCGGAAAGCCCGACAATATTGTCGAGAAGATTGTCGATGGAAAGATGGACAAGTTCTACAGCACCGCCTGCCTTCTTGAGCAGGCTTGCATCAAGAACCCCGACATCACCGTGAAGGATCTCGTGGCAGCGAAGGAGAAGGAACTCTCCGACAAGATCACCATCAATAAGTTTGTCCGATACGGACTTGGTGAGGAGTCCGGAGAGGCGCCCCCCGAGGAGGCTGTTTAAAGACAACTCTTTTCCCGTAACCGGGAAATCTGCTCCATGACGCTCGCGAGTCTTCTCTCCGAGGAACTGATCATCCCCGAGATGGTTGCCACAGACCGGTGGCAGGCCATTGAGGAGATTGTTAACCGCCTGGTCGAGGAGGGACAACTTGACGCCTCCCACAAAGAGGAGGCGATCTCATCGCTTCGCCACCGCGAGGAGACGATGAGCACCGGCATCGGATTCGGGATTGCGATCCCGCATTCGAGTTGCGACGCGGTTCATGAGGTGACGGCCTGCTTCGGTCGTTCCCAATCGGGTATCGATTTCGAATCGCTTGATGGAAAGCCAGTGCACTTCATCGTCCTCTTTCTTGTCCCGAAGGATCAGTTCCAGACGCATTTGAGAACATTGGCGGCGATTGCGAAGTTCCTGAACGATCCGGCCGTCCGATCCGAATTGGGCGAGGCTGGCAACGCCAAGGCGGTCCTCGAGGTCTTCAGTAGAAAGCGTTCTTAATTTCAAGGCTCTAGCTGTTGAGACGCTAGGCTTTAGATAAAAGGGAACCTTCTTGTGGCAATTGGAATCTGGAACCTAAAAACCTAGAGACTAAAACCTTTCCTAAATGTCCCTCCTCTCCACTCTCACTTCTCGCCTTGCCGCTGCTCTCGCTGCCGCCGGAATTGATGAGTCGCTTTCCGTGATCACACCCGCCGCCGACACGCGGTTCGGCGATTATCAGACCAATGCGGCGATGGTTGCCGCGAAGTCATTCAAGAAAAACCCAAGGGAGGTTGCCGCCTCCATCCTGAGCCATCTGCAGGTCGGGGATCTTTGCGAGGCGCCGACCGTTGCCGGCGCGGGATTCATCAATTTCAAGATTCTTGATGCGGCGCTCTCCGGGGCAGTGAACGTCGTGCGCAACGATCCCCGTCTTGGACTCCCCACGGTTGAGGATCCAAAGACCATCATCATCGATTTCAGCTCTCCGAATGTCGCCAAGCCGATGCATGTGGGACATATCCGCAGCACGATCCTCGGTGATTCGCTTGCCCGAATCGCGCGTCATCTGGGGCACCATGTCGTCACCGACAATCACATCGGGGACTGGGGCACCCAGTTCGGCAAAGTCATTTACGGATGGAAGCACCTTCTCGACAGGGAAGCTCTCGAGAATGCGCCGATTGCCGAACTTGTCCGCCTTTACCGCGAGGTCAATGCCGCCGAGGAAAAAGATCCAGCGCTCAAGGAAACTGTCCGTCACGAACTCGTGAAACTCCAGCAGGGTGATGCCGAGAACCTCGAGATCTGGAGGCAGGCGGTTGCGCTCTCTTGGAAGGATTTCGAGCGACTCTACGGACTGCTCGACATCACCTTCGATGAGCGCCTTGGTGAGAGCTTTTATAATGATTCCCTTGGTCCGTTGGTGGATCGTCTCCAAGAGCAGAAAATCGCCGAAGTGAGCAAGGGGGCCGTCTGTATCTTCTTCCCCGAACTTCCGGGGATGGAAGAGAAGCCGTGTCTTATCCGCAAGAGCGACGGGGGATTCCTATACGCCACGACAGACCTTGCTACCCTGGAATATCGGGAAAAGCGCTGGAAACCAGACGCTGTCTGGTATGTGACAGGGGCGCCTCAGCAACTTCACTTCGAGCAGGTATTCGCCGCGGCCCGTCGTATGGGGATCGGCACCGACCTGCGCCATATCGCCTTCGGCAGCATTCTGGGAGAGGACCGCAAGATGATGAAGACGCGTTCCGGCGAGAACGTCGAGTTGGGAGGATTGTTGAAGGAGGCATTCGAGAGGGCGCTGGCAGTCGTGACGGAGAAGAACCCCGACCTTCCGAAGGGCGAGCAGGAGGAGGTGGCCCGAATCATCGGCCTCGGTGCCGTTAAGTACGCCGACCTGATGCAGCACCGGCTTACCGACTATGTGTTTTCCTGGGACAAGATGCTCTCCTTTCAGGGAAACACGGCCCCCTATTTGCAGAACGCCTATGTCCGTATCCGCTCCATTTTCAGAAAAGCGGGGGCGGAAGGTATCTCTTTCGAGGTCATTCCGATTCTCATTGAGGATCCCGCCGAGCGGGCTCTTGCTCTCCAGATCCTTCGTTTTGGAGAGGTCCTGCATGCCGTGCTGGATGATCAGCGACCCAATTTACTCTGTCTCTATCTCTACGAACTGGCAGACCGCTTCCACCGCTTCTACGAGGCTTGTCCTATCCTCAAATCGGAAGGAGCGATTCGCTCCTCGCGTCTGACGCTTGCCGGGTTGACGGCCGATGTCCTGCAGACCGGTTTGGGGCTGCTTGGAATCGGCGTTCCGGAGAGGATGTAGCCTGCTCCGGGATAGCCCAACAGGCTTCCCATCCGTGTCGGTTTATTGCAGAATTACTAACCATGACCATTTTCAAAAAGCCGACCCTGAAGTTTTCGGAGAAAAAGCGTCGCGAAATGCCCGAAGGGCTTTGGACCAAGTGCCCGGGATGCTCGGAGATGGTTCATCACATCGCGCTGGAAGAGAACCTGAAGGTCTGCCCGGCTTGCGGTCATCATTTTGCCATGGGAGCCAAGGAAAGGATCGCCACCCTGGTGGACGAGGGAAGCTTTGAGGAAACCGATGCCGCCATGTCGGCCGTTGATCCCCTCGGTTTCAAGGGAGTGGCGACCTATGAGGATCGCCTCAAGACCTACCGCGAAAAGACAGGCCTCGTTGATGCCGTCATCACCGGTTCGGGAAGCATGGGGGGGCATCCCATCGGTCTTGCCGTGATGGATTTCTCCTTCCTTGCCGCCACCATGGGATCGGTGGTCGGCGAGAAGATCACCCGCATCATCGAGGCCTCCACCAAGGCCAAGCGACCCGTGATCATTGTCTGCGCCTCGGGAGGCGCCCGCATGTATGAGGGGATGCTCTCGCTCATGCAGATGGCCAAGACCAGCGGTGCCCTTGCCCGCCACAGCGAGGCGGGCCTGCCCTACATCGCCGTGTTGACGAACCCGACGACCGCCGGTGTCATGGCCAGTTTTGCGACCCTCGGTGACATCGCCCTTGCCGAGCCGAAGGCAATGATCGGCTTTGCCGGTCCCCGAGTGATCCGTGAGACCACGCACCAGGAACTTCCGGACGGGTTTCAGACCGCCGAATTCCTGCTCGAGCACGGACTCATCGACGAGATCGTTCCCCGGTCGAGGATGCGCGAGACGATCATCACCATTATCGGGAACTTGATGGGGAAGTAGGGGGGCGTCCCTTTGTCCATTCGTCTAATCGGGCTCAGTTTTCTAATTGGACATTGATGAGCGAGGCCACGGGAGTTTCCATGGTTCCCAAGTCTCCCATGACGTGGCTGATGGCCACGCAATCCCGAGGGGTGCAGCCCGGGCTTCACCGCATGGAGAGGTTGTTGGCTGCGATCGGCGGTCCTCAGGTGAACCTTCGATGCCTCCATGTCGCTGGAACGAACGGCAAGGGATCCGTCTGTGCCTTTGCCGAATCGCTGCTGCGGGCACAAGGCGTTCGCACCGGCCTCTATACCTCGCCGCATCTTGTCGAGTTCTCCGAACGGATCCGTATCGCGGGGAAAAATGCCTGCGCCTCCGCCATTGATGCTGCCATCGTGCGATTGCAGGAGGCGACGGCCGGATGGAACGAGGAGGAGCAACCCACCTTTTTCGAGTTGGTGACGGCGTTGGCATTCGATCTGTTCAAGCGGGGAGGATGCGAGGTGGTCGTTTTGGAAACGGGTCTCGGAGGCCGTCTTGATGCGACCAATACGGCGCCGAAGCTCGCCTGCGCCATCACGCCGATCGCCTTTGATCATACCGAGTGGCTTGGAATCACGCTGGCCGCGATAGCGCGTGAGAAGGCGGGTATTTTTCGAAAAGGTATTCCGATTGTGATCGCCCCGCAGGAGAGGGAAGCAGCCGAGGCAATTCTTGAGAGCGCGCGGGAGGTGGGCGCCCCCTGCGAGGTTATCTCGGCACCGCTCACCCCGGACCTGAAGCTTGGCCTTGCTGGATCATACCAGCGTTGGAATGCCGCGGTGGCGCTTGAGTTGGTAAGGGTCGCCGGCTTTGAACCCTCGGCTGAGGCTCTCTCCAAGGGGGTTGGGGCGGTTTCCTGGCCGGGTCGTTTCCAGCGCCTGAAGTTTGCCGATGGCGAACTGATTCTCGATGGTGCTCACAATCTTCACGCCATCCGCCAACTTGTTGCCACCTGGAGGGAGGAATGTGGCGAACGCCCCTGCAGGCTGATTTTCGGGGCTCTTGCGGACAAGGATCCCGTCGCCATGCTCGCCGAGTTGATTCCGCTGGCCTGCGAGGTTCACCTTGTTCCGGTGGCCTCTTCTCGGACAATCAACCCCTCGGAATTGGCCTTGAAAAAATGCTTCACCGGCTGTTCACACCCTGTCCCCATGGTTCATGAATCCCTTGCAGGGGCTTTTGATGTGCTTCGGCATGATGATCATGCCTCGGGAGCCGCAGTTTTACTTACCGGCTCGCTCTTTCTGGTCGGGGAGGCTCTTTCCCTGCTTTCCGGTGGTGTGGCAACCGTGCGGAATCAGTAAAAGAGTATCCCCTCAAGCCGTTGTTCGGGGGCAATCTTTTTTCCAAAGTTTAGTTATTCACAGTGGTCTCTTGGGCTTGTGACCCCCTGTTTTTGGCAAGAAAATCGTCCAAAACCCGATTTTTCACCCCCTCCAAAAGAGAAAAAAGAAAAAAGAAGAAATTGTAACAAATCTCGTTGACCGGTTGCCGTTGTATGACCTACAAATTGCGGTCACCAAATCCACGAGGCACAACATATAGTGTTTTATGGACCTTTTTCCCAAACCCCCAAAACCCTTACCCAAATCCATGGAACCACTCTCCGGGCAGCTCTCACTGAGCGGCGTCGACCCCTTGCAGGGGCGTGAATTCACCGTCCGCAAGCGTGACGGCCGCAGCGAACCCTTCAACGAGGAGCGCATCCGGTTAGCCGTTGAGAGCGCTTTCAAGGCGGATCGCGACATCCCGAGCGACTACACCCTTTCCCCCGAGGATCAGGCAGCCTCCCTCTCGGTGACCGCCGCCGTCGTCCAGCGTCTCTTCAGCAGGGCCATCCGTGGCGAGGAGCTCGAGATCGAGCGTGTTCAGGATGCCGTGGAGGAGGCTCTCATGAGCCAGGGGCATGTCCAGGTGGCGCGCCGCTACATCATCTACCGCGAGGATCGCCGCAAGGCCCGCGCCCTGCGTGGTGACCGCGATGTCACCGGGCACGTTCAGGCCGAACTTCATGTCACCCTCCGTGATGGCAGCAAGGAGATCCTGGAACCCCAGCGCATCCGTCGCACCATGATCCGTGCCTGCCGAGGATTCGAGGACCGTTGCGAGGCCCGCGACATGTCCGACGAGACGATGAGGAACCTCTACGACGGCGTCCGCATCGACGAGATCGAGAAGGCGATGATCTTCGCCGCGAAATCCCGCATCGAGCAGGATCCGGCCTACGGCTATGTCACCGCCCGCCTTCTTCTGGACGTGATCTACGGGGAGACGCTTCCCGGTTTCGAACACTACCACGACGTCACGGTCGCCCATGCCTCCCGATTCAAGGCCTACCTTGAGGAGGGCATCGCGGCCGGCCGGCTGGCCCCCGCGCTCCTTGAGTTTGATCTCGAGAAGATCGCTGCCGCCCTCAAGCCCGAGCGTGACCTGCTCTTCAACTACATGGGCCTCCAGACCATCTACGACCGCTACCTGATCCACATCGGCGGGCGCCGCATCGAGTCCCCCCAGTTCTTCTGGATGCGTGTTTGCCTCGGTCTTGCCATCAACGAAGGTTCGCAGAAGAACGAGCGCGCCATCGAGTTCTACGAACTCCTCTCGAGCTTCCTCTTCACCTCCTCGACCCCGACCCTATTCAACAGCGGCACCCTGCACCCTCAGCTTAGCTCCTGCTACCTGACGACGGTCATGGATGACCTTGATCACATCTTCAAGTGTATCAGCGACGATGCGAAGCTCTCCAAGTGGGCAGGCGGTCTCGGCAATGACTGGACGAACGTTCGCGCCACCGGCTCCCTCATCAAGGGAACAAACGGGGAAAGCCAGGGAGTCATCCCCTTCCTCAAGGTGGCCAACGACACCGCGGTCGCCGTCAACCAGGGCGGCAAGCGCAAGGGTGCGATGTGTGCCTATCTCGAGACCTGGCACCTCGACATCGAGGACTTCCTCGAGCTTCGCAAGAACGTGGGCGACGAGCGCCGTCGCACCCACGACATGAACACGGCCAACTGGATCCCCGACCTCTTCATGAAGCGGGTGAAGGAGAACGGCCAGTGGACCCTTTTCAGCCCGAGCGACGTGAGCGATCTGCACGATCTCTACGGCCGTGCCTTTGAGGAACGCTACAGCGAATACGAGGCGATGGCCGACCGCGGGGAGATCGCACTCTTCAAGCGTGTCGAGGCTGCTTCCCTCTGGCGCAAGATCCTCTCGATGGTCTTTGAGACCGGTCACCCTTGGATCACCTTCAAGGATCCCTCGAACCTGCGCTCGCCTCAGGATCACCAGGGAGTCGTTCACAGTTCCAACCTCTGCACCGAGATCCTGCTCAATACCTCCGCTGAGGAAACCGCTGTCTGCAACTTGGGATCCATCGGGCTTCCGCTCCATGTGACTGAGGAAGGGCTAAATCTTCCCCTTTTGGAGAAGACCGTCCGCACGGCCATGCGGATGCTCGATAACGTCATCGACATCAACTATTACCCGACTCCCGAGGCGCGTAATGCGAATCTCCGCCATCGTCCCGTCGGCCTTGGTTTGATGGGCTTCCAGGATGCCCTCTACAAGCTCAAGGTC
>Ga0164297_10002433_pt1 | contig 18400 bp, 6 predicted proteins | sample GEODES058metaG_FD_113539 | JGI IMG/M metagenome (GOLD analysis project Ga0164297, IMG submission 113539) | Dystrophic lake water microbial communities from Trout Bog Lake, Wisconsin, USA - GEODES058 metaG | ecosystem: Environmental > Aquatic > Freshwater > Lake | place: USA: Trout Bog Lake...
CAAACGCCTGCAACTCGACTAGCCCGTGCGATCTCGACTTCAATTTATGTTCTACTGGTGTTGCTGGCGCACAAGGCCACACGTATAATTTCTTTTGCCCCTTTGATCTGCCGTCCGGGGCGCAACCCACGGCGGATGGAAACTTGTGCTATGATTCCTTTTTTGGGTGTCAAGTCGGTCCGAATGCCTGCAACTCCTCGATTCCTTGCACTCAAGACTATCAATCATGCTTTTCTGGGGACGCTACTGCGGTTGCGAATACGCAGGCGGTCTACACTTACACTTGCCCTCTTTCCAAACCTGCAGGGAGCTTCCCCACGGCGAGCGGGGTCATGTGCTACACCTCTTTTACGTCCTGCATGAGCGGTCCCAACGCCTGCGGCGTGTCCAACTTCACAACAAATTGCACGCAAGCTGGGTGGTTCTGCGTCACTGGTGCTGCTGCCGCAGCTGGTGCCTCCTGGCTGTGCCAGCCGGAGCTACCCACAGGGGCGCTTCCGAATTCAGCAGGCGTGCAGTGCTATAGCACGGCGAGTGAATGTCATGCGGGCCCGAGCGGTTGCTCCGCGGCTGGCCTGCCGTGCAAGTACAACACATCGCTGTGCTCAACTGGCTTGGCTGCAACATCCAGTAACGCGTACGTGTGCCCTCTGTCGATGCCGCTAGGCAGCGTTGTGTCGCCCGAGAGTGGCTATTTATGTTACACCAGCAAGTTGGCGTGTCTGCAAGGACCGAACGCGTGCAACAGCACAGCGACCTGCCTCCAGCCTGTCGCTAACGTGTGCCCCGCCGGCCTTTTCATGTGCCCGTTGGACGTCCCTGCTGGCGCAGTCGCCTCGCCGTCGGGCGCCTGCTACAGCACCGTTAGCTCGTGTGCGAAGTACAGCGCGTGCGGCTTTTCCAAATACACAGCTGGCTGCGTCTCGGATGCAAGCTGCCCCACGGCGACGCCATTCCTGTGCAAGCTGCCCTCTGCAAATAAAGCTCAAGGATTCCAGGTTGTGTTCAGCCTGACGCTGCCCAGCGGGGGGGCGAATGTGAGCACGCATACAATTATCGCGCAGCTTGCAGCATTGCTCAACTGGAACGCCAGCCAACTGTCAATTACAGTCGCCACGCCGCAGAATAGCAGCGCTTCACCTGCTGGTCGCCACCTGCTTGCAGCGGTCACGTACAACGTCTCTCTCACGATGCCCACTCTGGCTGCAGCCACGACACAAGCAGCCTTACTCCCTGTCGTGTCCATTCCAGCCTACGTGTTCGGCGTCGCGCCCATCATATCTGCACCTGCCATCAGCGGCGCAACTGTCTTGTCGCCGGTAGCGACCAGTGTCGCGACGATGGGTCCATTGCTGGACCAAGCCCAGGCAACAGTGATCCTGTCCGCACATTTGACCCTGAATGGCTCTGCATTCTCGTTGCTGGCAGGCAGTAATATCACTGTCATTGGAAACACGAGCGCGTGCGCTCCTCTGGGCGATCCTTCTGGGACGGGACTGTGCACCGTCGACAGTGCCGGTTTGAGCCAGCACTTCGTTCTACATCCCGGCGCGTCGCTCACGCTTGTCGACTTGGCGCTCATCAATGGCGTTGCGCAGGGCACGGATGGAACGCAGTGCGCCTTGAATGGAGGCTCGGTCTGCGCATTGGCAGCCACTCTGTTGAGCGTGACAAACGTCAGCTTCATGGATTGCAGCGCCCCGAGTGGCGCTGGCGGTGCCATCTTCAGCCTGGGGACACTCGATTTGTTCAACGACACGTATAGCAGCGTCACAGCGTTCGCAGGTTTCCAGGCATTCCTGTGCTCGTCAGTGGACCCCTCCTACGACAATGCAACCGGTGCGTGCGCGCCCTCGGTCGCCATCACGCGCCAGGATTTAACACGTTTTTTGGTTTTCGCGGCGACTCACTTTCGCGACTCGCACCCGCTCTTTTGCTCTGCAGGCACTTGCACACCGTGCCCTCCTGGAAGTATCATTCTCACCCCTGGTAGCACTGTGTGTCGAACGTGCCCCGCCGGCACCTACTCCATGGATCTATTCACTTGCGCGCCATGCCCGCTGGGGACATCAACTTCGGGGCAGGGCTCGCCGACAGTCGCATTCTGCAACTGCCCCGCCAACAGCTTCCGCACACCTCTGTCTGACATTACAGACCCCACCCTTGTGTCATGCTCTCCCTGTCCGGACGGCGCGGTGTGTCCAGGCGAAGGGGACAATCGGCCGTACGCAATGGAAGGGTTCTGGCGCGACACCTCCATTGACGACGTTGAATTTTTCGCATGCCCTGAGGGCTTTTGCCTGGAAGAGGAGATGTTGGAGCGCGTCGAGTTCGAGGTGCTGCGTTTGAACAGCGATCCGTCGTTTGTGGTCACCAGCTTGGATGCGGGCTCAACGCTGTGTACGGTGCTGCACAATGACAGCTTCTGCATCGCCCCGGAGCGCAACCCCAACTGCCGCATGGGACACACCGGCCCCGCCTGCTCGCTCTGCATCCCGGGCTACACCCTGCAGAATGGCTTCTGCGGCCAATGTCCACCCGGGTCGGCCATATCTCAATGGGGTCTGGGGCCGCAAGTTGCAGTCGGTACCGTCGGGGGAGCTCTGGTGGTTACTTTCTTGGTGATCACTGTATGGCTTCCCATTCTTCCAGGAGTACGGGCCTTTGTAATGCGGTTGGTGGAGAGTGCGCTTGCGTTGGTGGAGAAGGTGAAAACGACATCGCAGCGATTGTTGCCTGCCAAAACAACAACAGAAGCAGACGGTCCGAAGACAAGCATGCAGAAAAAACTTGCCAAGCTGAACGCCAGCATCGCTCGCCATTTTGGTGAGCTCTTCGTGTGCATCATGATGGTTGTTTCATCATTCCAGATCATTTCCTCCTTCAAGGAGACATTGGCGGTGCCCTGGCCGAATGTGTACGAGGCGTTTGCGCCTGCTCTCAGCGCTAGCAACATCAAGCTGTTCAACATTCCTGGTATTGCGTGCTTGGTCCCCTCCTTGCAGTTCTACAAATACGAAGAGGTGCTTGCGCTGTTTGCCATCGTCGTGGTCTGCACCATGATCATGTCGTGGTTTGCGGGCCTCTTCATTGCTCTGCGACGCGGCACATTCCGGCGCAGCGAGATCATCAAATACACGCGGCGGTTCTTCATCATCATGCTGGCACTTGTGGACTTCCTTTACCTGCCTCTCACGGAGACCGTATACGCCACCTTCTCGTGCACAAGGCTTGGCTCAACGTCATACCTGTCCGATGACGTGAGCGCCCAGTGCGGAACGGCCAGCCATGCGAAATGGGTTGCCATTGGTGCTTTCTTCTTTGTTTTGTTTCCAGTTGGAATTCCCGTCTTATATTTCAACACTCTTCTGTTCTACCACGTGCCCTACCTGTGCAAGCTAAAGTGCGATGTCGAATACCTGCGCCGCTTGATTGACGTAATGGCGCGTGAAAACAAGCCGCTGGACACAGACCATGAGGAGCTGATGCTTGACACTTTGGAGCCGCGCCATTTGGACGCACTCTGGATGCGCTTCGCCAAGAACGCGGAAGTGCGGAGCCTACCTGACGGCAGCTTCGAAATTCATATCGAGGAGGAGGATGAGGAGGAGAAAAATAGCAACGGCAAAGAAGCAGTAACGGCGGCTGTACCCAGCGCCAAATTCAAGAAGGCGCCATCCTCACTGACCTCCTCCTCGGATGATGGGCAGCAATCGTCACCCCGCGCGCGCGTTTCACCGATTGCATCCATCGCGGCGGCCCTGCGTGAGGCTTGGGGCAGATACCTGGACCGTGTCTATGGCGTTCGCCCACCAACCTCCGTCACTGAGTTCAAAGTTCAGCAGCTTGTGGCGTACTCGCGAGAGCACTACACCATCGAGCGCATGAACTGGGAGAAGAAGTTTCCCAGAGAGCGAGAGCAGCAGATGCAAGCCATCGCTGCTCAGGCGTGCGGCTTCCTGTTCGAGGAGTACGAGGTGAATGCTTGGGGTTTCGAGCTGCTCGAAATCTCCAAGGACGCCGTCATTTCCTCCGTCATCCGCTTTGTGCGCCCTGGGTCAGCAGTCCAAGTCATGATGGGCCTGCTCATTGTGTACGTCTACCACCAGGTGTACATCGCGATCAATCCCTTCATGGAGAAGCCACTCGCTACGGTGGCCTACTTGGAGTACTTGAGCCTGTTCGGCTTCTTCTTTCTGGGTACCATCCTCATCAACAACAGCCCCATCCTGAAAATGCCGGAGCACGACCATTTCATCAAGATGGTGCTGACGCTCATCCTCTTCTTGGCTGTCATTGTCGTACCCGTGTTGCTGTCGATACACACCTTCTACAGAAAAGTCTACGCTGACGTGTTCGCGCCAAACCTGAACAGCATTGGCGAGGAGGACGAGGAGCCGGTGCATCATCATAAACGTGGACGCAACATGCGCGCCATGGGCGGCCACGGCCACTCCGAGGCCAACGCCCACGCCCGCGATGAAGGCAACTCTGATTCTGCCGACTCGCCAGGTGACCCCATCGTCCGAACCTGGGCTGACCTGTGGAGGGATGCAGAAGAGGACAGCGACGTGTCCAAAACACGCAGCGTTGCCGCAGAAGCAATGGCGCCGCAGCCCGCACCTCGTAGGCGAAATGCTGACCTCATCCGAGCGGAGCGGTACGCGCGCATGTCCATCACTGACCAGAAGCAGCGCCGCCGGCAACGAGCTCTCGCTGCTCAGATTCCGGAGACGCAAGTGGGCAGTGAAGGCCAGAAGAAGAGCTCAGACGAGGACCATCCCCTAGCACCCATTTCTGGGGCTGTGACTGCCGCGGCAGCGCACTTTGGCAGCTGGGTGCACAGTATTTTCACTCCGCCCCCTCCGCTGCCACCGCCACCGCCGCCGTCACAGCAGCAACGGCGACAGAAGCCCGCTGTCAGTCGGGACAGCTCGCTGCAAAATCAAGCACGTCCAGCACAGGCGTCGCCGCCGCCGCCGCAGCAGCAGCAGCAGCAGCGGCGGCGTGCAAGTGAATCGGCAGGCGTGCCGCAAGAAGTGCGTCTTCAGCGGACAAGCTCTATGCCCGCGCAGCCATCTCTGGACAATAGACCGCGGCCTCAGCTGTCGTTCGAGTGGAAGCCCAACGGCGACGGCCCGCTGAGTGGGTATGTGCCACCCACTCGTCCGGCGCCACTGGTCCCGCCTCGACGCCGGGAGAGCGAGGAAGGCCGAAGCGGAGATCGAGCACCTCGCGACCGCCCAAGGGATTCCACTCTGAGCCCGCGCCGCAGCTTGGACCGGAGCGATGACCCAGAGGTCTCGTCCCCGACTCGCCGCCGTGGCCTGGCTGCATCTGCGAGCGAAGGGCAGAGATAGGCGTGCCATGAGAGGTGACTGATCAGTTCCCACGATCTGTGTAAATTTGTATGTTTAGGTTCACAAATACGTGTCCGATCCTCCCATCCCTCCACCAGACCCCGCGTCTGCGTCCGCACTAGCACTAGGCAGCACGCTGACTTCCACCATCATCTCCTCTGCTATGCCCTTCGCTCCAAACGATTCAACCCTGACGCTGACGCTCTCCCCGGCAGCCGCAGCCGCAGACAACGCGTGCCCTGACGGGTCAGCCGCGAGGTCAGCCAATGCGCTGAGCGCAACTTCGAAAGCTTGGAGCTCCAGCACATTCGGCCGCGTGAGCTCAACAACACCTCCCTCGCCCGATGTCGCGGTAGTACCGTCAGCATCTCCACTTGCCGTGCTGGCGGACATGAACAGCGGGAATGCGACGTGCGGCGAGGACACTGCATCGCCGGTGGCAACTTGCACAGTGACGGACGCACACGCGACATCCGCGCTTACAGGTTTGCCCGTCGCATCCGACAAGGGCCACGCCCACCGCTCAGCATCATCCACGTCTGCGAACGGTGCAGTGGGTGTGGACACGAAGACGACAGCTTGCCCACGGGTCGGGAGCACTGGCACCGCCTGCAGTGCAGCAGCTCCGTCTGCCGCAGCAGCCTTGATGGCGGCATAAGCAGCGGCTGAACTGGCGTAAATCGAGGCACCAAATGAGTCATGTCCATGCCCTGTATCCTCGTCGCCCTTGGACGGCGGCGTGCCGGTGCGGATGAGAAACGAGTTTACTCGGGCACTGAGCGTCCCTTGTTTGACATCCACCCCATCGGGTAGCTGCAGCGGTATGCGGTAGGACACGCGCACGGGTGCATCTGCCGGCAAAGCATGATATGCCCCAGAGCTGAGGAACCGGGTTGCCGCCGAGAACAAGCTTTTCCCAAACTGCAGAGCGAGGTTTACCAACGGGTTACGACAATAATTGTGAGCGCTGCCCCGTGGGCGTCGACAATGACACGCACCTGCGGGGTGAAAGCCTCCACAGCATCGCTCAGCCCCGGCAAATGGCACAGATTGTTCCCCTCCTCGCCATCAGGCGCAAATGCGGGGTCAATCTGGCCACGAACAACGTTCTCCAACACATGCGAAGACACAGGCGAGAAATGCACAGAGCAATCGAGCGGCTCCAGCAAACGTCGCAGTGGCAGTGTGTACGGACACACGTCGTCTGCAGCCTCCCACTTGGTCTTCTCCCCTGCAAAAGTGCGCGCACTAGCGGTGTGTGCGATGAACACGCGCTTGGGGCGCCCCGGTGACGGCGGACTACGATAAGGTGTACAATCAGAGTCAGCTTGCTGTCCAAAAGGACGGAGGCACTCCACCAAAAGAATGGACACACACACCTTCCACCACTCGTCTGGGCGCTGGTATTCATCGCTCGCGGGCTGGTCATGACGCGGCGCAAGAAGTCGCCGACTTGATCACAGGTTGGGGGCTGGGCCTGCACAAACAGGTTGCTGGCGGGGCTGCCGTCTGCCTCGGTACAGGACAGGAACATGCCGTCGCCGAGGCTGACGACGAGGACGATGTAAGGCCGCACAAGGCTCAGGCTCTCGGGGTCTGGAGTCTCTGTGTCTTCTGGTGCTGGCAACTCCTGCAAGGGCACAAACGCCCGGATGCGATGCACGTAGACGTGCCAACTGTCAGACGGCGACTGCAGCTGCGGCAGGGATGCAACGTCGGTCGTAGCCATCTCGCCCCGACGGGGGCCAAACTGGCTGGCCTTGCTTACGTGGCAGTTCCAGCGAAGTCGCAAGTGTGTTGGTTTGCACGTTGGGCATCTTGAGCTAGTGTGCCTGCCAGGCAGTGGTCGGTCGCGCTAGCCTCCCGTTCTAGGCCTTACTTAAGAGCTTCGACCAGCCTTCCTCAACCAGCGCCCCGGGCTTGCGCGCACGTGCAGTCTGCACTTCGCTTGCGATTCAACGCAAGTGAAGCCACAGCGCTGTCACGCGGCCAGCGCTGTGGTCGTCCCGTGCTGCCTCTGACACAAAGACCTTCCCGCACGCACCACCTTTTGGTCCTCAAACCAACCATGCGCACACAGCACTGCGCGGTGCTTCCGCAGCCGGTGAGCGACTCTGCGCACTTGCACGCTGGCGGGTGTGCGGCCATGCCGCGCGGTGCAAGCGGACGTCGAACGAGGGCTGTGTCTCTGAGGCCACGAGCCGGACAAACTCACGCCCCCGCAACGGCCGCACACACACGGCCGCACCACGCGACCAGCAGTGCTTCCACACCACCATGGACGCTGGAAGCAAGAAGACGACACGCCGTGAGCGCCCCTGGGTGTACACAAGGCTGCGCTGTGCGCCCAGCTGCGCGTGGTGCATCACTGTTGGCGCTTGCGACGCCCCGTGGTGGCCCCGGCGCCGCGACTGCAAACGTGGTGCCTGTTGACGAGGGCGGGAGCGAAGGCGGCGGCAGCGGCGCTGCTGGTGACCGCGCAGTGCTCAACGGCGGTCCCTCTGGCGGCCCTGAAGGCGACGGCAACGGCGGCGGGGATGAGGACCCGAGGCAGGACAGCGATTCTTCAGGCCCGATCACCATCGAGCCGGGCTTGTTGTCCCGTTTGCGTGCGCAGGCGTGGCTGGATGCGATCGACCAGACAGGAGCTTGGACAGTCGTCTCTGCTTTCCTCGCTTTCAGCTTGTTTCTGCTGGAGACCATGAACGAGGAGCGCTTCGGCGGCTGGGACGTCCTGTTCCGGGATGACTTGCCATGGTACTACGGCCTCAGCATGAGCACGCTGTCCTATGTGGAAGGCGTCACAAACACCATTTTCATCGCGGAGTTCGTCCTACGTGCCTGGATCGCGGGCTTCTCGCCAGCATTCTTCACAAACCCATACAATTTGGTGGACCTCGCGTCAGCAAGCCCGCCACTGTTCGCGCTGCTGGGCACCGACCCGCGAGCCCTGCGCCTGCTTCGTGTCAGCCGTGTTCTGCGCTTGCTCCGCCTTCTTGATCGCGACCCTGACAGCGTCCTCTTCGGCGTCTTCCGCACGGATGATAGCGGCACGCAGCTTCTGGGCGTGGCGGCTGAGTTCGTGTGCATCTTTGCCATTGCTGCGGGAGTCATCTACGACCTGGAGGTTGAAAGCAACGACAACGTGCACAACTTAAGTGACACGCTGTACTGGGCATTCCTCACACTCACCGGCATCGGACAGCCGTTCGAGATTGTGACCCCTGCAGGGAAGGTGGCCACGGTCATTGCTGTCCTGGTCGCGCTCATCACCATTCCCGGGCAGCTTGCGAAACTGGCCACGGTGTCCATGTCACAGAGCATGAATTTGCTCGAGTTCATGACCGAGGAGGAGCGGGAGGCGTTCATCGCCTCTGGTGGCAAAGTTGCGCCTCGCACGGCTGAGCAAGCAGCAGCTGCCCAAGCACGGGCGCGTGGCGTGCCTGGAAACTTGCAGCTCATGCGGGGTACAGCCAGCGGTGCCGCCAGCCGCGTCGCACAAGCTGCTATTAGTCCCATGCAGCGTGGCAATGACCTGAATTACTCGAACATGCGCATGGCGCTACCCAGCAGGAGGAACACGCAGCCACGCTACGAGCAATCCGCCGCTGCACCTGAAGACGCGACAAGCAGTAGCTCTGCATCAGCGCCAGTGGTGTTGCCAGCGGCTGGCGTCACACCGCGTAAAGCTGCAGCCACCTCGAAAGCCAATGTCGGCGCCATGTTTCGGCGTACGCTGGTCGTGCGCCGCGTGTGTACGACAACAGCAAAGGGGGGCGCATGCACCATGGATGAGCATCCACTGGATGCTCAGTTTTGTAGCTCGTGCGGCGCACCACTGCTCCCGCCAGAAGCACCTACGCAGTGATGATGCATGCTCGTAATGAATGGATAAAATAATGTTGCATGCATAGCGTTGTCACGGGGCGCCTTCGTTGCGGGCAGCGACCAGGGCTGTGTAAGTCCCACCAGGCAGGCGCAGCAGCTGCTCATGTGTCCCACTCTCACGCAGCTTGCCCGAAGTCATGACAAACACCGTGTCGCAGTCCTTGATGGTACTAAGCCGGTGTGCGACTGTGACGCATGTGCGCCCACGACGCAGGCGGGCGAGGGAGGCCTGGATCATTGCCTCGGACGCCAAGTCAAGCGCAGAGGTTGCTTCATCGAGTAATAGCGCGATAGGGTCACGCAGCACAGCGCGAGCAATGCACAGGCGTTGGCGCTGTCCTCCGCTGAGCTGCACGCCTCGGGCGCCGACATGTGTATCGAATCCATCTGGCAAACCGCGCACAAAGTCCGCGATGGCAGCAGCGTCGCAGGCAGCTTCGACAGCACCTAGGTCAGTGTCGACGCCAGGACGCGCACCGTAGGCGACGTTGTCGAACACGGAGCCTGAAAAGAGCACTGGTTCCTGAGAGACCAGCGCACATTGAGAGCGCATCCACATCAAGTTGAGTTGTCTCAGGTCGTGACCGTCGAAATGGACGCTGCCAGAGTGGGGATCGTAGAACCGCAGCAGGACCTGGATGACAGTGGACTTTCCGGATCCGGAGGGGCCAACGACAGCTACGTTGGAGCCTGCAGGAATGGTCATGGTGACACCGTCCAGTGCACGCGTGTCTGGTCTTGCCGGGTATGTGAACACCACGTCATTGAGCTTGAACTCGCCACGCGCCGCCTCCGGTTTCAAGCCGCCAGGGTCGGACGCGTCGATGGACGGCACCCGATCGACAAGAGCAAAAATGGCAGCTGCTGCCGGCTTTGCGGAACCAATGTCTGCTGTAGCGGCGCTCACTTGAGATGTGCCAGCAGCAGTCATGAGCAGCGCGAAGAAGACCTGCATGACGCCTCGGAACGTCATGATGTTCTTCTCAATGAAAATGCCGCCAATGAAGAAGGCGAACGCCACGGGCAGAGATGCCATCGCTTGCGAGAACGCTTGGCTGTAGCCAGCAACGCGGGCCTGCTTGCCGGCGAGTCGTTGAGGAAGAGCGAGGGCAGAATCAAAGGCAGCCATCACGCGGCCCTGTGCACCGAACGCGTTCACTGTGCGTATGTTAGCTAATGCATCGCTTGCCAGCTGGTTTGCAGCCTCGTACAACTTGCGTGTGTCACCAACTGAATCACCTAGCTTGCGCGCTGCGATGTAGTATGAAGCGATAGTCAGCGGTGTCGTGCCCATCATGACGAGTGTCAATTGCCAGCCTCCTGTGAAGGCAATGATAAGACCTGCAATGAGTGTTGAAAAGTTCTGGACTAGCGCAAATGCGCCGTCGGACACAAGAAGGCGAACAGCCAGGACATCTCCAGCAATGCGTGATGCCAGTGCTCCGGAGGCATTGGAACCAGTCTCGAAATAGGCGACTTCTTGACGCAGCGCAGCTGTGAGGGCCATCATGCGAAGGCGGAGGCCGACGCGGTGCGAGAGGGTGGCGGCAGACAGGGACATGGTGGTGTACACAAACCAGGCGCCTCCACCGATGACCAGAAACATTGTGGACCAAAACACAGCGTGGGGCATCATAACTGCCCGCGGCTCGAAGAACACGACCAGGATGTGCGACATGATGATCGCGAACACAGGGAAGATGCCGCCCGCGAGAGCAGCACCACAGAGGCCGGCAATCAACCATGGTGCGTCTGGTTTGCACAGCCCAAACACGCGGCGCAGAGGGCTGCCGCTGGTACCGGCTGACGCCTCTGCAGGTGGCGTGTCGACTGTGATGGCGCTAAGCTCCTTACCCCCTTGCTGCTTCTCGTCCACCGTCACTGTCGCAGCCTGAGTGCTACTCACTATGGCAACACCTTTGCCATTTCCATGCGCATTCGCGCTGTCTTTTCCACGAGCGGCGGAAGCCTGCATGCTAAGTAGCGCTGCATATGCGCCATCCGTCAAACGTGCTAGCGCGTCATGTGTTCCGCGCTCAACCACTGATCCGCGACGCATGACTACAATTTCATCCGCATCGCGGATGGTTGTCAGCCGGTGTGCGACAACTACAGTCGTGCGGCTCTTCGAAGACCGGATTGTGTCTAATGCAGCCTGCACAGCGGCCTCGGAGGCATTGTCCAGCGCGGAAGTGGCCTCGTCGAGAAGAAGCACAGCCGGGTCACGCAGAATGGCGCGAGCGATAGCTAGACGCTGCCGCTGCCCGCCACTCAGCTGCGTGCCTCGGTCGCCAACATTTTGGTCGTAGCCGCGCTCAAGGGCGGTTACGAAATCGTGTGCGTGCGCAGCTTTACACGCGGCTACAATATCCGCATCGCTTGCGTCTGGACGGCCATAGCGCAAGTTCTCGCGAACACTCGTGGCAAACAGCGCTGGCTCTTGCGATACGAGGCCGCAAACGGAGCGGAGCCAGTGCAAATCGAGTTTGCGAATATCAACACCATCGAATCGGACCGAGCCGCTCTGTGCATCGTAGAAGCGCAGGAGTAACGCAATTACTGTAGACTTCCCTGAACCAGACTCGCCCACCAGTGAAGTAGTCTTGCTAGCCGCCATGCGAAGCTGGAGCGACGTGAACACCGGCGCGTCTGGGCGAGACGCGTACGTGAAGCTGACATCGTCGAGGTGGAGCGCACCAGCGGGTGGGGATGCCGGCACGATGCCACCTGCATCTGCATCAACGCCAGGCGTCGCATCGATGACACTGTACAGCGTCGCGGCCGCACTCCGTCCGCGGGAGAAGGCGTCAAAGCAAGGCGCCAACTGGCCTAAGGAGCTGGCAGAGATCATGACTGCAAAAAAAGCGGACATTGCATGGCCCCCATTCAGTTCTCCCCAGGCAATCAGCTGAGCGCCGAACCACATGGCCAGGCAGTAGCCACTGAAGAGCGTCAGTTGAACCGTGCCGTCTCCGAAACCCTTGGTCGCCTTCATCTTGAACCCAGCGGCAGCAGCAGTGCGGGCAGCTTGAGCGTACGCTGCCAGCGCACGCGTCTCCGCAGTGAAAGCCGCCACCGTGCGGATGGACGAAAATAGCTCGTCAGTAACTGCGTTTGCGGCTGCATCCGCAGCGGATTCCGTGGCGGCATTGCGGGCACTCGTCTTCTTGCTTACACCACCCGCAGTGGCCAGGAATGGCACAAGACCCAGTGTGACAAGTGTCAGTTGCCAGCTAAAGTAGAAGCCGATGGCGACGCCGCTCGCGAGAGTGCCTGTCAGCTGGATAGCCAGCCCAAGTTTCTGACCAACAGCGCCATGAACCAGCGACACATCTGTCGTCAGCCGCCCCGTCAGTGCCCCCGTACTGGCCGTGTCATAGAACGCGACATCAGCACGAAGCAAGGAGTGCAGGTACCGCAAGCGAATGCCATTCGCAACTCGTTCCGCCACTGTGGAGAATGCCCATCCCTGGCAAAACCCGCACAGCGCTGCGCCAGCCGCGATGTAGACGTAATACAAGCACTGCAAGCGGATGAGCCTCAGCACGGCGCCCACAGTCGTAAACCCATTGATCACATTTCCGAAAATGACCGCAGAGACCGGGCGCTGTGCGCCAGAGCCAAAAGCCGCGACGACGCCGAGCAAGAGGAGGAGTCTGTCTTCTGGCCTGCAATAACGGAAGAGCTGGCGGAACGCGAGCTCGTCCTTGGCCTCGTGCACCGTCTCTGCACCGTCACCCTTTTGCAAGGTGGCCACCTGGAAACGCAGACGCAGGAATCAGCAGCCGGGAGTGTTCAGAATGTGTCCTTGTTGCAGTCGCTGTGCAGGTGGGGACCCCGTGCGACCTCGCTCACAGCAAGACAGCGAAGCAGACCACGCAGAATTCGCACCTCCACGTTGTGGACCGCTTTGCCGCTGGCGTCGGCGTTAAGCGCGCCCATTGGAGCGTCAGTGGAACCCCTTGGAGCACTTCTTTTCGGGTCCCCCAGGGAGTCCCGGAGCGTTAAACACTCGCTGCTTGTCCACAGGGCAGCTTGCACGGTCACGTGTATCGTGTCCCGGTTCCTAACAACGAGCCCCGGCAGCGTAGCGCTGGCACCACCGAAGGAAAGTGAGTTGTCAACTGGCGGTCCCGCCTCCGACCAATACGAGCCTCCCGTCAAACCGCGATGGCAAGATTGGGTGGCGGACCTCCCATCGACGATTCGCTGCAGCGGTCTCTTAACATGTCAAACGCGGCCCTATCTGCAAAGCAGCGCTCAGCACAGCGTCACGCTCTCGCTGCCGCGTCGCTAGGTTTCCAAAAAGGCGTCGCGGCAGCACATGCAGCAGTAACACAGCAGGCGCGTCTGCTCTTTGGGCCTCATTCTTCCAAGCGCGCGCCTGTGTGCTTTAGTCTCCTGTCGTTCGTTGGCAGTCTTGCGTCTCCCAAGCGTTCCAAAGACACTGCCCTGACGCGCGTATGCCGCTGCTGAACCTCCTGGCACGCAGGTGGAGCGCGACATGGGCGTCCTCCGCGCCCGCATTGCAGAGTTAGAAGCTGAGAATGCACACCTCCAGACAGCCTGTGCTTCAAACGGCAGCACGCCGCGCAGTCACGGCGCTGCTGACTTTGCATATGTAGAGCACGAGCTTCAGCAGCACAGCCACTCCGGCAACGGCGTCACGAGTCCCGTGCGAGCGAACCAGCCGGCCGCAGCGGTTCTCGCTGCCGCTGGGCACCGGTATAGCAGCACGACGGGCAGTGACGGCGAGATGGCACGAGTCAGGGGCGACGCGCCTGGGGACGTGCCTGCGTCTCAAGTGCCCGCACACGCGCTCGCGGTGCCCCGAGGCACGCAACTTCCCAGCACCGTGGCCACCCTCCAGCGGAATGGCGCCGCGCCGCAAGCTCGTGGCGCTGCTGCTGTGGCAGTAGCAAGCACACCTCTCTCACCTCAATCCGCGTCACTGCGTGATGATTTCGTGGTTGCTGCGCATCGGCTGAAAGTGGCTCAACGTCAACTCAACGCCTGGCTCCTTCTCGCGTGCTTCCACTCCTGGCGCCACGCAGCCGTTCAACGCCGGCAAGCTGCCACTCGATCTGCTCTTCTTCTGCGCAGAGTCATGCGCCGTGCAGCAGCACAAGCTTTCCTGGCATGGAAACAAGTTGTGCGAGAGCAGCAGCAGCAGCAGCACTCCTTGGATGAGGACGGTCTTCCCACGGGTAGCACGGCCGCATCTCCTTTGGAGCTCGACCGGCTGCTTGCGACCTGCCCGCTGCCTGTTCGGGCAGCGTTCGAGTCACAGCGCCATGTCCTGTCAACTTCTCTGTCTGCAGCGGACGAAGCAGCTGCAGCCATGCAGCGCCACCATGCCGCCGAGCTTGCCGATCTACGGATGTCACTGCAGGCGCAGACCGAGGCGTTGGCGCGTGCGGTGTCACAGCTCAAGGCAAACAACCAGCAGCAGCAGTATAGTAGCAGGCCACCCCGTGTTCAACCTCGGCCGCCGCAGGCCCCGCCACCGCCGCAGGCGCCTAGAGCACCACCTGCTGCTGCAGTGCCGCCAAAGCCAGCGGCAGCGGCATCGCCCATGGACTTGGCTGTGCCAGTTAAGAAATCAACCGCTCCTGGGCCGAGCCGAATGAACAGCTTGCTGGCACAGGCAGCGCATGATGACGATCAACGCGACGAAGAGGACGACGGCGACGATTATGACAGTGATGGCGGAGCACACCACACAAAGCCGCCTCCACCTACTCCTGCCCCCACCCCATTACCGCCGCCACCACCGCCGACGCCATCTTCTGCGTCGCTGGTGAGTGTTGCCCAACTTGTTATCGCTGGGTGGACACGACACGAAGCAATCGCAGCGCTGGAGGCGTGTCACGGCCGCATAGACGATGCCCGCGCCTGGCTGATCGATAAGGCTGCGCCGCCACGTGCTGCGCCGCCGGTACGGAATGGGATGTCTGTGCCGGGGACGCCCACGATTCGGCTATGATGATATGATATCATCTATCATCTAGGTATCAGCGTGCACACTGCTGCGACTGCGCTCTCCGCGTCTTCAGCGGCCTCCTCCGCGCCTAGTGTCGCAGCTACATGCGCAGCTGTGACGCCACACCCGCCCCTCGCAACCAGCTCCGCAAGCAGCGCATCATCAGACAGGGATGCCAACAGGGCGTCATCTGCCTGACTGCGCCCTGCCTCAGCCGCCTTCTTCTGCTGCTGCTGCCCATGCCGTGTGTTGCCCTTCTGCTTCGCGTCAAGCTCGGTGCGGATAGCGCGCAGCACGGCTTGAGCTCTGGGGTCGAGCAGAGGCAGCAGGGCCGCTGAGAAATTGGCGACACAATGAGGGAACGCAGTCTCCTCTTTCTTCAGCAACTGCTTCACACGTCGCCGCTGCTTTGGCGCCTCGAAGCAGGCCGGGCAGTTGTCTGCGATAACAGGCAAGCCAGCGGCGTAGGCGAAGTCCCGAGTCGCCCGCTCTCTCACTGCAACCAGCGGTCTGATGACTCGCACGCCGTGGGTGCCGGACACGTAGCATGCCTTCATGGTGCGTAGTGCGCCGTTGTGGAAGGCGCTGAGCAGCGCGCTTTCAGCGACATCGTCAGCGTGCTGACCAAGAGCCAAGACATTGTACCCATTGTCAGTGCAGCATCTGTACAGCGCGCCGCGCTTCATGCGGGCGCAGAATGAGCAGATGCTGTCGCCTTGCATGCTGCCGCTAGCTGCGTCATCCATGATATGGTTTGCAAGGAAATGGTACGGGACGCCCAATGACTGCACATAGGGCCGCAGAGGTGCCGGGTCGAAACCTTCTGCGCCCGGATCGACAGTTGCCACAGCGATGGTGAAAGGCACCGGCGAACGGGCACGCATGTGGAGGAGCGTGTGCAGTAGCGTCAGCGAGTCTTTCCCGCCGCTGAGGCCAACCAGGAGGCGGTCACCAGCACGGATCATGTCGAACCGCGCGACCGTGCGTGCCACATTTGCGAGCAGCTTCCGCGGCGGGGGTACCACACGGCCCGCCGAAGCAGTTGGAACGACAGGGAGCTCTCCAGCGACCGCGCCGTTGGCCGCAGAGTCACCTTCATAAATGTCGCTCACAGACCAGTCGCTATCTCGCGATGAATAATCAGCAACTGCAGCCGCAGCAGCTGATATTGCTGCCGGCGTCGTTGGTCTCAACGTGGCAAGAGCGCTGCTGTCTGCGTAGAGAGGCTCACACGCATCGGCATCGCGACGTGAACGGAGACCACGAGATGATGGCGCTACCGTCGCCACCGCCGCCGCCGCCACATGTGAAGAGTGTTCTGTGCTGCTAGAACTCTGGTCGAGCAGATATGAGTCGTCGGCATGCTGTGTGCCAGTGTATGTCCGTGGCTGAATGGGACCCAGAGGCGTCCATTCACCCGCAGCCTCTTGTCCAGAAGCTGGCGCTCCACCAAACACTTGCGGTGATGCCGCATTCCGCTCTTGACGGAGCAGGAGCGCCGCCTCGGTCGGCAGCACGAGCCATCTCAGGGGTTCTGTGTCGCTCGCGCAGGTGGCCAGAGAAGAGGATGAGGACGCTAATGCATTCACCTCCGGATGACTCCCCGCAGAATCGAACACTGCTGTTGCATCCGCCAGCTGCTGCACCAGCGGCACGGAAGTGAGACGACCATCGACCGAATGGTTGGACACCCCTGTGGAACTCCAGGGCAGCGGTGTGTGCGCGAGCCATTTGCGTTGAGGCATACGCCCAGCAGCACCGCCGCGTGACACGTGTCGCCATTCACCAGAGGCGGGGTCAAGGCGGTACTGGGGTAGCATTACCCAACCGCGGCTGGCGACCGCGTGCACGGCAGCCACGACGTAAGCCACATCGTCCATGCTGCAACAGAAACTGAAGCTCACACGCGTCCAACCAGGGCGGAGACCTTCACCGAGCGACCCCGTTTTACGGCGGAGCGCGTCCTCGATGGCGCTAGACACAGCAGGGTGGTCTGCACCCAGCAGTCGCAGCCCATACGGCCCTGCACATGCACATCCAGCACGTGCTTGGACGCCGAACATGTCGTTCAAGAGAGCAGTTACAAAACCGTGATGTAACCAGCGACCAGCGCCACGAGGCCCTCGCACGAGGAAGCTGCACACAGGCAGCCGCAACCCGGTTGCCCCGTCCAGCGTTGTGTGCTCCTGTCCAACAGGCGGGCCAAGCACACACACGTTCGGATGGCGTCTTAATCCGGCATCTAAAGCCGCGGCAAGCGTGTGCGCTCGCATCGCGATGCTATTCCCCTCATCAACAGTGCGCCGTGTGCGCAATGCCAAGGCTGCTCGACAAGCGGCAATCACGTCTTGTGTGCCACCTTGCTCTCTATCCTCCGGATTGGTCACGTAGCTGTGGCCCGTAGAATCGACCCAGAAGACGGTCCCTCCACCAGGCACGCTGGGCACCGGCTGCCGTAGAAGAGCGCGTTTGATGACCAGCACACCGTGCGCCCCCGGTCCGCCAGGGAGCTTGTGTGGCGACAGAAACACCGCGTCTGCAGCGACATCAGCGGCTGTGAAGTCCGCCACAGGCGCAGGATTCATGCACACGTCCATGCCCCCACTGGCGCCTGCATAATCAAACACCGCGAGTGCGCCTCCAGCGTGCAGCTGCGCTGCCAGCGATGCCGTGTCTTCAGTCACTCCTGTCACGTTCGACGCAGCGCTGAAGCACCCGAGGCGGACACAGGCACTCTGCGTCTCTACCAAGGCTCTTGCAAGCGCGGCGCGGCACACGCCAGTGCCAGCTGCATTCTCAGGCAGCTGGATGACACGTGCGCAGGACTCACGCCACGCGAGTAAACTGCTGTGGTGCTCGAAGGGGCCGACGAAGACAACAGGGCGGAGACTGTGCTCCTGCTCCGCCGTTTGTCCGGACGGCCACGGCACATGCATGCCCAGCAGCTGGACGAGCTTTGCACAACATGCTGTTGCGCCAGCGCCGCAGAACAGAACCGCGTCCCCGCCGTCGCTACGGCCGTCATATTGACACCTTGCCCGCAGAGCTGCGCCGACATACGCACGCGCTTCGGCCAGGTAGCACGTGCTCTGCAGTCCGGTTGCACTGGACGTGCTGTGCGTGTTACCGTACAAAGGGAGCACTTCGTGCAGAAGAGCCGTCTCGACTG
>Ga0164297_10002434_pt1 | contig 18392 bp, 19 predicted proteins | sample GEODES058metaG_FD_113539 | JGI IMG/M metagenome (GOLD analysis project Ga0164297, IMG submission 113539) | Dystrophic lake water microbial communities from Trout Bog Lake, Wisconsin, USA - GEODES058 metaG | ecosystem: Environmental > Aquatic > Freshwater > Lake | place: USA: Trout Bog Lake...
CCCGCATGTGGGCAGCCCCAGGCGCGGGGTCGCCCATCAGGGTGCAGGCGAGGACGTCGATTTCGTAGGTGTCCTCTTGCATGCACGACCGCGACCCCAGCGCCGCAACTGCGGCCAGACCCGCAGCCGCGGCGTTGGTCAGCTGCGGAGAGCCGCCCGCGGCAGCTTCGGAGCGCAGCGACGAGCTGGGCACCCGGCTCTGGAGGACACCAACCACGGGCGCCTTGGCCGCCAGCTCGCGGCTTGTGGCATAGCCAGCCTTGGCGGCTGCGGTCAGCTGCTGGATGAGGCCTAGAGGTGTGCCGGCGGCGGTGGAGGCCGCGATGAGGCGTCCGCACTCGACGCACTGAGCCTCAGCAAGCGCCATGGCCACAGGCATGGGCGACGGGAAGGGGGCCACGCCGCCAGTGGCTCGTCCCTGCGTGGCCACACCACCGCCCGCCTCCGACTGCTGGACGCCGCTGTCCTGCTGCTGGTCCGGCAGCAACAGAGGCACCCACAGCTTGGGTGGTGCGGCATCGTAGGCGCCCTCGAACACGCGCAACGCATCTTGCAGCGCATCGCCCCCCGGCGGAACTGGGCCCAGTGCTGCATCACCCGGGTGCAGCAGCAGCAGCAGAAGCTGCCGGGCAGGCAGGGTGCCGCTCTCCAGGCACCCCCGGGCAAGGGCCACAGCCTCTGTGTGCACCGCTGCGTACACAGCCGCATCAGGCAGCGCTTGCAGCGCCTCCAGCACACGCAGGCGGAAGAGGCTACACGCTGTGCGCTCGTAGCTGCCATGCGCCCCGGCGGCGTCGCCCAGCGCGGGGTCTGCTGCGAGAACCAGGGCAGCCTTGAGCGTGGGCGCAAGCGACGCCACAGTGCTTGCTGCTGGGCGCTGGCCCATGCACACTGCGGTGCGAAGGAACGCCTCTAGCGCCTCTGCAGCTGCGACGCGCCACAGCATCTCGGTGGCGCCAGCAAGGCCCTTGGTGCGCAACTCGCTTGGCTGCCCCGGTCGCTTGGGCGGCGCAAGCACGCCCTCCCGCGCAAACGCGATGTTCCACATGAGCAGCAACGTGCTGCCGTGCGCCTCAGCATCCCGGGGACCACACGGCCCGGCAAGGGCAGCTGCCATGAGCGTCCATCCACAGGCCTTGACCAGCGGCGAGCGCGCGTTCAGCAGCTGCATGGCTGCCTCCAGCGTCGCGTCGGGCAGCTCACGCGGCAGACCCAGCGGCAGCGACGGCGCACATGCAAGGATGGCGCACGTCAGGCTGGTGTACCCATGCAACGCCATGGCGAGCGGGCCATCCACCACGGTAGGGTCCGCTGAGCGTACGCCAGCCAGACCCGCACGCAGAAGTGTGCTCGCACACGGCGGGTACGCAAGGGCCAGGGCGCGCAGCGCGAGGGCGGCCTCAACGCGTACATCGGAAGTTGGGCCTCCAATGAGGCATTTCCGCAGACTGGCCTCTGTGGCTGCGGCCACATCGGACGGCACCTCGCCCAGACGAGTGAGCGTGTCGGTGATGCCGCGAAGCGCAGTGGCTACCATCAGTGGAGGGGGTGCCCCCTCCGTGCCCGCATCTGCGCCAACCAGGTGGGCAGTCAGCGCCGCAAGCAGCGCACGCTGGCCTGCCTCTGGCAGGAAGCGAGCGGCGCCGGCGCGCAAGATATATAGCGAGCACGCGGCAGCATGCAGGTCCTCGTCCCCGGCATTCACGCGCTGCGTGTTCATGGCCAGTGCTTTGAGGGCCAACACAGCGGTGGCACCGGAGGTGACCACGGTGCTGTCTTCCACGCGTCGCGCGGTGGCTGCCAGCATGGTGACCCACGCGTCAGCGGCTGCTTGTCGCACGGGCCGCGACTTGGCGAGCACGAATGCAGCGCCCACCCATTCACCCACAGGGTCGTCCAGCGCCTTGGCGAGCGTCTTGCGCACATCCGGCTTGGTCGCTGCCGCCAGCGCGGCTGCCGCGGGAGGCAGCTGAGCTGCGGCTGTGAGCGCGCCCAGGGCTGCCGCGGCAGCATCGCGCTCCTCTTTGTCAATGCCCTTCAGACCGGTTTGCGCAAGGTTCACGCACTCCAAAAGCACCTCTCCCTTGGCGCCGCGGTCACCGACGAAGAGACCTGCACCATCAGCCCCGACAGCCAGGGCCCGCAGAACGGTGAGGGCAGCAGCACGAACCACGGCAATCTTGTCCGAGGTGGCCGTGCGCACGCACTTCAGCGCACTGTCTTGCGCAGCCGGCGTGAGGCTCGGTATGCTCTGTACAGCAGCGGCAAGCAGCGCGAGAGCTGCCGCTCGCACGGTGGCCTCTCCAGCCAAGTGGAGCGGGCACACATCAGTGATGATGCGCCCATAGCTTCCCGCCAGGGCGGGGCCCAGTGCCTGGGTCAGCGCCGTCAGCATCTGAAGGGCGCCCAGGCGGATGGCCATGGCCGTGCTTTTCGTCACGCCCTTGGTGGTGAGCAGCGCCTGAAGCTCAGACACACGAGCAAAGACGGCGATATTGTTGCCCTTTGTGAACAGGTGGCACAGGCAAGCCGCGGCCAGCGCACGCTGCGGTGGTCCACCTCCTGGCGGCTGCAGGACCACCATCAGCGCGGCGTCCTCAGCTTCACGCTGGCCAGCCTTCAGCGTGGGCCCGTCAGCCGAGCGCACAGCCGCCAGCAGGTCGCTCAGCGCGTCCGTCACATCCTTGGCCGCAGGTTCGCCAGCAGCGTACAGCGCTTTGACGGCGGACACAGCGTCAGACAGCGTCACCATAGTTATTCTTCGCGACCAGTGTCGTCTGCTTCAAACTGCGGCTTCTGGCCCTCCACGCGAGGACGCTCCACCTTCTGCGGTGGCGGGGGCGCGACAGCACTCGGCTGATGACAGATATGAGACAGGGACGCGCGCGCGTGGAGCAGGTGTCAGAGGTTGGTTGTCAGCGCGTGTGACACCTCGTGTAACAATGGCCCCCAGACACCGGTGAGCCACCCGCACCGTGTTCTTCAGCTTCTGCGCTGCTATTAGGGCTGCAACCACAGGGACGGCGAAAGTGCCAGCGGCTGTGTGCGGCGCGTGCAGCGTGGAGGGAGTCAGACGGCTGCAAGGAGCTGTTTACCTTCGCATTCGCTGAGCGCGCGTCGTTGCGCGTCCAGTTCACAGCAAACTGCGAGACGCACCGAGGCCGACGACGTTGAGGGTAGTTGCCCTGGCGTGGATAGCGGGTGGACAAGCACTTGTGAGACAGGCAACTGAAGAGGGGTGCGGCGCGCGCCGCATACGCTGCCCAGAGATGCGGATAGTGCCGCACTGCACTGCATCACGCACCACGGCGAGCCGTCGAACGCTGGCATACAAGGTTTTGGCGAGGGCGGAACGGTTTTGAGATAAGTGCTCTGGATATAATGATACCCGTCACTGTGGGCGGAACGAGCAATTCGCTGCTCGCGCTCCCGTTCCGGTAGCGCTCAGCACGCCCGCTGCAGTAACACCGCAGCAGACACATCGTCTCACTTTCAGGCGGCCCAGCTACTCTGGGTCACCTAGGCGTTCACGACGCCGCGCGAGGTCACTCCTCGCGCACAAACAAGTATATACAGGCAGCAATCTGCTGCCATAGCCGATATATGAAAAGGTTGTGAAATTGCACGTGACACCTCGTGCGAGTTGAAATGTCTGTGTTGTTCCACCATGGGTGCGCCTGTGTTTGGATTTCAAGATGTCAGGCGACGCGACTGCTCTTCGGCGCGCCTCTGCTGTCTCCGATGTACTCTCCAATGTCCCTCAGCAGCGCCGCGAAGTGCTGGTTCAGCGGGAGGTAGCCGTTGAAAGGACTCTCCACAACGGCAGAGATCTCGTCGATCGCAAGCAGCGAGTAGCTGACAACAACGCTGACTGGAATCGTCCACCAGCCGGTTGATGGCGCCAGCACGAGCGGCAAAGTGAAGCAGAAGAGTGTCAAGAACCTGCTCGTGTGCGTCGAGAACTCAACAGGCGTGGGCGTTCTAGCTATGCAGTCGCATTCGCCCGCTGACAACAGCATCTCGTGCACCCCGCTGTCCAATTCAATGGCTCGCTCTGGTGTCAGGAAGCCTCGATCCTGAGCCGCGTCAATAAGGCCTGCAATCTCGTCTGCGCAAGCCAGCGGGCCGTGTGTTGATGATTCCAGCCGCTGCAGCACAGTGCGCGGCACAAGACTGCTCAGGGATTGACCAAACGTCAACTCCGCTTTGCACCGCACCCTCGCCTCTGTGGCCGCAACAAAAGCCAAAAGGTGCGCAGCAATGTCCCTGCCCAGGTCGCGCGCTGCGTCCACTGTAGATGCATGCTCTGCAGACGCCGGCTTCACCCACCGGATAGCACGGCGGGCATTTGCACGGCACAGGTCGAGGATTCTCTGCCAAGAGCGCCGGCCCTCCCAGAAGCGCTCGTATGCCTGTGTCATTCTGTGCACAAGGAGCAGGCCGAGCGCAACGCTGACGAGCTGGTGAGGCAGCTCTAAGCCGGGCCAGGACGTCAGCCCGAACTGCAGGACTGCAACGACGACGGTGGAGAGGGCAGCTTGCGCCAGCACCACCCACTTCAGGGCACGAAGAACTCGAGAGTGCGTCAGTGTCATCACGGCGGTGAGCCATGTCGCGCTGTACGTGAGAGTGAGCTGCAGTTCTCCCGCTCTGTCGTTGTAGCCGCGCCACGAAGGCAGTGCGGAGCGCGGCGTGCGCGACGCAGCGACCAGCTCTCCCGGCTGGCCAGCGACCACGGCGAGGGCCAGCTGGCGCCTTCTGGCAGTCGTGCAGAGTGGAGTACGTGCTCGTAGTAGGCGCAGCGAATCGCAACGTGACGCATAGCAAACAGTGGACGTAGCGTGCAGAACAGAGGCCATGGGCCACTTTGGGCAAATCACGCCGCCCAGGCGGCTACCACCACCGATGACGCGCGCTGCTTCCCACTTCTCAGCGGCTTCTGCGACGCGAGCTCGATGTGAAGGCGCCACGTGGATGACTGGCAGCCCCTTTGTATGGCGTCGCAGGCGTTACGCTCCTGCCCGTCCGCAGACGCAGATCTTTTCGTGGCGCTTTGCGAGCGCGCATGTGTTGACCTAGAGGGCCGCGAGAAGGCGAGTGGCGCTGCCACGCTCGTCAACGACGGTGTTGTTGAAGTGCTGTGTGCCTGGCTGAGCGCTGCTCGCTCCAACGCCGGTGTGCAAGTTGCTGCATGTCGTTTGATACGACGCTTAGTGGGACAGCCATACGGCGCAGACAGTCCTGGGCGCTTGCGTGCTGCAAGGGCCGGTGCAGTGGGAGCCATATGCGGCGGCATGACCCAGCACGTGGAGCACCCAGGCGTGCAGCGCGCCGCCGCGTCAGCGCTGCTGCTTCTCTTTAGGTCCCCGGCTCTGGCGGAGTCGTCGGGAGCAGCGCTGGACGTGCTTATTGCTGCTATGCGGGTGTTCTCGACTGACGCTGGCGTCAACGAGGCGTGTGCTGGCGCGTTGCGCAACTTGTTCATGGTACAGACACACCTCGCGAGTGGTGTGGACGGGCTTGACGCCCTCGTGTGCGCTCTGAGAGTTCACCGCGCGGACGTGCACGTGGTGGAACACACGTGCGGGGCTCTCGTCAACTTGTGCGCTACAGACGCAAATGCAGAAGCTGCTGTAAATGCCGGCGTGCTCGAGGCGCTCATTCCGGCGCTTCAACAGCACGCGAGCTCCCCAGGGGTGAGCCTTGCAGCGTGTCTTGCTCTCCACAACCTTGTTTGGAAATGGCATTCAGCGCAGCGCGCCGCGTGTTCAGCGGGTGCTGTGCCTGTGTTGCGCTCGCTGCTCACAACGTACGAGGCGAAGACTAAACATGGGAGAGCCCCCAAGCTCGCGGAGGCTGACGCTTCTCTGCTGCGAGACGCCATTATGAGGGTGCTTCACCGCATCGACCCGCATAGCAGCCACGCTCGCAGCACTGACAGAGCAGCAGCAGTAGCATCTCACGGCTGGGCGAAGTCATCGAGTGCGTCGACACCGCGCAGCCCGGCTTCAGGGGCAAATGGACACAGTGGACACAGATAGATCTGTGGGTGTCTAGACTAGTGCACAACCTTTGGACGCCTTCCACACGCATTGACTTTGTTTTGCCATACACTGCGCAAGTCTGCGGCGAGGTCTACATGCAGCATGTGCTCGGAGCACCATGCGTCCCCGCCTCTTTCCCTCCCCAGCACTTTGCTCATCACTGCGCGGCGGGCGAACAGAGTCAGTGGTCAATTGCGCACAAAGAAAGCTTAAATGAGATGGGTCTCACGCCCACGCACCGCATACAGGTCGTCATCGTCAGCCGGCGGCGCAAACGCAGCCGCTCCGCCAGCAGCCGCTCCCCCATCAGCCGCAGCGCCGGCCGCCCCCGCGCCCGCAGGGCGATCCGGGAAGCGGAACTCGCTGCCGAAGCCGCGGCTCTGCTGCAGCGTCTGGCTGAAAGCCTGGTACTTGCGGATGTCTGCGTCGCTGACGCTGCGCCGTGCGTACTTCATGGCCTCCTCGAAGTGCGCCTTGGTGATCTCCGGCACCGGATCCGGCTCGTCCTCTTGCATTGCGTCCGGATTGGCGGCGCGGCGCTGCTCGCGCTCAATGTCGCGCTCGATGGACTCGCGGATGGCGTACTTGCAAGCGCGCTGGCAGATTTCCGTGATGTCTGCGCCGCTGAAGCCCTGCGTGAAGCGCGCGAGCGTGTCCATGTCCACGTCCCCAGCGATGGGAGACTTGCGCAGAGCAGCCTTGAAGATGGCCAGCCGGCTGGGCTCGTCAGGCAGGGGGATGTAGATGAGCTGGTCCAGGCGGCCAGGGCGCAGCAGCGCGCTGTCGATGATGTCCGGCCGGTTGGTTGCGCCGATGATGAACACCGTCTTCTTGGCATTCATGCCATCCATCTCCGTCAGCAGCTGGTTCAGCACGCGGTCGGCGGCTCCACCAGCGTCACCGGCACTGCTGCCGCGCTGGTTGGCGATGCTATCCAGCTCGTCGAAGAAGAGGACGCAGGGGGCGCTCTGGCGGGCCTTGTCGAAGATCTCGCGCACATTGGCCTCGGACTCGCCGAACCACATGGTGAGCAGCTCAGGACCCTTGACAGAGATGAAGTTGGCCTGGCACTCGCTGGCGATGGCCTTGGCGAGCAGCGTCTTGCCGCACCCGGGCGGGCCGTAGAAGAGGACGCCCTTGCTGGGGCTCATGCCGAACTTCTCGAACTTCTCCGGGTGCTCCACCGGATACTGCACCACCTCCTGCAGCTCCCGCTTGACGCTCTCCAGCCCGCCGATGTCCTCCCAGCTCACGTTGGGCACCTCCACCACCGTCTCGCGCAGTGCGCTGGGGTTGCTCACGCCCAGCGCGGTGGCGAAGTGGTCGTTGGTGACCGCCATGGAGTTGAGCACCTCTGCGTCAATGGTCTCATCCTCCAAGTCGATGATGTCCATCTTCTCGCGGATGCACTGCAGCGCCGCCTCAGTGCACAGCGCCGCCAGGTCAGCGCCCACGTAGCCGTGAGTGTCGCGGGAGATGCGCTCCAGGTCGACGTCCTCGTCGAGCTTCATGTTCTTGGTGTGGATGCGCAGTACCTCCAGGCGGCCAGTCTCGTCAGGCACGCCGATATCAATCTCGCGGTCGAAGCGGCCGAAGCGGCGAAGCGCGGGGTCGATGCTGTTGGGGCGGTTGGTGGCGCCCATGACGATGACGTGCGCGCGGCTCTTGAGACCGTCCATCAGAGTCAGCTGCGAGAGAAGAGCACGCACGTGTCAGCCCGCAGGTCGGTTGCGCGCACAAGAGGCATGGACGAACGCACCAGCTGCGACACAATGCGGCGCTCGACCTCGCCCTGCGTCTTCTCGCGCTTGGGCGCAATGCTGTCGATCTCGTCGATGAAGATGATGCTGGGCGCGTTCTTCTCAGCCTCCTCGAACGCCTTGCGCAGGTTGGACTCGCTCTCGCCGGCCAGCTTGGACATGATCTCGGGGCCGTTGATGAGGAAGAAAAAGGCACCCGTCTCGTTGGCGACTGCGCGAGCAATCAGAGTCTTGCCACTGCCCGGCGGGCCGTACAGCAAAATGCCCTTGGGCGGCTTCACGCCGATCGTCTTGAACAGCTGCGGGTGGCGCAGCGGCAGCTCCACCTGTAGACAAGCCGTGAGTGTGTTTGAAGAAAAAAAGACGGTCTCTGCCCTGCGAATCACAAGCTGCCGCTGCCCCGCCCGGCCCGAGTGCTACGCACCAGCTCGCGGATCTGGGCCATCTGCTTGCGGACGCCTCCGACGTCGTCATATCCAACCTGCAAAGGAACGCAGTCAGAGGGTCTCGCCTCGTCTCGCCACGGCGCCACTCGGCGCCGCAGCACGCATCACAGTGAGCACGCATCACCTCGTCCAGCTTCTCCTCGTCCTCGCGGTTGATAGGCTCGCCCTCGGTGAAGACCTCGGTGTCGGGGGCCACGATGCAGTAGTTCTCTGGGTCCGTCTCCACGACCTTGAACTCGACGCTGCGCATGCCTCCGCGCGCCAGAAAGGTGTCGCCCTTGCGCACGGGGCGGTACGCCTCCAGGAAGTACGGCTTGAGGTAGACGTCGAACAGGTTGCCTGTCACACCCTCCACACTGTCGCTGAACGGCAGGACGTGGATCTTCTTGCCGTACTTGATGTCGGAGCACTGCACGTGAGCGGCGAGGGGAGGCGCAGCACGCCGTGGCGCGTGTGCGGCGGTCAGACGGGCGTGGAAGGCCGGGCAACACAGCTGTTTGCTAACAAGACGTCCACAACCGGGAAGCTCGCACCTGGTGCAGGCTCACGACGTCGCCCAAGCGGATGCGCAGGTTCTTGCGCACCACCTTGTTCATGCGAATCTTGCCCTCGTCGCACGTCTCGTCCGCAAGCACGATGCACACCGTGTCCTTCCGCTTCTTGCCCTTGATCAGCACCGTGTCGCCGCGGAACAGCTGCAGCTCCTCCATCTTCTTCGCGTTCAGCGCGACCACGCTGTTATCCTCGTTGGACGCCTCGTCCACGACCAGGCGGTTCGGCGCTTTCTGGAAGGAAGGACACGCGGAAGGAAGCGCCCAAGGAGTGCCCACACGTCGCTGTCAGCCAACCGCGTGCATCTACCCCCCAGGCGCGCAGAGAGACGCGCCTTCTTCTCCAGGATGGCGGTGCTGAAGTCCTTGCCCTTGGCGGTGATCTTCGGCGGATCAGCAGCCGGCTGGCTCGGGGCGGCAGGCTCGTCTGCCATGGCTCCACACGCACGCGGCTGTCTCACACACACAAGTGAGCAGCAGAACCTGCTGAGAGCGAGCCGTGCCCCTGGGCGGGTGCACGAGTGACCGCAAGCTGCTGACATGGCGCACACAGTGTTTGAGAGGTCATTTCACCTCGGCGTCCACGTCTACAATCGGTCCGTCGCGACTCAGGTCCCGTCTTCCAGAGGTGCTGAAGCCTCCCGAGCTGCCAGCGCTACCCGGCCTGGACGCAGAGCCTCGCCCAGGCGGAGGTGGCGGAGGCACTCCCCCGCCCATGCCCCCCGCCGCCTGCTGTGCCTCGCGCACAGCTGACGCGATGGCTTCCTCCACGGTGCTTTGAAGCCAGTTGGGCGCCACCAGGTTGACCAGCAGAGATGCGAGGAAGAACCAGCTGAGCAGCGTCCAGAATGCACCAGACAGAAACAACCATGTGGTGGCCAGGAACCACACTAGCTGGCCCAGAGGGGTGGATCGTGCGTCATTCAGCGTCCGAAGGAGCGGAGGTCCGTATTTCCGGGCTGCAGTGCTCACGCCAAGCGCCGCGTCTGCCTTGAGCACCGCATCTGCAGGGGGAGGAGTCAGTTAGGAGCGCGCGCAATGCCCGCAGACGCGAACAACACGTACCTCGCAGCTTCTGGGTGACCATGCGCGTACGTGCACCCACATTGAATGATGTGTCTAGCTCTTCCACCCGCGCTCTGAGGCCGTCTGCCCAGCTGCCACTTGCCAACTGCTGCTGCTGTTCCGCCAAAAACGACTGCAGGCGCTCTAACTGCTCTCGGGGCCACGCCATGGGGTCGACAGTCCCTCCAGGCGTGCCGCTGGGCCTGGCGGTGTCCCCCTGGGCAGCTGTTGACGAGGCGGAAGCACCGCTGCTCTGTGTTTTCCCCTCCGGCGACGCCAACGCATCCAGCGCCTCCTGCTGCGTCGTCGAAGAGAGCTTGGCCCACTTCGCGTCCAGGTCAGCGCGCTCGAAGCAGTCGCTCGTGTCGACAGACTGCAGCACGGAAGGTGGGAGACCAACAGCAGGGGCGAGTCAGAGGAGCGCTCAGCTCGTACGGGCAAGTCCCAGGACGCACCACTGCCTCCAATGCTCGCTTCAGCTGTCGCGCTGACAGGCGAGCGCCGTCCGACGCGCCCGAGGCGGCCTTTAAAGAGATGGGTGCACGCCGGTTGTAAGCCCACGATGGCGGGCCCCAGCGCAGCGTAGCACTACCGCGAGGTGTGCGCAGACCAGTTGCAGTGCATGGGCACGGAGCTGAGGGGCGAGCGCGCATTGGGGCGCGAGCGTGGTGGAAGATGAAGCCAGGCGTCTTCACTGTTGGCCTCATGGTTGTCCGCCACCAGCGCCCACGTCTGTACTGCGCGCAGAAATGCAAGCTTGCTGCTGATGCAAGGCGACAGTTGGACAGCACACACGGCTCTGGCGACGGGGAGCACCTGAACAGTGCCACATCGATGGGCACACAGGCTGAGTCCGCCGCTGAGCCGCTTGTTCAGGACAAAACCGAGCAGGGTGTCACGTGCATCATCTGACGACCATCTGCAGCGATGGCACCTCAACCAGGGCCGCAGTCTGCGAAGTTTGGTATGCCTGTCTACTGCGCAGCCTTTCTCAATGAAGAGCTCCTCGTACTTGGCGGCGGCGGAGGGCACGGAATACCCAACAGGTGTGGCAGTGCTCGTCCTGCATGACTGTTTGCGCGCATACGGCGAGGCGTGGGCGCTGACAGCAACGCCTCGTCCTGCGGATCAGGCTCGCAGTAGTGCACTGGGCCAACAACTCGCGCCTGCAGCCAGAACCGCTGTGCACTGTGTCCACATGCTCAGAGCCGCCGCAAAGGTGCGCGCGCTTCTCGTTCACGGCACGTGTGGGTGTGCCTGTGGTTGATTTTGAGCTCTCACCGTCTCCACTCCGCACAGACTTGCGCTCCACCCGGACCGCAGCACACTTGTGGTTGCGTTCAGCACCAAGCTGCAGATATTTCGCGCACGTGTCACCACAGCAGCTGACGGAGCGGCAGCGTGCGAGCTGGTTGCCCAAGACACGCCGCCGTCACTGGCCAAACTGTCTGATACCAAGTGCCTCGTCTTCAGCACGGACGGCACACGACTCGCGCTGGGCGCCGATGACGGCCGCCTGCGTGTGATGACATGGCCGAAGCTGGAGTGCATCGCGGATGTGGCTGGGGCGCACCCCGATGCGCTTTCAGACGCCGATTTTAGTCCAGATGGGTCGCTTCTCGTCACAACTGGCAACGAGCGTGTCACCTCTTCCGGCGGCGCGTGCGTGTGGCGCGTCCTCCCTGATGGCTTGGAGCGCTTGACCTGGCTCAGCGGCTGCGGCGCTCCTGCTGGGAGCAGAGTCACGTACAGGGGCGTCAAGTTCACGCGCGCTGGCGGTCGCAGCCGCGTGTTCGTAGGCGCAAATGTCAGCGGCGAAGCGCGGGTGGCGGTCTGGCGTGTTGATGACTGGCGCCTGGTTGCATGCAAGCGCGCACTGCGTGAACCGCTCACCAGCCTGGCGCTGTCGCCACCCAGTGGCCGCCTAGTTGCAGCTGGCGGAGCCGACGGCTCCGTGGTAGCGCTGGCATCTGGCACGCTGGCGGCCATGACGCGGGTGCGCAACGCGCACATGGTCTTCGTCACCTCTGTCGCCTTTTCACCCAGCGGCTCCACTTTAGCATCCGTCTCGGGAGACGCGTCCGTGCGGTGCACGCCCATGCCGCCGCCAAAGTCGACTCTGTTCGCAGCGCTTCGCATGCTGCTCGTCCTTGCAATGCTCACCTTGGTCACATCAATCGCGCTGAGGGCGCGGCGCAGCGCTCTGTGACTCTCTCTGACCGGACTCATCTGGATGTCGCGGTTACGCGTGTGTAATCACAAACCTATTCACGTGTGCATCAGGGCTCTGGGCTGTCTCTGCCACCGCGAGGCTGCCCTTGGTCCACTTCCTCATCCGAGCTGGCTGCAGAGCACGATGGTGGTGTACTAGAGAGGCCTGAAGAGCTAACTGGCGGCGACGGCTCCTCTGGAGTTGATGCCATGACTGCCGGCTCCTCGAGAGACACCGCTGCGACTGCAGGGAGTGGTGGCGGTGTGCATGTGCCAGAGTCGCATGAGCTCACTACTGCGGCCTGCGCCGGCTCCTCTGTGGGTGTCTTCACCGTGCTGTTGTCACCAGAGTGGTCCACGGCCGCAGGACGAGGCGGCAGCTGATCAGCCCTTACTTGCACACTACCATCAGCGCCCTGCGTAGCCGGCATCGCAGCGGCGGACACAGCCGCAAGGCGCTCACGAACTACAGCAGCACCCCGTGTGGCGGCATCCCGCAAGTGCGGCGTGGCGGAGGTGACAGCGGCCTCAGACGCTCGCCGGAGATCTGACGCAGCACGGCCTGCTGCCTGACGGAGCTTCTGCTTTACTTGCGACATTGACGGAGCGTCACCTAGTCCAGTCGATGCCGGTTCTGCAGGTGCTGCAGGCGGCGGTGGGGGATCTGAAACCTCTGGAAGCATTGGCGTTGCGTTCAGTGCCTTCTTTGCCAACTCGTCTGGAGGAGAGGAAGAACCCATGTTAGCGCTGTACCACGCTGTGACACAAGCAAGCACAACACGCACATCCTGCGAAGTTCATAGCGCCCAGCGGGGCGATCCACAGGGCACGAGGAGCTGCGCCCTTGAACAGCGACGCAATGCCCTCCTCAACGACCATGCGCTGCGCCAGCGCGAGAGCTCCCAGACCAGGCGCCGCGCTTCCTGTCATGATGCGCGTCTTGAGCACGTCCGCTGGCGTGGTTGCAACCGCAGCGATGGCGCCGGAGAGGGCACCAACGCAGATGGTCTGCCATGGGGACAGCTCGCCAGACGGCACAAGGCCACGAGCGGCGGTTTTGAGTTGCTCGTAGGCCACCATGCCGAGCACGTAGAACGGGACCTCACGCGCAAGCGTCGCGGTGGTCCCTCTGAACAGCGCCTTGAGGCCGCCCTGTGACACAACCGCAGTCGCAGCCTCCATCACGTGCCCGTGCTGCCCAGTCTGCAGGCGCTGTTTGAGCACCTCATTGGGAATGCGCAGCCCGGTGCCTAGAAACGTGCCCACGCCGGAGGCAAGGCCCTGCAGAAAGGTGTCGTTGACTCCCGGGATGCCGAGGGCAGCTAGGGGGGCCAGCATGACGCGGGCCGCCTCGTATGAAGCGGTGCGCACTCCGTGGCTGCTGGATGCGCCAACGACGGCGGGGATGATGCCCAGGTATAAGCGCCGAGCGCCAAGCTCTGGGATCATGCGCCCAAGGCCAGCGAGCGTGGGCGCACGGCCGACAGTCGCCTGAATGCGGGTCTTCAACGTGTCCAGCGGGTGCATCAGCGCCGTGGTGCTCCCGCTTGCCAGCGCGCCCGCAAGCGCGGCTTTGAGCAGGGCGATGCCAGTCGTTCCGGCAGCAACTGCAGGGGCTCGCAGCTGCACGAACGTGGCGGCCTCGAACCACAGCACGCTTGGATCCGTCTCCCGCACCTGCTCCGGCGGCAGCAGCAGCGCGAAGTTGCGGAACTGGCCGTATGAGATGTAGCCGTCCTCTGCGCTGGCCCCCAAATAACGCAACATAGCGCCTGCGTTCTCTTCCGTCGCCGGCAGGCCCAGGCGCTTGAGCGAGCTGGTGATTGCCGGACTCGACAGGTGGCCGCTACGATTGAGGCCCAGCGAGTTGTACGCGCGCAGAGTGAACGCCTCACGCTCGTGCATCAGCGACGAGAACTCCTCCCACCCGATGCTGTCTGCGAGCCAGCCGCGCTTGGCTCGACGCATGAACTCATGCGCATATCGCTCAGGCAGCTTGCGCCGCCTGGCAGGTACGCGGAGTGAGGCGACACGAGGAGATCAGAGGAGTTGCGGCGAGCTGGCAACGCACCGCATGCACAGCTTCAAGTCCTCCAAGCGAACACGCCCGTCTCCGTCTCGGTCCAGCTCTTCGAAGAAACGCTTGCCTGCAGTAGAGCGCAGGCAGGCGAAGCAGGGCGTAAGGAGTGCGGTGCTGGGTGTCCAGTCATCTGACCATAACAGCAGAGTTTCCCCGCCACCGACGCGCGCACCTTCCTCCTCCGTGTACCGGAAGAAGCTCTCCACACTGGTCAGCCTGCTGCGGTCTGGACCGCCCCGGGGCTGCAGCAGCGCGGGCAGGTGGCGGCGGAGCTCTTCGCCCAGCTGCCGAGCGCGCTGCGGAACGAGCTGGCCGAGCCCGCCGTGCTGCAGCTGATCTAGCGCTCCCCTCAGCTGGATCGCAGCAAACGGCAGTCTGCGGTGCGGCAGCTGCCGCGGCTCGGCGGCAGCACGCTGTTTCTGTGGACGAGCAAGGCGCGGCATAACTGTACAGCACCGGGTTTTGATCAGGCGATAGCGCGTGTGTACTTCCTGCGCAGAGACGTGGCTCTCAAATGAAGCGACGCATGGTCTTGCGCGCCACGAGTCGTCGCAATCGTCCCGCGACGGGGAGAAATTCTGCTTGTTTGAGGCTGAGGTATGCCTCGCGCGAGCATATGCAGCCAGCCCGTTCAATAAAATGCAGGCAGGTTCATCTAATACGAGGCATCCATAGATGGAGGGGATGCACCCTCTCACACTGCAAATCCGCTGAAGCCGCCGTTTGCCCCTGTTGTCGCACGCGGCTGTTGAGAGACAACAACCCTCCCGCCTGCTGGTCGCACAGGCTGCGGCGCCGCACCACCAGGCCCCGATGGCGCAGCAGCGGCAGGCTTGGCTGCAAGTGCAACATGTCTCAATCTTGCCTCTGCTGCCTCCGCTGATGCCGAGACTGCTGCAGCTGCCTCCAGCTCTGCCCTTGCTGCCCTGACTTCCGCAGACCGATGTGCGGATGGCGTGCTTGTCTGTGCGACAACGACAGCCGCAGTCGCAGGCTCATCGCAAGCTTTCGCAGCCAGCGCGTCCATGCGCGTCTGCAGCGCCTCCAAGGCTTGCATTTGCTGCTGTGTGCTCTGGAAAATGAGCGTATTCATGTCTCGCACGAGCTGCGCTTTGCTGGCCTCCTCCGACGCGAGTGCAGCGTCTGCGTCCTCAAGAGCAGCGGCGGCAGCAGCTCGCGCGCTGCGCGCTGACCGGACACGCTCGCTTTGCTCTTCTATTCTCTTGCGCAGCAACTCAAGGGCAGCTTTCTTGGGCGCACTGGTGAGCTTCAGGTCCCGTTTCAGCAGGAGAAGGTCGGCCTCCATGCTCTGGAGCTTCGCCTTGTTCTCGTTCAACAGTCTTTGCAGGCGTTCCTCCTTCTCCTCAATCAGCTATTGATGGTGAATGGTGTCAGCGGGGAGCGTGTGCATAAGAGAAGGCAGCAGTGGCAGCACACACCTTCTCCTGCGCTGTGACATCGCCGTCGTGCTCCGCCGCCGTCGTTGCAACTGCTGGTACGCTGCTGCTAACTTCCAAAGGGCGCTGCGACGCCTCCGTCGTGGGCGCCATCATCGCGGCAGGTGGGGGCGTGAGACCAACCAAGCAAGAAGCAGACAACTGTTGAGCCTGCAAGTCGGTGCGGGAACGCGCTGTGCAGATTGTATTGCCAATGCTCAATGCTGCGGTCTTGTGTTTGCGAAAGCGTGTCTGTTTGTCAAGAAAGTGACGTCACACGTACGAGCCTCTCCGGGAGAGAGAAAGGGGCGCGGCCCTGCCACGCTTCGTACCGCGGGTCGTCTGTTGCGGAGCAACCAGGCGGCGACGCAGTGTGTACGCGCTGCTGCGGTGAGACAGCTGGCGGCAGACGACGCTGCGCTTGCTCTGTCCTACATCTCAGCCACAGAGGTGTGTCCGCCGTCTACCCGTCACAGACGCTGCTCTCACAGACAGCACAGTAGATGGTTTATGTGCACCTGCGCTTACCGAGCCCGCCCCAAACACGAATGCGCAGTTGAAGACGATGCTGGACGGCCCCACAGCTGGGTGGCTCAACTGCGTCGACTTGCGTGAGGCGGAGGAGCTCCGGGCTGCATCAATACGTGGCTTCCGTCATTTCCCGCTCAGGTGCGTACGGGGGCACCGTTTGCGAAGAAAGCGGGCGTGTGTGCGAGACGGCAGTGTCTTTAGGTGGTGTCAACCGTTAGCTGACGTCTCGAGGCGTTGCCTGCGTCGCCTCTCAGCACGGCGGGGACGTGGAAGCCTGGGCTGGTGACGCAGTTGGACCCCACTAAAGAGACTGTGGTGCGCAACACTTCGCTGCGTTCTCCTCGCTCGGCTGTGACGCCCTCTGTTTGGCTCAGGTGCTGTGTCAGCACAGCCGCGCACGTTCGGTGGCTGGCGCCGCCATCTTCAAGGCGGCGGGGTTCAAAGACGTCAAGGTACGCGGCTGAGGGGAGCTGAGCAATGTGTGCACGGCTGGTCGTTGCGGCGCATTGAGTTGGAGCATGCGCTCACTGCTTTTGGTGGTACATCGCTGCAGATCCTGAAAAAACGGCATCGAAGCCTACTCCAAGGTGGATCCTACTGTGCCGATGTACCCTCTAAGTACACGCCCAACTTTAGATTTTAATTCCATGTTCCGACAAAAGTGGCCAAGTCACCGCCGGCCCGGCACATCCACAGCATCGCGCCCCGAGCCGCTACCGCCAATCCGCTGCCACAATAGCATCAAGTACATCACAAATACACTACCAAAGCATGTCTTGTCCAGTACATGTCCAGCGTGGACAGACAAAGACCTGCCTCCGCCGCACCGTGTCCTCTTGTTTTAGCTGTCCGGTTTGTGGAGGTCTTGTCGCACGCCTCTGCGCAGCGCGCAAGCACTGTAGGACAGGACACAGGCAGGGCGAAGCACCAGTGCTTTCCCTTGTGATTTGCCCGCTGCGCGTACTGCGTGTTCCACGTTTCCCGTTTGACGCGAGGCCGTGATGACCACGACGGAGACACCCCAGGTGTGGGCGTGGCGCTTGTAGGGTGCCCTGGTGTGTATAGCTGGGTGTGCTTGGACAGTTTGTCTCCCGGGCCGGGTATAGGTCGAGACTCTACCCCCACACACTGTCTCAGCACTTCCCCGTTCCTTCGGAGAGTCTAGTTTCCACAGCGGGTGGAGAGGGGAGACCTTTGCGTGTGAGACAGAGACACGCGGTCGCTCCACGATGAAGGTGTGCCCACTAGCCTCTGCACCCGTTACGGCCGCCTAGCACGCACGCACGCGCGCCGACGGGCGCATGGTCGCTTCGTTGGGGCAAGTGACTGCAGCGCTCCAGTTTCGCACCGTGAGCGCTTTTCTAGCCCGTAGTGGGCCCGACTGTCCCGCAGCAGTTCTGCCAAATGGCTTCTCTCCGCCGCCGGCCCTTGCGCCGTGCCTGTACGCACACGACTCGACTGACGACACGTGTACCTCCGCCCCGCTGGTGCAGGCCCAGATGTTGGCCACGCTCCTGCTGGTGGCGTCTGTGGGCCTTGCCTCCGCCGACACGGCAATCACCCTCACCTTGAGCGGCGCTACGAACGGCACCACCTCACCCGTGCTGGGCGTCAACCTCGGTACGTGTCCCGCCGAGCCGTGCAGTGGGTTGGCGCCCGTGGCGGAGGTTGCACTGCGTGGCTGCTTATTCCAGGCCAGTGCTTGCCGAGAGCAGTTAGGGTCGTACACGGTTTGCCTCTCGCTCCCGGGAGACAGCTCACCACAGCCGCTTTGCAGGTCAGCGCTATGACGGCGAGACCTCCTGGACGGCCTTCCTCCGCCACTCCGGCGTCAACGGCGCCCGTCTCTTCGGCATGAACGGCCTGCCCGCCGGGGCCACGTTCAACGTCACCAACACCTACTCCGCGCCGGGCACGTACGGCTCACAAGCGCAGCAAGCCAACTTCGGCAACGACTTCTTCAACAACCCGGTGGGCAACCAGTCGGCGTTCTTCGCGGCCGTCAACTTGTTGCACAGCAGCGACTACCGGGGCCGCAATGCCAGCAACCCGCGCAACTTCACCTTCCCGGCTCCCTGGAATGCGTACTATGGGAACATGCTGGTCATCGACAACAGCACCGCGGACACGCAGTCGCAGGGCAGCCCAGCTGGTAACCTGGCGGCGCTGCGCATGCTGAACATCCAGCCACTGTCGGTGCACTGGCTCACGTGCAGTGTCCTCACCTGGCAAACTACGGACCCCACTAATCCGACCTACTGGGCTGAG
>Ga0164297_10002436_pt1 | contig 18385 bp, 18 predicted proteins | sample GEODES058metaG_FD_113539 | JGI IMG/M metagenome (GOLD analysis project Ga0164297, IMG submission 113539) | Dystrophic lake water microbial communities from Trout Bog Lake, Wisconsin, USA - GEODES058 metaG | ecosystem: Environmental > Aquatic > Freshwater > Lake | place: USA: Trout Bog Lake...
AGGTCTGCGCGGCGCTTAGTCACACAGCAGCTTCGCAGCTACCGCAATCCCGTCGAACTTGACGGGTGGAACACAGCCCGCTGTTCCGTCCCGCTGGGCGGCAACGTGCCAAAGACACAGGTGGATGCCTGGGTGGCTCCCAACGCGACCCTTGTCGGGGACGTGACAGTGCACGACCGGGCGAGCGTCTGGTATGGCGCCGTCCTGCGTGGAGACCTCGCGCCGGTCGTCCTGGGCGCCTTCTCTTCAGTAGGCGACCGCTCTGTTCTAAGCACTTCTCGGTGCGTCCTTGCACATACGCTTTGTGGGGGGGATGTGTGCACAACGCGACGGCGTGCGTGTACGACACGCACGGGCTCCTTGCACGCGTGAGGTGCTCGCCGTCGTGCGGTGAGGGCAAGAGGGAGCAACCCTACTGCCCCCCTCCGTTCCTAACACTGCCCCCTCAACTCTTCTCGTGCGCCTGCAGCTCTGTCCCGACGGGGCTCAACCCCGCGACAGTGATTGGTCGCCACGTGACCATTGGGGCGGGAAGCATGCTGCGCAGCGCGGTGGTGGAAGACGAGGTTGCTATCGGAGAGCGTTGCATCTTGATGGAGGGCGCTATTGTAGAGAGCGGCGCTATCCTGGCGGACGGCACTGTCGTACCTCCGGGCCGTCGCATTCCGGGCAAGCAGCTGTGGGCGGGCTCACCAGCTCGATATGTGCGGGACTGTACATATGATGAGCTGCACGACATCGCAGCACTGGCTCGCTCAGTGGGCGGCGTAGCCGACGTGCATGCGGAGCAGCTATTGCCTCACCAAGATTTCAACGCGCTGAAGGATGCGGAGGCAATCAGGAAGGTCATGCGCGAGGCAGGCGCAGCTTGAGAGAAGTCTCGGCGTTGATATGTGCAATCAATCCCGATCACAAGGCGTTGTCTTGTTTCAGCCAGATGGCCACCAACGCACTGCCAAGCAGGATTTGCAGTAGATGGTACGCAATGCAGGGCAAGATGACGAGTCCCGGTGCGCCAAGAGTGCTGCCCAACTGGTCCAGCACAGCGACACACACGGGCAGTGTCTTCTGAGACGCCGACAGGATGACCGGACGTCGCACACGCGCTGAAGGTCTGGATAGTGAGCCGCCTAGACACAGCACGGATGCCATGATTGTGTTGAACGCGAGCAGTAGGATGTGCACTCCTGCTGCAGCGGCGGCGGCGATAAGCAAAGCGGAGGAGTGCATGGCCGAGAGCTGGTCAGCGTATACCGAGATGCTCATCCAAGGTGTGGCCACAAGGCACGCCTGTTGAAGTAGCCTGCTTACTGGCCTCGCTGCGTCCAGCAGACGCCACATGCCGGGGATAAATGCTCTGATCACGATTCCGAGGAACAGCGGAGCGAGCATGGTGTGCGCCAGGGCGTGCACCAGGGGCGCTGGGTCAATGGCAGCTGCGCCACTGACACCGAAGACGGCTTGAATGGCGTATGGGAGTGTGAACACGCCCAAGACGTTGGTCATGAGCAGCAGGAGCAGTGCCAATGCGGTGTTCCCACCAACCTGCTGAGTTAAGATCACACCTGTGCTCAGCGTTGTAGGCATGCACAGCATCGCCGCCAAGCCAGCCATGAACTCGTGGGGCACAGTGTCGGGCAAATAGGGCGACAGTTCAAGCAGCGGGATGCCCAGCAAAGGAGACAGGACGAGGGTGGACAGCATGCCGTACAGGACGGGAGTAACCCGCGTAAAGGCATCAGTCACGTCGCTGCGACGCAGTCCGAAACCAGTGAGCAGAAAGACGAGGGAGGTTGCAAGGCGGACGCCGCCGGCGCTGTGCGCTATTTGCCCGTAGTCAGGGAAACTGTAACCAACCACAAGGGCGATAACCAGCGCAAGGGGCAGACGCAGCGCGCCCAGAAGCGACGATACAGGTGACGGCGGCTTAGCGCCACGCAGCTGTGTTTGACTGAACACGACTGCGGCACCAGAGTTGCAGGCAACAGGCACACACACAGGCAGGCGAGAGGTAGTTGCTCTTGCTGCACGGCGACTCGTAGTGACGGCGGGAGCACTGTGCATGAATGAATGTCGCAGCAGCGCCCGCATGGGCGGCGGCGCGGCGCCAGAGTTGGTGGCACAGGCGCGTCGATGTGGACGCACTGCTGTAGCAGCGCGGCCACTTGCGAGGCTTGGCGCACTGCTCATCCGCGCCGCACCCGCCATAGTGGTTGACAATGCAAGTAAGCGTCTTTGTGATGCGCTCGCAGATGGTTTTGGGCGCCTATTGCCCCCGCGAAGGGCTCCACAGTGTTCTGAACAGAAAGTTCTGCACTCTCAAAAGGACCATGGACACCGAGGCAAAGCAAGGCAAGCGCAAGCAAATGGTTACATACACACAGCGGGATAAATTACGCACAGCAAAGCCGAGCACATGGGCTCGGCGCTCCAATGACTAAACACAGCGTTCTGACCTCAACCGCGCAACTCCTGCACTATCTGCCGCCCTCCATCGCGGCAACTCCGTCGCTCTATCTGCCTCACCGTGGGCGGCTCTCTGTCGCTGTGCGCAATGTACACCTGCAAAGCCTCCCACTGCCCATTTACAGCCTCAAACGCGTCGTCGCGTGCGGCGTCGCCTAAGCTGCGGACCCACTTGTACGTGAGGTCAAGACGCTGGAACAGAGCCTCCACTTCCAGCACCTGGCGGAGTGTGCAGGGGAGCGCGCGCGGTGCGTGTGAGGGCCACCCATATCGGGGCGCAGATATTAACGCCCAACTGCTTTCCACCACTCTCCACGACGCACCTGCTGCCTCCATCCCGGGGCTTCGGACGGAACTTGAGCGCTACGCTCCAACTCAGCACACCGCTGCGGAGGGGACCAGGCAGAAGGCGAGGGAAGCACAGGAGGCTTGGCATCAGACGGCGACGCGACACCTGTCTTCAAAACACGGGCTGCACCCCCGCCCGCAGCAGGTCACAGCGCACGTGCTTCACAACGCTGTAGCCACCTCGTTGCGACGCACCTGGCGCAGTCGGGGCAAGCACAGCGCTGCTGCGGCTCCCTTCAGGGCGTGTGCTTGCAAGCGCAGTTCGGTGCCGTCGCCGGCGGAGACAGCTGCTAGGCAGGCGGCCACCTGTGGTGTGAGTGTGCGCAAGTGTGGTGCACCGCGTGGGAGGGAGTGAGTGGTGTCAGTGTGCGTCGCCGGGTGGTGGTGAGAGCCACTTGGTCAGGTGCAAGCGCCACACAAGAGGGGGTCTGTGTGGGTACCAGACCGCAACGGGCTCGCCGCCACGGGCGTGCCGCGTGCTCCGAGGGCACCACAAGCGCCGCAGGTCCGCGTGGTGCGCAAACCAGCTGCTTCGGGAGGCGTCGTGCGACGCGCCTTGGCCTTCGTGCAGGTCTTGCCCCCATACAGCATGACCTCCATCAACTCGCACCACCATGACCAGTCCCCATCGCACTGCTCCCGCGGCGTGAGCGTCGGCGATTGAGGCTGCACGGCATTGCTGCCGTCTGTCATGGCGTTTTCCCCACAAATCCTCTCTGCGAAGGAAAGAGTCACTCTTTGCTCGCCACGTTGGCATCGCCGACGCGCGCTCCTAAGGCGCGAGTTGAATTGGATGGACCTGAAAGAGGGGGGCAGCAACAGCGCCTTCGCGCAGCTGCTCAATGGCGCTCGAGCCGGCTTCAAGGTCCCAACAAAGCGCAAAACTTCAGGTCCTGCAAACGACGCGAAGGTGGACAAGCAGCGCCGTAGTGGCGGCAGTTCCTTCGAGACGTGTCCGCTCTGTGGGAGCGACATCCATAGAGCGCTGCTCGAGGCACACGCGTCGAACTGTGGTTTGGGTGCTGCTAGCTTGCCGCCACACTCTGCACCTCCCCCCTCTGCGCCTGAACACACGGTCACCGCGGCTTCCACGGCACAGGGCACAAGCAACGCGTTCTCGGTCATGCTCGCGTCTGCAGCAGAGCTGAAATCCAAGTCAGATGGCGGAGTGTTTGCCTGTGACTTCGATGAAACGTGCTCTCGCTTCGTTTGCCGCTGGCAGGTCACTGCAGACGCGCCCATCCAGCAGGCTGCCTGGAGAGAAGTGGTTGATGTCCGTGACAAAAGCTTGCCGTCTGGCTGCGTCAAAGTGGTGGTCACTTCGAACATGCCATCATACAAGGGCGTCGCACCGGTCTGGCAGCTCGTAAATGCTGGTCCGCCTCCAGGTGAGCCACGGCATACCATGACGCCGAGTGCTCTCAAATCAGCTGTGCAGAAATGCGTCCGACTCGGGAAACCAGGTGCTGCTGTGCGCTGCGCCGCTGCTTTGCTCGCTTTAGATGCGTCGGATGGCATCAGAAGATTAGCAATCATCGCCATCGAGGATGCCATTTTGCCGCCAGAGCACCTACCGCTGCTCGTGTGGCTCATGGCGGCGCAGAGCAAAGGCTATATGCCCAGTGCGGCCCATATAGCTGCTGTTCTACGCTGTGTTCACGACCTTGCGGCAGTGGAACTGCGCGATTCGTGCGAAGATGAGGGCGGTGATGACATCGCCACAATCTCACTTTCGAATCCGCCCGTGCCGTGGGTAGAGCTCCGTGACCAAGACAGCGCCATGTTGGTCAGGTGCCTCATGCTGCGCGCTGCATTTGGAGGAATGACTGGAGACGTTGTGATGCTGCGCGGTGCAGCTAGATGTTGGGCGCGCCGATTCGCTGGCCTGGAGGGTACTCCTCCACCCTCACTCTCTAAAAGTGCCGAACAGCACAACGACAATGGACGATTATGGCTAGATGCGCTACGGCGCTTGTTCTTTGACTTAGCGCCAGCGGAGCATGTCCTTGCTGCTAAGGCCAAGGGTGCGCAAGACTGTGGTGCCGCCATCATGGCTGAGCTCATGTCGGTACTTCCGCTGCGCATGCGCGACGTTCCTGCAACAACATTCGACATGCATTGCAGCAATATCATACCCGATGTTATGAAGGACGTGCATCTTAGCAGCCAGGCGCAAGCGGCGCTGGAGCGTGTGGACGAGCTGGACAAGGCGCTGGGCAGCGTCATCTGGCACATGCGAAGCAGGACGAATGTGAAATCGTACATCACGGACAGGGCGGACGCAGAGCTGAGCCCAACTGCGCAGCAGGCGTGGCTCCTGGTCAGCAAATTGGTGGACACACACCAGACCAGGGCTCTCAATCGCGCATTCAGATGAAGAAGTAATCCTTCAAACCTTCTTATTTTTCGTTTCTCACAGACATTCTCCTACGGTCGGGGGCCTCTGATAAGATGAGTTTCATATGTTTCTCACTTGCGAGTGTGCGAAGGTTTGAGCCACGGACATGCAGGCGTGAGAAGGTCGTGCAAGAGTGTCACCCGCGCGTCGAAATCGTCCTGAGGCCAGTCGAAATAAGGCACGACCACGACGCGCCATCCCAGAGCCGCGAGCAGCCTGTTGCGCAGCAGCGTGCTTCCTTTCGGCTGGCGGGGCCGGTTGCGCAGGAAATGACGGGGACCGTCAGCCTCGAGCGCGATTCTCAGCACCCTACCTCCCATGGGCGGCTCGATGGCAATATCAACGGACGCAAGGCCACCCGGCAGGCGCTTCTCCAGCGTGTGCGGCACTCCGAGACCCGCGAACAGGACGTGTGACACATCGCGCTGCAAGCCTGACGTGCGAGTCACCTTGGTCTGCGCCCGCCAGGCAGCTGCAGCCCGCGCCGCGCCGCCCGGAGTGAGCAGGGCGTCGCATGCGATGCCAGTGCTTGCACCCTCATCGCTTGCTGACTCCGCAGTGTGGGCATGTTGCTCTGCGCACGCCACGAGCGCAGCCTGATACAGTGCGCACCAGCCAGCATGGGGCAGCAGATCGGAGTCAGCGGTCTGAGAAGCAGCTGCCAGTAGGTGGCGTGCATGCTCCCATGCCCGCGACGATAGACGGGACAGCACTTCCGCGCCTTGTGAGCAGCTCAGCGGTTGCAGCACGACGGCCGCCCAGGCGACATTCACCGCATGTCTGGCTTCGAATTGTGGCCATTGGCTCTCTGCAGCGCGCTCCCAATGCTCCAACCACGCGAGTCCCGGCGACACGCCCAACGTCGCGAAGGCCCACAGTGAGCTACTCAACTCTGCCGGCGCGAACCGCCTCAAGTGTGTGCTGCTGTTGTCTCCTGCAGTCACTGTCGCCAGTGTTGCTCGCCACCGCATCCCAGGGTCGTATCCAAGAGTCGCAAATCCCCACAGCGTCTGTGTTATCTCTCCTGGATTGAACTCCTGGATGTGAGAGATAACATGCGACGCCAGCGCATCAAGCACGTCCATCGACGGCGCTGCGTGCTCCATAGCAGCCGCATCTTCACGGGGTGTAGCCGCCTCGTGACGCGCCGCAGTGAAGAACGTGCCGAAGGCACAAAGGGCATTTGCAACAGCCTGCGGACTGGCTTCATGCAGCCTTGCGCGCAAGCATGTGCCGTACCACTGCAGTCGTAGCGGCATGTGCCTCAGCTTACTCCACGCCAGTAGCGCCGTGCTCAGGCTCTGTGGGCTTGCAGTGTGCAGGCGATCGCGCCACACGACCTCATGGGCACGTAGCCAGTCGGTGCCTGGTGACCAATCCAACGCAGCGCAGGACCACAAACATGCGCTCAACTCCTGCTGCTTGAAGCTACTTAGCCGTGGCCGTGAGTGCTCAGCCAGAGCTGTCAGCATGGAGGCGTGCCGTTGCCCCTGTCCGGGGCAAAGTCTTGCGAGGCCGTATAGGACATTGGACACGTGCTGGCTGTTGCACGAATCCAGGACAACAGTAGCAGCAGCCGTGAGCGCGTCCACGGCTGCATCGCCAGGATGAAGCTGCAGCACCGCAAGCGCCCAGAGGCAAATAGACACATGCTGGCCCAGCAATACACCTGATACGGCGTGCCTAACAACGGCGTCAATCACTGCACTCGCGAACTGCTCGTCGACGGCAATGTCAAGCGTTGCCATCGCCCACAGCGAGTTACTAACGTGCTGCGCCTCAAAGCGTGACATGCTCTCCGTGGCGGCGCGTTGCCAGGTGGCTAGGAAGGAGTCAGTGGGTCGCCGTCCAAGCGTCGCGAACGCCCACAACGTGTTTGCTAAGTTGCGGGGCCGCATGGTGGCCACCTGGTCGTCCGCCAAAGCAAGCAGCCGTGCCAGACGGGGGTCTAGAACAGCCTCAGGGGCTGCGGCCAGAGGGACTTTACTCGGCGCCAGGCGCGCGTATTTGTGCATGGCAGCGCTCGTATTCACGGGGCTGAACGTGTCCCCATGCTCCGCGACAACAGTGAGCAGCGCGTCTGGCGTAGCGCACTCCGCAACGCGGGCCATGTTGGCGTCGTGCCCACTCTTCACCGTCTCGTCTCGGGACCGTTCCAGTGGGAGACGCTCCGACAAGCTGCTCCGGCTCGTGCTCGACGATGAAGCCAAGTGAACAAAACGCTGAGTCGCGTCGCGTCTGAGCCGGTAAACCCGTGCTGCTTGGACATTGTGGCTGGGCGCAGGTGAGTCGTCTCCGTCCCGGCTACTGCGACTCCCCAGACGGCGCCTAGGCCTCAAGCAGCGGGCACCAGGCGCGCAAGCGCCGCGTCGGGCTGGACGCGCGCTGCTGCGGTGCTGTCCCCATAACTCGGGCTGCTCGCCTGTGGGGGCGAGTGGCCGCCCCATGAACGGCAGATGCCCGCCAAAGACGCGCGCGAGGTCACCGAGGACGCATGACGGTGCCAATGGAGCTGTGTGTTCTGCGGAGGAATGTTTAAACTTTAAAGTGGGTCTATGTCATCATCACGCTGCCAAAGTTACATGAACAGCGAGTCCGCGAACAACGACCCAGAGTCGAGCCCCGCGGGTAAAAGCGGCAGGGGCGGTGCACTCGGTGGCGGAGGAGGCAGGACTTGCGTCAAAGGTGCAGCATCCCCCCAAGGGAGAGGTTGCTCCACTTCCATGGCTGGCCCGGTATCAGCCGCAACAGGCGCGGCCGCAGTGGCAGTGGCAGCTGCAGCTTGCGCAGTCACAATCTGAGCAGTGGCTAAAGCGCGCTTTGCCGCGTTCGTCACGTCCTCTGCTCTTTTCAGGGCACTGGCAGCCTCTTGCAGTTGCGCCTGCAGCGCGGCCACATCTGCGCGAGCACGCTCCACAGCAGCTGCCGCCTCATCTGCAAGCTGTGTCGGAGCAGGTACCTGCACAGGCAGAGACCCCATGTATCTCACATCCTTGTGCTGCTGTGCTCCATGATCACGGCCCCGCACTTTGACATGCTTGCTACCACTACTCGCGTCGCCGCGCTTGGCGCGCTTAGCAGCTCGCTCGGCTGCGACAGCAGCCTCCATAGCCTCCGTATGGGCCTCGCGGGCGGCATCCACGACGCGCTTGTGAGCCACCACGGCTTTGCGATCGGACGGGTCACCCGTGAACTGGGGCGCCTCAAATACACGCATATGTGATGCCATGGCTGTGGCCGACGGAACCCGGCGCGGAGGTGGCGGTGTCGTTGATCGAGCTATCGCTAACGCAAGGGCTGCGTCTGGCGCTGCTGCTACAGCCGCCGCCGCTGACATCGCAGTAGCGGCTGTTGCGCGTGCCAGCGCGAGGGCAGCGTTTGCGCCGTCAACTTTGTGTTGCAGGGAAGCCACGTGGCTGCGCGCATGGCGTTCCGCCCTGACGCATTTCGTCATGTCTGACACAGCAGCAGCCACATCAAATGCAGCGCCAGGCTGGTGTGGCAGAGCGAGCGCGGCGCCCAGCATCCGTGCGGTTGGAGTGCCTCCTCCTTCAGTCTCAGGTGACTGGTCTCCGCTTCCTCCTCCCAAAACGGCAGCGGCTGCTGCAAGGCCGTTGCCGATGTTGGTGATTCTAGGTGGTGGAGGCGGCCATGCAGGCAGCGCGTAGAGGCATCGCAAGGCGTACCGGCTCTCCCCGGTGCGCACAAATGTGGGGTCTTGGAGGCAGCAATTGACGATGCTATTCCTCGGATTGGCTAAAGATGACCAGTCACGCAAGCCGGACGTCTGGCTGGTGACGATGATCTCGGCGATTGTGCGGCCAGTGCGGCCTGCACCGATGAGGACACCAAAAACGGCTGCCTTCACCGTGCCCGGCTTCAGCAGCTCCTGCTCCTGCGCCAGGGTGCGTGGTGGACCCATGACGGAGGCAATGTCCGCATCGGTCGCATTCAGCGGCAGGATGATGCCGGGAATCTGGCCAACTGCTGCCAGTCGCAACCAGGCGTCACAACCGCGGGTGGGCAATCTACGAGGCGGACGCCGTGAAGCTGCAGATTGAAGCGCTGTGGCAGGTGGTTTGGGTGGCGACGCGCCTCCAGTTGGCGCATCATGTGTCAACCCCGGCGGTGGTAACGCGAGGGTGGCTAGCGACGAGGATTTGCTGAGATGCAATCCAGTGCGTAGCGCAACTATCGGGTTCTCCATGATGGGAATCAGCCCCGGCGGCAGCTCTGTGGGAACGTCGTGTGCAGTTGCCAGGTGTGGGTGCAAAACCCAGAGAGAAAAGACGTCACCAACAGCGCCGCCAGCATCGCTAATCACTCTCACCGTCTGCAAAGCAGCGGATCGCGTGATGAGAAGCCGTAGCTGAGCGGCGTCCAGCGGGAACAAGCCCGGTTGCCGATCGAGGTTCGCCATTGGCACAGCATTCGTCATGATCGGATCAGGGTCCGCTCCTGGGTATGCTGATGCGCCCTCATTTGGGAGCTTCAGGATACGGACAAGGTACACGGGCCCATCACCTCGAGCATTCGTCCGCTCGATGTCGGCCAGCATCAGCTCTTGTGTTGTATCCAGCCCACTTTGCACTGGCGGCGGCTCGAGACCGAATCCCGGTGGCACGTCATCGTCATCGCCCATGGGTGCGCGGTCACCGCCACCAGCATACGCAAGGCGTTCAGAGGCAGGCTGCAGCTCTCGTATAACTGTGCCTTGGTGCACCTGTGCTTAGCAACACGCTCAGTACGTCTCTCTTGCCACCGCGACGCGCAATACACAGCAGCACACACACACCTTGCCACCATTTTCCATAGTCACAGGCTCACTACGCGCGCAGTTCCTTTCGTGCCATAGTGTTATGTCCCGAGCCAGCACGTCCAGCGTCGCTGTACTGTGCTGAACAGCACGCAAGACGGAGGCTTGGAGCCAGATTGGTAGCTGTACGTGCGGCATGGAAAGCATAGGTAGTGAGCGCGTGGTTAGAGGTGCCACGGGTGCAGTGGCATTTTACCTGTGGCTTGTGCGCAGTCGCCCGTGATTCGCTGAGCAGCGCCTCCTCGTAGGTGAGGCCTGTCTTCCCCGTGCAGCTGCACGTGAAGTCTCGCCGTCGCAGGAAGTCCACTCGCTCCGTGTATGCCCTGGTCACAGAGGACGTTGCGTTGCAGTCAGTCGCTGTTGGCCCCAACACCGTGTGTGCGTGCATCAGGGACGTACTCGTAATTGCGGAACACTTCGCCTGTGGCGCGCACGACGAACACCTCCTCCGCGGGGCTCAGGTCCGCTGGCAGGCTCAGGTCAGGTGAGAACGGAGAGCTGCGGAGCAGCGGCATGGCCTCGCGTGCACGTGGTGTGCCACGGTGCACGCGCGGACCGACAATCACGAGACAAAGGACGAGCAAACGATTGTGCGAGGAGAGGCGTCCAGATTTTCAAACATCACCACATTCGTCCCGGCGGCGGCTTTGCAGTCGTGCCGTGATGGACGTACTCGCTATGCGCAGAACCCCCGGCGGCATGGTGCTGCTGCTTGTGAAGAGCGTGCGTCGCGAAAAAGTTGGCATCGGACGCCAACACTGAGGCGCCTCTCCAAGCTGCGCATTCTGGCTTGGGTGGCGCGCTCACGTTCAGCTCGAAATTGTCCGGCACCAGTGGACGTAGCTCAGCTATGAGGCGATCCACTAAACCCGGGCAATTGGCGCCGCCTCCGACAACAATCACGTTGCTCCACAGTAATCCCCGAATGTCAGCCCCGCATGCCGACACCGCCGCCAGCGCCGTCTCCGCAAGCCCGGCTTGGGGGCTGCCGATGGCGGAGGGGTGGAACAAAGCCTCAGGCACCATGAACCGCTCCAAATTCAATGTCAGCACTTGCTCCCCGGCCGTGACCACATCCATGGGCGATGCTGGCGCCGCATCATCCTCATCCTCGTGACCTGCTTGTCCAGGTCGCCGTGTCGGCGCAGGTTGGGGAGCAGCAGAGGCGGCTTCCATGGCGGCGGCGGCTGCAGCTCGCTGCTCTCTCTTAGGGTCATCGTACTCGCCCCGCACGTAGCCCCTCAGCACAGTGACGCCGTCTGGAAGGACGAACTCCCGCGCCACGGTGTTGCTCTGTCGAGATTTCTGTGCGATGGCCATGTCCGCGTCTGGCGACGCAGCCACGTAGCACAGCCGCTCTTTCACTTGCTCCATAAGATACCCCTCATCCATGACGTTCATGCTGCGATATGAAACCAGCTCCTTGAGCACATTGGTCAGAGCTTTGCCGCCGAGGTTGATGCGCCGCACGCCTAGCCATTGAATGCGGGCGTCGAAGACAGGCACCGCATACCTGTTGCCAATGATTTTTTTGAGCATCAGAGTAGAACGCACATGCAATCCGCGGGCATTGACACACGCACGTGGAAGAGAAGCCAAGGTCGAGAACCAGGGCACACCGGGCCCTCTCTGCAGCAGCTGCGCCAGGAGACTGTGCCCTTGCCCGCGGGTCTAGTGCCGCACACACAGCGGCAGGCACAAACACCGCGGAATTGAAGCCGAAGTAGTCAAACACAGTTTCATCGAGAGCCGCCTGCGGGGGTAACGAGGAAAAAGATCCTTAGAGTCTGCACTCATCGCGCAGCGTGTGCAACCAGTGCGGACGTGCCATGAGCGCTGGCAGGTTGAACAGTGTCTCTGTGACTAAGAGTGAGCACCCCGCTGGGTTCACCTGCTCCGCTCCACACACAGCGAGTCAGTGTCTCGTTGCTGTCAGTGTTCAGAGAGCGCCCCCCCGCCCGACCGGAAGAGACGCAAAGTGACAGACACTCACCTTGAGGAGGTGCTTGAACACTCGGTCCCAGATGTCGCGCTGCAGCTGCGTGTTCACCACGAAGCCGCGGTCCACAGGGCGGCGCAGTGACAGCTGGGCAGTGTCCCTCAGGGCGGCCACCTCGTCAGCGAGGAAGAGGCGCTTCTCGCCCTTCGGCTTCGCTCCTAGATTCGGCACGCAGCTGTAGGCGTGTCAGCAAAGCGGCGGGGGTGTACAGTAGGCATGCAAGCGGTGGGAACACGCACAAGGAGGGCTCTCCATCGCCGGCGATGCCGACTTTGAGTGAGCCACCGCCGCAATCTATCACAATGGTCAGGCCTTGACGCAGAGCCATTGGTCCTGCGACTGCGGTCAGCGTGTACACGCTGGCCATACATTTAAAGGAAGGGAATTGTCGCCGGGCCCCTTCTACTGCGCTCATGGGCGGCGGCAACAGCAAATCAGCTGTATGGGACAACCAGTTGCCGGATCTCACCGACAAGGTGGCGCTGGTCACCGGGGCCAACAGTGGCCTCGGGTTCGAGACGGCAAAGCGTCTTGCTGCGTGTGGGGCGACAGTTGTGCTGGCGTGCAGAAATGAAGACAAAGCGACCAAAGCCCTCGAGGAGCTCAAGCAGGGGCTGCCTGCTGCCAAGGTAGAAGTCTTGAAGATGGATCTGTGCTCCCAGAAAAGCGTCAAAAGCGCAGCTGCAGAGTTCAAAGCCCGGCACGCGAAGCTGCACTACCTGTTCAACAACGCCGCAGTGATGGCCACGCCATTCAAGGTCACAGAGGACGGCTTTGAGGAGCAGATTGCGGCTACGCATCTTGGGCATTTCACACTGACAGCGGAGCTTCTAGATCGACTCAAGGCTTCTGCCCCGGCCCGCGTGGTGACAACTAGCAGTATGATGCACATCTTCTCTGGGGACCTGCCGACGACAGTGGAGGGCCTCAACGAAAAGCGCTTCTGTTGGAACATCTACGCGAACGTGAAACTCGCTAATCTGCTGTTCACGCGCGAACTGGCAAAAAGGTTCGAGAAGGCCGGCCTCGCCAATCAGGGCGTGATTGCCGTGGCATGCCACCCAGGCTATACAGCCACAAATCTGCAGAAGACGCCCGCCTATGGGCCTGAGTGGTTTAGCTCCGCCATGAATGCCATGTTTGCCCAGAACGTGTCGATGGGGGCGCAGCCGATGCTGTACGCCGCATGCGGCAGTGACATCGAAAACGGGGACTACATCGGCCCAATCGGCATGGCCAGTGGCGCCGCCACCAAGTGTACAACCTCGGATCGCGCAACGAGCGACGAGGCAGCTGCCAAACTCTGGGAGAATACCGTCAAAATGCTGAAGTGTGACATCTTGTCGTGAGCAAACTGCCAGTGCGCTTCGCCGGACCCATCATGTCCACTGTCTCTGCAAGCACCACTCCATGTGGCTCCGCCACACGCCTGCACTGCCGCTCACGGCGGCGGTGCGGCATTCACCGGTCGGGTGCCTCCTCCCGCGCCTCCTACTCCGGCGCTGGTGGCCCACCCGGTCGGCCCGGCGGTGGCGGCCTCATTCTTCCGGGTCAGGACGACTTTCCTGCTGACTGGGCCCAGCAGCAGCAAGGTGTCGGCCGGCCGACGCCGCCAGGGCGTCCTGGAGGTGGCCCAAGAGGCCAGCCAGGCTTCGGTCCGTCCGGCGGCCCAAGCGTTACACCGAGAGACGGGCCGCTGTACCAGCCCTTTCGACCGCCAGCTGCGTACAAGGACGCGGCGACGCTGGGCAAGGATGAGTTGGTGAATAAGCTGCGAGGTGCGCCCCTATCCGCGAGCAGCAGCCACCCCTTCTCTGGGACACGCTTGGTAACCCCAGTCGTCAACTGCGCTGCTTTTCCGACGTCGTGTGCATGCGTTGTCACATTGCACCGCTGACACACCGTTTTCCTTCATTGGCTCCCTTATTGCCGGTGTTTCAGCGCGTGCGGGGCGCTGGTTCGATCTTGCCAAGGCGATAGACGCCCTCCACGCTATAGGCGTGCAGAACACGGACATTTTCGAGGCACGTATGTGAGGCTTACACGCATAGCGCAGACTCTTGGTTGTGAGCCAAATGTGTCTCCAGCGAGTGTCGTACTCACAGGCTGCACACTTCTCCCCCTCTGCAGTTGACGGGCATTACGATGGTGGTGCAGAACGCGTGGAAGGTGCAGGCTGCTGTCTACTTCAGCCTTGTTGCGGATGACACCTTCCCGAAAGAACTGCTTGCGTTTTTCAACACGGAGGAGAACGCGACGACGCTGACGGAGCTCAGATCTGTGCCTGCCACATGGCGCTCGGCAACCGCGATGTTTGTGGCGCAGCGAGGCTTAGATCTGGAAGCCACTCGTGAGTTGGGCCGCGCAGTGGTGGATGCCGACCGTGGGCGCCCTCCAGCGGACGCGTGGGATCGCACTCCGGGTGATGCTCTGGCGGCGAAGATATGGCGTGATGCAGGAGAGGTGCAGCGCCGGGGGGACTGGCAGACACGAATCACGGAAATTGTGGAGCGCGGATTGAATGTCGCGACCTCGGAGACTGCGAAAGCGCGGCTGCGCGAGCGGCTGACTGAGACGACAGCATCGAGTGCGGCGCCAGGTGTAGCAGCAGTTGGGTCTGCTGGCGCGTCCGCGGCAGTGGTGCAGGTCTTTCGCCTGGAGTCTGAGGAGTCTGCATTCCGGCCAGTCTGCTTGCTTGGCGGCTTGGACGATGTGACGCCCAGCGCTGTGCGTAGCGCGCCTGTTGTCGGCGTCGAGGGCGTGTTCAATGTGTTCAAGCTTCCACCCGGTGGTGCTGGCATTTCCTGGGTGGCTCTGCCCGCGTGGGCGAAGATCGCTTTACGACCCGGCTTGTTCACGCTCTCCGTCATTGACACCAAGCAGCTGACTGTTGTGCCGCAGCTCAGCTCGACACCGGGACCTGCGCTGCTGGTGTTTGACAGAGACGCTGTGGACACGATTGATGCGACAAGCTACTACCTCGTGTCAAAGGCCTCATCACTGCTTGTAGATGCTGGGGGCAAGAGTACGCTGCAGCGCATGGAGCTGCAGCCAGGTGGCAAGGTCACACGTGGGGGAGCAGCTGGCGTGCAAGTGTGTGCAAGACTTCTCATTGCATGCAGGCCGCCGCTGCCGAGGAGCCAGGACATGGAGAGCGGTCGAGATCTCAGCAAGTTCGACGCCGCTTTCGAGACGGAACAGGGGAAGCGCCCACTTTTCGGTGCTGATGCGATGGAAGTCCTTCTTGAGGAGGACGAGGCATAAGGCAGAAAAGAGATTGAGAGAGTAGTGGAATACTATTGTGTGTGCTCTGTATCTCTAATCCGCAAGGTCTTGAGCAGCAAGCTCGGCGTTGAGGAGCTGCGTCACTGTTGTCGCTAAGCCATGCATCGCAACCTGCTTGTCCGGGTGGTATTGTAATCGCAGCAGGCGCACCCGCTGTCGCCGCGTCTCACGCGGCAGGCCGTGGAGAGCCGCTACTGCCGCGGCGACCTCTGTTCTAAGTGATAGCATCTCTAATCCAAGCGCGTTAACCTGCTGCTGATGCTGTGGCGGCGGTGGCGGCGGCATTGCATGAGGAGCTGCTCTCCCACGTAACTCCGCCTCCTCTGCGCGCCGCCGAAACAAACTACACGTTTCCAGCGCGTTTGCCAACTCTTCTTCAAGGAGGCAACACCGAGCAGCTGCCGCGTCTCGCTCCGCCAGCGCCTCATCACGCTCCGCCTCAGCACGCTCCGCTCTCCGTCGCTCCGACGCAGGTGAATCCGCGACGGTGGACGCAGCTGCACAAGTGGTCGTGTCCAACGTGCCTGTCACCTGCTGAAGCTCTTGCAGCGACGCCGCGAGCTGCAACTTCGCCACCAGGCGCTCCGCCTCCTCCAGTCGGCGTTGTAACGCTTCTTCACGACGTGTCAGCGGCGCTGAAGAGGAGTCGCCGCCACTGCCTTGCGTCTCCAACGCCGTGACTGGCACCGACCAAGTGCTTCGCAGGTTGTACAGCCCGCTCTGGGGCGCTTCCCCTGCTGACAAGTGCCCGCCTCGTGAAGGCGGAACCACGTGCTGGGAAGCTGCTGCACCAACGTTAGCGGCTGTGTTGGCCTCTGTCAAGGCGCACACGAAACGGTCCAGTCGAGCAGCTGCAGAGGACCAGTCCACGCCACGCTTGACGCGCGGAGTGGGCTCTATCACAGGCGGAGATTGTGTGATACCAGCGGCGCCGTTGTTCAGGTCAGACAAAGCGCTGCGAGTGCGGGCAGCCGCAGTTGGCGTCGTCCAGCTGCTGGGCGCGGCTTCCGGTCGAGCTACACTTGCACCGGAGCCGAACATGCGGCGGCTGCGGACGGGGATGCACGCGCTTGCGGAAGGGTGGAGTGTGCTTGTGTAAAGATGATGTCACTGCATGGGACGCGGAGTGGAGTCTTTTCGTATCGCGCTGGTACTACCAGCCTGGTAGTCGCTCCGTGGACGCTCATGCTGCAAGCGGCATCATCGCCTGGTGCGCATTCCTCACCGCAGCTCGCAGCTCCTGTGCGCAAGAGGAAAATCTGCGTCAGTGTTCTCTTCGGGAAGGGTGCTGATGCGCAAACACAGTACCTTGAATTGCGGCACGCTCATCTCCATCCGGTGCGCGTCTCCACTGCCACGTGCCATCGCCGCAGTCGCGCTGCTGCTCCCGCCGTGTGTGGTGCGCACACAGATAGTCACAAATGGGCGCACTGTCATGTCAACCTTGTCTACAGCGTCTGACTCTCGCGCATTCCATCGAGCAGTCACTGCTGCAATCCTGCACACAACAAATGCATGTGCATGTGCGCAAATGAGGGTTCATCCCTGCGCGATGAAACACATACAAAGGAACACAGGCTGCAACGTACTCCCACGACAGGCTTGCGAAGCTGGGCGCTGCACAGTGGTGCGGCGCTGCGCTCGCTACTGCTGCCTCCCCTCGTGCCTCCCACGCTGTGCGTATAGCTGTAGAGACAGCCCCGCCAGGCGTGAGGAAGGTGTCCAGACAGGACCACCACGACTTGTCGTCTTCACTCGCTCCGGCCTCGCTTGCGGCAGCTCTGCATTGATGTAACTGCGTGTGTCAGCAGCACGGACGAGTAATCGACTGTGGTGTAGGTTCCAGAACCTGGAGGACCACACGCGCCTGTAGACGTGAGCCAGGGCGCTCACAGCGCTGTCAAGCTGCACTTCCGATGCAGCAGGCCCAGCGCTGTCTGCGGCGTCTGCTAGTGACACATAGACGCTATGCACAGACGTCTGCGTCGCGTCGCCGGCGAGTCTGCTCAACGCCGCGTCCACCTGAGTACGGCGAGGAGGGCGTGAGGGCGTGCCAGAGCCGCTGTGCTTAGGTGAGCGGATGGAGGCTGTGCTCGTCAACACGTGCTCTATCTCTTCAATTTTGCGCACCAGGTGTGTGACGGCGCTCGCAGGCAAGTCGCTTAGGACGTCCATTGCGGCGACAAAACCAAGCGGGAGTGGCAACAGGTGCGACGCCATACTTCACGCAGCACACAGTCGATGGCAAGAGCTTGATACTTACGACCTGCGATGGGGAGAGGAATGAGTGCGGCGCCAGCGTGGACACAGCTTGCTGTGTGCTGCCCCCGTCCAAATCTATGTCCAAGCGCGGCGGGGCTAAAGAGCGCATGGCGCCCATATTCCAAGCGGCGGATGAAGACGACCTGCAGGAGCTGGCGAAGTGGTGCGCTTAGTTGTAGCGGTCAAAGCCTCTCACAGACTGAGACCGGCTTGTCCTCTGTCTTCTTCGTCCCTCAGTCTGCAGGCCACGCCAGCGAGCCGTGACGCTAGAAATCGAGACGGTTGGACACCGCTCCACCAAGCTGCATACGCAGGCTCTGAGAAGTGCTTGAAAGCTTTGCTTGACGCTGGAGCAAAGCCAAATGTGAAGTGCAACGACGGCGACGCTCCTGCACACTACGCAGCAGCACAAGGGAATGTTGAGTGCCTGCGCATTCTAGCTGCTGCTGGTGCTGACCTAGAAGCCGTGGACAACGATGGGGAAAGCGTTTTAGAGGTGGCGGATGGGGCGCGAACACGCGTAGTGCTGCGGAAACTGATCGAGGAGGCGAACCGCGAAGAGGAGGATGGCGGCGGCGAGGAGGATGGAGACGAATGGGAGGAGGATGAAGCAGGGGATGTTGCGGATGCACTGGGCGCGGTGAGAGTCAAGGAGGTATCGTGAGCATACGTCCTCGTGTGTCGTGTCCTAGGGGTGTACCATATAGTCCCGACAGTCGTCTCCGACTTTTGCCGCCGTAGGCGGCCGGAAAAAGTCGCACCACACAAACGGCGACTTTTGCCGGCGCGCCCAGGCCGCTCAGGGCTGCCA
>Ga0164297_10002437_pt1 | contig 18384 bp, 12 predicted proteins | sample GEODES058metaG_FD_113539 | JGI IMG/M metagenome (GOLD analysis project Ga0164297, IMG submission 113539) | Dystrophic lake water microbial communities from Trout Bog Lake, Wisconsin, USA - GEODES058 metaG | ecosystem: Environmental > Aquatic > Freshwater > Lake | place: USA: Trout Bog Lake...
AGGCAATATCATGTGGATCAAATCACCAGACCAGCGCTTGCAAGACTCGCTCAGCCAGGAGATTACGCCCAAAGAGGTTTTTGAGGGGCGCAGAACGACGCTCAGAAAATTAGCGAGTGCTGGCTTAATTTTGAATGCAACGGGATCAACTCTTAGCGCCTACGCTCAGTCAAGCTCTAATGTTCAGGGCGGAGGAAAACTCCCGCCCCTTCCCGGCGCACATTCAAATGTCTCAGGCGCCGTTTTGATGGAGAAACCCACTCCCTACGCTGATGCATCTTCTTACAACAATTACTATGAGTTTGGAACCGATAAAGCAGATCCTGCTAAAAACGCACACACGCTTAAAACCTCTCCTTGGAGTGTGCAAATTGAAGGGTTGGTAAAAAAACCAATGAAAATTACACTAGAGGATTTATTAAAAACACACCCGATGGAAGAACGCATTTACCGCATGCGCTGCGTTGAGGGGTGGTCCATGGTGATTCCCTGGGTTGGTTACTCTTTATCAGAGCTTATCAATAAAGTAGAGCCCCTTGGAGGCGCAAAGTTTGTGGAGTTTGTTAGTTTGGCGGACCCAAAAACGATGCCTTTTGTGGGTTCGGGCATTCTTGACTGGCCCTACACAGAGGGACTCAGAATGGATGAGGCGATGCATCCCCTCACGCTTTTATCTTTTGGTATGTACTCAGAACTGTTGCCGAATCAAAACGGTGCGCCTGTGCGCTTAGTGGTACCTTGGAAGTACGGTTTCAAGAGCGCCAAGAGTATTGTAAAAATCAGATTCCTTGAGAAAATGCCCGCAACCGCTTGGAATAAAGCCGCAGCGAATGAATACGGTTTTTACTCAAACGTTAACCCAAACGTAGACCACCCGCGTTGGAGCCAAGCTGCAGAGAGGAGAATTGGAGAGGATGGGCTTTTTGCGAAGAAAAGGAAAACGTTAATCTTCAATGGCTACGAGGCTCAGGTGGGGCAGTTGTATGCGGGTATGGATTTACAAAAGAATTTTTAATGAATATTTTCCTATGAAAAAGTTTTAATGAGAGCTTGGTTTTTAAACCCTCACGCAAAAAAACTCTGCTTGCTGCTTTGCGCGGTCCCGTTTTTCTTACTTTTGATTAAAACGATAAATGATCAATTAGGCGCAAACCCAGCTGAGGCGCTCATCAGGAGCACAGGGGACTGGAGTATCAGGTTTTTGTGTTTGGTTTTATGTGTAACCCCTCTTCGGGTCATGACAAAGACACCTGCATTGCAACGTTTTCGAAGAATGATTGGGGTTACCGTTTTTGTTTACGTCAGTTTGCACTTGTTTTGTTACGCCGGCTTTGACATGGGGTTTGATTGGGACGATATTGTTAAAGATATTTTCAAGCGTCCCTTTATCTTAGTTGGATTTATGGGGTGGGTCTTTTTAGGACTCTTAGCCCTTACTTCGAGCAATAGGGCCATTAAAACAATGGGTGCAAAGAGGTGGCAGACTCTGCACAAGTTGGTTTATGCGGTTGCACTTTTAGCGGTTATCCATTTTTACTGGATGAAGTCTGCAAAACATAACTTCGAAGAAGTCATTATTTACGCAATTATTTTGGGTGCACTTTTAACGTGGCGAGTGGTGCGTTTTTTAAAAACAAAAATGGCTCCTCTTGTTATAAGTTGAAATCAAGTTTCTTGGCGAATTAGGTCCTGAATGGTCTCACGCCGCCGAATGAGGGTGGTTGAGTTTTGATCAATCAGGACCTCCGCTGCTCGCCCTCTAGAGTTATAGTTGCTTGACATACTCATGCAATAAGCGCCTGCAGATAAGATGGCCAATCCGTCCCCTACACTTACGTTTAAGCTCCTGTCCTTGCCTAGCCAATCTCCGCTTTCACACACAGGGCCTACTACGTCGTAGAGCACGTTAGAGGTGTAAGCTGTTTGCTCAGAGTGGGTTTGAAGCGGGACAATGGCATGAAACGCCTCGTACATTGCGGGCCTGGGTAGATCGTTCATGGCTGCATCTACGATACAAAAGTTTTTATGATCTCCGGTCTTTAGATATTCGATCTTGGTTAAGCAAACGCCTGCGTTGCCAATTAAAGACCTACCAGGCTCCACAAAAATAGTCCTATCCGAGTAGCCCCTTGCGTCCAAGAGTGCAAAGAGATTTGCCCACAATGCGTCTGCTGCGGGTGGCGTCTCCCCGGCGTAATCTATTCCAAGGCCGCCACCAAAATCCAAGTGCTCAATGTGTATTCCGGCTTTCTCAATGTCGTCCACCAAATCAAGCACCAAGCTGACAGCATCCTCATAGGGAGAGATCTCGATAATCTGCGACCCTATGTGACAATCGATGCCTTTGATTTTTAAGCCCTTTAGAGTAGCCGCACGTTTGTAGGTTTCAAGCGCTCTTTCGTGCGCGATGCCGAATTTGTTATCCTTTAGACCCGTTGAGATGTAGGGGTGGGTCTTGGCGTCCACGTTAGGATTAACTCTGAGGCTTATGGGGGCTACTTTTTTGCACTCAAGTGCGACTTCATTTAGCACGTCCAGTTCAGCCTCACTCTCTGCGTTAAAGCAGCATATCCCAGCTTCAAGGGCCGCTATTATTTCAGTGCGCGTTTTCCCAACTCCTGAGAAGATGACGTGTTCTGCTTTGCCCCCTGCAGCTAAGACCCGGGCAAGCTCACCGCCTGAGACGATGTCAAAGCCGCAGCCCCTTTGAGCAAACACTCGCAACACACCTAGAGATGAGTTGGCTTTCATTGCGTAATGAATGCGAGCACGTCTACCCTTAAAAGCTCTTTCATAGGCGCTTAATGCGTGGATCATGGCAGCTTTTGAGTAGGCAAATAGGGGAGTTCCGTATTCTGCAATCAACTGAGTAAGCGGGACCTCCTCTATCATCAGTGAGTCGTTTTTATAGTAAATAAAGGGCGAGCCAGGAAGTTGCTTGTCGGTCATATTGAGGTGAGTAAGAGGGGGGGGTGAGTGAACGGGCAGTTGATAATTGCTGTATTATTTAGGAGCCGAATTTGTTTGGGAAGGGGGCGGAGCAGTGTTGCTTGGTTTTAGGTCAAGAAAGGAGGTTGGGGCTTTCTCCTTGGAGGCGGGAGATGGAGTGGCAGGAATCAGTATTTGAGGCAACGAGGCCCTATTCCTCGCCTCTTCCTCAGATGGGATGAATAGGCTGGAGCGTTGCCCACATCCTGTTAAGCTGAAAAAAAATAGCAAACTCAAAAATAGAGTGAGGGCAAATCGAGTCATCTATTAACCCTTAAGCTTTGGGGGGCAATCAGAGTGCTTAAAATTTCTTTTATCATTGTCAAATTGTACTGATACATTAGTAGACCTGGGTCTTTTGATATTTTAAAAAAACGGCAAACGCATGACTGACATAGAGTTCTTACATCAAGCAGAGGCCCTGCTAAAGGCGGTAGAGTTGCATTGTGACCGTATCAATGACGAATCCGACGTTGATGTCGATAATCAGCGTGTAGGCTCTATGATTACGATCACATTTACCAACAAGAGTCAAATTATCATTAATTTGCAAAAACCCATTCAAGAGGTCTGGTTAGCAGCACGCTCTGGCGGATACCACTACCGCTTTGATGGGCATGCGTGGATGAATACGAAAGGGGGGGCTGATTTTTGGAGTCAACTTACCCAAGACGCCAGTGTTCAAAGCGGAAATACCATCAATTTTGCCGCCGCGCTTTAGTTCTTAAAAATATCTATTATTTTTTTTCGCTCTTCATTAGCGCTGTTGGACTCGGCGTTAGATGCACCTGAGTCAATGCCGACACTGCTTACGCCGTTACCGCGTGTGAACTCGCTAAAGTACCAATCAGCACCTTCTTTGACTACACCAGATGCGGGGGGAGGGACCTCGGTAATGGGTACGTTTTTAAGGGCCTGTTGCATATAACGAATCCAAACCGGTAAGCTCAGTCCGCCTCCGGTCTCATGGTCGCCGAGTTTACGCGGCGTGTCATAACCGATCCAGGTAATTGCGGTTAGTGTGGGTTGATAGCCTGAGAACCAGGCGTCAAGAGAGTCATTTGTTGTTCCTGTTTTGCCGTATATGTCGGGGCGTTTTAAAACGGCTTGAGCTTTTGCGGCGGTACCAACCCTAGCTACCTCTTGGAGCAAGGTGGACATTAAAAAAGCGTTGCGTTGATCAATCACTCTACTCGAGTCCTCATGCTCGGCTGGGGTGTACTCTGTGAGCACTTTACCGAGGGGGTCTACTACCTTTGTGATCAAGAATGGGTTCATTAAAAACCCCCCGTTTGCAAACACAGAATACCCGACGGCCAGTTGCAAAGGCGTAACTGATCCAGCTCCAAGCGCCATGGTGAGGTAGGGGGGATGTTTTTCTGCATCAAATCCAAAGCGGGTGATCCATTTCTGTGCGTACTGAGTTCCGATTGAGTTTAGGATTCTTATCGAAATCATATTTTTAGATTTAGCCAAACCCGTTTTCAATGGAAGTGGTCCGTCAAAAGTGCCCTCATAGTTTTTTGGCTCCCAGGCTTGTCCTCCCGTTTCAGCTGCGTCAAAAAACAGGGGAGCGTCGTTGATCATTGTTGTCGGGGTAAATCCTTTTTCAAGGGCTGCGGAGTAAATAAAGGGCTTAAATCCTGATCCCGGTTGACGCCAAGCTTGTGTGACGTGGTTGAATTTGTTTTTATCAAAATCAAATCCACCGACAAGGGAGCGGATCGCGCCGTCCCTTGGGTCGATTGCAACGAAAGCGCCTTCCACCTCAGGTAACTGAGTGATGGACCAAGCGTTTTTGGCAGGGTCTTTGACAATACGAATCAATGCGCCGGGGCGTATTTTTATATTGGGAGGCGCTTTTTCGTTGAGTCCCGATTGAACGGGCTTAAGCCCATCGCCAGTGATCTCTATGAGTTCGCTGTTAAGTCTCATGACCCGTACTAATTTAGGGTTTGCATCTAGGACCACGGCTGATAAGAGATCGCCCTTATCTCCTTGCTCAACAAGTGCGTCATCAATTGCATCTGCAAGCTCTGTAGTTTCTGTGGGTAAATTTATAAAGCGCTCTGGACCTCGGTAGACTTGGCGCAGCTCATAGTCCATGATGCCTCGGCGAAGGGCTTGGTAAGCTACCTCTTGGTCCTCGGCTTTGATGGTTGTGTATACATTTAAGCCGCGCGTATAAATCTCTGGACCATACTGAGCAAACATCAATTGGCGGGCCATTTCCGCAACATACTCTGCGTGGACTTGAGTGACGACGGCGCTGGTGCGGATGTGAAGTTCCTCCTCTTTTGCAGTTTGTGCCTGTTCTTTCGTAATAAATCCGTTCTCCAACATACGCTCAATGATGTATTGTTGGCGTGTTCTTGCGCGTTTTGGGTTGTTAATGGGGTTGTAAGCGGAGGGCGCTTTAGGAAGTCCCGCCAGCATGGCCGCTTCTGCGATGGAGATTTGTTGAATTGGTTTCCCAAAATAGGCCTGCGAGGCAGCAGCGAAACCGTAGGCCCTGTTTCCCAAAAATATCTGATTTAAGTAGATCTCAAATATTTGATCTTTGGTCAACATGTGCTCGAGTTTGAGGGTCAAAAGAATTTCATAAATCTTTCGAGTGAATGTTTTCTCCGAGCTAAGATAGACATTGCGCGCTACTTGCATGGTGATTGTGGAGGCGCCTTGGCTTTTGGCGTGTCCCAGATTTGCAATACTGGCGCGCAGTAAACCAATGTAGTCCACCCCACCGTGTTGATAAAAGCGTGAATCCTCGATTGAGAGGACAGCATCTTTCATCACTTGAGGCATGTCTTTGAATGCGGTCAGTGTCCTGCGTTCTTCACCGAACTCACCAATTACTTTACCCTCAACAGAGTAAACCCTCATTGAGAGCTTGGGCCTGTAATCGGCAAGGTCAGAGATATCGGGCAACTGCGGATATGCAATTGCTAAAGCCAAGCAAACCAACATCCCCACAGACAGGACTCCCGCAACCGATAATCCGATCGACCAGCCAAAGAAAGTGAGTAAGAGTCTTCCAAGCGTTGACTCTGGGGCTTTCTCTGCAACAGGGGCCTCAGGCGCAGAGGGGGGTTTAGATTTTTTGAATTTAAAAGGAAACAAAGGCATGGGCAGCTTTAAGCTTTAAAAGTCGAAGATTCTTGGGTCTTTACCCCTCTCTAGTTTAACCTCTTGGGCCTAGAATCCTTTATTAGAGTAGGTGTGGCGCCCTCAAAGTAAATGAATATTGTCTTGTCCGACTTAAAAATTGTGTCTTATGGGTCAATTTTAAGTAAAACCCCTTTTGTGAACACCGTACGTTGCCAGTTCAAACTTAAATGACCTCATAAGCAAACTAAAATAAAGACTCAACACCTTGTTAGGTTGGGCCCGTGTTTTTGGGTCTAAACTGGATTTCGAGGTGCGGTTTTAAACAAAAACTTATTTGGCTTTTAACGCTTAATGAGTAAATACGAAAGAGACAAACAGTGTTGGCATTGGTGGGTCTTCCCGGAAGTGGAAAATCAACGGTAGGTAGACAACTTGCTCGGCGATTGCAATTGAACTTTATCGACTCCGACCAAGCGATCGAGGAGCGACTGGGGTGCTCGATCCGAGAATTCTTTGAGGTCGAGGGGGAGGAGCGCTTCAGAGATATTGAAACTCAGGTGATTCATAAGCTTTTAAACGACCACTACGGCGTGATCTCAACCGGTGGCGGCTCAGTGCTCAGGGAGATGAACAGGCAGGAGCTTCGAAGCAAGGCCAAAGTTTTTTATTTAAGAGCTACACCTGAGGAGGTTTTTAGGCGTTTAAAGCATGATAAAAATCGGCCTCTCTTACAGGTCGGCGACCCGCTAACACGGCTCAGAGACATTTACCGAATTCGCGATCCCTTGTACTATGAGACAGCCCATCATGTGGTTGAGACGGGTAGGCCCAAAATAGGCAATATGGTTAACAACATCATCGCTCAGCTCGAACGAGACCAATACGCAGATCCTTATCCCTTGAAAAAAAGTCTTCCCTAAACGTAAGTTAATTAAAAATTAAATTTTATGCGATCCTCTCAACCCGTGACTGTGCCCATTCAACTTGGGCATACAAATTACTCAATTTTGATTGGAAAGGGTTTAATCAGCGAGCACTCTACTTGGGAAAAACTACCCAACTCCCCCCTAGCGCTGATTGTGACGAATTCAACAGTTGCCCCTTTGTACGCGGAGAATTTAAAAACTGCGTTGCAAGAAAAATATCCGCGCGTTTTAACGCTTTCTTTACCCGACGGGGAGTCCTTTAAAACGTTTGAAACGCTGAACCTTATTTTTGACCTATTGCTGGAGGCAGGGGCGGACAGAAAAGTGGTCTTGTTTGCGCTCGGCGGAGGGGTGGTTGGGGATATGACTGGTTTTGCAGCTGCGTGTTTTATGAGGGGTGTTGCGTTTGTTCAGGTGCCCACAACCTTGTTGGCACAAGTTGACTCCTCCGTTGGAGGTAAAACGGGTATCAATCACCCCCTTGGCAAGAACATGATCGGTGCTTTTTATCAACCTCAGCTTGTGGTGTGTGATTTGAACGTGTTGCAAACTCTGCCTAGCCGTGAGCTCAGCGCGGGGTTGGCGGAAATCATCAAATACGGACCGATTGCGGACATGAATTTTTTAAAATGGATTGAAGACAATTTAGACGCTTTGATGTCCAAAGACGTGAGCGCTTTGGCCTACGCTGTACAACGAAGCTGCCAGATCAAGGCAGGGGTCGTTAGTACTGACGAAAAAGAGGGCGGGTTGAGGGCTATATTAAACTTTGGACATACTTTTGGTCACGCAATAGAGGCGGGACTTGGATTCGGCGTATGGTTACACGGCGAGGCGGTTGGGTGCGGCATGGTGATGGCAGCTCATTTGTCGTGCAGTCTTGGACTAGTTGATGAGATATTCGTAAACAGATTGACAGCTTTGATTGCTCGTGCGGGATTGCCCGTCAAGGGTCCCAGACTTGGTGGTGAGGTGTATTTAGAGCACATGCGAGTTGACAAAAAAGCGCAGGCCGGAGAAGTTCGGTTTGTCTTGATTAATGGTCCGGGCCAGGCTTTGGTGATGGGCGCGCAGGACGAGCTTGTATGCGAGGTCATTGAAAAGTGTTGTGCTTAATAGCCCGCGCACTATGTTAACTGAAGGGACTGTTTTAAGCCCTGGGCCAAGCGAAATGGCTGGGTTTGCTTGTGACCCTGCAAACTCCCTAGGTCGGCGTTTTAAAGAGCCGCCAGCGCCTACCAGGAACGACTATCAAAGGGATAGAGATCGGATCGTACATTCAACAGCATTTAGGCGACTCGTCTACAAAACTCAGGTTTTTCTCAACCACGAGGGCGATCTTTTTAGAACCCGAATGACGCACTCCTTGGAGGTGGCTCAACTGGCTAGATCAATGTCTCGTGTTTTGCGAATCAATGAAGATTTAGTGGAAGCGATTGCGCTCGCTCACGATCTAGGCCACACGCCCTTTGGACACGCAGGGCAGGATGCGTTAAACGCTTGCATGAAAGATGAGGGAGGTTTTGAGCATAATTTCCAAAGCCTTCGAGTGGTTGATTCTTTGGAGTCCAGGTACCCACAATTTGAGGGACTAAATTTAACTTTTGAAACAAGGCAGGGTGTTTTAAAACATTGTTCTCTCAAGAATGCGTTGTATTTACACAATAAAGAGAAAAGTCTTAGCTGTGTGCAAAAAGGGCGGGACGCAGATTTTGAAAGCGTGGGCTCACGCTTTATCAATAACAAACAGCCAAGTTTAGAGGCTCAACTTTGTAACTTAGCTGATGAGGTTGCTTATAACGCGCATGACATTGACGACGGTATTCGCTCAGGCCTCATAAGCCTGGAGCAGCTCGGTGAGGTGGCCTTGTTTGAGGACTTTAGGAAAATGGTAGTGCGAGATTACCCAGCCCTGTCCTCGCGCAAACTTGCATATGAGACCATTCGTAGAATGCTCAGTGAGCAGGTTTACGACATCATTCGTGCAACCCAAGTGGCCATTGAGTTTCAAGGCATCAAAAGCACAGGAGACGTGCGTGAGGCCCCGCCTTTGGTTTGTTTTAGTGCGCCCATGAGAGCTCAGTCCTTGGAGTTAAAACGGTTTTTATTCCAAAACTTGTACCGACACCCTAAAGTGGTTGAGACTACAGATTGGGCTAAAAAAGTAGTGAGCGATTTATTTTCAGCCTATCTGCAAAGTCCAAAAGAGATGCCAAAATTCAATCAGTCTAAAGACAACATAAAAAGAGCTGTGTCAGATTACATTGCTGGGATGACGGACCGATTTGCGAGCTCAGAGCACAAAAGGTTGTACGACACGACATTGACGCGTTTATGAGGTACTGCGTTTTATCAGTTGCAATAAGTCCTCAAGCGACTAATCCAATTTTTCGACCGTATGATGCTTTGAGTTCACCCCCTTGTTCAGCTCTTTGGACACCCTTTTGAGTACTTTTAATGCGAGCGATCCTCCTAGCTTAGTGATCCAGCAAACCAAAGAGTGGGTGGGAAAGTTTGTGGTGGGGCTAAATATGTGCCCCTTTGCCAAGCCTGTGCTTGCAAAGGGATTGATCCGTTATGTGGAGTGCAAAGACTCTGAGCAAGGCTTGGTCATTGATTTATTGGACCAAGAATTGGTGGGCCTAAGGGACGCACAGATCGATTTGGTTGAGACAACTCTTTTTATCTTGTCTAATTGGGCTGGTGATTTTGTTGAGTTTCAATTCTTTGTCAATATGTGCCGCAAAAGAATTAAGACCTTGGGTCTAAAAGGAGTGATTCAAATCGCAGAGTTTCACCCAAACTATCAATTTGCAGACGCATTGAGTGGGGATATTTCTAACGCTACCAATCAAACCCCTTACCCGACGCTGCATTTGCTTAGGGAGCAAAGCGTGGAGTTGGCTTTGCAAGGAGCGCAGACTGCAGACAAAATTGTGCAGCGAAACCAAGCACTCTTAAAAGAGATGGGTTGGGATGGATTGAATAAGTTCCTAAAAGAAGAAAAAGATTTTTCAAATGAGCCCTAAAAATAGTCGCCAACAATTTGCTTCAAAGCCTTTAGAGGGCGGCGCTCGTGCGCCTGTTTCTGCCGACAGTGTGCACACTCAACTAGGGCTTCGAGCGGGGCAGTCGCTTGAGCTCTTAAAGGCACTGCACATCTTAACCGCGGAGGGGAAGATCAATCAAGACTCTCGGCGTAAGTTAAAGCAGGTTAATCATTTGACGCAGTTTTTAGAGACCCATTTGAGGGAGATTGCAGCCAAGAAGATGCGGGATGTTCAGGGATTGCAGATGAAAGATGCACAAGGCACTGATGCCCGTAAAAATACCTTAAGCATTGCTGACCTAGGCGCGGGAAAATCCTATTTGGGGTTTATGTTGTATGACTTACTGATCAAGGACATTTGGGACCAAGAGGCGGGCGCCCTCCAGGCTCATATTTACGGCGTGGAGACTAGGCCGGAGTTGGTTCAGGCCTCCCGCTTATTGGCGCAAACATTAAACTTCAAGTCCATGACCTTTTTGAATATGAGCGCGCTCGAGTCGCAAATAAATGATGAGCTGCCAGACCACATAGATGTCGTCACTGCTTTGCACGCATGTGACAGCGCAACTGATGACGCTATCAGCTTTGCACTTAGAAAGGGCGCCACTTTCATCGCTTTGGTACCCTGTTGTCAAGCGGAGATGGCAGGCTCACTCAAAAAGAGCAAAGCCCTGGCTTTGGCACGTACGCCCCTTGCTGAGCTTTGGCGTCATCCCCTGCACACGAGAGAGTTTGGGAGCCAAATTACCAATGTTCTAAGGTGTTTGTACCTTGAGTCTCAGGGCTACAGTTTGACGGTGACGGAGTTGGTGGGTTGGGAACACAGCATGAAAAACGAACTTATATTAGCCAGGTTTACGGGACAAAGAAAAAAAGGGGCTGCAGAGCGTTTGGCTACCTTAGTGGAAGAGTTTGGGCTGATGAGTGTGGCTAAGCTTCGGTTTTCAAAAGTCTTTGAGTCCCTTAAAGGTGTTTAAGTGGCTAGACTCCCTAGACTTGTAATTCCCGGTCAAGCCCACTACGTTATGCTTGCGGGTAACGCAGGGAGCTCTTTATTTGTGCAAAGAGCGGATCACGAGGAGATGCTGAATTTCATATATGAGCAGTGTCTGAGAGAAGAAGTTGCACTACACGGATACTGTCTTTTAGATAAACAGATTCATCTGTTGTTAACCCCAAGTTCAGAGGAGGGGTTGTCAAGGATGATTCAAGGGGTGGGCAGGCTCTACGTTAGATTCTTTAACAATCGGTACAACAGAGTTGGAACGCTTTGGGCGGGGCGGTATAAATCCAGTGTCGTTCAGTCCACTCATTGGGTTACGAACTGTTTGATCTATTTTGATTATTTGCCCGCCCGCAACCACACTAACAACTTTTCCGTAGAGTCAGTGAGCTTTTCCCTTGATTATGAATGGAGCAGTCATACACACTTTGTGGGCCAACGACTTAACGCAAATATCAAAGCGCCAACGGACATCTGGAGTTTAGGTAATACGCCCTTTGCCCGTGAGGAAAAATACGCCCAACTTGCTCAAAATGGGCTCTCACCCGCAGTGATTGACCAAATAACAACAGCTATCAACGGGAGTTGGGTGTTGGGAGACTTGGCTTTTTTGGAGCAGATTCAGGCCCTGACGCACCGAAGAGTTGCAAAAGCCAGGCCGGGTAGACCGCCTCGGGCCTAGCGCGCACCAAAGCACAACGGTTTCCTGGCTTTTTTCATTCAAAAATGGATGCTATTCCTAGAGCACTTTTTTGGTGTGTCCCTAATATTATTTGGATTTCCGACTTGTATTTTATATTGGTGTCTGACCCTAATTAAAAAAATTGGCAATTTGCTTTGAATCCATTACACTCGTTTTCCCTATAAAGACTTAGTCAGGAAGTGCCACATGGATCAGGTGAGCAAAAACGCTTCGAAAGCACAAATTAAAGAACACTCTACACCAGCCACGTTTACGACTGGTTTGTACGACCCAACCCAAGAGCACGATAGTTGCGGGGTGGGATTTGTTGCGCATATCAAGGGTGAGAAGAGTCACTCCATCGTTGAGCAGGCTTTAAAAATTCTGGAAAATTTAGACCACCGCGGCGCCGTTGGAGCAGACAAGTTAATGGGGGATGGAGCGGGCATATTGATTCAACTCCCTGACACTCTTTACCGTGAAGAGATGTCCCTTAAGGGGGTAACGCTTCCCCCGGTGGGCGAGTATGGTGTCGGAATGGTATTTTTGCCAAAAGAAAAGGCATCCCTTTTGGCCTGTGTGCAAGAGTTAGAGCGCGCCATTAAGGCGGAGGGCCAAGTCGTTTTGGGGTGGAGAGATGTGCCGGTCAACACCGAAATGCCAATGTCCCCCACAGTGAAAGAAAAAGAGCCCACCATTAAACAAGTCTTTATTGGGCGCGGGCAAGACGTTGTAGTGCAAGATGCCCTGGAGAGGAAACTCTTCGTGATTCGCAAAACAGCAAGCGCAGCCATCCAAAGCTTGAGCCTTAAACACAGCAAAGAATACTACGTTGTGAGCATGTCAAGCCGCACAGTTATTTACAAAGGACTGCTCTTAGCCGATCAAGTGGGAAGCTATTACTTGGATCTTCAAGATAGCAGATGTGTGTCTGCACTTGGACTTGTGCACCAAAGGTTTTCAACCAATACGTTCCCCGAGTGGCCACTTGCGCACCCATACCGTTACGTGGCGCACAACGGTGAGATCAACACCGTAAAAGGAAACTACAACTGGATGAAGGCGCGCGAAGGCGTAATGGCTTCGCCCGTTTTGGGAACTGATCTCAAAAAGCTCTACCCCATTAGTTTCGCTGACCAGTCTGACACCGCAACTTTTGACAATTGTTTAGAGTTGCTTACGATGGCTGGATACCCAATTAGCCAGGCAATGATGATGATGATCCCAGAGCCTTGGGAGCAGCACTCGAAAATGGATCAACGTAGACGTGCCTTTTACGAATACCACGCCGCAATGATGGAGCCCTGGGACGGTCCAGCTTCCATTGTTTTTACGGATGGAAGACAAATCGGAGCCACCCTGGACAGGAACGGCTTGCGCCCCTCAAGGTATTGCATCACCAACGACGATTTGGTCATCATGGCCTCCGAGTCCGGAGTGCTGCCGATTGCAGAGAGCAAAATTGTGCGTAAATGGCGTCTTCAACCTGGCAAGATGTTTTTGATCGACCTTGAGCAAGGACGTATGATTGACGACGAGGAGTTGAAAGCCTCGGTTGCCAATACCAAGCCCTACAAACAGTGGATAGAGAATTTACGGATTAAGCTGGACGATGTGGATACATTTAGTCATGCTGCTCAAGGCGCGAAAGAAGGGTCAAAAAAAGGTGCTGACGCAGACACTCACTCAGTTTCTCAATCCTCTTTACTCGACCTGCAACAATCCTTTGGTTACTCACAAGAGGATATTAAATTTTTATTGGCTCCCATGGCGACCAACGGGGAGGAGGGCATCGGCTCGATGGGCAATGATAGCCCACTTGCAGTTTTGTCAGACAAAAACAAACAGCTTTCAAGCTACTTTAAGCAACTTTTTGCTCAAGTTACAAACCCACCAATAGATCCGATTAGAGAAGCCATCGTGATGTCATTGGTGTCCTTCATTGGCCCAAAGCCAAACTTGCTTGACATCAATCAAATCAATCCTCCCATGCGTTTGGAGGTTAGCCAGCCGATCTTGGACGTACAAGATATGGTGAAGCTTAAAGATATTGAGAGTTTCACACAGGGCAAGTTTAAGAGTGCTTTGTTGGACATTACGTACCCCGTTTCTTGGGGCAGCGAAGGAGTAGAGGCTAAGCTTGCCTCTTTGTGTGCAGAGGCGGTGGACGCAATTCGAGGGGACAAAAATATTCTCATATTGAGTGACCGTTCAACGAGTCGCACCCAAGTTGCAATTCCTGCCCTACTCGCTTTATCTGCCATCCACCAGCACTTGGTAAAAGTAGGACTGAGAACGTCTGCAGGACTTGTAGTGGAGACAGGAAGCGCCCGGGAAGTGCATCATTTTGCGGTGCTAGCGGGCTACGGCGCGGAGGCCATACACCCTTATCTGGCCATTCAAACGATTGAGCAGTTGCATGCGAAACTCCCCGGTGAGCTATCAGGTGAGAAAGCGGTTTACAACTACATCAAAGCGATTGGTAAAGGAATATCTAAGATCATGTCCAAGATGGGCGTGTCCACTTATATGAGCTACTGCGGCTCCCAACTCTTTGAGGCCATTGGTATCAACACTGAGACCGTGGAGAAATATTTCACGGGTACGGCAAGTCGTGTTCAAGGAATTGGAATTTTTGAGATAGCTCAAGAAGCGATTCATCTGCACAACGCAGCTTACAGCCGAGACCCCGTGCTGGCCAATATGCTGGATGTAGGAGGAGAGTATGCATGGCGGGTGCGCGGTGAAGAGCACATGTGGACTCCGGACGCTATTGCAAAACTGCAGCACAGCACTCGAGCTAACAACTGGAGTACTTACAAAGAGTACGCACAAATCATTAACGATCAAAGCCGCAGGCACCTCACACTAAGAGGTCTCTTTGAATTTAAGATTGATCCAGTCAAAGCAATCTCAATTGACAAAGTCGAACCCGCCAGTGAAATCGTCAAAAGATTTGCAACTGGAGCTATGAGCCTGGGATCGATCTCCACTGAAGCGCACTCAACACTTGCAATCGCGATGAACCGAATTGGCGGTAAAAGCAACACAGGCGAAGGCGGAGAGGATCCCGCACGGTACCGCAACGAGTTAAAGGGGATCGCTATTAAATCTGGCGACACCTTGAAAAGTATTGTGGGGTCCGCACAAATTGAGGTGGACATGCCCCTTGAACCCGGGGACAGTTTGCGCTCAAAAATCAAACAAGTCGCCTCTGGACGCTTTGGTGTGACGGCGGAATATTTATCCTCTGCTGATCAGATCCAAATCAAAATGGCGCAAGGGGCAAAGCCTGGCGAGGGGGGGCAACTCCCCGGCGGAAAAGTCTCCGAATACATTGGATTTTTGCGCTACTCAGTTCCTGGGGTAGGACTTATATCTCCTCCCCCGCATCACGATATTTACTCCATTGAGGACCTTGCACAACTTATTCACGACTTAAAGAACGTTGCACCTCATGCATCCATAAGCGTGAAGTTGGTCTCAGAAGTAGGCGTGGGCACCATTGCCGCTGGCGTTGCCAAGTGCAAGGCCGACCACCTGGTCATCGCCGGACACGACGGTGGTACAGGCGCCTCCCCATGGTCCTCAATCAAGCACGCCGGAAGTCCTTGGGAGATAGGCCTTGCAGAGACCCAGCAAACTCTAGTTCTAAATGGACTCAGAAGCCGTATTCGGGTGCAAGCGGATGGCCAAATGAAAACAGGACGGGATGTGGCAATAGCCGCTTTGATGGGAGCCGATGAGTTTGGATTTGCAACTGCACCTTTAGTGGTGGAGGGTTGCTTGATGATGCGTAAATGCCATCTCAATACTTGCCCTGTAGGCGTTGCAACTCAAGACCCTGTGCTGAGGCAAAAGTTTTCAGGTAAACCGGAGCACGTGGTCAATTACTTTTTCTTCATCGCCGAGGAGGTCCGGCACATCATGGCTCAGTTGGGAGTTGAAAAGTTTGATGACTTAATTGGCCGTGTAGACCTACTCGATACCAAAACTGGGATTGAGCACTGGAAAGCAAAAGGACTTGATTTCAGTAGAATTTTTGCACAACCAAATGTGCCCGCTTCAGTGCCCAAACATCACACTCAAGTGCAAGACCATGGTTTGGAAAAAGCGTTGGATGTTCGTCTGATAGAAAAATCTAAAGCAGCGATCGAAAAAGGCGAAAAAGTACAGTTCATTGAAGTCGCCAAAAACGTAAACCGTTCTGTGGGTGCAATGCTCTCGGGAGCCTTGACTAAGGTTCGACCTGAGGGCCTTGCAGATGACACACTGCGCATCCAGTTGGAGGGCACGGGCGGACAATCCTTTGGCGCGTTCTTGGCCAAAGGTATAACACTTTACTTGATCGGAGACGCCAATGACTACACCGGCAAAGGGCTCTCGGGCGGGCGCATAGTGGTTAGACCGAGCATCGACTTCAGGGGCAATGCGGTAGAGAACACCATAGTTGGGAATACGGTGTTATACGGAGCCACTAGCGGTGAGGCATTCTTCAGCGGCGTGGCCGGAGAGCGGTTTGGAGTTCGCTTATCAGGCGCGAAAGCTGTCGTGGAGGGTACAGGCGATCACGGGTGTGAATACATGACTGGAGGTACAGCGGTTGTACTGGGGCGCACGGGTCGCAATTTTGCGGCGGGAATGAGTGGTGGAATCGCTTATGTTTACGACGAGGACGGCGGGTTTGCAGATCGGTGCAATATGTCCATGGTGAGTATTGAGAAAATGTTGACATCGTCTGAGCAAACCAAAACAGTGCCTAAGAATATGTGGCATTTGGGTGAAACCGATGAAAAGCAACTCAAGCAAATGCTTGAAGCTCACGATAAATGGACTGGCTCAAAACGAGCTAGAGAGTTGTTGGAAGATTGGTCGACTGCTTTGACAAAATTTGTCAAAGTGTTTCCCAACGAGTACAAAAGAGCACTCTCTGAGATGGCAGTTAAGCCCGCGCAGGTGGCTACATTGCCTAATGCAACCAATGCAACCAATGCAACCAATGCAACCACGCCCAAGACTAAGAAATCAGTGGCGACTAAATGATTCTATGCAGTTAAATCGCTCAAAGGTTTTGTGAATAAAAACTTAAACAGCAACAAATAAACAATGCGGCTTGCCAAGGCCCGAATGTGAAGGAATAAAGATGGGAAAGATTACTGGATTTATGGAGTTTGAGCGGGTAGAAGAGGAGTACTTGCCTGTTGCTGAAAGGGTTAAAAATTACAAAGAGTTCGTGATCACTTTAGACAGCAGCCATGCAAAGATACAAAGTGCGAGGTGTATGGATTGCGGGACACCTTTTTGTAACAACGGTTGTCCCGTCAACAACATCATTCCTGACTTTAACGAATTGGTTTATCAAGACGATTGGAAAAATGCAATCGACGTGTTGCATTCAACCAATAATTTCCCAGAGTTCACAGGGCGTATTTGCCCCGCTCCGTGTGAGGCCGCTTGTACACTTAACGTCAATGATGAGGCGGTAGGTATTAAATCGATTGAGCACGCCATCATTGATAACGCTTGGAAAAACGGATGGGTCACCCCCCAACCCTCGGAGACAAAGACGGGAAAAAGAGTGGCCGTCGTCGGCTCGGGTCCGGCCGGACTGGCCGCTGCGCAGCAACTCGCGCGAGTCGGACACTCGGTGGTGGTGTTTGAGAAAAATGACCGAGTGGGCGGACTCCTCAGATACGGAATTCCAGACTTCAAAATGGAAAAAACTCATATTGACAGACGCATTGAGCAAATGCAGCTAGAAGGCGTTGAGTTTAAAACGTCGGTTTTAGTTGCTGAGCTAGACCCCAGCGTTGTTGTGACCAATTGGTCTAAGCAGACCATTCAGCCAAAGACACTACTTAAAGAATTCGATGCAGTTATCCTTAGTGGCGGCTCTGAGCAGTCAAGGGATTTACCCCTGGCAGGTAGAGAACTCGAGGGTATCCATTTTGCGATGGAGTTTTTGCCCCAACAAAACAAAGTTAACTCAGGTGACAAATTAAAGAGCCAACTCAGAGCTCAAGGCAAACACGTTATCGTTATTGGTGGTGGAGATACGGGAAGCGATTGTGTGGGTACCAGTAACCGCCACGGGGCCTTAAGTGTCACTCAGTTTGAGGTGATGCCACAGCCTCCCTTGAGCGAGAACAAGCCCATGGTTTGGCCCTATTGGCCCATGAAGCTTAGGACCAGCTCCAGTCACGAGGAAGGTTGCGAGCGTCTATTTGCAATCTCTACTAAAGAATTCATCGGCAAGGACGGTAAATTAACGGGTTTAAAAACTGTTCAAGTGCAGATGAAAGACGGTAAATTATCAGAGATCACAGGCACTGAGCAGATTCATCCAGCCGATATGGTCTTGCTTGCGATGGGATTTACCAATCCAGTTGCAAGTATTTTGCATGCTTTTGGAGTAGAAAAAGACAGTCGTGGTAATATTAAGGCCACAACTGACGGTCCCGGAGCTTACACAACGAATGTGCCCAAAGTGTTTGCCGCTGGCGACATGCGTAAAGGTCAATCTTTGGTGGTCTGGGCCATCAGAGAGGGACGTCAAGCCGCTCGAGCAGTGGATGAATACTTGATGGGGTCTACTGCCTTGCCCCGCTGAAACACAGTCTCGTACCCT
>Ga0164297_10002438_pt1 | contig 18375 bp, 13 predicted proteins | sample GEODES058metaG_FD_113539 | JGI IMG/M metagenome (GOLD analysis project Ga0164297, IMG submission 113539) | Dystrophic lake water microbial communities from Trout Bog Lake, Wisconsin, USA - GEODES058 metaG | ecosystem: Environmental > Aquatic > Freshwater > Lake | place: USA: Trout Bog Lake...
AAATCTTCGGCAAAAACGCGCAGGAAGCCGGTGGCAGCAGCGCAGACCGCGTCCTCCTCGCACGCAGCCAGGACATCGTCCACAAGAGTTGGATGCACAGAAAGCAGTGCGTGCGCACGCACGCGGCGCACCATGGAAGCCAGCGGTGCCCAGCGGCCTTTGCGCGGCCCACTGTGCAGAAGCTTCAGTGCGGCTCGAAGTGCGGCGTTGCGGACATCGTCCTCGCTGATGCCTGAAAGAGCGCGCAAGTCGTACAATGCATCGAAGAGTGTTTGAACGGCACGCACAACCTGCGGCTGAGGGTCTTCCCATCCTGCCCATGCGATGGACTCGAGCCGGTGATGCACGTGCTCAGACAGCGCCACTGTGTTGCCCTTGTCCTTCAGCGACAGCAGCTTCACAGCTGCTGATGCGCAACCGGACACGGCATGGTACCGCTCATGCGCGCATGTGGCAGTTTCTGCGCATGTGCACAGCTCTGGCAGGATGGCATCAATGAGCAGTCCGCTGGAGTCCCTGTGCAGGGCCACAGCCAGCGATGCCCCTGGTGCAGCAGTGAGGAGACCTTTCAGCAGGCAGATGCGTGCGAATGGAGTGCACCGAAGCAGCTCCCTCTGTATGCTCGTGCCCCGTGCCTCCAATGCGCGGGAGTCAACTACGCTGCGGGAGCGACTCAGGTCATCCTGCTGCTGCGTTCCCGGAAATACAGCCTCGCACAGCACCGCCGCGACATCCGCATCGCACTGAAGATCAGTCGACAGAAGCGCCACCATGGCAACAGCGGCTGTCACGGTGGCCTCGCGCGACACAGCCGGCTGGTGTAAACACATAAAGCAGGCATCAATTATGACAAGCAGCGCGTCCTCCTCCCGCGTGGCCATCAGATGGTCACTGTGGCGCGAGAGCAGGGTATAAAGTACCCCCAAGGCGGCATGGCAGCACTCGACATCGTATTGAGTAGCTGGAGACGATTGCACATGCAACTCGAGCACTCCCCGGGCCATAGCTAAAGCCAGCGGCGCTGCTACTCTCGAAATTATGTCGGCAAACATGGCATACTGGGCCTGCATTGCGATAACTGAAGACATCGCGTCCGCAAGGATGAGGTCCAGTGGAGCACAAGCAGCTACGAGGAGAATTCGGCGCTGCATTTCTGAAGCAACAGCGTTTTGGAGACCTTCTGACAAGTGACCGATTGCAGCCAGTACGTGTTTGTGGAGTGCGTGGCTCTTCCGAGCGAAAAGCAGCGACATCAAGCAGCTGGCGGCTGCAACCACCGCGGCCCTGACTGATGCTGGCCCCTCTGAGCCGTTCGACGGGGCAGCAGTAGTATCCAAGTCATGAAGGAGCTTGCAGAGCTGTAGAGTGACGCAACACGCGTGTGAATAGAGTTGCCGACAGCAAAGCTGATCGACACAGCTCGTGTCCACGCACCGGCTTCAGTGCCGCGACCTCCTTGAGAGTGCTACCGAGTGTACAGAAGTCGGAGAACAGTGCTCTGAATTCACGAGCGGCTGTTGTGAAGTCGGTGTGTGAGTCAGGACATACTCTGTGGCAACCATAGTCTACCACTGGCGCGTGCGACGCACCTGGATGCGAGTCCATTGCGCGTAGCTCTGCTTCGACGTCGAGTGAGGTTGTATCAATCCCCGCTTCGGCATCTTGCTGCTTCTTCTGCAGGTGGGCCAGCCGCGCAACCATCAAGAAGCAAAGCGGGGCCGCAGGCCGTGAACAGCTTCACTTCGATGGTACTTCCTCGCCCATGTCAGCCTCCGGCATGGCACTATGCGAGCCGGCGAGCAATGATAACGCCGCGCCGCGTCATCACTGGCAGTGATTCAGGCAGGCCGTCGCCAAGCCGCTTCGAGCGCGGTAGCGAAGATGCTTGCGAGCGAGATGGTGGGTACGCCGCTGCTGGCCGCGCCGCGTCGAGTGAGCCGCGCCGTGCGTCAAACCGCAGCGCCCCGTGCCAACTACACGCCGTCGTTGCGACCGTACACGGTCCGCAAAGGCGACACGCTTGACAGCATTGCCAAAAAGCGCGAGCTTAGCGTCAAGGAGGTGGTTCAATACAACGCAAAGTCGCTGAAGGAGACGAGTGCGTACGCCGCGTGGTCGTCCACCTGCCCTTGAACGCACAAGCGCTCACTCCACGCGTCTCCAGGCAAAGTTGAGCCTGGACAGACCATCTTGCTGCCGACGTTCAAGCTGTCGGGGGTGCGACGCGCGTGTGGACACCTCTCTGCCCGCCCTCGGGCTGACTCCCTCCTCAACTGTCGTCCCTCCCGCAGCGCGACAAGGAGATCCTGAAAGGCATCGCGCCCAGCGGGCCCCGCACGTATCCGCTGCGGAAGGGCGAGACTGTGGCAGAGGTGCTCAAGGGTCGCGGTATCACGATGGCTGAGTGCGCAACGCTCAACCCGGGCGTGGACCTGAGCAAGGCGAAGGACGGGCAGCTCATCAAGCTCCCATACGGGCGATACACACAGCGTGAGAAGGAGGTCCTCAGCTCAGTGGTGCCCGCGCCATCGCTGGGCCTGCCGAACGTGGCTGCGCCAACAGTGGTGCAGCTCCAGCTGGGCGCGCTGCTCGTGCTCGGCGTCGCCGCATACGGCTTCTACTTGAAGAAGGCCAAGGACTGGGCAGACGACCAGGCGTGAAGCACATTGTGCAATGGATAACATCACCTGCGGCCCATCGCGTCCAGCAATCGCCAATGCTGCGGCACGCTGAGCAGCGTGTTCGCGGCGATGAGGCCGCTCCCCGCTGCAGCTGGAACACCGATACCGGGAAACGTGCTATCCCCACAGCGAAGCAGGCCAGGTAGCGGGGTCTGCGGGCCAGGCCAGCCATTTGGAGGCAGTGCCGGGCCGTAGCTCCCGCGGTGGCGGCGCAGGTACCGCGCTTGCGTCAGCGGTGAGCCTACCATGTGAAACGTTGCGCGCCGCCAAATGTCGGGAATGACTCTCTCCAGGGCTGCCCAGAGGACCTGCGAGCGCTCCTCCTTCAGGGCCTCATACTCAGGGCTGCCCCGCTTCAAGCGCGCCCAGTCATCGAACGGCTCGTTCGCGGCACCGTACACGTGTGCTACTGCCTGGCCAGGAGGCGCCAGCGTTGAATCAAGCGCTGTCGGAATGCTGATGTTGATCACGTTGCGGTCTGCGGTGATGGCGCTCGCCCTGAAATCATTGACGACGAGGTGGTGTATGCCGATCTTGGCGAGGTCCAGTCCAGTAGCATCAAAGCCCAGGTGCAGGTGCACAAAAGACCCGCACTCAGGAGTGCTCTGAGCCTTCTCAACCTCTGACACCGGCCAGGCTCCTGGAGGCAACACCTTCGGCAAATCCCAGGCGGACAGCGAACTCACAACACTCTGGCGGGCGTTAATGATGCCCTTGTTGCCGGCCAGCTTCACGCCGGTGGCGCGACCATCCGACACGAGTACGCTCTCAACGGGCGTGCCCAGGCGCACGCGGCCACCATGACGCGTGATACCCCGTGTAAGCGCGTCGATCCAAGCCTGGGAGCCTCCGATTGGATGGTCCAACACCGCACCCTCGCGAAAGCGCTGGCTGAGGACGAACGCCATCTCTGGTGCAGGTGTGTTATCAGCCATACAGCCGCTGATAACGAACGTCTCGAGCTGCAGCAAGGCAAGCAGCCATTCGTTCGTGATGCCAGCGGCACGGAGCACATCGCCGAAAGATCCGCCGAGTGTGGCCAGTGAACCAAGCCCTTCGGGCGAAGAAGCAATGGCAGCGAAGCCCCGCGCCATCGCAGGAAAGAATCGAGACAAGGACAGCGCCACTGCAGCATCCCCGCGAAATGCAGCGAATGGCAGCACGCCAGCGAAATCGGACAGCGGCGTGATGCGCTGCTTCAGAGTTCGCCACTGACGGGCACCTTCGTCGCCTGCAAATCGTCGGATGGTGTCCTCGTACTCGCGAGGCGACACAGTGCAATCGAAGGTGCCCTGAGGCGTGTACACTCGCCAGCCTGTGTATGAAGCACACGGCACGTGCTCACCAAGTGCATCAAGAGCCTGCGTGAGGCCGTTCAGGCTTGTCCCCGGCGGGTCTTGCAATCCGAAGTAAAAGCTGGGCCCACTGTCAAAGTGATGATCTCGACGCGAAAAGCCATGCGCGGCTCCGCCAGCCACGGTGTGCGCCTCGACCACGGTGACCGCAATGCCTTGCGTGGCCAGAGCAGCAGCACAGCAGAGACCGGACACGCCCGCGCCGATGACGACCACGTCGGTGTCCGTCACCTCGGTGCTCGATACAGGCGTGCTCACCGCGCGCGTCACGTGTGTCGCCGCATGCCGGGCTGATAACAGCGAGCAGTTGTGCCGCCTCCTCAACGAACGGCACTGACACAGCCGTGGCGCATCGGGCGCTACGCTCTTCATCTGAAATGCGAAGCACGCAACCTGCGAAGGCTTTCGCCGTGCGGGCGCTGACGTGAGCATGGAATGTGACACCGTGACTGTCTTGCCCCGTCGCCAGGGCGCACGCCTCATGGGCGGTGAGCGGCTGCGCAGTGTGCGCGAGCGCATCGAGAGCTTTCGGACCACAACTGAGGTTGCTGGGGAGAGCGGCGGTGCAGTGCAGGGGGGTTCTTCGCCCTCAGCGGATGGAGTCTGGTGGACGCTGCCGCCCGAGCACGCTGCCGACGCTTTCCACAAGCGGCGCCTGCGTCTTGCGGGCGTTGAATCGCACGCCCGGGCGTCTGGCGCCGCACAGCCGGTTGTTGAAGGAAGACGAGTTCAGTTTGAGCAGGTCGACCCATCGTCTGCCCGCTTCGGCCACGACCTCCGCGCCGAGCACGGCATGTTCAGCAGTGCGCTTGACACTGGCACACAAGCCACTTCGCTAGCAGCCCGCGTGGCCGCCTTGCGCTCACGGAGGCGTCTGAGTGGGGGTGGCGTGCCGCGCATTGAGGGGAGAGAAGAAGAGCACGCGTTCGAGCTTCCGCCGTCGCAAGAGGACCTCCTCGTCGGCTGGGCGCGTGTGCCTCGCACTAGCGCTGTGCGGGTGCCTGTGCTGCCCAGCGGAGACGGGGACGGTGCGACGTCTCCAGCAGCATCCAGTCCCCTGACCAAGCAGCCCCTGCACGCACGCCCAGACGTGTCTCCGCTCTCGCTGCGCGCATTCAAGCGCCCCTCGCCGCTGTTTCCAATCACCCGCGAAGCAGCTGCTGTTGAGCGCGAGCACGACGCGGGCTGGCACTTTGGAGGCCCTGCAGCGGTGGACCAGCTGCTCCACGCCGCAGCCGCATTCAACGACGCCCTGAGAGCAGACACGCAGCGTGCGGAGCGTGTGTTCAGTGACCTCGACACCACCGGCTCCGGCGCTCTGCGCCGCGCAGAGGTGCATGCCTTGGCTGCAACTCTTGTGGGCAGACACTCCTCCACTTCGGAGCCGCTGACTTTCAGCACCAGTGCCGCGCTGTGGGCGCTGCTCGACGTTGATGCACGCGGGCAGGTGACAATGCCGCAGCTACGTGCAGCGGCTGCCGCCACAGCGGAGGCCGCTGCTGAAATTCAGGCCACCGGCACGACTGCTCTGCCCCGTCTAGGCCGCTTCATGGAGGGCCACATGCTGACATTGGCCAAGGAATTCGAGAACCATGGCGGCCCTGCGAGGCGACTGCCGCCTCTTGGGGCTGCGCAGCTGGTGGCCACTACGGCAGCAGGGAGCTTTCCGCCCAGCGAGCTGCGAGCGCTCATTCTCGGCCTCCTCGCCATCGGCGCGTCCGCTGATGACGGCAGCGTGTCTCTAGTCGACACACTCCGTTGTGCGCTGTCTGGGCGACCGGAACCGTGGGTGACGGAAGCAAGGCGGCGGCGTGAAGCTGGTGCAGCCATCACCATCCAAGCCGGGTGGAGAAGCCTTGCCTCGCGTCGATGGACGCGCCGATACGCTCTGCATGCCAACGATGCAGCTGTTGCTCTTCAAGCTGCTGCGCGGGGCTTCCTTGTGCGTCAGCGTAGCCGCAAGGCGGTTCATGTTGCGCAGGCCGCCCTGGAAGCTTCTCGTGAGGCTGAGCGCGTGCGTGCGGAGGCAGAGGAGATGAATGCAGCAGCAACACGCATCCAGAGCATTGTGCGGGGGCGTCAGGCACGCCGTCTGGCGCACGACATGCATGTGGCGCAGTTGCGCATGCGACGCTCTTCGTTGGGCCAATCGCTGGAGAGTGAGCGCAAAGACGCGGGCCTCGCCGTGCAAACCGCTGCTAGAGCGGAAGCGTCTCGGCTGGCAGAGCAGCAGGCGGAGCGTGAGCGGCAGCATGCAGCCCGCCTGGCGGCCATTGAGGCTGCAGCTGCGGAGGCAGAGGCCCACAAGAAACTGAGCGAAGCAAAGGCTGAAGAAGCCAGGCCGTCGCCGATGGCATCGTGGGCTGGTGGCGCGAGCGCGTCGGATTTCCCGCCGTTGAAGGCTTCGCAAGCGAAGGAAGCGGGAGATGCAGCCTCCACCCCAGTCCCTATGGCTCCTCCTCCCTCGGCGCAACGCCTAGATGCGGAGACGTCGCGCACAATCGAGGCAGCTGCGGCAGCTGCAGCTGCGTCCGCGGCTGCTGCTGAAGCCGCGGCCGCAGAAGCTGCCCGCCACGAAGTGTTGGCTGTGAGTGCCATCCAGCAGGACGTGGTTGCTCAGCTTCGACTTGCGCTGGACACAGGTGCACCACCCGCGGATCCTCGGCTGGCAGTGCTGTACGCGGAGCTCAGAGATGCGAATGACACCCGCATCGCGGCAGCGGAGCAGGCTGCCCGGCAAGCGGCAGCTGCAGAAGGTGTGCACCAGCATTTAGCTGCCTCTGCTGCTGCTGCGCCTCGCGCATGCGGCGTTCAGGATGACATCAGTCATGCGGTCGCGCACGTCTCGCATGACTTGGATGTGCTCATTCGTCGCTTGTCAGCCATGGGCATGGGCATGGGAGCACTGGACTCTAATGCGGATGTCAATGCCGCGTATCTCCAGCCCGATGACACCCCTGCGCCGCTGGTTGACGCAGATCTGACTCACCAGGCTGCGGAGGTTGCCGGGCCTGCTCGCATCGCTTCTGCTCATCCAGCTGACGATGCTGCTGAGGAGACGCCAGCGCCAGATGACGGATTTTCCGCCGCCACCGCCGCACCTTTTGTCCCTCCGGTGGTGCGCCCTGCTCCAAAGGTGCCTGACTGGGCTCGCGAGGACTGGGCCAGCACGCTGCCTCCATTCATGGCCGACCTCATGCGGGCTACCGTGCCTGAGCTGGCAGTCAGGGCGTGGCACGTCGCAGCACAAGCGCGGCCACAGGTGTGGCAGCCTTCTTCCAGATGGCGGCCCGCGGTGAGCACCTTCACACCGCCGCCTAGGCCTTCGTCGGCCAGCACTGGGCGCTCGGATGCGCAGCTCAGCGCCGATGTGCTGAGCCTGTGCGATACGACATGGCGGCAATACGACCAGGTCTTCGGACAGACTGCCGGGGCGAGGGTTGCGCAAGTGGCGTGAGAGACGTGCGACTGTTAGAGCTATCAGCGTCGGTTTGTTCAACCTCATCATCGATGCATCAACGTGGCATGCCTGGGATTCCCTTAATGAAGTTGCCGATGTCGTTCTGAAATGGAAGTTGGAAACCGCCCTGCTGTTGCTGCACAGGCTGTGCGCTGACAGCCTCCTCCTTTGGCTCCTCTTCCTCCTGCCGTCCCTTTCGCATCGGCGGCGGCTTCGCCCAATTCGGCATCGTCCATGCCATGCGCGATCGCATGGCGTGCAGGGCGCTGACTGCAGTCAGCATCTCCTTCGTCTCTGCTTCAACGTCTGACATCTTGAACTCTGCGTCCAGCACGAGAGGCGCACAAGAACCAGCACTCTTCATATCCGCCTCCAAGATGAGCTCGCCCTTGGCATTGACGGAAGCGCCGGCAGTCATCATGGCGCTGAAGCGAACATCATACAAGTAGCGCTCGACAATGCGGAGAAGAACAGCCACGGGTGCTGCACCGGGCACCGGATCAGGCGTGGCATTGGCTAGACGCTGGCCAAGGCCAGTCAGGTAGCGACAAACAACTCGAAGCACAGTGCCTACGTGGAGGGTGGCCGCCGCTCTGCGCAGCGCCAGTTGTAAGCGGACTCCCGGCGCAGCGTGCAGCGCTGCATCAAAGCCCTGGACGCCGTCTTTGGCTGCGCTGACGTGCAACGTGAGTGCAGGCACTGCTTCTGGGGCGGTGCTAGGCGCTGACGCTTCAGCTGCATCGGCTGCCGCTGCCGCAGTCAAGGCGGCGAGGTCAACCACAAGACCGCATTGCAGACCTGACAACTCGCCCGCAAGCACCGCGCCGAGAGGCTTGCCGTCTGCGTCTGTTGCAGCCACGCTAGGCTCGCCGGCGTCCCCAAGGGCATCCTCAAATGTGGTGCACAACTCATGCGGGCAGAACGCATCCAAACGGACCACGTCCTCCTCCTCATCAGCCTCCTCTGCCGCCACAGCTTGAGCCACCGGCGGCTCCGATTCGGCCCTCGTCGCTGGATCCGAAGCAGCTGGTTTCTCTGGCTCAGTCGGCGCAGTGTCGGTCGATGTCGTTGCTACCCCTTCTGCTGCTGGTGCTGCTTCCTCAGTTGGCCGCACGCATCGCCGCGTCTCCACAGTGGCGCGCAGCAACAGCGGCAGCGGCGGGTGTGGCCGCCTGCTGGTTGTGCGTCTGAGATCCAGCAGGCCGCTGCGCAGCAGAGGCAGTGTCGTCCACACCGACACCGGGCCCTCATGTCGCACCCGGCTCGCCTCAACATGCATCACACCCGCCTCCATGCGCAGGCCTACAGTGACACTCGACCGAGTGATGTTCGCTGCCGCAGCGTCCAGGTTGGAGAGCAGCTGCTCGAACGTGCTGCTTATGACTTTGCTGCTCTCACCGCTAGCGCCTCTCCTTCTCTCTGCGGCTGCTGATGCACGGGCTGCAGCATGGACATTGACGCCGCCGTGGAGGGAATGGAGAGTCATCACGCCTCGCACGGGGCGTCTGCCCAGAGCACGGGCTGCGTGCAAGGCTGCAGAGACGCGCACACTGTACTGCGGCGCAGCTCCACCCGTCTCAGTCTTCTGCTTTTGCTGCGCAGCCAGTGCGCGGTCCCAGAGCAGGCCAAATGCCTTCTCAGCTTTGGGGCCCCATGCAGAAATGCGGTGCGCGTAGCGCTGCAGGTCACCGAGACTGACCCGGCCTCGCTCGACACCTGCATCGCCAGCAGGCAGGCCCAGCAGCAAGTGTTTCCGCGGATCGGGACCAAGACTGAGGCCGAGCTGCTTCCAATCCGTAAGCGCTTGCGCCAGCACCTCCGCCGCCTTGGCATCAGCCAGTTGAGCAAGTTGCCTCGCGCTGGCAGCCGCGGGAGCGTCGCCGCCGTTGCCGTCGTTGCACATGTTTGCATCGATCACCGCCAGCGGCGCTCCTCGAGTGGACATTGCTGCAACAACGGAGGCGGAGCCGCAACCAGAGGCGAGCAGGTAGTCCCCAAGTTCTGGTGCAAGCTGTTGAGTCAGCATATCCTCCACGCTGCGCGGAATGAGCAGGCTGAGCACCAGTCGCAGCAGCCCCTCGGGCATCTCAAGCAGTGGCAATCCCGTGTCTGCAAGCACGAGGCCATTGACTTTTTGATCCAGGCGGTGGATGTCGAGATGCACGCCGTCAGAGACCCAGGCTTTGGTTCCGCCGCCGGTGCTCTTGTACGTGATGCCCATGCGCAGCGTGAACTCCACGTTCACGGTGACGCTATCGCCGTTGATGTTCACGATGCCAGGGACGCCGTTCTCTCCCCGCACGCCCAGCTTTGACAAGCGAACAACCACCCGCGCGCCGCCTTGTGGATACTGCCCATCCGCAGTCATCGGACCAGGGGCACCGACACGCACACGCAGCGTGGCGCTGTCCGCCTTCTGAGAAGCGGCGGCATCGAGAGCAACATGCACACCCACTTCAACACTGTCATCGACCATCTCGCCCACCCCCACAAGCACGCCACCGCCGCCGAATGCAGCCTTGAAGCCATCTGCGGCTTTGAAGACCTGACGACACGCGAGAGCAGCACGCTGGCGGGCGTTGACCTCGATGCAGTGGGCCAGGCGGCGGGCTCGACTGCGATCAGCCTCGCCAGCGGGTCCGTCGCCTGCACGCTCCGCCACCTGCCTCGCAGCTGAGTGATCCGTCTCCAGTTCTTTACGACTGGCATCAAGTTGAGCAATCTGCTCGCTCAGAGCCTCCGCGTCCGACGCGGTTTGTGCCTCCGCCGCGGTCTGCGCCTCCTCCACGATCGCACGCAGCGTCGCGTCGTCTGCGTCGTCCAGGCTGTCCAGCTCAGCCACAGTTGGCGTGACGTCGCTGGGTGTAGCGCCACCACCGGGACGCAAGGCGGCGAACGAGCTGAAGTCAAAGACTGAGGCCGTTGCGTCAGTCAAGAGCGGCAGCCACCAGGGCGTCTTCACGCCTGGGATAGAGTGCACGCGAGGCGCGCATAAGGTCAGTGCACTCTATGCGCGAACAGCAGTGGCAGTGTGCGTCCTGGGCGTGGTGGCAAGCGCACCCGTCGGCAACACAGTTCCTCCTTCGCCCTGCTCCTGCGCCTCACGCTCGGCTGTTTTGTCAGTCTCATCTGCGTCCGAGCTGCGCTCACCGTGGAGGCGCACGGGAGCGAAGGCCAGTCGCCGAGCGGCTGGCGGTACGCGTATTGGACCCAGAGCATGACCACTACTCTGCTCGTTGCCTGTGTGCCACGAGTGATTGTTCATGAGGGGACACGCCGCGCGAGCACATGTCAGTGGGGCGATCAGGCGATGCCTCTGGTTACACGTGGGGCGCGCACCCATTGGCTTTGGCGAGCTTCGAGAAAGCAGATCTCAGTGCTGACGCGGCAGTCACCCGCACTCATCCAACTCCCTTTCGACGGTCCCTAAGATAAGTGAGACGTGGTAACCGCGAGGCATTCTTGCAACCCTGGCGCCGCGGGGACAGCGGTCGAGAGCAGTGGCCCTGTGACGTCCTCCTTGCTGCCCACGGTCTCCCCTGTTGCGCGTGTCGGGGGCGCACGCTTACGCGTGACCAGACCGCATGGTCGGCGCTCAGCGAGGGAACAGCAGCTTTGCGGACAGTCAGTCCGAGGGACTGCTGGGAAACAGCAACAGTAGTATCCCTGGCTTCCAGATGGCGCAGCTCGGCAATAGAAGTTACGGCAGCACTGCCAGGCGCGTGTTGCAGGACGCACAGTGGCTGTGTCGAGTGGTGTGCGGCTGTCGGGGCGGCCGTCGCGGGTGGTGGGGACACCCGAGTTGTCGCCCCTGGCCAAGCCCTGCCAACTGCAGCGCGAGACACGCCCGCGCCCCGCACCTCTCCTGACTCGCACTGCACGCCACAGCTTGAGTGGCGACGGACGCTTCGAAGGCGTGGAGCTGAGCGTGAAGCACGCCCGCGCTGAGGGCGCACGACAGCGGAGGTGCGACGCGGCCTGCTGCACCGGCCTGGCGGCCCTAGAAGGAGGAAAAAACGCCTCTCGTCGCCTCTCACGCTGCTCTGACGCCTGCGCCCTCACTCTCGCGTGTATCCACCCGCTCCGCCTGGCCCGCTCGTGGACGTGCAGCAAGCCGGCCGCGGTGCCGGGACACCAGATGATAGGGAGTAACCCCGGGTGGCGGCGTAAAAAGCTCGTCGCCTCCATCTTCGCCGTCGGCTTCGTCGTCATGTTCAACTTCGCCTGCCAGCTGCTGCTCGCGTACTCCATGTTCACCGGCCGCAACTTGCCGCCGAACCCGTCCGCAGCTCTTCGGTGGTCCGTCTTCTCCTCCGGTTTCCTGGTCTGTGCCTTCTCGCTGCTCTTCGTCACCACCAGCCTCGCGCTGCTGCATGCCATGTGGCATTACCGGGAGGAGCACGACCTGAACCTGAAATCCATGGGCATCCCGGCGCAGCACGTGCCCAGTGTGGACGTGTTCCTGCCGCGCTACAAGGAGCCATGGTCACTGTTCAAGCCCACTGTGGAGGCGGCGCTGGCGCTGGACTACCCTGGCCGGGTGGAGGTCTACGTCTTAGATGACGGGGCGGACGCGGATCTGAGGCAGAGACTCACGCGCGAGCTGGGGCTGGGCACACGGCCGGGGTTGCACTACATTGTGCGCGAGGACCGGCGCTACGCAAAAGCCGGTAACATGCAGCACGGTTTGCGCATCGCCAGCAGTGACCTAGTGTGTTGCTTCGACGCAGATATGCGCGCTAGCCCGGACTTCCTGCTCCGCACCGTGCCGCACATCCTGGCCTACGACGCACGCACCGGCCGCTGGGGCCTCTCCGAGGAAGTGGGCCTTGTGCAGACGCCCCAGGCGTTCTACAACAGCGATGAGCCGCTGACACACGCCATGGATGGCAACATGCGTCACCTCATGCGCGTGCTGTACCCTGCATACAACGGCCTCGGCTGCGCCCCCTGCATCGGCACTGGCTACATCTGCCAGCGCGCAGCATTGGACGACATCGGTGGCTTCACATGCGGCTTGGCAGTGGAGGATGTGACCACGATGTGTTTGATCACCAGCGCGGGATGGCAGAGCCGGTTCATTGCGGCTCACCTAGTAGAGGGCCTCTCGCCCACCACTCTCGCCGAGTTCTTCGACCAGCGCCTGCGATGGACGGCTGGCCAGTTGCAGCAGGTGTGGTACCAGCGGTTCATGCTGCAGCGCGTGCCGGTGAAGCCCATCTGGGGCGCAGAGTGGGACGAGCGCATCCGCCGGGGAGTGCCGGGCATGAGTTTCGCCGCCCTCTTTGCGTGGCTGCCCATGGCTGTGTACACCGTCATCCCGGGCGCGGCCATGTGCTTCATGTATTGCACCATCACGCAGCAGATCTTGCTGGACTACCACCACGACCACACCGTGCCTGTTTTCATCGGCATCATCATGGTGTCCATCATCGTCTTCTTCTGCTTCGGCTGCATCTTCCCCATGGGCCGATGGCAGGACGTGATGCTGAGCATCCGCAGCATGTACGTGTACACGCCCGTCTTCCTCACTGCGCTGTGGATGCTCATGAAGGGGGACATGGACCCGGCTCGAAACCCGCGCTTCAAGGCGAGCAGCGAGGCCTACGGCGGGGGCTTCCCGCCCATGGCGTGGATCAATGTCGGCGCCGTCACATTCGCGTGGGCCCTGCTGAGCGTCGACATCTACGTCGCCTGGAGGGACGCGGCTGCGGAGGGGATGCAGTTCAGCATTGCTGCTGAAGGCCTCATGGTTGCTTGGATCACATGGGCCATGGGGCCCGTCTTCTGGGAGTTGCCCGTTGCGCTGGGCCTGAGAAAGGAGACGCTCGAGGCGCAGAGCCATGAGAACAGAGACGCGCCATTCGGGGGCGTATAAGACAATCACAATAACAGCAGAGACGCGTCATCTTCCGAGCGCCGAGCGCACATAGCTCGTGCCTGTGGACGCCAGGAGCTTCAGCCCCGACGTCCCGCCCGGCAGGTAAGCAATAACCAAAGCTCCAAGCGCAACAACCTGGGCAAGGCTGCACAGCAACGCCAGCAAGTAGCTGTGCGCCACGAGGGAAGCATAGAGCGTCCCCGCCGCAGACAACCCGTAGCCAATACTTATGGGTGCCCGCTCTGCTGTGCACGCGTGCGACAACAAGGAGCCGAAGCCGGAAAGAACACCTGCGCCTGCAATAAGGAGCAGGTTGCCCAAGCTGAAGCTCAGCGCAAACTTGCTTGGACTCAATACGAGTACCGGCAGCCCGACGAAGAAGGCCAAGAAGAGCATCAACCCGCCGGCAGCAAACAGCAAGAGTGCGGTCTGCAAGGATCCAGCTGACGGCACTGCGTTCGCCGTGCTCGTGGCTGCGTCACGTATAGTTGCCCCAGCTTTCCGCGCTGCGTCTCCTATGCGCCCCGTTATAGGAGGCAGGAGCGGCAGACCCGCCTCTGCATCCCCAGATGAGTACTCGTTCCAGGCTTGCAGCACGCTCTGCTCCCCAGGCGGTGGCGCGCTCCCACCGCTGCTCAGGAAGTTTAGCATGCTGCCTCGAGTATGAGATCCGCGGAGGCGCCGTTCCAGTGCCACGCATGCAGTCCAACACTTTGCTTGCACCCTCGGAGAGCGCAACACAGCGCAACACGCTCAACATGAGAGACCAGATGCGCCCACCCCCGGTTGATCCGTCCATATTGAGAAGCCTGCGTCAAGTGGAGAGCACGCCGTTCGAGCAGGCCATGATCCGGTTCGCAAACATAACAGTGTTCGTCTTCTTCGCCGCCGTCTTGTTCTTCACCGTCCTCGCCAAGCTGCCCGACAGACCGCCCACAAAAGCAGCTGCGCCAGCCAAGAAGGCGAAGAGCACGGGGGAGCTTCGAAGGGATGGAAAGTACACAGCTGCGGAGGTGGCGAAGCACGACCAGCCGGTGCGCTTCCCCGTCAACGGACGCAGCTCAGGAGCGGGCTACGAGCAGCGCGCTGCGCTTCAGCAGCAGTTTGCCTGCGAGTGCTCCAAGACATTTGGACTCACCGACTGCTGTCCCTCCCCTCTTCCCTGTCCTCTTTGCCCCGCTTGTTGCAGGACGACTTGTGGGTGATCATCAAGGGCAAGGTGTACGACGTGACCTCATACGTGGACGAGCACCCGGGCGGGGAGAGCATCCTGAAGAATGCAGGCAAGGACAGCACAGTTGGTTTCCACGGGCCGCAGCACCCGTCTCGCGTGTTCCAGATCATCGAAGACTTCCTGATTGGTGAGCTCATTGAGAGCGACAAGGACAAATAGCGGATGTTGTATCAAGCCACACAGACAGTTTGAGTCACACTTCACGCAAAGGGATTCGACGCCGCCGCCGCAGGGCGCGAAGGCTGTGGCGCAGAAGATGTGAAGCCTGCTAGCCCGCTGAACGGGTCAGGCGCAGGCGCCGCCGCCGCCACCCCAGGCACAACAGCTGCCGGGGTGCTGAAGCCACCAGCCGGACCAGCAGCCACGTAGGCCGAGAACGGATCCTGCGCTGCCGGCGCCCCGAACGGCGCAGGTGGTCTGACCCCATACGCAGCAGCGCCAGGGTATTGCGGCTGCTGCGGCATCATATTGGGGGGGCCACCCATCATGCCAGGTGCCCCTGCTCCCGTGGGGTACATGCTCGCCGGCGGCTGCGGAGGCATTCCCGGGCGAGGCATCATCATGGCTGGGTTGCCGCCTCCGTACATGGCACTGGGCGGGGGGCCACCCATGGCGGCCCCCATCAGGTGAGGTGCAGCAGGAGCCTGAGGCTGGCCACCAAAGGCGTTGAAGGGGTTGCCGCCCATGCCTGGTTGCTGCGGTGCCATCATCATGCCCGGCTGCTGCTGAGGCATCATCATGCCGCCGGGGTAGCCTCCCATCTGCATTTGGGGAGCACCCATTCCCATGCCCATCTGCGGGCCCGGTGCACTCGCGTACAGGGCATCCAAGTTCAGCGCAGGACGCGGCGCAGCTGCCGGCGCGGCTGGAGCAACTGGGGCGAATGAGCCGAACGGATCTGCTGCCGTCGCAACTGCAGGCGCCACCGGTGGCATGGCTCCGAACGGATCAGCCTGTTGCGGTGCGACAGGACCGCCGAACAGGTCATCCACTGCCGATGATTTGCGAGGCGGCGGCACGGGCACGCCGCTGGTTGTGATGTGCGTGTTCACCTCAAGCTGGTACACGGGCGGGCTGCTGTCGCCATTGCTGGGCTGCCGCGCAGGCGCGCCGTATGGCGTCGTCTGTGCGAGTGGCTGCACTTGACGCGCGGCGGCCTGCACGGCACTCGCCTGCTGGTTGCCGCCCTGACCATTCCACCCACCTGTGTTGATGTACTCCTCCATCACCTTCTGGAACTCAGCCGGTGGTGGCTCGAAAGGAAACGGCACGCGCGTCATCTCCGCAGCGAGCTGCTCGTGCGCACGCAGGCTGTGCAGCGCTGCGTTGAGGTCCTGCACCTGTCGCACAGACCGGCGGTACATGTCAAGCGCCGCGGTCGCGTCATGCGGCTTCATGTCGAAGAACTTGTCCACCAGATTGAGCAGCGCCTCAGACACGGCTCGGAAGAGGAGGCGCACTTCGCGCAGGCAGTCAATGGCAGCCACAGCTGTGACGGCATGCAACCGTGGCACCTTGGGCATCGTATCCACCAGGCGGCGAAGCAGCGCCTGCAGCTTGGGCAGGCCCACCAGCAGCTGCGGCGCCGTCCAATTCCGAGTGGCGCTGGGGCTGGTGGTGGGCTCCGTCTGGGGATCGCATCTGGTGTCGTTGAACAGCTGCAACCGCTCCTCCAGGTACGCCGCGTACGCCTTCACCCAGGCGCTCTGCTCCCACGCCTCAGGTGTGCTGTCATCCTTCCAGCCAGAGAGGGAGAACAGAGCCAGGCCCTCCATGGGCGGCGATGAGAACCCCCGATCGCTGCCTCGCATCCGGTCGTCATCCTCGTCGCGGCGACTCCCGCCTCGTCGGCCGCCGAAGAGGGCGTCGGTGAGGACTTGTCTGAAGCTGTCGCCTTCGGCTTCGCGGAGGAGGCGGTGGACGACCATGAGGCTCTTGAGCACCACCAGCCACTCAGAGGAGCCTTGCGCGCGGTCAGAGAGGCGTTGCAGGACGTAGCGGATGACGTCCTTGGGGCTGTCCTTGCGGGCGACGGCGTTATACAGCGTCACCACGTGCTTCTGCTTGGGGACAACGACGTCGTGGTTGGTCGCCTTGGTCACTGCAATGTCAAGGTCCTGTGGACACAGTGGGAACGAGCGCGCGTCAGACGACAGAAGAGGAGCGGTGAGGCGGGATAACAGCAGCGTGTTGTGGGTGCCGTGTGCGCTGTGCACCCGCCGCTGGCTGCTGCTTGAATGGGGCCGTGGCGGACAGGTCCGCAGCACATTGGCCACCCCTTGCGTGCAGGGAGGCACCCGCGGGCAGGCAGTGGCAGTGGACGCACAGCCGTGAACTTGCCGCCCACTGTGCGTGCAATGGCGACCTGGAGGCGAGGCGGGCGACGCAGTAAGTGGAAGGAGCACTGCTTTTGTGTTTCGGCTTTCGCGGGCAGCTGCCGGGTCGCCGGACGGCAACCGATACGCACGCACGCACGCCCCGACGCCGGCTGCGTCTGTGGTCGCAGGCTCACGCGCGAGCAAGAGCAATGCGCGGCGAGCGCAAGCGCAGGCGTCCTTCGAGACAGAGCACGTGCCTGGGCCATGTCGGCCGCAGCGCCGAGTCCATACGACTTTGGGGGCGCCATCTTCTTGGTGCGCCAACGCGTATGCCTGCATGCGGAACAACGTCAGAGCGGACAGCGCAAAGCGCGGGCGCTGCCGGGGCAACTTTGGCTTTGAAGAGAGTGGCGGGACGCAGTGTCGTTGAATGCAGCGCGACAGCGCACCTGCTGGCGACCGGGACAGAGCCGAGTGTCGCTCGGACGTAGAGTGACTCCGGAGTGCACCCGCGAGGGGAGACCCACAAATTGTTGGTGGGTGGCAACCGGCAGTTGACCAGCAGCACCGTGCTCGTGAAGTCTACATTCGTGGCAGTCTTGTTACATAAGTACCATTTTGTTGGCTGCCCTTGTGAACAGAAGCATAGCGTACGGCGCCGCGGCTCCTGTCTCACACGCTCCACAGCCTTGGATAGGCCGCGTCTAGAGTCGCCTGCAGGTTGCCTGCGACTAGGACGTTATACAGAAAATCATGGTTGTAGCTGCGCGGAGGAGAAGAAGGAAGTGTGAGGAGACGAGGAGTCGGACAATATCAGAAAGGAGCCAGAGTCGCTTGGCGCCGCTCGCGTCTCCTTCTCTGCTGCCCAGCTTCCCCAGCCTATGACGCACCGGTACAGCGCCTTCCACCCGTCAGGGGGCGCCCGGTCCTCAGCAGGGAGCGGGAACGTGTCAACGCACAGCCGCTTCCACAAGGCGTCGTCTAGCGCGGCCGCGCGCGTCGCGCGACACACGCAGCCGAAGCGTGCCAGGTCCCTCGCGTCAGCTAAGAAGCTTGCGACGTGCAGGAGCACCTCCCGCGGGCAGTCCTCCAAGTCCAGCTGCTGCGTGGTGTTTGCGTCGACCAACACTACGACGAGAGGGGCCTCACGCCAAAGAGTGGGGTGACGGATGAGCTGCCGCTCAGACGTGAGGGCGGCCGCCATCCGGCCGCCGTGGTGCAGCAGGGAGCGACAGGCGTGTGTTCGAGAGAGACACGTATCAGCTGCTGACGTGGACGCCACGTCCCCGTGCGGGCGCCCCTCCGCGAGGGCACGCGTGACTCGTGCTCGTGAAGCAATCGCGTGTGGGTCTCCGCGTCTGGTGAGACGGTCAGTCAGCACGACAAAGTGGGTGCTTACACGGTGACTCACCGCGATTCTGGCAGTTGGCGCTCGCGTCCGTCGAG
>Ga0164297_10002439_pt1 | contig 18364 bp, 18 predicted proteins | sample GEODES058metaG_FD_113539 | JGI IMG/M metagenome (GOLD analysis project Ga0164297, IMG submission 113539) | Dystrophic lake water microbial communities from Trout Bog Lake, Wisconsin, USA - GEODES058 metaG | ecosystem: Environmental > Aquatic > Freshwater > Lake | place: USA: Trout Bog Lake...
AGCTACCGATGCCAACGGCAATATCTATATAGCTGACCAGCAAAATAATCTTATTCGCAAAATAACTACCAGCGGCCTCGTAACCACCTATGCCGGCTCTGGCACCCGGGGTTCCGCCGACGGTCCCGCGGCTATCGCCAGTTTTAACCAGCCTGCCGGCCTGGTCTTCGATGGCTCGGGAAATTTGTATGTTTCGGATTTTAACACCAATATCATTCGAAAGATCACACCCAACGGAATGGTTTCTACTATAGCCGGAACCGCCGGTTCTGCCGGATTTTCCGATGGTCAGGGCACTTCTGCTTTGCTTTCAGGCCCCGGTTATATGGCTATTGATGCCAATGGAAACATATACTTTTCAGAAACCGGCAATAATGCTATCCGCGAAATTAGCAAGACGGGTAGCGTTTCAACGCTGGCAGGCAGCGGAAGTTCGGGCTTTCAAAATGGCTCCGGAGCTTGTGCAAGCTTTAACAAGCCCGGCGGAATTGCAATAGATGCGGCAGGAAACTTATTTGTTGCCGACCAGGGTAATTTTAGTATCCGAAAAGTAACACAGGCCGGCGTTGTAACAACATTCGCCGGAGATGGCCAGCAGGGGGCAACTAATGGTTACCCTTTAACGTCGGTTAAGTTCGCTGACCCGCGCGATATTACTATAGATGCCAGCGGTAACCTTTTTGTTGCCGACGGTGGTCAGATCCGCAAGATCAATGTTTCTGGCTATACAATTGATAAACCATTGCCACCCGGTCTTAATTTTGATAATACAACCGGCACCATCAGTGGTACGCCTACTACAGTGTCGCCAGCAACTAATTATACGATAAGTGCCTACAATATAAGCGGCGGCAGCAGTACGGTGGTCAATATTCAGGTTGATGACATTCTACCTGTTGTAACTACCAGTTCTGTAACCGGAACAATAACTGCTTGTCAGGGCTCACCTTCATCCAGCCCAAATATCGGTCAGTTTACCGTAGCTGGTACTGCGTTAACCGGCGACATCATATTGACTCCTCCGGCGGATTTTGATATTTCACTTACCGCGATAGGCGGATATTCTCGCAACCTCGATCTTCCGCAAAATGGAGGCACCGTAATCAGTACCACAATCTATGTTCGTTTGGCCGCTTCGGCTACAGGAAGCCCATCAGAGAATATCACCATAACTACAACCGGTGCATCGCCCAGTACGGTTACGGTTAGCGGAACGGTAAATTCTTTGCCGGTAGTCAACAATGTTGTTAATCAGGTTGTTACTGGCGGAAATCCAACTCCAGCCATAAATTTTTCGGGCACAGCAAATACTTTCACCTGGACTAACAGTAATACTGCAATTGGTTTGCCTGCAAATGGCACCGGGAATATCAACTCGTTTATTCCTATAAATACCAGCAGTACTGCTATTTCAGCCATAATAACTGTGACGCCGGGCAACTCATCCAGCGGTTGTAGTGGTCAATCTATAGTATTTAATATTACTGTAAACCCGGCCGCCAATTCTCCCGGTATAGGCACAGGCTCTGTAAATGGCACAATAATGGCTTGTGCAGGGACTGCTTCATCATCTCCTGATATCCAGCAATTTACAGTTTCTGGGAATACTTTGACAGGCAATATAACTGCAAATGCCCCACCAGGGTTTGAAATATCCCTTACTGAAAACGGAGGTTTTGGTAATAACTTAACTATTCCTCAATCCGGTGGCATTGTCAATAACACTATCATCTATGTTCGCTCATCGGCAACTGCTTCCGGAAACATTTCAGGTAACGTAGTTTTATCTACACCGGGATTTGCCGATCAAGATGTTGCGGTTTCCGGAACCGTATATGCGATCCCATCAGTAAATCCCATACCCAATATACTGGTAACCTCGGGTGCTACCATTCCTGTCATTAATTTCAGCGGTACCGGGACAATTTATACCTGGACCAATGATACACCCGGAATTGGCTTAGCCGCTAGTGGAAACGGGGATATACCGGCATTTACCTGTATCAATAATGGCAACAGCCCAATTAAAGCAACTATAACCGTCATTGCAAATGCAAACGCAAACCTGAGTTGCGGCAGTAACCCGGTAACATTTTCGATAACTGTAAAACCTGTACCGCCGCCATCGATAGCTGTGTCGGGTACATTAAAAGGGCTGACCACAACCTACGGAACAAATTCCGCTGTGGAAAGTATCAGTTTAACAGGGGCAAACCTTTTGGCTGCTGTGGTTATTAAGGCACCTTCCGGCTTCGAAATAAGTACCGACAATAACATTTTTAGTAGTAGCGTTAGTGCAGGTAGCACGGGTTCAAGCGGGCCTGTTTCGGTTTATTTGCGACTCGCAGCAATTACGCCTGCAGGCAATAACTATTCAGGAAACCTGGTATTTTCAAGTACCGGTACAGCCGACGTAAATGTAGCAGTACCTACCAGTATCGTCAATAAGGCTTTGCTAACCATTATTGCCAACGACCTGTCCAAAGCACAAGGCACTCCAAATCCTCCTTTTACATTTACCTATAGCGGATTTAAAAACGGCGACCAGCCGGACCAGCTTACTGCTCTGCCAAGCGGCAGTACCCTGGCTACCAATAATTCAAATGTAGGGCAATATATCATTCAGGTTGATGGCGCATCTTCACCAAATTATACCTTTAACTATGTCTCCGGCACATTAACAATTTTGCCGTCGTTACAATATGTAACTATACCTAATGCTTTTACCCCAAATGGCGATGGCGTTAATGATCTATGGAATATTCCGCAGTTGGCCGATTACCCTAATTGCCTGGTATCGGTGTATTCGAGATATGGCAATCTGGTATTTCAGGCAAGGGGTTATAGTAAACCCTGGGACGGAACATCCAAAGGTTCGTTGGTTCCAGCCGGTACCTATTTTTATCGGATCGACGCCGGATTGGCCGGTATAAAGCCACTATCAGGCTTTGTGGCTGTATTACGTTAAGATTGATCTGAACTACTTATAATAAGCAACTTCTTGTGGCCGGCTCTCGTAATAATAGCCATTATGCGTGGCTATATAACAATTCCATCTTCTGTTTCCTGCGCCTCATGTATATATTGCGGTGCCCGCCCTATCATCTCAATGGTCGAGATCGGCGAATATATTGTTAAATGCCCCAATAGTGACAGCCATTACCAAACTGAACCTGGCTTGATCGATATGGATGATTGGAATTTACATAATACCGTATTGGCAAACCGTCAGGTTGACGTTGCTCCCTGCCCGACCACCGACCATTTCTTTTCCCTCAATGGTACCATAATGACCCTCGAAAACATCGACTAATCCAATAGGACATATCGCATATTTTTACTAAACTTGCGCGCTGCCATTTTTTTGACAATAGGCAGACGAAATAATTACATGTTTAAACATACAATTATTATTTTTGCTAACAAGTTTATAATCACCACTAAAAACAAAAGATGAAAAAAGTATTATTATTAGTTGCAGTAGCGCTGTTTAGCACGGCTACCTTTGCACAGTCAAGCTGGAATGTAGACAAGGCACATTCACATTTAACCTTCACCATTACCCACCTTGCGGTATCGGATGTAGATGGAACCTTCAAAGATTTTGATGCAACGATCACAGCTTCAAAGCCCGATTTCAGTGACGCAAAATTCACTTTCATCGCAAAAGCGGCTTCAGTAACTACCGGTGTTGACGCCCGGGACAATCATATCAAAAGCCCCGATTTTTTTGATATTGCTAAAAACCCAACCGTAAATTTCACCAGTACTTCTATTACCCCAACCAGCGCCGGGCATTTTACCCTAACCGGTAACTTAACTTTGGCTGGCGTTACAAAACCAATTACTGTCGAGCTGTGGTATCGTGGCACCATCACCAATCCAATGAGCAAAGCACCGGATGCTGGTTTCCAGATCACCGGTACTATCAAACGCTCTGATTTCAATTTTGGCAGCAAATTTGGTTCTCCAATGTTGAGCGACGAAGTTACTTTTAAAGCATCGGGCGAGTTTGCCAAAGCGAACTAATCATCTGAGAAAATATTATTCAAGGCGGTTCCGTTTGGAGCCGCTTTTTTTTTGCGCATGATTTCTTAAATTTTCGTACAGTTGACCAGCTGATTACGTCGAAAAGAGTACAAGGAGAGTTGCAACTAATTTTGGGTTGTCCCGAACTTAAAAGTAGGCTACCGATTTTACTGATTTTTAAACATCTAAATTACCCGCCGTGTAATTAATGGCTATCATAGAGCCCGGCCTTTTAGGGTCAGACAAAAAACAAGGATAAGCAAAAGACTAATTTTCAGGCAAGCACAAAACATACTCAACCAGTTGTTCAATAGTCGGTAACCAGCTGATACCAATTCTGTTGAAATAGGAGATACTGCAGGATGGTCGTGAACAAAATATCATTTTCATTCTCCTAAATACGGGTCTTTGATCTTTTTGTTTGAATAAGTGATAGCAGAAAAAATTACCTTATTATTCTTACCGGTAGGCGATTGCGCCATAAAACCAAGATGCAAAGGTCCCTTTGCATTAAATTGAAGATGCCTTACCAGAAACCATTTTTTATTATCCTCCGAAAAATAAAGCGTTACCACATTATCTGCTTTACAAATCTTGTAATATACCCTATTGCCATTAATCGCAACAGAATTGCAATCGTCCGAAATATTATTAGTCACTACGCTCACTACCCGATGTTGGCCGGTGTAGTCTTTTTCAAAACAAAACTTAATCCAGTTGAGTTTGTCCGATTTCAAAACAATAGCCCCGCCATCCCATTTGTTGACAAAACCATGCTCAATTTGAGCCGTAAGCACAAAGTTATTGTCGGGTATAAAAAATAGCTTGGGCGCATTGTCGGTATTGTAGGTTACATTTGGATCTCTGAACATATCCGTTTTTCCACCAGCCTCAATTTGTATCGAATTCGCATTTATTGAAAAACCAAGCGGTTTATTTTCCCATGTCAGCACAAAAGGTATCCCGGGAAACCTTAGTGGCTTTTGAGCATAACTGGCAGAAATAAAAAAAGCAATAAATGCAATCGGCAATAGTCTGGTTAACTTACTCATAACGTTTTCGATAATTGGTTAAATTAAATTAAGAATTTTTTCCGAAAGTTTTTAGTTTCCGGTTCAATTACTTGTACATTAACGGGTATTTACTACTTTTATAAATAATTTAAAAAGTACCCGGCGGACGGTCCCCTGTCCCGCTAAACCTGTAGTATCGGGATGGAAATTAAACCGAAGAGCGCAATAAAGGGCTCGCAATTGAAGAACATGATCATCAAAAGACTTTATTTTGATAAGGCCATGTCATGTGCTGAATTGAGTGATCTTTTTGATAAAAGCATCCCGTCAATCGCAAAAGCGATCAACGAATTAATTGAAGAAGGATTTGTTGTTGAGCAGGGCTATGCACCATCAAGCGGAGGACGCCGACCATTGCTTTATTCTATCAAAGCTGATGCGATCTATATCCTGGCTATTGCTATGGACCAATTATCGACCCGGATTCAGTTACTTGACCTTTTTAATAACCCTATCGCCGAATCGATATCAATAGATCTGCAATTACAAAACAATCCGGGCGCATTAACAGTACTCGTAAACAACATCAACCGTTATATAGCTAAGGCACCAGTTTCGAAAGAACGTATAGCGGGAATAGGAATCGGTATGCCGGGTTTTGTAAATGTGGTAGAAGGAATAAACTATACCTATTTGCACCCGGGAAATAAAAGCCTCACCCAATATATTAGTGACGAAACTGGTTTGGCTACCTATATCGATAACGACTCAAGCCTGATTGCTTTGGCTGAGCAAAAATTCGGTATCGCTAAATCGCAAAAAGATGTGATGGTGGTAAACCTGGGTTGGGGAATTGGCCTTGGCATGATCGTAAAAGGCGAGATCTATCGGGGGCATAATGGTTTGGCTGGCGAATTTAGCCATATCCCACTTTCAGAAGACGATGCTTTATGTGCTTGCGGAAAACGGGGATGCCTTGAAACAGCCGCTTCTATGATGGTAGTTGCCCAAAAAGCGATAGAAGGCATCAAAACCGGACGTGTAACAAGTCTGAAAACATCGGATGTTTATCCTTCCAAAGAACTGGGCGAAGCTATTATGGATGCAGCAGGCAATGGCGACCAGTTCGCGATTGAATTGCTTAGCGACGCGGGTTATAAAATCGGTAAAGCGATAGCGATCCTTATTCATATCATGAACCCTAAAACTGTTGTATTAAGCGGAAGAGGTGCCCGGTCCGGGAAAATACTTCTGGCACCAATACAACAGGCACTACATAAATATTGTATTCCCCGCCTGGCGGAAAGCACTGAATTATTGATCTCTGAACTTGGATTTGATGCTGAATTGATTGGGGCAGCTGTTTTGATGATGGAAAATTTTGATAAAGAAGTAAAAAATCCCCTGCTCGCCGCAGGTTAATAAAACCTTTTGGTTTCTACCTCATTATACATTGTTAATAAATAATCAATTTAGTTGAATATCTCGACTAATGATTATTATTGCAATAAACTAAGCCTCATAATGCGCATTCTCATACTGGGTCCAACGGGAAGATTAGGACGAATACTTGTTGATGAAGCTTTAAAACGCGGTCATCAGGTAAACGTATTGGTCAGCCATGAGTACCGTTTAAAAACAGATCCTAAACTTTTAAAGGTTTTTGAAGGAACCCCACTTAACCAATATATCGTTGCTGATGCGATGAAAGAATGTGATGCTGTAATAAGTGCACTCAACATTTCGCGAACTTCAGATTTCCCCTGGGCAGCGTTGCGAACCAGTCGCGAATTCATGTCATTGTCGCTAAAAAACATTTTGAAAGCAATGGAAGGCACCGGCGTAAAAAGAATCGTTATCACAACCGCATGGGGCGTATCTGAAACAAAAAAAGACATACCGTTCTGGTTCCGCTGGCTGATCGATCATAGCAATATCCGCTTCCCCTATATTGACCACGAACGGCAGGAAGAACTGCTAAAAGCTTCAGACACCAAATGGACCGTGGTTCGGCCGGTTGGCCTAACCAATTCTGAGAAAATAAAAGCTATACGGGTAACTTTGGGCAATAAACCTAAGCCGAGTTTACAGATCAGCCGCTTAAATACAGCTAAATTCATGCTTCATGTTCTGGAGCAGGATCTATACCTGAAACAGTTCCCGGTTATATCAGAATAAAGGTATTTAAAGGATTCCCTTTAAATCAGCAAGGCTATCAACTCTGGCAATAAAGCCCTGGTCCAATTTCCCGAATCCATAGGATGCAAAAATAAAGGGAACCCCGGCTTTTGTTGCAGAATCACGATCGCCCATAGTATCACCTACATATACCGGCAGTTGCAAACCATGATCCCTGACAATGTCTTTGATATTTTCAGCTTTAGGTTGTCCTTTTGTACCATAACACTGGTGAGCCAGAAAATGATCAGCAACCGGACAATGGCTTAAAAAAGTTTCGATATAGCCGCTTTGGCAATTGCTGACAATATAAAGTTTGTACCGTTCAGACAGGTACCTGATCGTTTCCTCCAATTGCGGATACAGATCGCCGCCAATTTCATTCAGGGTATCGATCTCGCTTTTGGCACAAGCTGCTTTGAATTCATTTCGTTGTATTAGATCCATATCGGGAAGCAATACTTCAAAAATGATATCATAAGCCATTCCGGTTATTGAGCGTACCCTTTCGCGGGTAATCGGTTCTACCTCAAACGCAACCTGCTGACGAGCTTTTTCCCAGGCAAGTGCTACATTACCTGTTGAGTCCCATAAAGTTCCATCCAGGTCGAATATGATACTATCGAATTTGTTTTTTAACGAGCCGCTTATCGTTTGCATGGCGGCAAAAATAATAGTTTTATTCAGCCGCAGGGATTAATATTACGCCTTAAGAAAGAAAATTTTATCCTCAAAATTTACCGAAGAAACCGATAATATCCTGAATACCTATTTCGTAAATAGCGATCAATACTATGCTTTGCCGGTGCTTACCGACCTGAATTATTATGGGAAGGCCGCATGTTGCTATTGATTTTTTCGAACGGGGATCCAAATGCCAAAAATCCATTGCCACGAAATTAAATCAAAAGCATCAACAACTGCCAGGAGTAGCGAAATAAATAAAGCGCCTATTGGTAAATCAGCCGACTATTCAGGGCTGAGCCTCTAATTCTTTCTTGTATTTTTTCACAGCCCGGGTTATGGACCGTGCGATCTCGTCCTGCCCCTCAGGTGATGTCAGGTAGGCTTCATCTTTGGGATTGTTGATATAGCCGGTCTCAACTAATACAGCGGGCATGGCACTTTGTTGTAAAACCAAAACACCCTGCTCTCTGACACCAAGGCTATTACGACCATCCGTATTTTTAAACTCCTTATTAACCAGATCAGCGAAATGGATACATTGTTTGCGGAACTTTTGTTGAAATGCACTTAAGATTATTGTATTTACGGCATCGTTGGCGCCATAGCCGCTGTATTTTTTTTGATAGTCTTTTTCAAGGTATACCGAAGAGTTTTCGCGGATAGCTTCCAATTGCTCTTCTTTGCGGTGATAGCCATAGACCAATAACAGTACGCCATGATCAGTGCTTACTTTTTGCGGCGACGAATTACAGTGGATGGATATGAACAGGTCGCCTTTATTCTCAGCAGCGATCTCGTCCCGGCGATGTAACTCAACAAAATTATCTGTTGATCGCGTCATCACAATATGAAGTGAGGGTATCTGTTCTTTTAATGCATCCCTTAATTTCCTGGCGATAGCTAAAGCAACATTTTTTTCTTTGGCGTAAGCGCCATGCGCCCCGGGATCTTTACCTCCATGGCCGGCATCGATGATAACTGTATGGAAGCGAAATGTAGGTGCCGTTAGCGTATCGGTCTTTTCAACGATGGGGTGATGTTTCTTTTTTGTTTGTTGCCCGAATACGGCTTGGTTTTGGATGGATAGCGCTAAAAGCAGGATAAAAGTTATGCGTATTTGTAAAAAAAAAATATTTACCATAGATAGGCTTTGCCAGAATTTGCGGTCAAAGTTAATTTAAAAAAACAAGCTACAGGATTTGGAATTTTACACAATTGGTTATGACTTTGGTCGATCGCTAAAGTACGCTAATCAATTTCCCACCATCCGCGTCCTGGAGCCAGCCAAAAGAGTCACAATTTTCTTCCGGTATACCAAATGCACGCAATTCACTTTCAAATTCGTGCTCATGCCCATGGGCAACAGCAACTAATAAGCCCCCACTGGTTTGCGGGTCGGCCAAAATAGCCTTTTGCGTTTCGGTTAATGATTGTATCTTATCGCCATAACTTGCCCAATTCCGGACAGTACCGCCCGGAATACAGCCCTGCTCAAGATACCAGCCTACGGCACCGATCACCGGCACTTTGTCAAATTCTATGATGGCGTTAAGTTGGCTGCCTTCGCACATTTCAGCCAGGTGTCCCAATAAACCAAAACCAGTTACATCGGTCATCGCTTTTACGTAGTCAAGTTTGCCTAAATGCTCGCCAATACTATTCAATTTTACCATACTGTCAAAAGCGATCGAGGCATGTTCGGCTTGTAAAATACCTTTTTTTTGAGCTGTGGTGAGGATACCTACACCCAGGGATTTGGTCAGATATAAACGACAGCCAGCTGTTGCCGTAGAATTTTGTTTTAGATTTTTGATGTCTATCAAACCGGTAACTGCAAGGCCGAATACCGGCTCAGGGCAATCGATGCTATGGCCTCCTGCAAGGCTTATTCCTGCCTCTGCGCAGATCGCCCTTGAACCCTCCAAAACTTTCTGTGCTGCTGCTGCTGGCAATTTATCTATAGGCCAGCCTAATATAGCAATAGCCAAAACCGGCTTCCCTCCCATTGCATATACATCGCTGATCGCATTCGCTGAGGCAACCCTGCCAAAATCAAAAGCATCATCAACTATCGGCATAAAAAAATCGGTTGTTGATATCAGGGCTGTTCCATTGCCGAGGTCGTACACTGCAGCATCATCGCGTTTATCATTACCCACCAGTAGTTTTGCATCGGGTTGATAATGAACCGGGCTATGTAGTATTTTATCTAATATTGCGGGGCTGATCTTGCAACCGCAGCCGGCACCATGTGAATATTGGGTCAGCTTTATTTCTTCTATGATCATCTTAGTGAATATTCAGTATTACCCCGGTAAATATGTGCAGGCTATTTAATATCAGTTCAGCATTTTGTTTTGCGTTATTTCCCGGACTTTCTAAAGTAAATACTTTTTCGGGAGAACGTTTTGACAAACCGGTTTTATAGGTCTTGTCGTAATAGACCAGTACCAGGCGGATGAAATCAGCCATACGCCCCTCATTGATCGCCAAAACAGCATTTTTGGTTTGCTCGGGGCCCAGGCGTTTCCCTATCCGGGTAGTGCATTCTACCAGGAATTCTTTATCCAACTGACCATATTCTTCTACCAAAAAATCTATCCGGCTTTCTAAAGGAACTTTGATGTTGAAAATTGGTGCAAGACGCATTTGTAGCCAAAGTCCTTTGGGGATAAATCTTTTGCCTATCGTGATGCTTTCATCCTCCAGCCAGGTATGATGTTCCGGGTTTGTTGCATACAAACAGGCAGCCAACTCATTCTCAAACTGTTCCTGACTGGGTTGAATCAGTTTATTCATTGTGCCGTAGGAGGAGCCCTGGTGCTGTGCCAGATCTTCCAGGTCGATCACCTGCTCTCCGCGGTCCTTTAACCGATGCAAAACCTGGGTCTTACCCGAACCTGTCATGCCACCAAGGATCAGAATATTGCGTGCTACATTAAATTGCTCCATTACCCAACGGCGGTATTGTTTATAGCCCCCTTCAAGTAGATAAACTTCAAAACCGTACAAGTTAAGCGCCCATGCCATAGCTCCGCTGCGCATACCGCCACGCCAGCAATGCAGTGCTATTTTCTTTTGCGGCGATAATTCCAATGCCTGTTTAATAAAGCCCGACCATTTCGAACCCGTTAAATCGAAACCAAGCAGAATTGCCTGTTCGCGGCCTTGTTGCTTATAGGTGGTGCCTACCTGTACCCGTTCTTCATTAGTAAATAAAGGGATATTGAAGGCCCCAACGATGTGTCCTTTTTCAAATTCAGCAGGAGTGCGCACATCCACAATGGGGATGGAAGTATCCAATTGAATAAAGCTTTCGATCGGGAGATTTCTGATCATATCCGGGCATTTAAAGCCCATCGCAAAAGTAGTGTTTTAAAGGCTCATTTATTCTCCCAGCTTCGACAATAGAAAATCCAGAGCATCTTTATCAACTAACTTTTCGTTTTTCGATTCCGCATCAAACACCTTAACCAGGTTTTCGCTTGCTGTATAATTGGGCCATGCTGGTAAACCCATACCATTGGGGTTACCTGTTTTAACAAAGTTTACCCAGTAATCAGATGCCAGATTAGCCAAATCATAATCGATAGGCCCGAAAGGTCGGTTATTTAAAAATTTCAGGTTGTTCATCACATAGCAAACCTCGCCGGTATGAAAAGCGCCATATTTTACAAAATCAGGCGAAGCCGGGACTTTACGGTTGAAATTATAAACGTATATCGGGGCATCAACATAGGCACTTTGGATATTGGCCCAATTATATCCGGAAAGAGCAAATACTATATCCCGGCTCAATTTCCCTGCTGAAGCAGTAGCCTGCTCGTCGGTATTTGCCGGAAAATAGCTTAAAAATTTATCCGCATCAGCACCGTATTTTTGCTGCGCCTGTTTTATGAAATCTTCTTTTTTTACCGGGCCAGAGCCGAATTCCTCACCATTCCACCCGGTTATTACCGGTACATGGTTCTCTTTGTTATGCGCAAAAATCGCTGGTATCGGCTCGGGTAAAACATAACCATCCACAATAGGAGCATATCTTCCGCTTAGTTTCTTAAACGCATCTTCAGACGATAAAGCCCTCAGATCGACGATTGATTTTGCGCCCACTTTATCCGCTGCTTTTACGCCTGCCGCTTCCGCTATTTCGAGCGAAACTGCAGGCAATGTCGGGTTATTTACGGTAAATGAACCGCTTTCGGAAATTGCACCGCTGATGAGCCCTTTGGTTAATGGTGATGCTACCAAAGCATTAACACTCATTGAGCCTGCCGATTGCCCGGCAACAGTTACCCGGTTCGGGTCGCCTCCAAAGGCAGCTATATTTTTTTTGACCCATTGCAAAGCGGCGATCTGGTCAAGCAGACCATAATTACCTGAGGCCTTACCATTGGATTCTTTTGTAAGTTCTGGATGGGCGAAAAAACCAAACACCCCTACCCTATAATTGATCGACACAAATATTACACCCTTTTTGGCCAGGGCCTCACCATCGTATATCGGGCATGCACTGCCACCGCTGGTAAAACCACCTCCATAGATCCAAACAAAAACAGGGCGCTTTTCAGCCTTGCTTTTTGCACCTGTCCATACATTAAGGTACAAACAGTCTTCACTCATCGGCTTTTCAGGTATCAGGAATTCAGAAGTGTAAACCATAAATGGAGTCGGTTTGGCTTGCATTGGGCTTGGACCGAAGGCATCACATTTTTTTACACCCGTCCAATGTTTTACAGGCTGGGGCGCTTTCCATCGAAGATCGCCCACCGGCGGAGCAGCGAAGGGGATACCCTTAAATGCTGTTATATCGCCGGTTTCATTTTTTACACCTAAAACGAGGCCTGCTTCGGTACGGGCAATCATTAAAGATGTAGCAGGTCCGTTGGCATTTATAAAGGAAAATCCAAAAGCAGCCGCTGATAACAGGGCACAAATAATGAAATTGAAGTGCTTTTTCATATAAATCGGGAAAGAAAGTCGTGTCGGTTTGACGCAATCTAACACTTACATCTCATTAATCCAAAAAAGATATATCTTTATCGTTGAGCCAGCACAAACTCGTCGCATAGTAACAAAGCATGAAAAAACTGAACTTTATTTTCCTGGGAATTTTGATAATAATAGCAATTTCCTGTTCGAAAAAAGCAGATGTTGCTTTTATTGATAAAGACAGAAAAGCTATTGTAGCAGCCGACGGACAGGCCTTTAAAAAAGTATTGGTTCAAGGCGCGGGAAAAGATGTCACCTATGAAGGATTCAGTAACGATGCTAAAAATGCCATTATTTATTTCGGACGCGTCAACCCCGGTTTCCTGGTATCAGAAGGCTTCGGGCTGAACAAGAATTATGTTTTGAAACTGGTCCCTGGCAAAAAATATACGGTTTATATCTATACCGACCCAAAAGATGCTGCTGCATACCCGATTCATTTTAAAACCGATTACAATAATAATATCGTAACAGAAACAGACGAAGATAAATAGTAATTAAAGCCAGGCTTTCGGTTTAAATATTACTCTGAATGTAGTACCAAGATTCGGCTCACTGTCAACGGTGATCTGCCCACCCTGCGATTCGATCTGTGTTTTGGTCAGGAACAACCCTACGCCATGGGAATCCTTGCCACTGTGGAAAGTTTTGTAAAGCCCGAATAATTTTTTTCCATGAAGTTCAAGGTCGATACCCAAACCATTGTCCTGGCATTCCATCACCACACAGTCGTTTTTATCGGTATAAGTACGCAGCGTAATAGCAGGTGCCCTGTCGGGGCTTCGGTATTTCAATGCGTTTGTTACCAGGTTCATAATAATACTCTCGAGGTATAAACGCGGAAACAAAACCTTTTCGGTCCAAATCTCCCGTTGAACTATTGCCTGATTAGCTTCGAGGTCAAATTCAAGCACTCCGAGTACACTGTCAATTACCTCGCTAAAATTGAGTATATCAGAATGGAGTTCCGTTTCCTGTATTTTTATTGCTTCAGACAAATCGTCTAAAGTAGTGCTTAGTCCCTGGGATACCTTTTCAATTTTGCGGAAAAGATCGGTATTGTCTTCATCCAGGCTTGTTTCATCAATGAAGGATGTGAGCGTTGCAATATTGTTGGCGTGGTTACGGATATTGTGAGAAATAAGATGCGTAAAATTCTTCAATTGCAAATTATTCTGTGTCATTAATTCAATGGAATGATTGAGTGCCAGTTCATTGGTTTTGTACTTTTCGATGTCCATAAACACACCACGCATCTTCAGCAGTTCGCCAGCCGGGCTATAAACCGGCTCCCCATATGAACGTACCCAAATTACCCGGCCCTTTTCAGTTAGCATCTGCAATTCGAGGTCCCATATGGTACCGTATTTATGCATTTGCTCAACTGCCTCTTTCAGAATTTCGTCATAAGGGGGCAAAAAATAGTTAAAAGGGTTTACAAATTCAAGATTGTGGTCATAGGGCAATTCATAAATATCATAAACTGTTTTCGACCATATACTTTTGTTTGCGATACAATCAAACTCCCATCCACCCATTCTTGCCAGGCGCCCGGCTTCTGAAAGCAAGTATTCACTTTCGGCAAGTTTGTTTTCCAGCAATTTCCTTTCGTGAATATCGATGTTGCAGCCAGCCATCCGGATGGGCTTTCCTGAATCAAAAATAGCCTTGCCCGTGCATTCAAAATATTTATAAATTCCGCTCTTGGTTTTTAGTCTTGCTTCAACCCTATAGGGTTCCTTCAATTTCAGGTGGGCATCCAATGCATTTGATAACAGCACTTTATCTTCGGGATGCAAAAGTTCAAAAAACGTTTCGATTTGGGCTGGGATCTCGCCAAGCTTGTATCCCAAAAGTTCATAGAAGTTCTCTGACCAAAAAACCTCACCGGTTTCAAAATCCCAATCCCACATACCGGCATTTGTGCCCTCTATGATCAATTTCAACAATTCTGTCGATTCGGATAACTCCACAAAAATTAGTTAGTTGTTGACTGTAAATGGTTTTATACGCACAGGAACATAAAAAGTTGATTTTTAGACAGCAAATATATTTTCACCCCATTGCATTTGTTATTTTCGCCATGCCAATTTTAAGGTGACTCCCTTTGAAATTTTTAAAGTGTGTTCCAATTTTTAAACAAATCATTATGTTTGAACATGAAAAATTCACAATTAGATAAAACGGCTTCTGTTACGCTCAAATATTTATTACATCTTTTAGGCATTGCATTATTTTTCGGCATCTTATCCTATTCAATGCTACAGTTTTGGCTGCCATTCCTTATTCTGAATTTTAGCAAAATATACTATTCATCAGGTTCTATATCCGCCTTCAATTTGGAATTAGCAGTTCTGCTTATCATTTATTCACTTTTTTGTTATTTTGCCAATAATTTTATCCTCAATTTATACGCTAAAGGCAAGACTTTGCAATTAATACTTTCTTATCTGATCGACTTGCTGATCGTACCGTTTAGTGTGCTCGTCCTCATTATATTCTACAACAAAACGGCCAAGGTAGCTGATAGCGATACTTCAACACTTTACAATATTTTTGTGATTACTGGCCTGTTAGTTGCAAAGGTTTTAATTACTGCTAATTTTCTGACTAAAAAGGATTCTGCTAAAAAAAGTTGATCGTCCAACATTGCTCCTTCATTAGCCGCTAAAGCGGTAAATAATATTCATACCGGAAGTTAAGTACCATTTCGAACATACAATCCGATCAATTTCTTCTGAAATAATGGTTTTACAGTTAATTTAGATAATTAATCGTAATATTGCGATTAATATGGGGACTACAAAAACCGAAATTTTCACCAATCAACAAAACCAGCTGGCTACCATGCTCAAAGCATTGGCACATCCTGCTAGAATAGCTATACTTCAATTGCTGATAAAAACCAATGCATGTATCTGTGGTGAGTTGGTTAGTGATCTGGGGTTGGCCCAGGCAACCATTTCGCAGCACTTAAAAGAATTAAAAAATGCTGGACTGATACAAGGCAACATCACGGGCGTTAGTACCTGCTATTGTATCGATCCAAAGGCCTGGCAATTATTGCAAAGGGAACTGGGGGATTTTTTCGCTTCGTATTCCGGCCCTGTAAAATGCTGTTAACTAAATTAAATCCATTATCAATCAGGCAGGTATTTTCAACAATTTGTCGATGATCATTTCAAAGGCTAACAATTACAAAGCAAATGTTATAGCGTTACTTACAACCGAAAATCTTCCGGCAGCTGATCTGCCGGAGCATTTAGACAATTTTTTAGTTGCATTAGAGCATGGTGAGCTGATCGGCGTTGCCGGAATGGAGATATATGGACAAAGCGCATTGTTGCGCTCGGTTGCAGTAGAGTCGGCATATCGAGGTAAAAAGATAGCTAAAAAACTACTGCAGGGTATTGAAGACCTTGCCCGGGCTAAAGGAATTAAGGCTATCTATTTGCTGACCGAAACTGCTTCGGGCTATTTTATAAAAAAGGGTTACCAGGAAATTACACGCAATAAAGTACCGGAAGATGTATTGGGATCAACAGAATTCCGTTTCGTTTGTCCGCAATCAGCCATCGTCATGAAAAAAATCCTATGAAAAACATATTAGTATTATGTACCGGCAACAGTTGCCGAAGCCAGATGGCTGAAGGTTATCTGCGGCTTTTTGCAGCTAACAGAGCCCGCATCTATAGTGCAGGGATCGAAACCCACGGAGTTAACGCAAAAGCGATACAGGTAATGGCCGAGGACGGCATCGATATCTCCAACCATACGTCAAACAATGTCGAAGAATATGTGAACATACCTTTCGACTATGTCATCACAGTCTGCGATAATGCCAATGAAAACTGCCCTTATTTACCTGGTAATTTTACCAGGTTTCATCATAATTTCCCCGACCCAGCTAAAACCAAGGGAAGCCCTGAAGAAGTGATCGGAGAATTTAGACGGGTACGCGGTCTGATCAAAGATTACTGCAAAAATTTTATTGAAAGCGAGATCAACCAATAGATGAAAAAATACCTTGCCGAATTTTTAGGCACTTATGCCCTTGTATTTGCAGGTACCGGCGCCATAATAATTGACCAGGAAAGCCACGGCAGTGTTACGCATGTTGGCGTTGCGATCTCTTTCGGACTGGTGGTAATGGGTATGATCTATGCTATTGGCGAGATCTCCGGAGCCCATCTGAATCCGGCTGTAAGTGTCGCATTTATGGCGGCTGGAAAATTTCCGATACGTGAGGTTGCGCCATATATAGTCAGTCAGCTTTCGGGCGCTGTTGCAGCCAGTTTCACCTTAAAAATGCTTTTCCCGCTTAATAGGTTACTGGGCACTACCCTGCCAGCTGGTACTGAAACTCAATCATTGGTGCTTGAATTTATACTAAGCTTCTTCCTGGTATTGGTAATATTGAATGTGGCTCGCGGCAGCAAAGAGCAGGGGATGTTTGCAGGACTGGCGATCGGTGGATTTGTAGCACTGGAAGCAATGTTTGCCGGCCCGATATCCGGAGCTTCCATGAACCCTGCAAGATCCTTTGCTCCTGCCATTGTTTCGGGGCATACCGAGCATTTATGGATATACCTGACTGCAACAACAGCAGGTGCCTTATCTGCGGTACCTTTTTGGCAGTTTTTAAAAGTTTAAATCGTGCTATATTTACGCTATAACAAGTTCAATGCAGTTTAATCGCTCCCAAATCGGCACAGTTTTAATGTTGGTAGTAGTAGCTTTGCTACTTTTTAGTCATCGCGCAAAGACCTGGTTGATTGCAGGTATGATGATGCTGGGATTTTTTAATCCAGATATACCTGATCTGCGCTCAAATCAAAAACTGGCGCTGGCACCACCAATGGAGGTCAGCGGTATTAATGGACAACAAATTAGCCTGCATAAACTAAAAGGCAAAGTAGTTTTCGTCAATTTTTGGGCAACCTGGTGCGCGCCTTGTCTGGCCGAGTTACCATCCATCAATTCACTTTACGGAAAATTAAAAAACGATACCAATATTGTCTTTTTAGCGGTCGATGTTGACAATGATTTAGCAAAATCAAGTCGCTTTTTGCTTGACAAAGGTTATACCTTACCTGATTTTGGGGGCGACGATGCACATGTTCCACGATTCTTTTATTCCGAGGGTATACCCTCCACCTACGTTATCAATAAAAAAGGAGAAATTGTATTTCGTCATTTCAACCGGGCCAACTATAACAGTGAAAAATTCGAACAATTTATACTGGAGTTGAGTAAATTATAATTGTCCGAAAGAAAAACTTTAGTAGGGTTTAGCCTTGTAATTCCTATCAAATAAATATTTCTTTAAATTCTTTGTTATAGCTAAAATCAACGTAACCCAAATCTTTGATTCGCGATCTGAGTTCGGTTTTTAGTTCAGCATAATTTCTATGATAGAATTCCGACAGCTTTCCTATGTTCTTGTCGCCTTGCTTAATATATAGGTA
>Ga0164297_10002441_pt1 | contig 18356 bp, 26 predicted proteins | sample GEODES058metaG_FD_113539 | JGI IMG/M metagenome (GOLD analysis project Ga0164297, IMG submission 113539) | Dystrophic lake water microbial communities from Trout Bog Lake, Wisconsin, USA - GEODES058 metaG | ecosystem: Environmental > Aquatic > Freshwater > Lake | place: USA: Trout Bog Lake...
CCAAAGGGACACGGTTTCAAGGGAATCGTTCAGGACGAGGAACTCTCCAACGATATCTCTCTGAGCAGCACTCCCAAGGGTCTTCTGCCTGAGTTCACCATGTACTTCAACAAGGATGGATACTCCATGTACTGCAGAGAGTACCGAGAGTACTGGGAATGGGTGGAAAATAGAAATGAAGCTCGTTTCTCTGACAACATGCTTCACGGCGGTGGATACGACGGGAAAAACTGTGCACATGCTACCCGACTATTAGAAATGGCAATTGAGATTGGAGAAGGAAAGGGAATCAACGTTCGTAGGAATAATAGAGAAAAACTTTTAGCTATAAGACGAGGTGAATATGAATATGACATTTTAATTTCTGAAATAGAAGAACTAAATCAAAAAATGAATGATGTCTTCGATAAGTCAAGTTTACCTGATTCAGTGGATAAAAAAGTAATAGAAGATCTTCTTCTGAAAATCAGAAAGAAACGTTACAAACTATAAATATGACAAGAAAAACAATTTTAATCACAGGAGGTGCAGGGTTCATCGGATCTCACGTAGTTAGGCTTTTCACCGAAAAGTACTCAGACTGCATGATCGTCAACTTGGATGCATTGACTTATGCTGGAAACTTGGATAATCTGAGAGATGTTCAGAGTCGTCAGAACTATCGGTTTGAGCAAGTGAATCTCCTGGACTCTAGGATGTTGGAGAGAGTGTTCCGCGGCTACTCAGTCACTGATGTGATTCATCTAGCTGCTGAATCTCATGTGGATCGCTCCATCGAATCTCCGATGGACTTTGTCTACACTAACGTAATCGGAACAGTGAACTTGCTGGAGGCAGCTCGTAACTACTGGAAGGGAGAGTATGAGAAGCATCTCTTCTATCACATCTCGACGGATGAAGTCTACGGAGCTCTGGGAGAAGAGGGTTTCTTCACTGAAACTACTCCCTATCATCCCAATTCTCCCTACTCAGCTAGCAAAGCATCCTCAGATCATTTCGTCAGAGCTTACGCTGAGACTTACGGAATGAGAACTCTGATCTCCAACTGCTCCAACAACTACGGTCCCAACCAGTTTCCGGAGAAGTTGATCCCGCTGTTCATCAGCAACATCATGGAGAAAAGACCTCTCCCTGTGTACGGAGATGGTCTGAACACAAGGGACTGGCTCTTTGTTAAGGATCATGCTCTAGCTATCGATCTTCTGTTTCACAGCGGAAAGCACAATGAGACCTACAACATCGGAGGTTTCAATGAATGGAAGAACATCGACCTGGTGAAGCTTCTCTGTGAGTTAATGGACCAAAAGCTGGGAAGAGAGGAGGGAGAAAGCCAAAAATTGATCAGTTACATCAGAGATCGTCCTGGGCATGATCTCAGGTACGCTATAGATGCCACCAAGATCAACAGTGAACTATCATGGAACCCCACTGTAACTTTTGAGGAAGGACTGAGCCAGACTATTGACTGGTACTTGCAAAACAGCGAATGGTTGGAGAACATAAAAAGCGGACGTTACCGGCAAAGCTTTGCCGAATCTATCTAAAAACAAAACAAAAGGAAGGAACTCATCATGGAAAGAAAATTCAAGAGACTGACTGACCACCGTCCAGTGGACACTGTGGTCTATCTGAAAGACAAGCTACTGGAAAACCCGGAAGCGGAAATCTATGTGGGTTGCGACTCTCAGACTCACGGAAGAACTACTACTTACGCGATCGTCATAGTTCTTCACTACAGAGGAATGGGAGGTCATGTTCTGTACAGCAGAGAAGTGATCCCAGTCATCAAAGAGATCTCCAAGAGAATCTGGAGAGAAGTGGAGCTCTCACTGGAAGTCGCAGAGTACCTTCTGGAATGTGGAGTTAAGAAAGCTAAGTACATAGACATCGACATCAACCCTGATAAGAGATACAAGTCCAACATGCTGCTAGCTTCGGCGATCGGTCTGGTGAACTGGAAGGGGTTCGAGGCTAGAGCGAAACCCGATGCACTCAGCGCATCTCGAGTCGCCGACAAACTTTGCAAATAGAGACAGGGAGCTTAAATTAAGCTCCCTTTTTTCTGCAATTTATTTTACCCATTGAGAGAATAGTTTTATATTTGCATATCAAATCAAAAAATGAGATTCATTAATTACTTAAAAGCCACACGTAGGAAGATAGCACTGATCATCAGGTTGCAAAAGCTTCTGAAGCAAGCTTACAACGAGGAAAAGTACAACGAAGCTCTAAACATCTCGGTCCGATTGGAACGAGTTAAACGCTCAATATGAATAAAAATTTTTTTATTTGAGAAATTAGTTTTATATTTGCATATCAAATCATAAACATGCAAGAAACTCCCTACTACGCAATGAAAGCTCTCTATCCTCCGGTGATCTCAGAGTTTAAGACTACCGGTAAGAGATACGCAATCTCAGGAAGCCTCTGGATAGAGATCTCCTCGGATGTTACTCTGGAAATGGTCAGAGAAGCTTGGACACCGCTCTACCAGAGAAGAGTGGAAGTAGCACGCTCGGAAGAAAAGACTTACGTAGCTAAATCTTCCAGGACTGGAGAGGAGTACGTTGTGACTCAGAATGGAGACAATTGGAAATGCACATGCGCAGGATTCGATTTTCGAAGAAGGTGCAAGCACATAGATCAGTTTAAAAACAAATAGAAAAATATGAAAAAGATCGCAATTCTACTTTTCATGGCATTAGCACTGATGTCATGCGAAAATTCAGTAACCAAAAATTTCGGTGGGAAGATGATAGTGAACATTCCTGTGGGCCAGAAACTTGTCAATGCAACTTGGAAGAATGATGATTTCTGGTACTTGACACGTAACATGACTTCTAGAGACACTGCAGAAACTTACACCTTTCAGGAAAAGAGCAACAGTGGAATTTTCCAGGGTGTAGTGATCATCATAGAGCACAAGTGATCAATCTTCCTTCTTTCTTTGAGCGGCTTTCCATGACTTCGCGTCTGGATAGCCCTCATCACCTGGCTTAGCAGGTTTCTCTCCTCTTCTTCTCTTGGCGCGGATGTTGTCCCAGAGGCTTTTCTCCTCCATGGTCATTCTCTCCTTCTCCTCCTCGATGTTAACTTTTGCCCATTTCTGAAAATCTTCAACTGTCATGATTCCAGTCTTGTTGATCTTCAATCTAACATCCTCATGTTCAGGTTCTCTGAGTTCGTATCTGAAATACTCCAAGGGAGTCTTCAGAGGGTCCATCCCCGAAGCTTCCTGCTCATGAGCATAAGCATTAGGATGATCTTTGAAATGAACTTTCATGAGCTGCTGAACTTCTAGGGGAATTCGTTTCAAGTTCACTGGAACGTCAGGAAGCTTTTCTTCATGCAGAAATTCTTCGAACAATTTAAGACGCTTCATCTCATTTTAAATTTTTATCGTGACCTCCGTCTCTAACTTCTTTCGCAAGATCGCTGTCAGCTTTGCCCCATGTTCCAGGCTGTTTTGTCAGGAAGCTGTTCACTCTAGCGTATCCCCACTGTTGTTCGGTTGCACCCGGACGATGTCCGGATTTCCAAGCTGCCATTCCACGTCTCATGACAGCTCTGATGATTCCGATGGGAACACCTGTTTCTTTTGCTTTGTCCTTTAGTGCAGCTTCGATTTTCTCATCGTCAATTGGACTTCTATCCGTAGACTGTTGAGCTTTTTCGTCAATGGATTCAGATTTGTCGTAGAGCTCATGATACTTCTTTGTGTATTTCGAAGTCTTTACTTTGTTCTTCTCTCTAGCCTGCTCATCTCCCGGCATGTCTTTATAAGCATCGTTATCGTCATCCGGCATCTCTGCCTGCTTTTTCATCTGTCTCTTCTTTCTCTCTATCTGATTGGAGCTGAGGCCGGACATGTACTTATGAACTGGTTTTTTACCAGCCTCATAGAGAAATTCTTCGTATAGTTTGATATGTTTCATGTCAGAATCCAAACTCCTTTCCCTTGATAGAGCCTCTCTTCTGATGCAGGAAATCTTCCGCTTTCTCTCCTCTTGATAAGCACAACTTAAGCAGATCTTGATTTTTGAGAAGTTCAACTTCTCCAGGTGATAGAGATGAGCAATCGTTTCCAGTGATTTTTCCAACAACTGTCATCGGAGTTCCGTTTAGTGTTTTGAGTTTCTTACAGCTTGAGAAGTAGAATTCCCCTCCTACTTTCTGTGGTCTCCATTCCAGCGTCAGAAGTGATTGACAGCCTGCAATGACGAAATTTTTTCCTACGATCAGAGGAGTTCCTTTTAAGCTTTTCAAATTGTTGCATCTCGATGCTACAAAGTCTTTGCCAACTTCACGTGGAGCTCCTTCCAGAGTAGTCAGAGAGTCACAATCCATGCAACCGAAATCTCCCTTGACTATCAGAGGTGCTCCTCTCAGAGAATCTAGCATAGAACAACTGTGACATCTGAAACTACCGTCGACTTCCAGAGGAGCTCCTTCCAATGTTTCTAGCGCCGAACAACCGTTGCATGAGAAGTTGCCCTTGATATGTCCAAATTTAACAGGAAACTTCTTCATACTAGCAAAATATCTTTGAGGAACTATGACTTCCTTTATAACATCCACTCTGCCTTGCGAATTCAAGCTCCAACGCCTGGGCTCTGCCATGACTCTTCCAGTGGCCTGATCTAGCCAATCCATCTGTTCCTTTGTCAGCTCTTCCTGCTTGAACTCCTCGTATATCTTGATGTACTTCATGTTAGAAAATTCTTTCGCCAACAAAGTATCTGCTGTTAACTTTTACGTGTGGAGCTTCTCCAAATTCTCTGGGATCGTAGATCAAGACTACTTGAGAGCCCCATTCAAAATTACCGATCTCCTGGTAGAGATCCAGATGATCTCCCTTCTTCACGGAAAAGTGAAAATCTTGAATGGAAAGTTCTCCCACCAGAAGAAGGTAGACTTTTCCCTTTTCAGTTTGAACGGTGAAGATCCAGAGAGTGTTATCTCCAAAAACATCTTCAGACGGTCCAACAGGATCTATCGCTTCCACAATACCTTTCACTGGAGAATGAATTCTGTGATAGAAACACTTTTTCAACTTCATGTCCACGAAGCTGAGTTCTTCCACGTTTTCTACTCCACAAGTTTTCAGATCTTTGACCACGTCATCGGTGCTCTTCTTGAGTCTGAGAATCGAAGAAGTGTCATGAAAATTTCCCAATGATTCCACGTTGCACTCGCAAGGAAAAGCCATCTCATAGTGATGAGATCTGATCTCCTGCATCTTCTTGGAAGAGATCTTTCTCTTGAAATAGTCCATGAAAGACTTGTAGGGTGCTCCGACAAACCAGTCGTCAGGTGTCAGGTAGTCCGAATCTCCCTGAAACTTGGAGATGATGAGTTGCAACTCATCTCCGAGATCGTCATATCTATATGGATGAAGTTTTTTCATGATCTGTTGGGGCTGCATAGTGTAGACCTGATCACGGAATGCTTGAGATTCCTTCTCATGTGAGAAGCTCTCAAAAGTTTTGAATTTGATGTCAAGTGGTTTCATTACGATCTATATATTCTTTCCGGATATATAAACTGATAAATACTTACCAGACAAGTCTATCACGAACAGAAAAGCGAAAGTGGAGAAATTCCAAGCTACTGCTGGATCAGGAATAATTCATCACACCGAGGATCCTCAGAGAATACTGGAAGAGATGAAAAACTAAACAAACTCATAAAAATGAAATTTCTAGATTTTGAACAATTCAACGAGAGTTTCATCGAGGACATTTTTAGAAGTGCTCACGCAGCAATCAGCAAGGAAGATCTGATTCCTCTGAAAAAAGTTATCGGAAAACCTAAGTGTCCCACAAAGGAGAATGTCCATGATGCAGTAGATTTTCTAAAAATAGATCCAGCTTGCTTGTACTACAATCCCTCCGATTTCTTACATCCTGTTGTCTATTGGAAAGGGCCTTTCTTCTACGGATTCACGGGAGGACTGCAATTGGAAGCACTGAAGTTCATGCATGCTGACAAGTACTTTGAGCATAAGAAACGACAGTTCGAGGAAATTCTCAAGAGAAAGAATTACGAGGATCTCTTTCATCATGTTGACAAGAAAATTCTGATCCCCACTTTCGTTGAAATGTACGATGAGATCCCAGACAACCAGAAATACAACGTTTTCACGGATCTTTACACAAGATCTGAATTCGGTTTCGGAATGTTTCCCAAGGAGATAGTGAAAGATGTTTTCGCTAAGAGAGAACTTTCCAATGACTGGAAAAAGAGAATGCAAAATTTCAAGAGAGCGATCAAGAAGAATGAGGATGGGACCATTACCGTTTACAGAGGAGAGGGTTCCAAGAGCACACCGGGCGGAATGTCCTGGACGTTGGATAGAAAAACTGCTAAATTTTTCGCTGATAGATTCGGAGCAAATGGAAAGATAAAGACAAAAAAGGTGAATCCTGAAGAAGTCTTAGATTACTTGAACGATAGAGGTGAATCAGAAGTTCTCATAAAAACTTAGACAGAAAGTTCAGCAAAAGAAAAGCTATAAACGCAGGTTTATAGCTTTTTTATGTTTGTGTCTTTCTCTATTTCACCTGATCGAAGTTATTAGCTATGCAGTTCAGCTGTGAGGTGCTTAACGCTTTGCCGGTGAAGGCTTTGTTCAGACACACAAGGGGATATATAAACTGATAAATACTTACCAGACTATGATCAAGAAGTTCAATGAGTTTCTTCTCGAGGAAGAGGAGAAGCAAGAATCACAATCGGAACCTGAAACCAAGGAAGTCAGCATCGGGGAGACTGCGGATGGCAGAAAAGTTAAAGCAGTGTTGAAACTTGGCAACACGCTGGACCTCACTCCCGAAGATTTCACCAAGTTGATCAACATGAGAGTCACTCAGTACCAGAGGGACATGCTGACTCACGAGAGAGGTGCTAAGATCTACAAGATCTCCAAGGACAAGAATCACAAGTACACAATCTTTCACCTGCATCAGACTCTTCATAAACTGGAACCTGTAGGTGTCTTTTACATACACAAGAGAGATAAATGAACCCAGTAGCACTAGCTCTTCAGAGAATACAAGCAGCGCAAGCACAGAGAGGTTCCGGGAGAACGACAGTGGACGTTTACTTGCCCAAAGATCAGTTTCAGGAACAGAAACTTCCGGAACAGAAGTTTGAGCATTTCGATGTGCATCCTGTGATGCAAGACTTTTTTAAAACTAAGGATGCCAAATGAAGCATATCAAGCTCTACGAAGAGTTCCAGAAGAGAGAATTGACAGAGGAGCAGAGGAATTGGCTGGATGAAGTCGTCGATGGAAAGTGGAGTGTCAATGCTCAGGGAAAGATCGATGTGGAGGGATCAGTGAATTTTTCCTATCAACGTAGTCTGAAGAGACTTCCCGTAGAGTTCGGACATGTTACTGGCTCCTTTGATTGCAACTATTGCTTCTCTTTGATCACTCTGAAAGGCGCTCCGGCTTTTGTGGGAAACAATTTTAGCTGCGATCATTGCGAAAAGTTAGTCACTCTAGAAGGAGCTCCACGAGAAGTATACGGATTCAGATGCAGATGGTGCACTTCGTTGACAACCCTGAAAGGTGCGCCTTCCAGAGTTGAAACTAAATTTTCTTGTGCAGGTTGCAATTCCCTTCGGACTCTGGAGGGTGCTCCGTCTTTTGTGGGATCGAGATTCTCATGCTCAGAATGTACTTCTCTTGAATCTCTAGAGGGCTCTCCAGCTTATGTCGGATGGATGTTTGTCATCTCCGGATGCAAGAATCTAAAGTCTCTGGAAGGATTGAGTGTCAAAAATTCCAAATTTCTTGATGCTGAAGATTGTCCATCTCTTCCTCAGGAAGAGCAGACTTTACTGGAGAATCCTGAGATTCTCGATGCATGGCTAACCAGTGATAAGACGATCGGAGATTTTCTTCAACAGAAGAGAGGCTCTATCAAAGGAAAGGAGTTTGGATTCTAACATGAAGTACATCAAACTTTACGAGGAGTTCTCCGGACACCATGTGACTCAAGTTCAGAGGGATTTTCTGAACAAGTACGTCGATGGAAGCTGGATTTTCAACTCAGAGGGAAAGGTCATCGTGAAGGGAAACGTGAACATCTATGGCTTCAGAAGTAAGGATACTAGAAAACTTCCCATATCTTTCAAGGAAGTTTCAGGAGATTTTATGTTTATAGGCATGGATCTCCTAGAAACGCTGGAAGGAGCTCCAGCGAAAGTAGGAGGAAACTTTATGGTCCAGTCTTGTAACTCTCTGAGTTCTTTGAAAGGATCTCCTGAGGAAGTTCATGGAAGTTACAGCTGCATGCATCTCGGTTTGATAGAAGATCTGGAAGGCACGCCGATAAGAGTAGGTAGAGATTTTGTTGTATCGAACTGCAAATCCCTGGAGAGTCTGAAAGGAAGCCCAAAAACTGTGGAAAGAACCTATCATTGCAGTCATAACGGGGGTTTGAAAACTCTTCAGTACATTTCACCGGAAGTCAGAGGCTCTGTGGAAGTATCATCTTGTTACGGAGTGCCACGAGAAGAACTGGATCTTCTGGATAGAGACAAAGATCTCTTTCTGAAATGGGCCAACAGCACCACGAAGATTGGAGATTTTCTGCAACAAAAAAGAGGCACCCTAAAGGGAAAGGTGTTTGGGTTCTAACATGAAGTACATCAAGCTATTCGAAGACTTTGTCTATCTTCCTCACATCTTTTGGATGGATGAATCCGAGACTGCCAGCGCTAAGACGATTGCTCAGTACATTCAAGATGTGACGCCTTCTTCCTCGGATGTTCCAGACTATTTCATCAACCAGATTCTGAAGAGCAACGATACATTCGAACTAAAACCCGTGAAAATAGAGGATCTCATGAAATCTGACGATGCTCTAGCGGACTATATCAGAAGCGGAGAAGAAAGGTACGGAAAGGATTCCGAATCAGGAGACCATGAACCCCAGGAACATGAGCTTCGTAATCCCATAGTAGTCTGGAAGGGAGAAGTCCTGGATGGCTACTCTAGAACTTCGACTCTGTATCACCAGGGAGAAAAATACGTGGAAGCATGGATTTCAAAGTAAAGATAAAGAACTTCAAAGATTTTAGTGCCAGCAAAGAGATTCGTGCAGCCTTTGTCGGTGACATTATGCAGCATGAGCATCAACTTGAATTCGAAAAATCCAGAAACTTCAGTTATGAAGGCGTCTTTGATGATATGAAAGATACCTTTAACTCTTGCGATCTGGTGGTAGGAAATCTTGAAACAGTTCTTCATGATGAACCTCTTCATGGATTTCCCAGATTCTCAGCACCCTCACAGCTTGCTAACGTTCTGAAGAGAGCAGGGTTTGATGTCCTGATCACATGCAACAACCATTCTCTGGATCAGGGAGAAGTTGGTGTAAAGCAAACTTATGAAGATATCCTGGATGCAGGAATGGTCCCAGTGGGCACTTTAAGTGCAACCAGAAAGACGTTCACGATCAAGGGAATAGATTTGACCATACATGCTTGGACAACTTTCATGAATCCCGACACCTCGGGCAGTGCTGGTACGGCAGGCTCTCCCTACATATCGTTCTGGGATGAATCCAAAGTTGCAGTTCAACCGGGTCTCAATGTAGCTTACATACACTGCGGCAAAGAATATTCCACGGAAAAGACTCCTGAGCAAGCAAAGATAGAAAAATTCTTACGAGAAAAGGGATTCAATGGGGTCATCTTTTCGCATAGTCACGTTCCTTGCCCTGTGATAAGAGATTCAAATTTCTTTGTAACTTACGGTATGGGGAATTTCATCTCCGACCAGGAAAAACTGAAGAAAAATTTAGGAAACTGTGTGATCGTTACGTTCTCCTCGGATAATGTGAAGAAGATAGTGACGATGGAGACTATCTCAAGTGTCAAGAAAGATGGAGAAACTCATGTGAAGTTCGTATGAGCTTCAGGGTCTCTTTCTGTTCTTGTTGAATCCGTAGACGTATGTGGATAATGCTATGAAAACTACAAGGATCGCAATGATGCTCCAGCCAGTTTTCAGATTGTCCGGTAAGCTGTTATAGTAGTCGATAACATTGTTCATTGTGAAGTATTTTTGTTATATTTATAATCATGAAATTCAAACTAAAGACGTATGAGGGTTTTGTCAACGAAACTCTGAAGAGGGAGATGAAGCTCCCAGAGGAAGTTCTTCGGATCTCCGATCTCTACAGAAAAGCTGGAAAGAAACTTTTCGTGGTGGGAGGTGCAGTGAGAGACTTTCTTCAGGACAAAGCTCCTAAAGACTTTGACTTAGCAACTGATGCAACTCCTGATGAGTCACTAGCGATCCTGAAACCTCATTTCAAGACTATGGAAGTGGGAAAAGCTTTCGGCGTCGTGGTAGCTACCATGAAGAATGGCGATCAGTACGAAGTAGCTACTTTCCGTAGCGATGTCGGCAAGGGAAGAAGGCCGGATTCAGTGGAGTTCACCACTATCGAGAAGGACGTTCTCAGAAGGGATCTGACTATCAACGCGCTCTTCTACGATATCCAAAAGAAAGAGATTGTGGACTTGGTGGGTGGAGAAGAAGACATCAGGAACAGAAGGATCAGAACAGTGGGAAATCCTCGAGATCGTTTCGAGGAAGACCCTCTGAGAAAGCTCAGAGCTATCAGGTTTGCTACTCGGATGGGTGGAGAACTGGACGCTGAGACTTACGCAGCCCTGAGAGAAGACCCTAGCTTGCAAGGAGTTTCTCCGGAAAGGATCAGGGATGAGTTCGTGAAGATCTTGGCCACTGCACATAACCTCAGAGATGCTATCAACCTTCTGCATGACCTTAAGTTCTTCCCTTACATCTTCCCTAATCTGAAAGTGGAGACTGACGAAGTAGTGGAGAAGAATCTAGTGGCTACTCTAGCTCTGTTAGTGAGAAACAACGATCCCAACTCTGTCAACAGAGAGCTGAACAAGTTGACTTACACTCGAGAGGAGGTCTCTGCGATAGTATTTCTTCTCAAACTGCAGAACCTGTCTCAGGACAATGCTTATGAGTTGAAGAGAATGCAGGAACGTTCCTCTCTTCGTAACGATCCCAAGACAGTGGAAGAGTTTGCATCCAGAGTCATTCCGATCGAAGATGCTAAAGCTTTCGCTTCCTACGAGATCAGCACTCAGGGTCAGGACTTGGAAAGTGAGGGATTCACTGGCGTGGAACTCGGAAAGAAGATGAAGGAACTGGAAACTCAAAAGTACATTGAACATCACAAGAAATACTTGCTCTGAGGCTACGTTCTCGAGAACGAAAGGGAATTTTCTCCATGAAAATTCCCTTTGTTATTTTTGTTCGTGATTGTCAAAAATACAAAGAATGTCCTTTACGATAATTGTGAATGCTTGTCACCCGAGGGTGTTCACATGTTTTTCTGTGAGAAAAAGCGAGCTTCCAGCTACTTGAAAAAGGGGTTAGCCGAGATCGTCTCGGAGGATCCGCTAGTCTTCAAGCTTCTGTTCCAGCCCAAGGGCCCTGGAACTCCTCATCAATCTCCCAAGGAGAACCGATGTGTGGTGTGTGGAGGAGATGATGACCTAACTCGGCACCATGTAGTTCCCTATGCTTTTCGTAGGTTGATGACATCAGAATTCAAAGATTACAGATCGGATGATGTGGTTCCCATGTGCGAGAATCACCATCAGGAATACGAAGATTCCTCTCGAGCTCTACTCAACAGACTTCTGTCCGAGCATTCTGACGAGCTGACCGACCGAGAGCTTGCGAGGAGAGGAAGAAAAGCCATGAAGACTTTGAGATCCGAATGGCTTCATAAGATTCCTCAAGAGAGAAGAGAGCTCCTCTCAGAGGATGCTCAGCACGCTGACCTGAAAGTTCTGTCGGACCATGAGATTCTCATGAAGTACTACTCCTCGGAGGAGATCATCGATCTCTGGAAAGAGGATTTTCTCAACTGGATGAAACAGCAAGGACATGAAAATTTTACCTTTGTCAAGTGAGAATTCCTTTCTCACTCCTCCGTGACGTGTTATATTTTTCCTCAATTTCTTAACATTTTTAACTTAAAACAACAAACATGAGTAATTTAACAAGCGTTCTCAGTTTCTGGTGGATTCTACCCATCATTGTGGCAGTAGTTTCTTACAAGTTCATTCTGAGAGTCTTCTTCGGCATGGTGATCATCCCGGAAGACAAAATCGGTCTAGTGACCAAAAAATTCGTGCTCTTTGGAGCCGACAAATCTCTACCGGATGGTAAGATCATCGCTCTGAAAGGAGAAGCTGGTTTCCAAGCAGATGCTCTGGCACCGGGTCTCTACTGGGGCTACTGGTTCTGGCAATATTCCATCAAAGAGCAACCCTTCATCGAAGTTCCTCGAGGTAAGATCGGTCTGGTCACAGCTAAGGACGGTTCGGAACTTCCCACTGGACGAATGTTAGCTAGAAAAGTTCAATGCGATAATTTCCAGGATGCTCGTCAATTCCTTACTGGAGGTGGTCAGAAAGGCCGTCAGACAGCTTTCCTTAACACTGGTGTTCACCGTATCAACACTCTCCTGTTTGACGTAGCTATCACTGATATCGTTCAGATCGAGGATGGTAAAGTAGGTGTGATCACAGCGCTGGATGGAGATCCCTTGGATCAGGGAGCTATTGCTGGTAAGAAGATCCCTAACCACAACAACTTCCAGGACTTTGATACGTTCTTATCAGGTGGAGGCCAACGAGGTCTTCAGGAGGACGTGATCCAAGCTGGTACTTATGCACTGAACCCTTGGGCCGTTCAGATCGAGAAAGTTCCTCTCACTGAGATTCCCATCGGTTACGTAGGTGTCATCATCTCATATGTCGGAGCAGAGGGCAAGGACGTTACCGGAGAAGGTTTCAAGCATGGTAACATCGTTTCAGTGGGTCAGAAAGGCGTCTGGGTGACTCCAAAGGATCCGGGTAAGTACGTTATCAACCCTTACACACAGAAAGTTGAGATCGTTCCAACCACTAACTTGGTTCTGAACTGGGCCAATGCTCGAAGCGAATCTCACAACTTGGATAAGAACCTGAGCACCATCACGGTACGTTCTAAGGACGGATTCCCATTCAACCTGGACGTTTCTCAGATCATTCACATTCCAGCTACCGAAGCACCAAAGGTCATTGCTCGATTCGGTTCCATGCAGAACTTGGTTTCTCAAGTCTTGGAACCCACCATCGGTAACTACTTCAGGAACTCTGCTCAGGGATCCGATGTGATCGCCTTCCTCTCAACTCGTCAGGAACGTCAAGCTGCAGCCAAGGAAAGCATCTCTAAAGTCTTGGAAGAATATAACGTTCATGCAGTGGACACTCTGATTGGAGACATCACTCCACCTGAGTCTCTGATGAAGACACTGACCGATCGTAAGATTGCTCAGGAGGAAAAAGTCACCTTCGCTACTCAGCAGGAAGCTCAGGAACAGAGAAAGACTCTGGCATCTGCTCAAGCTATTGCCGATATGCAGCCTAAGATGGTTCAAGCACAGCAATCAGTGGAAATCTCTCAACGCGAAGCTGAAGCTGCCATCAAGAAATCCGAAGGTGAAGCTAAATCACTGGAACTCTCTTCCATCGCTAAAGCGAATGCCACCAAGACACTGGCTGAAGCTGATGCTACTCGAACTCGACTGACCAAGGAAGCTGAAGCTGTGGGTATCGAAGCTGTGGGTAGAGCAACCGCTGAATCTTACAAGCTTCAAGTGGAAGCTATGGGAGAAGAGAACTTTGCCAAGTTCAAGATCACTGAATCCATCGGTGCTAACCGAATCAAAGTTACTCCGGACATGCTGATCACAGGTGGCGGAGAAGGTGGCGGAAATCCAGTCAACTCTCTTCTGAGCCTGGAACTTCTGAAGATGATGAAGGGTGACAAATCCAACACCAATCTGGAAGAAGCTCTACCGGTCGAAACCAAAGTTGCTGCACCAGCTGCACTCAAGAAAGAATCCGGTAAGTAATCGGATCCTCTGAGAACTCAAGGAGAGAACAGTTGTTCTCTCCTTTTTTGTTTCACATTAAAGAATTCTTTGTTATATTTTCTCATAAAAAAAACAAAAATTTCTATGTCAGAAAAAATCAAGTACACATTTCCCAGCGGTCTTGAGGTCAACGGATCTCTTCCGGAACTGGAAAAGATCGCAGCTTCACTGGGTGAGAAGCTAGACTACATCAAGATCGGCATCATTCCACGAGGCTACTACCCTTCAACGTCCAAGGGACTGATCAGGATCTCTGAGATGAATGACTTTCACCTGCGAAGAGCTCTCTTGAAAGTGACCACTGAAAAGGTAGCTGCGGTCTATAAACCCACGGACAGTAACTTGGAGTTTCTCAAAAAATTCCTGGAAGTCACTGATGACAATCTCATCGAAGATCTGTTCGAGGAACTGAGAAACAGGGAATAATTTCAAATCAAAAACTTTAAGAAATGGATTTATGCATATCATTTGACGATACTGGCTCAATGTATTCCGTACGTAGCCAAGTTCGTAAGAAAGTAAAGGAACTGGTCAGTAATCTTTTTGACACCATTCCCAATCTCCGAGTAGCTCTAATCATCCATAATGATTATTGTGATGCTCCTCGACACATTTTCACTCTGGACTTCACTCAGGAGATCTCCAAGATCGAGAAGTTCATCAATCAGGATTCACCTTGTGGAGGTGGAGATGCTCCGGAATGCTATGAGCTAGCTCTACACGAAGCTCGTAATTTCGATTGGCAATCCGACAAACGTGCCATGATTCTGATCGGTGATCAAGTTCCTCACTTTGTGGGTTACAAGTACGCATCTCATGTCAACAACCTGGACTGGAAAGCTGAAGCTTCAGCACTGGACACTATCGGAGTGAAGATCTACGGAGTTCAAGCTTTAGGCGTTCGAACTTCCAACAGCTTCTATGAGACCATCTCAAAGCTCACCGGCGGTGTGAAACTGGACCTCAGCCAGTTCCAGCACATCAACACTTACATCAATGCAATCGCTTACCACCAGAGCGGACAACTGGAGACCTATGCAGGTTCCGATGCTTCCTTCTCCACCAACCTCTCTCTGAAGAACATGTTCAGAAAGTTGAGAGGTGGTTCAGCGGACGCAGACATCGAAAGCAAGATCGCTCTTCTCTCTCGTTTCCAAGTCATGGAAGTGGAAGAGGATGTTCCCATCAGGGACTTCGTGGAAAGCACTGGTGCTACTTTCCGCAAGGGACGTGGTTTCTACCAGCTGATCAAACGTACCTCGGACGGTAAAGCTAACGTCGAGGAGATCCAGGCCAACAAGGAAGTCATCTTTGTGGACAAAGAGACCGGAGAAGCTAATGCTAACACCGAATGGTGCAGAGAGCAATTGGGTGTTCCCTACGGCATCAAGGGTAAGGTTCGTCCTCTTCAGATCCCTGATGTTCTGGACAAGTACGACGTCTTCATCCAGAGCAACAGCTACACCAGGAACCTCGACAAAGGAACTCGATTCCTCTACGAGCTGGAGTCCCTCTAAGAAATCGCTCTACATCTACCTGCAGGGAGAAGCTCTAACCAGCTTCTCCCTTTTTTATGAGGTATCCATCATCACTGAAATGGAATGTCCCACAAATGACTCACCTGAATGGAAAGAGCAGGAGAATCCCTTCCGGCAGACTATTTTGAAAAAAATTTTACCCATCGAAAAGTAATTCTTATATTTGTTCCATCAAATCAAAAGAGATGAAAACACTGGAAGAACTGGAAGACCTCTACAACTCACATCCTCGAGAATCTCATCGCCTCCTAACTCTATGCGACGAGGACATGAAGAAGCTGGAACTTCTCTACGTCATGATGAAACGACATTTCGTTGGCTGTGTTCCGGGAACAAAGGAAGAAGTTGAACAAGTACTAGCACTGAAAAGAGATGGACAATAAGAAAGAACTCTGGGAGATCCTAGTTCCCACAATCTTCAACAACGGCAAACCTGTCAGGACTCGCTACCACAGAGTTTGGGATGCTAAAGTCTATGAGATCTCAGGAGGTCTCACCATCATGACTCCTGCTAAGGGTCGATGGATCAGTCCCTCCGGAACTCTGTTCGCTGAGAGGATGATTCCCGTCAGGATCTCCTGCACTCGTGAAGAGATCCTAAAGATCGTGGATATGTCACTGAAGTACTACGATCAGGAAGCTATCCTGGCGTACAAGATCAGCGACGATGTCATTCTGAAGTACAGATAGCAGAGATTTATTTTACCCGTTGAGAAATTAGTCTTATATTTGCATATCAAAAATCCCACATGAACTTGAAGAAGAAAAGCAAACCGAAGAGACAAACAGTGGAGGAAAAACTGGACTTGGCCATCCTACAAGCTAGGTTCAACATAATGGAAGCAAAGAAGCCGTTAGCAGTGGAGAACGAGGAACGATTGCTCTTTGCTCTCATACAGTTGAGAAAAGAAATGAAATTCAGATAGAACATGAACGCACAACTGGAACGCAAGAAATTGAGCTCAACTAACGTGGATTGGGCCATCCAAGAAATCAAGATCCTCTCTCCGGATCACAAGTGGGATGCATCATCCCTTCAGAGTCTCAGAGATACGTTGGAACAGCTGATCTTACGTCAGTTCGAGGATGGCAGAACCAGGGGCTACGACTCTTGCTTGAAAGACCTGAGCTACTAGATATGTTCAGCAAAAAATTTCTTCCTTTGAGAAATTAGTCTTATATTTGCATATCAAATCAAAAAGATGAAAATACTGACTATAGAAAATTTCGATCACCTGGAAGAAAGATTCAGCACTTACTTAGAAAAGCAACCCGGTGAGAAAATTGTCGAGTTCAACTTCAACCGGAAAACTCAGGAAGAAGCTCTCGCTATTCTGACTCAACCTGGCATAGATGAACTTTGCTTGGAGAGTCTCTTTCAGGACAGAAACCAGATGATCAAGATCATGGGAGCTCTGGTGAAATTCAAGGATCGGATCAGCTTCAGAACCATTTCCATACTCTACTCTGCTAACGATTTTGAGATCTTTCTGAACAGACTGATCCAGAAAGACGCAGCTCTCTACACCAAGATCCTGGAAGATCTTTTCGATATCTATGAGATCTATGCCATAGAGCACAGAGAGTACGAGGACGTGAGGGAGAAAGGTGAGCATTTCAAGCCACTCTTCCGAAAGAGCATCTTCATGCATGATCGAATCAGAATCGAGAAGGGTAAGTACTCGGATGGCTCCATCTACTTTACTCTGGAACGAAATCCAGTGATCGATCCACGCGGAGAGACTCGATCTCATCGTCTCTACTCCTTCAATGAGAGCATCGTCAATGATAAGTCATTCCAAGAATTTTTCGAGGAACTACAAGGTCTCCTGGAGTGGCAAGAGGGATTGATCGAGGATCATCCAGGCGATCCTGATCATGAGGAACTCAAAGCTGCGAATCGGAGAAACCAGATTTACTTAGACTACATAAAGACCTCCTTGAAATGTCCTTTGTGATCCCTTAGTGCCCCTTAAAGCCTTAGACTGGGGGAATCTCTCTGATATTCATTGTATGCTAGGTTGAGAGATAGTTTGGAACTATGCCGTAATTTTTTTCTCCTGAAACTTTTTGTTATATTCCATTATGAAGATAGATCATGATATTTTGCAAGTCTTAGCCCTGATAGGTTGGATGTCAGTATTCTTTAGCTTTCTGTACTCTTTTGCTCTAGCGTCAAGCGATCGTAAAAGTTTCTGGATCCATTTCAAAGCATACTGGATATCTTTGGGATTTTTATATTCAGTAGCAGGAATTTTCATCCTGGGAGTCTATCTGATACTTAAAATAGCATGAGAAAGAAAATAGTATTTTTAACAGGAGCTGGGATCAGCGCCGAGTCAGGTGTCCAGACATTTCGGGACTCTGATGGAACTTGGGAGAATCATAGTGTTGAGGAAGTAGCTACACCCAGAGGGTGGAAAGAAAATCGACAGAAAGTTCTGGATTTTTACAATGCTCGGAGAAAGCAACTCCACACAGTGGAACCCAACCAAGCTCATCTGATCATAGCTGAGTTGGAAAGGGATCATGATGTAGTAGTCATCACTCAGAATGTGGATGATCTTCATGAAAGAGCTGGAAGCACTAACATAATTCACTTGCACGGAGAGCTGAGAAAGATGTGTTCTTCTCAGGACACCAGCAAGACACTTCCCTATGATGAAGATATCAAGTTAGGAGATAAACATGAGGACGGAAGCCAACTCAGGCCCTTTGTGGTCTGGTTCGGAGAGGACGTTCCTCTGATACCTCAAGCTGCTGCTGAAATCAGAAAAGCGGATGTGCTGGTGATAGTGGGAACTTCACTGGAAGTCTACCCGGC
>Ga0164297_10002442_pt1 | contig 18350 bp, 17 predicted proteins | sample GEODES058metaG_FD_113539 | JGI IMG/M metagenome (GOLD analysis project Ga0164297, IMG submission 113539) | Dystrophic lake water microbial communities from Trout Bog Lake, Wisconsin, USA - GEODES058 metaG | ecosystem: Environmental > Aquatic > Freshwater > Lake | place: USA: Trout Bog Lake...
AAAAATCCGATGACCGGGATCAATGAGAACTTCTTTAAGAATGAAAGCACAGCAGTGGTCAAAAACACAATAGAAAAACCGATATAGGGCACTTTCTCAAATAAACTCATTTTGCCATTGCCCGAGAAATCAAGCAGATCCTTCAATCCTTCGTTATTATATTTCCATATAATAACTACCGTACCGATCATGAGTAATGGCACGATAAACCTGCCATTAATATAAGTAGTTTTAAACTTGGTCGCAGGGCGTTCTTTATCGTTATGAAACTTGATGATACCACCACACACCAGCACAAAAGCAAACAATGTACCCACACTGGTCAACGCCACGACCTCGTTCAGATTCATGAACAGGGCCGGGAACCCTACAATACAACCGGTAAGAATGGTAGAGAATGAAGGTGTTTTATACTTTGGGTGCATTTTTGCGAATATGGGCGGTAACAGGCCATCACGACTCATACTCATCCATATGCGGGGCTGGCCAAGCTGAAAGACCATTAACACGCTGGCCGTGGCAATTACAGCGCCCACGGCAATGATCACCGACAACAAATGGGCAACTTTAGTATGTATGGCGCCAAATACAAATGCCAGCGGATCACCAACATTCAGTTTGCTGTAACTTACCATACCGGTAAGTACCAGTGCAATGATGACATACAGCATGGTGCAAACAATAAGCGAAATGAACATAGCCCGCGGAAGATCACGTTGGGGATTTTTGCATTCTTCGGCGGTGGTACTGATTGCATCAAACCCTATATATGAGAAGAATACAGCGGCTGTACCCTTCATTACCCCACCCAAACCATTGGGTAGAAAAGGATTCCAATTATTGGTATCCACATAAAATGCGCCCGCAAACATCACTACTCCAATAATGATAAGCTTCAACACCACCATCGCATTGGTAGACCGCTTAGATTCTTTGATCCCCATATAAATGATCCAGGTAATAACAACAGTGATCAAAAATGCCGGAAGATCACAAATGAGTTTAAAATTACCGATATGGGGGGCCGTTGCCCAGGCTGCTTTGCCTTCATCGGTGGCCAGTGATTTTGCAGTCCAGTAGTCGGTAGCCAAATAATCAGGAAAATGAAAATGGTACCCGCCGATATAGAGTCTATTGATGAGCGATGTGAAATAATCGCTCCAGGATATAGCCACCGCTATATTACCTATGGCATACTCCATCAGCAGGTCCCACCCTATGATCCATGCAAAGATCTCACCAAATGCCACATAAGAGTAGGTATAAGCACTGCCGGAAACAGGAACCATGCCGGCAAATTCGGCATAGCATAGCGCTGAAAAACCGCACGCAACAGAAACAAATAAAAATAAAAGGATGATGCCGGGTCCTCCCTGAAAACTGGCGTCACCTATTGTTGAAAAAATGCCCGCACCAACAATAGCCGCAATTCCCATCAACGTAAGGTCGGTAGTGGTCAGCACCTTCTTCATATGGTGCGCATGCGACTCGTGTTGTCCCGCCTCAGCTTCCTTGAGAATATCAGTAACGGATTTTTTTCGAAACAAAAAATTCGACATCTGTCAAAGATAATAAGGTGGCTAAATAATACCCCTATTTTTTTCTTAGCTTATTTTTGAATCAGGTAACGCACTGATCATCAGTTTACCAAAGTGCCTATCGGCTTACCGGTAACTACACTCAGCAAATTGCTGCGCTGATTCATATTGAACACAATTATCGGCAGGTTGTTTTCTTGACACAATGTAAACGCGGTCATGTCCATCACCTTTAATTGCATACTGATCACCTCTGAAAAAGACAGCGCTTCATACCTTGTTGCTGTGGGGTCTTTCTCCGGGTCAGCTGTATAGATCCCATCAACGCGGGTGCCTTTCAAAATTACATCTGCATTGATCTCAATTGCCCTTAGCACACCTGCGGTATCTGTAGTGAAGTATGGATTGCCGGTGCCTGCCCCAAATATTACAACCCTGCCTTTTTCCAAATGCCTTATGGCCCTGCGCCTGATGTAAGGTTCGGCAACCTGCTCCATTTTTATAGCGCTTTGCAAACGGGTATTTACGCCTTCCTTTTCCAACGATGCCTGCAATGCCATACCATTGATCACCGTGGCCAGCATACCCATATAGTCGCCCTGCGCACGTTCAATACCGGTTTCGGCCTCATTCATACCCCTGTAAATATTGCCACCGCCAATCACTATTGCCACCTGAACACCTATGTCAGTGATCGTTTTGATCTCCTTGGCATATTGTTCTAATATCTTATGATCGATACCGAAATTACGGTCGCCCATAAGCGATTCACCGGAAAGTTTCAAAAGAATTCGACTGTATTTTGGCAGCATGTAGTTGTATGTTTTACTTAGCCTGCAAAGAAATAAAAAGTTGCCGAGTTTTTTCGTTTACTTTTAAAATTCTGCCTAAAACAAGCTTCAATTTGTACCAAAGTCCGCACAATAAAATTAATAACCTTAATTATCTGAATATCAAACAAAAATTAGCGTTACGGCAACTAATGTCAGATGTTAAAACATCCCGTATATTACTTAATGAAATATGGATCGCTTATAGATGCCAGCCACACAAATATTGAAATTTTTCCCTTAACTTGCACATCCTTTTTATGGAAACAGTATTGTTTCAGGATTTGGGTTTGACCGCTTATGATGCTGCATGGGATTTTCAGGAATCTTTGTTGCAGCAAAATCTCCGCATCAAATCGGAATGGTATAAACAACAAAGCACTATTACTACTGAAACCGGCGCACGTACCACTGATCACCTTTTATTTTGTGAACATCCGCACGTGTACACACTGGGCAAGAGCGGGAGCATGGCCAATTTGCTGGTAAATGACGCGAGGTTGAAAGAACTGAACGTAACTTTTTACCACACCAACCGGGGCGGTGATATTACGTATCATGGTCCGGGGCAAATAGTTGGCTACCCTATTCTGGATCTGGAGCATTTCACTACCGATCTGGGAAAGTATATGCGCAATTTGGAAGAGGTCATTATCAGGACCATAAGGCATTTTGGCATAGCAGGCGGCAGATTGAAGGGCAGTACCGGTGTATGGCTTGACCCGGAAGACAAAAACAAGGCGCGAAAAATTTGTGCCATGGGCGTTCGGTGCAGCAGATGGGTGACGATGCATGGTTTTGCACTGAATGTGAATACAGACCTGAGCTATTTTAACTATATAGTGCCGTGTGGCATTGTTGATAAAACAGTGACATCAATGAAAAAAGAGATCTGCAGTGCTATAGATGAGGCCGAGGTGAAAGCATTATTAAAACAAGAGTTTGAAAACGTATTTGAAGTGTGCCTTGAAACGGCTACAGCCAATACAATAGCAGAATAAATAACAAAAATGGCAAAGAGCAGTATTACATACAACTGGGGCGATGATTACCTGCATATAACGCTGGGGAACCGTACCGAGAAACGTATTCTTGCTTTATATGTTGCAGAATTTATTGTGACCATCAGTATGGCCACTATATTTTTGGTGCAATCCTTCCCATTATTCAAAAATCCGCTGCATTTTTTAGGAGCAATGGGCGCTTCACTGTTGTATTTTTTGGCTGCCCGGCGTTTTTTGAACAGAATGTTTTTTAGTGAACAATTACACTTAGACGATAAATACCTTACCCTGATCCGCAAAACACTTTTCTCGAAACAGCTAAGGCAATACTCCTGGCAAAGTGTCGGCATTCTGCATTATACCGGTAAAGCCCCTAAGACCGACCATCCGCTAAAAGGACACAGTTTCGATTATTTTGGTTTTGAGACTCGGGAACATTTAATTCAAAGTCTCCACCACGAAGGCAATCTTTTCTTTAATACCCGGGAAGGCAGGGTTTATTTTGCAAGTGGGGTGTATTCGTGGGATGCCGAAGATATGGTGCAGATGATGCGCTTGTTTATTGGCAACGCCCTGCAATTAGGCCCCGAATGGGAACAAATGCTGAGAGAACAGGAAATAGGTGATAACTAACGTATGATCACAAAGCCGGAATCCAACTCTCCCCCATCCTTCTTTAATACAAATTTATACGATCCCCGCTGCCTGAAGTTCCTTTTGTCTAATATCACCTTCGGGGCATTAATACGTGGTATCTCTACAACTACGGTTCTGCTGCGATCATAAAAACGCAACGAATAATGGTGCATCTTCACATCATCATTCACTTCTATGATAATATTTCCGGATGATGCGTCTGTTTGCAGGTATTTAGAAGTAATGATACATACCGGATCGGAATCGGTATCGTTGGCTGCCGGTAAGTAAAATTTCTTTTTGGGAATTTTGCCGGTATCTTTTGCAGTGGGTTGCACATAGCTCACAGACAATGACGATCTCGGAACGGATAACACACTGTCCATCTTGCCGGGTCTTGGCTTCACTACTACAAATACACTATCCTTTTTGATCAGTGCGGCATTTGGTTTTACGTCAGGCACACTTGCTGCACTGTTCGGAAGCGTATTTTGTACCGCCGGCAATTTTGTTACGGGTCGAGACTGTGGTACTCCCGTAACTATGGCATGTCCAAAATCGCTGTGCCACTTTAATCCCGATTTAAAAGTGATCAATAATTTGTAAAAATTATCGCCGGACATGGGTGCTGTATCGGTAAAAAACTGCGGTCCTTTTTTCAAGTTTTTAAGCGTCCCTATATCTGTGTAATGAAAATCCTTGTCTGAAGACCTTTGCACCACAATACTTTTTAGGGCATCGTACTGGCAATTCCATGATACCACAACAGAGCCCTTTTCGTTAGCGCACTGCAAGGCCGGTAGCATAGGTTGGGCATTACCGCCGACCGCCAGCATTATGTAAAACAGTAAAAATACTACTGCCCTGTTCATTTCTCAAACATACTGTATTTTTTGTAAAACATACTGTAACCGCCTGCTGTCAAATCTGCCAACTATCTTGCGCACAAACCATGGACAAATTCCTGTTGACATCCGCCGAAAATCTTACCTTCGCAGTCCAAGCTTTATTATGGCACTGATCAAATCGATTTCCGGAATTAGGGGTACTATAGGCGGCAAACCGGGTACCGCACTTACACCCATTGACATTGTAAAATTCACCACATCCTTTGCAGCCTGGATCACCACTCAGGGAGATAACAAACATATTATATTAGGCCGGGATGGCCGTATATCAGGCGCCATTGTTCGCGATCTGGTAGTTGCCACCCTGCAAAGTATGGGTTTCAGCGTAACTGATCTGGGGCTCAGCACCACTCCTACCGTAGAAATGGCTGTAGCCCGGGAAAAAGCAGCCGGTGGTATCATACTTACTGCCAGCCACAACCCCAAGGAATGGAACGCTCTGAAGTTGCTGAATAGCGCAGGCGAGTTCCTGAGTGCAGAAGCCGGGGCCTGGATATTGGATCATGCCGAAAAAGGCGACGTAGCCTATGCCGATATAAATAAATTAGGCAAACTGAACACCGACGACACGTATATTCAAAAACATATACAAGCTATCTTGGAGCATCCGCTGGTAGATGTTGAGGCCATCGGGAGAATGGACTTCAAGGTTGTGGTAGATGCGGTGAATTCTACCGGAGCCATCTCGGTACCACCCCTATTAAAGGCCTTGGGCGTTCATAATATTACCGTGATGAATGAAGAGGTGAACGGCAAGTTTGCCCATAATCCTGAACCATTGCCCGAAAACCTGATAGAGCTGTGCGCAACTGTGAAAAAGAAAAATGCACATTTGGGAATAGCCATTGACCCCGATGTAGACAGGCTCTGCTTTGTATGTGAAGACGGTAGCTTATTTGGCGAGGAATATACCCTGGTGGCCATTGCAGACTATGTATTGGGCCATACCAATGGTAATACTGTATCCAACCTTTCATCGACCCGTGCGCTACGCGATGTTACAGAAAAACATGGCGGTCAATACTTTCCGGCAGCAGTTGGCGAAGTGAACGTGGTAAAAAAAATGAAAGAAGTAAATGCGGTAATAGGCGGCGAGGGCAACGGAGGCGTGATTGTTCCGGAGTTGCACTACGGCCGCGATGCGCTGATAGGTATAGCCCTGTTCCTGAGCCATTTGGCCAAATCGGGCAAAACGCCGAAAACGCTGCGCAGTACCTATCCCAACTACTTTATTTCAAAGAATAAGATAGAGTTGCAAGAGGATGTGAATGTGAAAAATATCTTCGAGCAGATCAAGAAAAAATACAAAAAGCAGCCCATAAACACTGAGGACGGCTTAAAAATAGAGTTTGATTCGGATTGGGTGCATTTGCGCACTTCCAATACCGAACCCATCATACGCATCTATTCTGAGAGTGGTACTGAAACCACCGCCAGCAATATCGCGAAACGCATCATGGCCGATATTAAAGAAATGATGTTGAGCAACGGTGATAATTGACCACTAATTTTGAGCATTCCATTAGCCTCGTTTTTTTAGCCCCGGATTTAAATCCAGGGCTATTGATTTTTATGAATCCCTCTAATCGTGTAGGGGTAGAAATCTTCTACCCCTACACGCATTTATTACCTTATCATAGCCTCGAATTTAAATCAGAGGCTATTGATTTTTATGAATCCATCCAATCGTGTAGGGGTAGAAAATCTTTTGCCCCTACACGTAGTTGCAACCTTATTATCGCTTCGGGTTTTATTGGCCTCAGATTCAAACCCGGGGCTATTGGGATTGACGAATATTTATATTTGTGTAGGGGTAGAAAATCTTCTACCCCTACACGCATTTATTACCATAGCATAGCCTCCAATTCTATTGGCATCGGATTTAAATCTGATGCGATAATAAGCTAACCACGCACTAATTTAAAAGCATGCACCCAACTGTTGTTCAAAAAACCGGGTATACACCACAGCATGCATAATGGTTCAATAGCTCGTGCAGCAGTTACCTTACCCATATCGGCTATATCCCAACCAAACATGTCAAGTATTTTTTTCACTTCATTCTTGGCATTCTCGTTCGTACCGCAAATGAACATGGTGGGCCTTTCAGTCAGTGCCGGATTCACCATTAAATGGCTGCCCACACAACTAAATGCTTTTACAAAATGAGAACCCGGAAATTGCAACTGCAAGCGTTCCATCAGTGACTCATCGCTATTCGTGAATAAATGCAGTACACCATCCTCAGGCGGCAGTTCAGCTATCGGGTTGGTCACATCTATCACTGTTTTACCCAAGAGGTTTTGGGGGCCTGCTTTTTCTATCGCTTCGCAGGCGTGAACCCCTTTTACAGACAATACTATTATGTTGCCAAAATGAGCCGCTTCCTCAAAAGTGCCTATGTGTGCCCGTTCGCCGCCTTTTTCCTTCCATTCTGTCAGTTTTGCACTGTCTGATGTGCCCAGCATCACCTCATAATTATATTTGAGAAATCCGGAACCCAATGTTTGTGCTACAGTTCCCGATCCTATGATTCCTACCTTTTTCATTGTTCAGATTTTCGGGAAAATTATACCTAAATCCCGACGTAAAAAAACTTATTAACATTAATGTTCTCTATTCATGTATATTTAATAAATGAGCTGTTGCGTGATCAATTTCGCTGCTGTTATTCACACAGTTTATACAGGTATAGACCAGGTGGTTTTGCCCATTTCCAAAATGTTTATACCTTTGCACATGGCAACAAATTCTAAATTCTACGGCGAAGGGTTAACATTTGATGATGTACTGTTAGTGCCGGCTTATTCTGAAGTCCTACCAAGAGAAGTAAGTATCAGTACACAACTCACAAAAAATTTAAGGATCAATATTCCAATGGTGTCTGCTGCTATGGACACTGTAACAGAAAGCCCGCTGGCTATCAGCCTGTCGCGTGAAGGTGGTATTGGGATTATACACAAGAACATGAGTATTGACCGTCAGGCCGATCAGGTACGCAAAGTAAAACGCTCTGAAAACGGATTGATCCTTGACCCGATCACGCTATCACCCGATGCTACAGTAGGAGATGCCCTCAAGATCATGAAGGAAAACAGGATAGGTGGCATTCCGATAGTTGATAAGAACAAAATATTGGTGGGCATGCTTACCAACCGCGATCTGCGTTTTGAAAAAAACAATACGAAAAAGGTGGGTGAGGTAATGACCCGTGAACGATTAGTGACCGCACCGGTAGGTACCGATATGAAAAGTGCCGAATCGATACTGGAACAATACAAAATAGAAAAACTGCCTATCGTAGATAATGCCGGCAAACTGATCGGTCTAATAACATTCAGAGACATTCTGCAAGTAAAAAGCTACCCAAATGCGTCGAAAGACGGTATGGGCCGACTAATGGCCGGCGCTGCTATCGGAATAACGCATGATATATTGGATCGTGTAGAAGCATTGATACATGCCGGCGCCGACGTGGTAACGCTGGACAGTGCACATGGCCATTCACGCGGCGTTATGGATGCATTACGAAAAGTAAAAACTGCCTATCCGAATTTACAGGTAATAGCAGGCAATGTAGCTACAGGAGCAGGAGCCTTGGCTTTGGCCGAAGCTGGCGCTGATGCTGTAAAAGTAGGGGTTGGGCCCGGCTCTATCTGCACCACCCGCATAGTGACCGGCGCAGGCGCCCCCCAACTGACCGCTATTATGGACGCGGTGAAGGCGCTTGAAGGCACCGGCATACCCGTAATAGCCGATGGCGGCATACGTTATACCGGAGATATGGTAAAGGCCATTGCGGCAGGTGCATCGAGCATCATGGCAGGTTCTATTTTTGCCGGCACAGAGGAAAGTCCGGGAGAAACCATCATATATGAAGGCCGTAAATTCAAATCTTACCGAGGCATGGGGTCGGTTGAGGCTATGCAAGAAGGATCGAAAGACCGGTATTTTCAGGACGTGGAAGCGGATATTAAGAAATTGGTGCCTGAAGGTATTGTGGGTCGCGTACCCTACAAAGGTACCGTAACCGAAGTGGTTCAACAGTTTGTAGGCGGATTAAGGGCCGGGATGGGTTATTGCGGCGCAAAAGACGTAGTCTCTTTGCAAAAAGATGCTCAATTTATCCGCATCACCGCTGCAAGTATGGCCGAAAGCCATCCGCACGATATTGTGATCACCAAGGAAGCACCTAACTACAGCAGATAAGTTTTCCGAGCAAAGGTATTTTGAAACGTTTTTGTTCAATAAATAGTGCAAGTGCCGCCACATTTTAGCAACGTTAATCTTATTTTACAATCATTAACTACTCATTCAAAGGTCAATACTTAGATTTTCTGCTATGCAAATGGAATGGCTTGATACACAATACTTTTCATGTTATGGATGGTAGATGCAGAATAAAAAAAAGTACTACTATGTTATTCCATCATAAAATGGTACACTTATAGAATATTAATGTTTTCCCGAACTTAGCACTTTGGTGATTTAGAAAAAAGTGATTATTAAATATCATCCGCTGGAAGATGAATAAAAGTAAATTCAGTCAATTCATACACATGACATTGCTCGAATTTCCACTATTTGATTGCAATTGTTTTTTTGTAGAAAAAATTATCAGAATAGGTTTTGTTTTTTTGACAATCATAATAATAACATGTCACATATTGCCCTGCTTTTTTTAAATTAATTCCTCTGCTTTCAGCATATCTTAAAACATCTTCGCCAACATTCTCCATAAAGTTTGTATCTAACGTATTTGGCTTTCGTTTTATTTCTATTTGGATTGCCGGGTACAATTCAAATTTATCGGCCTCATAGCCAATGCCCACAATAAAAACCGAATCGACCTTCCCTGTTACACTTACCGGAAAGATATTTTTTCGTTGAAAGACATTTTTTAATTCAGCTCTTAGGGGCAACAACGTGTCAACAGCTCGATATTTTATATAGGCGTTGCAAGGGGTTGAATATGCAACAGCAAGACTTGACATAAAAAACGAATTTATATAATTACTATCTTTAAATGACTTAACACATTCGAGATAATAATCGTGAAACAACATCGAGTCATGTGAATAAGCCCCTAGAAATAAACTTCCTAATTTAATTTTTTTGTTCTGCTTCACGAAACCCATTGTCAACAATAAGCTTGTATTTTTTAGATTTATTTTACTAATACACATATATGCATTTAAATTCAATCCATTTGGTAAAACTTGAACTTCACTGACAAACTTAGATTTATCACCATCAAATATATATGTATAATTTTTATCTTTAACATATACAAAATCAGAAAAAACACTAAAAGTGTCTTCAAAATTTACGCTAAATATATCGTTTAATTTACTCCGTCCATTTGATAAATCGTCTGTTGCAAGTAACATTAAAGAATCTTCGTATTTATTTCTCACATATTCAAAAACCTTTTGGGCTAATCCGCGACAAAATTGAACTTCAGACACATCAAATACTTCATAATTCGCATCAATGTTCTTGTTTACGCTACGACAGGACATCAAGCCGAAAATCACAAGTAACACAATCGTTAATATTATTTTTCCAAATTTACTTACCTGTATCATTATTATAATTTGTTTTATTTTAGGTAAAGCTAAAATTTCAATTCTAAAAACCTAAACCAGCATTCCCCTAACTGACCAACCGGCAACCATCGGCCAAACTACAAACTAAAGTATCACTTCTCAGTACAACATTGTTCTTTCAGACCGGTCAGTGCAGCATCATTACCTGAAACGGCCGCAAGGCGATCTATCACGCGTTCCACCAATGCGTCCGGGCATGACGCCCCCGATGTGACCATGATGCGTGCTCCCTGCCGGAGCGAAGTGATATCGGAGGTAATTTCAGTGTGAGAATGAAGATCGAAATGCCGAAGTTGTATATCAGAAAGGATGCAATGTTCATTTTCAATAAAATAGACCGGAAGGTTTTTTTCGCACAACTCCACCAAGTGCGACGTATTAGAACTATTGTATCCGCCGATAACTATTGCCAGGTCAGCAGGATTTTGCAACAACTGCTGCACCGCAGTCTGATTATCATTCGTGGCATAGCAAAGGGTATCTCGGGTATCGGCAAAACGATCAGCAACACGATCGGCAGGAGTCTGATAATGAGCCAAAATAGCAGCCTTTAAAAAATCGGCTATAGCCTGTGTTTCGCTGGCCAGCATAGTGGTTTGATTCACTACGCCTATCCGTTGCAGGTGCAACCCGGGCTGAAACCCTTCAGAATGCTGCCCTTTAAAATCGGCAAAAAATTGCGCTTCGGGTAAAGTTCCGGAAATGTATTGAGCCAGCAGGCCGGCCTGTGCCAGATCTTTTACCACCACCGTAGGGGTATGCGCTTTACTGTGCGAGAAAGTGGCCCTTGTTTCTTCATGCCCCGGCTTGCCATGCACTACAATGGTATAGCCATCATCGCCTATTTTACCGGCGCGATTCCAAACCTTTTCTACAAACGGACAAGTAGTTTCGTACACTTGCGGATCCAAACCCTTGGTCTTCAGTATTTGTTCAGTCTCCAGCGTGGTGCCAAACGCCGGAATAATAACAATATCATCTCCACTGATCTCCTCCCACGGAATGAGCATCTTACCACTTGTATCCATAATGAAACGAATACCCTGCGCCTGTAAGTCGGCATTTACCCCGGGATTATGGATCATCTCACTCAACAGAAAAATGCGCTTTCCCGGATTTTCGGCTACAGCCCTGAAAGCGATCTCAATTGCATTCTCCACCCCATAGCAAAAACCAAAATGGCGCGCCAACAGCAGCGTCACACTACCCATTTGCAACATGGTTGGGGCAAAATCCTTTTTAAATTTATCATCTGCCCTACGTTTGTTTTTGATCGCTGTGATCAATGGGCTACGATAATGCTCCGGAACATCAAAAGTCCTCATGCAGCAAAGGTAAACGAAAATAAAAATACAGCCTTATGCCTAACCATTGCTGATGGCCTTGCGGATAGCCATAGTAACCAATACCAATAACATAACGAGGCATACCACCAATGCACCCCAAACCGCCATACCCGGCAGGCTTGCTAATACCAAACCCTGCGTCTTGAGGGCATTTGCGGCAAATAGCTGGCCCGTCATTGTTATTAATGAGGCCACCAACAGCGTGCCGGCTACCAAGGGTACAAAACGGCGGTTCATAAACCGGCTCAAATATCGGGCGCTATAGCCTATCTCCCGCAGCAACACCAATGAAGCGTGTGCCCGTGCAATAGTAAGTTCTATAAACAGAATGAATACCAAAGCCCCTATACCCAGCAATAATACCGCCAGCACCCCTGTAGCGGTAGTCACCACCTCCACTATGCTGCGGATCTTGCTCCAACGAAGGTTTTGGGAATTCGTATTATAATCATGCTGCTGCAAGTACTTGCCAAATTGCACGTCAGACGGGTCCTTTGTTTTCAAAATCAATTGCGACGGGCCCATGCCTGTAAGGCGCTGTGCATACTTACGATTACCATAATCTATGAACGACTGTGGCACCAATACAGAACCAATGCGATCGCTAAAGCCTACCACGTGCGCCAGATAGGTCTCGGAATTGCCTGCAGGACCAGCTTTAAGTTGTATGGCCAATGACTTTACCGAGCGTTCTGAAAGCTGCGGCAGGTGCTGGCTCGGCGCAAACACATAATTGTAAATATCCAAAAACTGTGAAGATAAGATCAACGGCAGATCATGGCTGTTAGAATCCCATTTCCAGTCTTCGGGCATTTGATCCAAAAAATGATCAGGAACACTTTCTACAGCCATATCGGTCTCAAAAGCCAAATGACCGCCCATTACCGCATAAACCGGAAAATTATTGGCTGTTATCAGTCCTACGTCCTGCACCTGTGGCGCTTTTCGTACATCAGCTATTTCGGCGTCAGTAAATACAGTAGCGCCTGCGGTGCCCATATTTTGCTCGGTCACCCGCTTGCCCACTACCATGTAGGTGCTGCCTATGGCATCGTTCCGGTCTTTACCATACAGCAATTCATTGAAATCAGACCATATAGCCACCGATACCAACAGCAGGCTGGCGCCCACACACAAAGCCACCAATGCTGCCCATAATCTGGACTTGCCGCCGCCGCCCAATAATAATTTACGTAAGATCCCATTTTGTATGGCGCTCATAACATCAGGGTTTTATGGTAATCAAAATATCGGTTCTCGTCCAGATCTGCCAGCAACATGCCGGCTTTATTCTGCTGCACCACTTCTGCAATCAATGCTCTTGCCTTATCTGTATTGGCGTGGTCCAGATGACTGAATGGCTCGTCCATCAGTAACCAATCGAACGGCTGCAACAATGCCCTTATGATCGCAAGGCGTTGCTGCTCGCCATATGACATGGTTGCGGCAAGCGCATTCCTCTTGTCCTGAAGACCCAGTCGCTGCATCCATTCCATCACCTGTTGCTCCGAAACAGTACCGGTCAGTAGCCGCTTTGCTTCCAGGTTCTCCCACGCTGTAAGTGCCGGAAACAGGCGCATGTCCTGAAAAATAACACTTATTTTCGAGGTGCGGAGGGCAGCGATCTGATCATCTTTATCACCGGCCAACGGTCGGTTGTACCAAAAAATAGCCCCCTCATAGTCTTTTCGCAATCCATACAGCAAATGCACCAAAGTGGTCTTGCCGGTTCCCGAGGGAGCCTGCACAAAAACGTACTCCCCTAGGGCAAATTCAACCTTACAGTTCCAGACATCGGAACGATACAACCGCACTTTATCTCGCAGCGGAATAGGAATCACGTTTTCTATTTTTAAGCTCATTGTTGTTAGCGGTAATGATATACAATAATAAGGCTGATTTTTGGTATTCGCAGAAGTATCAGCCAATTAAAAACCCATTGAAATAAAAAAAACAATTTTCGGTATTATTTGATAAAAGCGTCCACCCAAATCCACAATTTCACATTACCGGTCTAACGCACTGTTCATACCATGAAATTCATAACTTTGCATCAAGTATATTTGCTACGCGAATGGCAGTTGAGGAACACATATTTTCTTTAGTAACTGAGGCCCGACAAGACAAGGGTGCATCGGAGGCATTGGCGAATGCAGGGTATTACGCACATGCTTTATTTTTCGCCCACTTAGTGTTGGAAAAACTTTGCAAAGCGTTATGGATGAAAAAACACAACTCTGTGGAATATCCATTTACGCACAACTTAAGTAGGTTACTGAAGGAAACAGAAATATTTCTTACACCTGAACAAATATTTTTCTATACGGACATGAATCTATTTCAGGCAAAAGGACGGTATCCGGAAACTATTCATACATTTGAAAATAAGATCACGAAGGAAATATATAGAAAGTATTTTAAACAATTTGAAATCGAAATTGAATGGCTGAACAGTCAACTGCATTAGAACAGGCAAAACATTTTATTGAGCTTTGCGATAAAAATGGAATTCCTGTGCGCTTAGCCTATCTTTTCGGCTCCTATGCCAAAGGCAAGCAACAAGAATATTCAGATATCGACGTTGCCCTTGTTTCTGATGTATTCACCTCGAACAAAATAGAAAATAACCATAAAACAGCACTTATCAATTATCAATTCGTCAATATTGAAGTTCACCATTTTAACACCAATGTATTTGCAAAAGACGATCCGTTTATAAATGAAATAAAAAAAACCGGCATCCGCATTTGTTAACCTATTTTCGGATCGAGCTGTTTTTTCTGCATCTGGTTAATTGCTAAAAAAATGATCGTATTTTCAAGTCCCTATCGATTCTTTTCCCTGCCCGATACCAGCCCAAGTGCATAGTTCAATTGGATCAATATGATCATTGCTATACTAAGATAGCTGTTCACCAAACATAGCAATGCAGCGCAACCGTAGAGCGTTTGTGCCCGTATGATGCGTAGCTTGATCGCCTTACCAATAGCAGCACGCTCGCTCTCAGGCGCATTAACAAAGCCCTTCTTATAGGCATACTGCCAGTGGATATAAAGGGAAAAGCCCAGCATAAAAATATTGAGCCAGTACACAAATACAGGAAATTTATAGGGCAAAAACGCACTGAGAAATGCTGTGGAAAAAGGAAGCAAGGACACGAACAACAGAAAGAACAGCGATATCCAGCTCAGGTCTCGATCGCTACGCTCTATATAATAATATTGTGCCGATTGACCTGTCCAGAATATGCCCAGCGTCATGAAGCTGAGGAAGTAAGACAAAAATTTAGGCATGAGGCCACACAAAGCATGGACCAGATCCCCTTCTGAATGTATTGCCTCTGTGACGGGCACACGAATATCCAGCACCAACAAGGTTAGCGCCACTGCAAAAACGCCATCGCTGATAGCTTCAATACGTTTTACATTTTGCCCGGCAAAACGATTATAATTGGCATCTGTCATCAACGGCAAATTAATTCATTTCTGTAACAAAATTGTTCATTGGTTATACTTTCACCACAAATACAATAAAACAGAGCCGATATACCCAACACAAACACACATTATAATTCATTGATCTTTTATAAGTCTTTTTTATGGCGCAAATCAAACCTTTAAAAAGAAAAAGAGTCTTATAAAATTTAAAAATGAGTGGACTAATAAGGATGTGGAGAAGCATATTAGTGATTGCAATTTTATTGATTGCCCACCAATGTTTATTTGCCCAGGATCATACCATACCTATCGGCCGCATTAAACTGGAAGATACCACCAACGTAAAAAAACACAGCAATCCTAAATTTGATAAGAACGGACAGTATGACCTCATCGATGTAGGTATGTGTGCATTACATGCATCCGGCATTCGTAAGCCGGATACTGCAGCATTGCAGCCCGGAAAGATCCACTTGTCTTTGATACCCGGTGTGGGTTACAGCCTGCAAACCGGATTTGCAGCAGTGATACAAGGCATTGCGGGGTTTTATACCAGCAAAATGCCCGATGCCAACCAAAGCAGCATAGAAAGCAGCTTTAACTACACTCAGCTTAAGCAGATCTTATTCCCGATACAGGGCAATCTATGGCTGGCCGACAATAAATACAATATACAGACCGACTGGCGCTATCTGCAGTTCCCACAAATGACGTACGGATTGGGCGGTTACAGCTCGCTGAACAACGGCTATTTTTTCGACTATTCCAATATTCGCGCCTATACTACAATTTACAGAGAAGTAGCTAAAGATGCTCTTTTCGGCATTGGTTACGATTTTGATTATATCTGGGATATGCATGAGGTTTCGCCACCAAAGGGTGATGAAACCGATCTGGAAAAATATGGATTTAAAGGCACCTCTTATTCTTCCGGGCTCACAGCAAATTTCCTCTACGATACCCGCAGAAATTCCATTAATCCTGCCGGCGGCAATTTTCTCAACATTGTTTACCGGCCCAACCCGGTTGCATTGGGCAGCACCAATACCTGGCAGTCGCTTGTTATAGACACCCGAAAGTATATTCCAATCCCCAACACGCATAGCCTGCTGGCATTTTGGAGTTATGACTGGCTCACACTGAGCGGCAACCCTCCGTATGCATTGTTGCCTAATACCGGCGGAGATCCCTATGCCAATACCGGCAGAGGATATACAGAAGGCAGGTTCAGAGGGCGAAACATGCTGTACCTGGAAAGTGAATACCGCTTTGGTATTACTAAAAACGGGTTTCTGGGCGGGGTGGTTTTCTCTAATATCGAGACTTTCTCGGAACAAAACACCAACCAGTTTGCGCGTTATTATCCGGGCTTTGGAGCGGGGCTGCGCATTAAGTTCAATAAATTTTCGCGCACTAATGTGTGTTTGGATTATGCCCTCGGTGTAGACGGATCAAGGGGTGTATTCATCAATTTGGGTGAAGTATTTTAGTTGCCGGTTAATAATTATTTGATATAATTGTTAAATACAAAGGCTTCAACAATTTTTTTCCGGGTTCAGCGGTTATAGATTAAATTTGACACAATATTTCAAGTTAAAATATACCCGTTTATGAAGTACGCAATACTGTTATCAACAATATTCCTGCTTTGCTTCGGAGCCTGTATCAAAGATAGATCCGGCACCATAGCTACTACTATCATTCCACCTAATGCGCAGATGCTGGCCGACTATAATTTCAAACCCGGCAGCTACTGGATCTTTAAAGATTCAGTGACCGGCCATACAGACAGCGCTTATGTATCCTCTGTTAGTAGCTACCTCACCTACGAAAGCTGTGTACTGATACAGAATATGCCCGAGCATCAGGCAGATGTGATCACGATAACCGTAAATAACGACAATAACAACGACAGCGAGAATTGGACCATAACATTGCTCGATACTAACTGCAATATATCTTGTTTGCTCTACACCGACAGTGCCTATACCTTTACCGGGTATCGGTTGTTCAGCTACCCCATTCAGATTGGACAGGTCAAGCAACCCATGGGCTGTGTGTTGTATGCCGACAGCGGCTATGTAACAACGATATATGACAACTACACACTGAATAATGCATCGTACAGCAATACCGCCGCTATTTATGAAACTGAATATGCGAGCCTTTACAACAACTATTACGACTGGTTTTATATGAACTCCCAAGCCGGTTTTGTAAAGGTGGTTCTTAACCATCCTAACTTAGGGGTAAACCGCGTTTTAGAGCTATTGCGGTATCACCTGGTCAAATAAACCGTTGAAGATGTGGGTCAAAGCTTTACAATCGGTAGGTTGGTGGCTTCCATGCCGCCCCACTCCACAACTGTGAACCCACGGCGTACAAAGGGCAAAAACGATTGCGGATGCACTACGGTATTGTTTTCGGCGGGTTGATACACCATAAACACCCGCAACACGGCATCCGGCGCCGGTTTTATGTTCAGTCTGGCCATAGCCTCATATTCCTTCCCGGCAAAATGAATAATGTTGTAAGGATGCTGTTGCAGGCGTGGCAACCAAAAGTCGATAAATTCCCGGTACTCCGCCGGCAATAACCCCATAGCGGGAAGCACACGCTCTAAAAACTGCCGGCTGCTGTCTGACTTCACCAAAAATCCCTCATGCATATCCCATCCGTTGTAGTCCGAAACACCATCCCAAAACAAGTAGGGGAATTTTTGGCCGTCGGCTGCATTGGTGATCGTGCCATCAGTATCTGCGACCACGTTCCAGCCATTGCCATATTCAGGAATGGTGGTAGTGAGCGCACCCAAAAAATCAAGTTGCACCGTTATGGGTGTTCTTTGTAGCGGATAGAGATAAATGACCGGCTTATCAACATTAGGCGAACGTTTGCGCTGCCCCGGCGTTGCGGCCTCAAATTCGCACTGCTTTACCATTCGCAGCGAAATAAAGTCCCAATTGGCCGTTTTATTGAAATTGGTAGCCCATATTGAATCCTTGCCCTTGACACCCATTGCATGTACCGACATTTTATAAT
>Ga0164297_10002445_pt1 | contig 18336 bp, 17 predicted proteins | sample GEODES058metaG_FD_113539 | JGI IMG/M metagenome (GOLD analysis project Ga0164297, IMG submission 113539) | Dystrophic lake water microbial communities from Trout Bog Lake, Wisconsin, USA - GEODES058 metaG | ecosystem: Environmental > Aquatic > Freshwater > Lake | place: USA: Trout Bog Lake...
AATTTACAAGGCAGTGGAAACAAGTGTTTGAACAGGGTTGCAAATTTACAAGGCACTCCGTGAAGTGTTTGAACAGGGTTGCAGATTTACAAGTCAGTAAAAACAAGTGTTTGAACACGGTTGCAAATTTACAAGGCAGTAAAAACAAGTGTTTGAATACGGTTGTAAATTTACAAGGCAGTGGAAACAAGTGTTTGAATAGGGTTGTAAATTTACAAGGCAGTGGAAACAAGTGTTTGAATAGGGTTGTAAATCCGCTGGGCAGTGGAAACAAGTGTTTTAACAGGGTTGTAAATTTACTAGGCAGTCTGGGAGGTGTTTGAGCCCGCTAGTAAATTACCAGGACAGTAAAAAGAAGTGTTTGAACACGGTGGCAAATTAGCCAGGCAGCAAAACAAGGTTCTTTTATAGGGTAGTAAATAACCCTGGCAGTAAAAGAAGGTTCTTTTGTAGAGTAGTAAATTGTGGATACCCTTCAAAAAGATTTTTTCACAAAAACATTTCTTATTTTAGATGTCTTCTATTGATTATGCCCACCCTTTGTTTTTATAAGTATCAAAGCCAAGTTGCAATGCGTCTTTTATTTGACTGAGTATTGTGTCATTATTGTTTTTTATATGGAAACAGTTTTTGCCCTTTAGGCATTTTAATAGTTCGGGTTTAAGGGATGGTTTTATTTCGGGGCAACAATAGATAGGGAAGAAGTAAAACCCAACATATCCCTTTTGCACTAAAATACTTGCAAAGTATAATTCGTCTAGTTTTCTCCCAGCAATCTCTACTTTTTTGAAACTATAAATGTGATACTGCCCATTGCCAGAGCCTTTTTCTTTCAAATTGCCAATGCCACTGTAGGATGCTAATATTTCTTTCAATGCCACAAATAAAGCTGCCACCTCCGGTTGACCAGCAGATTTGTCCTCGTATTTAATAGCGTTTGCCATAGTCAATTTATTTTGGCATAAAAATAAGGCTGCCACAGAATATTCTGTGGCAGCCTTATTAAAATTTATATAACTAGAAGCGATTAATCCCAGATTTCGCCCTTTCCCTCTAACCAACTTTTCACAGCTTCGGTTGTCACGCTCTTTGGTCTTTCCAATGGGAAACCCAAAGCCCTGTCCCAACACAAACTTGCCAATACGCCCAATGCCCTACTTACTGCAAACAATACAGTGTAAAATTCATATTCTACCATGCCATAATGCACCAACAAAGCACCACTGTGGGCATCAACATTAGGCCAAGGATTTTTTATCTTTCCAAGAGATTGTAAAATTGGCGGAACCACTTCGTAGATGTTCCACACAGTACGGCAACATTTATCTTCGGGCATATACCTTTTGCCAAACTCCATTTGAGCAGTAAAACGAGGGTCTGTTTTGCGCAATACAGCATGACCATAACCAGGCACCACTTTGCCAGCATTCAAAGTATCTTCTACATATTTGGCTATTTGTTCTCTTGCAGGTAAATCTGTACCTAATTCGCGCTGCATTTCAAATATCCATTTAATTACTTCCTGATTAGCTAAGCCATGCAAAGGGCCAGCAAGACCATTCATCCCTGCCGCATAACTAAGGTATGGATCGCTTAAAGCACTACCTACTAAGTGTGTGGTGTGTGCAGATACATTACCGCCTTCATGATCGGCATGAATGGACATATATAAGCGCATCAATTCTGTGAAACCTTCGTCGTCATATCCAAGCATGTGTGCAAGGTTGCCAGACCAGTCAAGCAAACCCTTAGGGTTAATGTGCTCGCTGTTTTTATATTTTCTCCTATATATATATGCAGCAATACGAGGCAAACGGGCTATTAAGTCCATTGTGTCGTCATAAGTCAAGCTCCAGTAATCTTTTTTATTCAACCCTTTTGAATAAGCTTTTGTAAATTCACCCTCGGTTTGCAATGCCATCACACCTACCACAAACATAGTCATTGGGTGGGTAGACATTGGTAAAGCATCAATCGCAGCAAATACATGGTTTGGTACATGGCTACGACGTTGCAACATGTCCGTAACCAATTCAACATCTTCTGCTGTTGGTAATTCTCCAATCAACATCAAGTAAAACAAACCTTCTGGCAAGGGCTGTCCACCTTCAACAGCTTTAGGCAATTTTTCTTGCAATTCAGGGATGGAATAACCTCTGAACCGAATACCCTCTTGTGCATCAAGCAAACTAGTTTCAGTAACTAGTCCTGTAATGCCACGCATTCCCTGATAAGCTTGCCCCAAAGTAACTTCACCAATCTTTTTACCACCGTGTTCTTTCAGCAATTCTTTGATTTCAATGTTTGCTGCGTCTGCTTTTGCTTTGAACCTTTCCTTTAATAATTCCATTTTCTTTTTTTATTAATAATAATTGTGTGAATTGTAACAAGAGCGTTTTATAAAGTCTATTTTTTAATACTCCAACAAAAAGATTGAGTTATCAAAACAATAGTTTTTTTATTGATGCGATAAAGGTAAAAGAACTTTTAATTGAACAACAAAAAGAGGGCATTAAAGATGAAATTTATTGAAAAAAAGCCATTTTCAATCGTTATCGTGTATTTTTTACACATTTTTTTTCGATTTCGAAGGTGAAATAATATTTCTATTGAATTTTTATTTTACTTTCACACTTTAAATAAAAGATTGAATAATATGGAAAAAAAAATTACCTCAGAATCATGTATATCAAGACCTGTTTTCCTGATAAATAATTCCACTTAATTTTTTTCATTCAGCCTTACCCTGAAAAAAATAGCAATAAAAAACAAAGTGCAACTGCCACTTATTTAAACAGTTACGGAGTGCCTAAACCGGATAAAGAAGGTAAAAAACTTTTGCAATTATGAAATATCTATTCTCTCGCTACTCAACTATTGTAGCATTTTTTCTTCTTTTGTTTGCCTTTAAAGCGCAAGCACAAACGGGACCGTCCAATGATTCCTTGTACATTGTTGGGGCAGGTTTCGAAAACTGGAGTAACCCAATACCTGCTGCTAATGTTGCGGCACAAACTTTTACAACAATCAGCCCAACGGAATACAAGATTAATGTACTCCTTGTTGGTGGAAGTGAGTACAAGTTTATTGCTAAGAATGGCTCTTGGGGTGAAAATTGGGGTATTGCTAAGGCAGATGACCCAACTGAAGTTAATGGCGGGCCGTTTACATCTGGTAGCCAGAACATAAAAGCCCCATCGGTAACTGGTATTTACACTATTGATGTAAACTTTGCAATAAACATCTTCACGGTAAAATTGGCGAGTTTGCCAAAAGTTACAATCACTTCATTTAGTCCAACTTCTGCAGCTGCTGGAACTACTGATACAATTAGGGGTACCAACTTTACCGGTGCTACATCTGTAAGTTTTGGTGGGGATACTGCAAGTTCTTTTACAGTTTGGAATGATAGCACCATAATTGCTGTAGTAGGTAAAGGTGCAAGTGGCAACGTACAAGTTATTGCGCCAAATGGCACTGGTGTTTCAGCTGGATTTACTTTTAACACTAATACTTTGTTTTTAATTGGTGCTGCAACGCTTGATAGCACTTGGACTAATCCTATACCATCTGCAGATAGTGCAGCATTACAATTTACGACCATTAGCCCGACAGAATATAAAATTACTGCTGCATTGATTGGCGGAAAGGAATATAAGTTCATTCCATTGGACGGCTCTTGGACGCTGAGTTACGGAATTGCTGTTCAGGATGACCCAAATGAAATAAATGGTGGGACACTTACTACAAATGGCCAAAATATAATGGCTCCTGCTACAAGTGGTAATTACATTATTGATGTTAATCTAGCTACCAATACATTTACTGTAACTGCTGTAACCAATCCAAATACTTCCATAGCTTCTTTCTCTCCTCTATCTGCTGATAGTGGTACAACAGTAACAATTAAAGGTCTTGGATTTACGGGAGCTACTGCTGTAAGTTTTGGTGGCACAGCGGCAACTTCTTTTACAGTTGTTAATGACACTACCATTACCGCAGTTGTTAGTAACGGAGCAAGTGGTTCAGTACAAGTGGTTGATCCTAAGGGTACAGTAAGTTTGGCTGGGTTCACTTTCATCACTACTCCTGTTAGCAACACCTTGTTTATTGTAGGTAATGCTACTGCAAACGGATGGAACAATCCATTGCAAACAGCAGATAGCGCAGCTCAAATGTTTACTCAAGTTAGTGCATCGGAATACAAGATTACTACCCACCTAATTGGGGATAGCTCTTATAAATTTATACCTACAGACGGTTCTTGGGCAACAACATACGGTATTGCTATTGCCAATAACCCAGCTGAAGTAAATGGTGGTTCAATCACTTCTACCAATGCGCAAAATATTCTTGCTCCTTCGTTGAGCGGAACTTATACCATTGATGTAAATTTGGCTACAAGCACATTCACGGTAACATTGGTAAGTCCAGATGCTTTATTCTTAATAGGTAGTGCCACTGCAAACGGATGGAACAATCCTTTGAAACAGGCTGATAGTGCGGCACAAGAATTCTCGAAAATTAGTGCTACTCAATTCAAATTAACTGTAAACCTATATGCTGGTCTAGAGTATAAATTCCTCGGTCAGGACAATGGTACTTGGGTAAATAATTGGGGTATAGCTAAAGCCGATGATCCTAATGAAGTAAATGGTGGAGCATTTATTTTTGGCACAGCTACTCAGAATATTGCTGCTCCTGCTCAAAGCGGTGCTTATACAATTCTAGTAGATTTCGCAACGGATTCTTTCACAGTCACTTTAGATAGTTTAACAACACCAACTTTCACTTCATTCAGTCCTACAACTGGTGATAGTGGTACTGTCATAACTTTAAAAGGTTCTGGATTTACTGGAGCTACAGCAGTTGGTTTTGGTAGTACTGCTGCAACTTCTTTCACAGTAGTTAATGATAGTACCATTACTGCTGTTGTTAGCAATGGAGCAAGCGGTTCTGTTATTGTGGTTACACCTAATGGCATCGTTTCTTTGGATGGCTTTACTTACATCGTTTCAACTAACAATTTGTATATTGTAGGTAGTGCCACTGCAAACGGATGGAATAATCCATTACAATCCATTGACAGTGCTGCACAGACTTTCACACCGCTTAGTACAAATGTTTTCACAATAACTACGCATCTTACTGCTGATAGTTCGTATAAATTCTTGCCTACCGACAATGGTGTATGGACAAATTCATACGGTGTTGCTATTGCAAATAACCCAGCAATGGTAAATAGTGGAACCTTGATTTCTACCAATAGTAACAACATCCTTGCACCTGCATTGAGTGGCACTTATACTATTGTTGTCAACTTGGCTACCAATACATTCACTACTACTTTGGTTAGTCCAGATAATTTATATATTGTAGGTAGTGCTACAGCAAATGGATGGAACAATCCTTTGCAATCTGCCGACAGTGCGGCTCAAATGTTTGGTCAATTTAGTCCAACAGAAGATACATTGACCGTTTACTTGTATGCTGACAGCTCTTACAAGTTCATAGCTCAAGACAATGGCAATTGGACTTACAACTGGGGAATTGCTGTAACCAACGATTCAACTATGGTTAATCAAGGAACACTTGTTTTTGGTGCAAATAGTAAAAACATTTTGTCGCCTTCAGTTAGTGGTTGGTATACTATTGATGTAGATTTTGCTGCAAATGTGTTTTATGTTAATTCAGCATTGCCTGTAAAACTTGCTTCATTCAATGCAGCTATTGAAAATAAAGCAGTACAACTTGATTGGCTTACTGCAACAGAACTCAATACCAGCCATTTCAGTGTACAACACAGCACCAATGGTAGCAACTTTGCAGAAATTGGTTCAGTAAAAGCAATTGGTGCAGGTGCAAATAGCTACAAGTTCACAGATGCGACTCCTGCTGAGGGCATCAATTACTACCGCCTTCAAAGCGTTGATAAAAATGGTAGCTATACTTACAGTAAAGTTGTTTCAGTAAATTTTGCTGGAAGCACCAACAAGTTTGCGGTATATCCAACACTTACACACGATGGCAATGTTAGCGTTCATATCAATGAATCAACTGCTGGCAATGCAAGCATTAAAGTGCTAGACTTGAACGGTAGGATCTTGCAAACAAACAAGGTTTCTATTGCCGAAGGTTCAAATCTTCTTCCTTACAAGATTACTGCTGCTAAGGGAATCTACATAGTAAATGTAGAAACCGCAACTGGCAAGCAAGCCTTTAGGGTAATTGTTGAATAAGAATCTGTTTTTTTTATTGTTTAAATTGAAAAGCCAACCTTCGGGTTGGCTTTTTTTATTGTCATGAATTGATACAAACCACAAGATTAATATGCTTTTACACCTGAATGAAGACTTATTCAGTCACCAAAACAATTGTTTTATTCACTAAAACAAATTATTCAGTCACTAAAACAACTTATTCAGTGACTAAAACAACTGGAACTGTCATCAAAACAATTGTTTTACTCACTAAAACAACTTATTCAGTGACTAAAACAACTGGAACTGTCACCAAAACAATTGTTTTACTCACTAAAACAACTGATTCAGTCACCAAAACAACTGGAACAGTCACCAAAACAACTGGAACTGTCACCAAAACAACTCATTTTTGGATGGCAGTTATTGCTTCTCTATCAGGGATTGGGCAAATATTTTGAAATTGAACAACCATTTCCATAAATATCTTTCCTTCCCCCAATAATTTTTCACCTCAACTATTACATCTTTGCAATATTGTCACACTATGTATTGGCTTTCATTTCGATTTAATTAAAAAATGTATGAAGAAGAGTATTTTGTTTTTGGTCACCGTTTCCTTTCAGTTATTAGTTGTTGCGCAGTTCAATTTACCGCCTATTGTTGGGCCGGGAAAGGCAGTTGACCCGTACAATTATACTATCGTAAAAACAAAAGAGTTCAAAAATGCGTCTGTAAGTTGCGCCCACCCGTTGGCAAGTATGGTCGGTGCGGAGATAATGAGGCGTGGAGGAAATGCTTTTGATGCGGCAATAGCTACACAGTTGGTGTTGGCGGTTGTGTATCCTGGTGCCGGCAACATCGGCGGTGGCGGTTTTATGGTGGCTCGTACCGATATGGGTAAAAACATAGCCATTGATTACCGCGAAACTGCTCCCACAAAAGCGACTAGGGATATGTATTTGGATAAAGATGGAAATGTTATTCCAAAACTTTCCTTGCAGGGGCATCTGGCAAGTGGCATTCCAGGAACTATCGCTGGCTTGTTCGAAACTCACCAATATGCCAAATTATCAATGAAATCTTTGATTCAACCGGCAATAGACATTGCGGAATTTGGATTTGTAATCACTGAAAAAGAAGCAAGAGGCTTGAATAGTACCAAAGAATCTTTTATACAAAACTCTACACAGCCTAGTGCCTACGTAAAAGAAACACCATGGAAAGCAGGCGATACATTGGTGAATAAAGACTTGGCGGAAACCCTAAAAAGAATACGTGACTATGGACAAAGAGGGTTTTATGAAGGTAAAACAGCGCAGTTGATTGTGGAGGAAATGAAACAAGGCAATGGTATCATTTCGCTTGAAGATTTAAAAAACTACAAGGCAAAACAAAGGGTTGCGTTGGAATTTAACTATAAGGGCTACGAAATTATCGGGATGCCACCGCCTAGTAGTGGGGGAATTATCATTGAACAAATGATGAAGATGATTGAACACAGGAACATTGCCCGCTATCCTTTCCAAAGTCCGCAGCAGGTTCAGTTGATGGTAGAAGTCGAGCGCAGGGCTTATGCCGACCGTGCCGAACATCTTGGCGACCCTGACTTCTGGAAAGTACCGATGAAAACATTGGCAAATGATAAATATATAGCCAATCGTATGATTGATTATGATAGCACAAAAGCTACCCCAAGTGCAGATGTAAAAGCGGGCACTATCCACGAAAGTGACCAGACAACGCACATTAGTGTCTTGGATAAACAAGGCAATATGGTAAGCGTTACAACCACCTTGAATGGCGGCTATGGTTGCAGAACGGTTGTAGGCGGTGCTGGTTTTATATTGAATAATGAAATGGACGACTTTAGTGCAAAACCTGGTGCGTCCAATATGTTTGGGGCAGTAGGAGGGGCGGCAAACGCCATTCAACCCAACAAAAGGATGCTCAGTTCTATGTCGCCAACATTGGTTTTGAAAAATAAAAAGCCTTACATAGTTGCTGGCACACCAGGTGGAACAACCATACCTACTTCAGTTTTTCAAACATTGGTAAACCTATTGGATTATAACATGAGTGCCGAGGATGCGGTAAATAAACCAAAGTTCCACCACCAATGGCTACCTGACCAAGTGGATATAGAACCAACTTTTTCTGCCGATACAAAGAAAGCAATGGAAGCAATGGGGTACAAATTTCACGATCGTTCACAAATTGGTCGCACAGAGGTAATCCGTATCTTACCAACAGGCAAGCGCGAAACCGCCGCCGACAAACGTGGCGATGATAGTGTTGCAGGATATTAGGAGGTGATGAGTTATGAGTGTGAGTTATAAATTCTTAAGAAATTCATCATTCATAGCGTATAATTTATAATTCTAAACTTATAGCTAAAAATGAAAGGTTTAATAGTTTCTTTTCTTATTGGACTATGTACTATTTTGAATGCCCAACAAGTTAAAAAGGTTGATAGCGATGTGTTGTTCACTTGTTACAAGCAGGGTAAGAGTGGCGACTGCGTTTCTGTTGGATTTACCAAAGCTGCTATTTGTGTTTATGGGGTAAATGGGGTATTCAAAGAAAGGACTATTGATGATACGCACACAGAAGTGACACTGAAAAATGGGAAGAAATATATCCTCACCAACGATGAATTTGCAATGGCAGATACTGCAATGCACATCAAAGCAGGAGAAAATAGCGACCCGGAAATAATACGTTATGCCACCAAGTGTTTTGCGGTGATGGCAAAGGTGAAACAGGACATTGATAACATTGGCACGTTTGAAGATGCCATATACAAATTGCAACATGGTGCTCACGGGCGTAAAATATCCTATACTCTAGGACTAGAAAATAATGTGGAGATACTGGAAAAAACGCCTGATGACGTGAGCGGAGGCATTGCTTGGACCAAGAAACATGTTGTTTATGTTTACAATGGATATATGGACAAGTACGGCAAGAAAGTTCCTTTAGATCCGAAATATTATGGTGGCTTAAAACTTATCCCTTAACATCACAGGTCAAGCGCATAATTTATTTCTTACCACATAGACACAGTAGGCACATAGTTTTATGGTTAGAAGACATAAGAAAACATAAAACGAAGTAGTAGTTAGCTACTAGTCGAGTCTATGTGACCTTAAAGTGAAACGTTTATTCCCTTAAATAATCTTTCTTATGTGCCTATTGTGGCTATGTGGTAGAAAAATAATAACCAATCTGCGTAAATTCAATTACTAGTATTCGTATGCGTTTGCCCTAATTAACGCCAATACTATTAAGGGTAGCGAGTACATCTTCTAACAATTGATTGTTGTTGGTAAACCAAGTAAATGCAGCGTCCTTCTTAAACCAAGTCATCTGACGTTTTGCATATTGACGGGTATTTGTTTTAATCTTTTCAATGGCTTGCGATAAAGTACATTCCTTGTTGAAATAAGCAAATAACTCTTTGTAACCCACCGTTTGTAGTGCGTTCAACTGTTGAAACGGCAACAATCCTTCTACTTCTTTTACCAATCCTTCATCAAGCATTGCATCTACCCGTTGATTAATATTCTCTATCAATTTCTCACGGGGAAGTTCAATAGCAATCTTTACGATATTAAAAGGACGTCCAACAGTTTGTTTTGTACGGTAATTATTAATGGATTGCCCAGTTGCCAACATTACTTCCAACGCTCGCATCAATCGTTGAGGGTTTTGTTGTTCTGCTGTTTCCCAAAAGGCTGGGTCTTTATGTTGTATTTCTTGCTGCAACCAAGACAATCCTTTCTGTTCATATTGATTTGAAATATCTTTGCGTATGTGAGTTGGTATAGTTGGAATCGCATCAATTCCTTCTGCAAAGGCTTTTATGTAAAGCCCTGTTCCCCCAACCATTATTGCAATTTGATGCTCTAGGAAGATAGTGTCAACACTTCTTAAAGCATATTGCTCAAATACACCAGCGTTTACTTCTTCTTCAATTGAATGAGAATCGATAAAATAATGTGGGACTAATTGAAGTTGTTCTTTTGTTGGTTTTGCTACGCCAATATTTAGTTCCTTAAAGCATTGCCTGCTATCAGCAGAGATGATTTTAGTACCGAAATGTTGTGCTAATTGTATGGCTAAAGAAGTCTTACCAACTGCTGTGGGTCCAGCAATAACGATGACTGTATTTTTATGGGGTAACAACATCACAAATGATTCTTACTATAAATCATCCGTGAAGTTGTTATCGTCTTCAGTGCCTTCCTCTTCCGCAGCCTCTCCTTCTTCCGATTCATCCGAAAAGCCATCATTAACTTCTTTCAAGTCGTATTTTTCTTCTATGTCGGCAAACTTTTCTCCCAATAGGCTTTTGGTCCCATATTGTGGCGGTCCAATACCTTCTTTTCTTGTAATTGCAGGATAGGTAGTTTTCGTATTTTCTTCTTTCGTTACACTTATTAATGCAACTTGAAAAACCCAGTTCTTAGTAAAATCATAAATATAAATAAACCGTTGGTTGGTGTCTTTTATCTCACTAGCTATTGTTGTTTCAGACATCAATAGGGGAGGAGCGGCATATTGCTTGTCATATTTAGCAAAGCTTATCTCCCTTCCACGAAACCATAAATCGTTGCTTCTATAAAAAGTAGCTTTATGCTTACTATCAAAATCATAAGAACTTAGAATTGCATAATGTAACTCCTGAAATGTTTGTGTGTGCTTGATTGCAATGTCCCTGTAAACAGCATCGTCTTCTTCTAAATAAACCCTAAACTTTAAAATTGCCATATAGTTATTTATAACTTTCTTTCGTCAAAACGCTAAAGTAGTGATTAAATAGGTTTCAAATCTAATTCTGCTGCTTGTTTCAACATAAATTGAAACGCATCTTCATAACTATTGGGGATAACTCCATCCAATATTGCATTTCGTATGGAATCTTTAATAATTCCAACAGGTTTACTTGGCTTTAAATTGAATGTTTCCATAATTATTTCACCAGTTATAGGAGGCTGCCAATTGCGGATATGGTCTTTCTCCTCCACTTCCTTTAGCCGTTGTTTTACCAACTCAAAGTTTTGGGAGTAGCGTTTTACCTTCTCTTTGTTTTTGCTGGTAATGTCAGCATTGCAAAGCATCAACAAGTCTTCAATATCTTCCCCCGCATCAAATAATAAACGCCTAATGGCACTGTCAGTAATGTTTTCTTTTGTCAAACTTATTGGTCTCAAATGCAATTCAACAAGCTTCTGTACCAATCGCATCTTCTCATTCAAGGGAAGTTTGAGTTTGGTGAATATCTTGGGAACCATCTTTGCCCCAACCGCTTCATGTCCGTGGAAAGTAAAACCGTGACCTGGTTCAAAGCGTTTGGTGATGGGTTTGGCAATATCGTGCAACAATGCAGCCCATCTTAACCACAAATCATCTGTATGTTGGGATATATTGTCAACAACTTGCAGCGTATGATAAAAATTGTCTTTATGCCCCATCCCATCTACATATTCTGCCCCGTGTAATGCCATCATCTGTGGAAAGATGATTTGCATCAATCCGCTCTTGCTCAATAAATCCAAACCGATACTTGGTTTCTTTGCCAATAGTATTTTGTTTAGTTCATCCGTAATCCTTTCCTGCGAAACTATTTTTATCCTTTCCGCATTGTCTATTATCGCTTGAAACGTAATTGGTGCGATGCTAAAGTTTAATTGTGTGGCAAACCTTATTGCCCGCATCATCCTTAACGGGTCATCACTAAAAGTTTGCAATGGAGCCAAAGGGGTTTGGATTAATCGCTTATCAATGTCTTTCAATCCACCAAAAGGATCTAATAGTTTTCCATAATCATCTTTATTCAAACTAATTGCCAGCGCATTAATTGTAAAGTCCCTTCTGTTCTGGTCATCTTCTAAAGTTCCGGGTGCCACAACAGGATTGCGGCTCGAAAAATCATAACTCTCTTTCCTTGCCCCCACAAACTCTACTTCAAACGAATCATCTACCTTTATTTGTGCAGTTCCAAATGTTTTAAAATATGCTACCACAGGTTTAGGATTAAAGCGTTCTGCTACTTTATGTGCCAGTTCTATTCCATCGCCAATGCAAACAATGTCTGCATCTTTGGTTGGTCGCCCTATTATTTTGTCCCGCACGAAACCTCCTATCAAATAAGTCTCTACTCCCAACTCTTGGGCAGCAGCACCTATCTTTTTAAGGAGAAACAGTTCTTTATCCGTGCAGTTTATATCCATTTAATTAATTGAAAATTGATAATTGACAATTGATAAGTTTGACTCATAACTCATATTTCATAACTCATAACTGGCTTCAGTAGTTGTTCATTCGTTATTTTATATGCGCAATCAAAATGCCCTAACGGACAAGCTTTCTTTCCGTGCAATCCACAAGGGCGGCAAGGTAATGGTTCTTTTACCTCTATGATAAAGCTTTTGTCGCTTAAAGGGCCATAACCAAAACCTGTAATCGTTGAGCAATAAACTGCCGTAACGGGTGCATTTACGCTTGATGCGAAGTGCATTGGGGCAGAGTCGTTTACATAATTCATCGTTGCGCCCTTTTGTAATGCTGCCGATTGCAAGAAGTTTAATTTCCCTGCCAAGCTTATCACTGAATGATTTGCTTCTACTATTTTGTTACAAAGCACAGCATCTGATGGCCCCCCTATTAAGTATATTGTATAGTCTGAAGGTATTTGTTCGATAAAACTAATCCATTTCTCTGTAGGGAACTGTTTTGTAAACCATACCGATGCGGGCGCAATACATATATACTTCCCTGTTTGGTATTGCTTTACAAATTCAAAATCCTGTTCGCTAGGATACAATCTTGGCTTTGCAGCCACAGTATCCGTCAGTGATTGTATCAATAAATGATTGCGTTCTATTTCGTGCAGTGCCTTCTCTTCATTGCCACTAAAAGTGTGTGTTATCTTTTGGGTGAAAAGGAAACTAAACGGGTTTTTATCGAAACCGATAGTAATCTTTGCTTTAGAAAATGCTGTAAGGAAACCCGTTGCGGCAAAGCGTTGTAGGTTGATGACGGCATCGTATTTATTGTTTCTTATTGTTTGTAGCAATTGAAAAAGATGCTTGTATTTGCTTTCTTTTTTATTCCAAATCAATACTTTAGTTAGGAAAGGATGTTTGCTAAATAAAGATTCATTCCCTTTGCGAACCAAGAAATCTATTTGTGCAGTTGGATAGTGTTGATGCAGTTTTTCCAGCACGCCCGTTGCCAACACTACATCCCCAATAAAAGCCGTTTGGATAATCAATATTCTTTGCATCGGCAGCAAAACTAATGGTGTATGGTGATTATATTAAATAGATTGTGATTTATAAAGCCGTAATTTATTCCTTAATTACTTTTAGAAGTAATTCATAAAGTTCTTTATCGCTAAGATTTTCCTTTTCCGATTTATCATAAATTGATAGTAGGTAAACAGTAGTTTCTTCTATAATTAAGTTGAATATTACCCTTGCACCTCCACTTTTGCCTTTTCCTTTCGATTGTATGGCAAGACGTATTTTAAAACAATTATTACCCAAAGCAATCCCTTGTTCGGGTTCTTCCTCCAATCTTTCCAATAAATTACTAAACTCTATTTTTAGGGAAGGATACTTTTTTACCAATCGTTTTAGTTGCCTATCGAAAGGGGGAATCGTAAGGATATTATAGCTCATTCAATAGTTCTTTAGCAGGACGGGCTTTCATTTTGCCTTGACGAACGAGGTTCAAGTTGTCCACGGCTTCTTTTATTTCTTCTATCAAAAGTGCTTTTTCATCAGAGATAGTTTTTGTTTTTACATAAGGCAAGCTTCTGAGTACTTCCATTAAGTGGATTGCCTTGTCATCTTTTATGTCCAATAATACTTTCATTGTTGTTTGTTTTAATAACCCTTTCAACAAAAATAACCATTAAAAAATGAATGGATGATTAATATTTCATGCAAGCATATTTTATGGCTTCTCCCTACCAACAAATCTTTCCTTTCCCAACAAGAAATTGATGGCTTTGGTAATATTCCTGTCCACACTTTCTTCTGTTTTCAGGAAAGAGATATACCTGACTATTTCTAGTTGGAGTGATGGTCGCAGACTATCAAACTTCATTTTTGCTTCTTGGTTGTCTGCAAATGCTTTCTCCAGTTTAGGATGGGCTTTGATGGTTCTGTCCGATGTGTCGAAACCCACAGTCATTTCTATTGTTTCGCCTATCCGTTTCGGGGAGTTTTTAAGCATTGTTGTATTAATGTAAAGCCGCCATGCACCATTATATTTTACCAAAGTTTGTTTATAAGGGTTGCCATTGATGGTGCCGCAGATAGGGATAGTGCCTTTGTCCTTACCAGCTTCATTAAAAATTCTTGTCAATACTTCATCCGGTAAAGACACAAACGGGTTTACGCCTATTATTTGTAGAGATAGTTTTAATTGCTGCATTTAATAACCTGCTTTTGACTATTCGAAATACTAGTAAAGCCAATCTATTTGCGATGATTGGCAATAATTCTTGAAAAAATAGTTGTAAATTCTTTCATATCAACTTCAGTTAAAAAATAATTCTGTCGACTAGTTAAATCAATAAATAATTTAGAAATAGGACAAACAATAACGTAATGGTTAGTTGAATTTGAATCAATAAAATAGCCCCAAAAATCAATCCCTCCCATTTTCATTTGATGATGTCTTTTTACTTTCGACCTATTTAATATATCAAAAATAATAGTCTTTTCTGAATCCACTAATTCAAAAGTATTTTGACTAGTTTCATGGAAATTTTTAACTGTATGGGAAGCTTTGTCTAAACAGATTTTATCATCTCTATATGTTCTATATCATCTTCTAAATAAATATCACTGCTCTGTTTGAAGCCAAAGCTTTCATAGAATTTCTTTAGATAAAGTTGCGCGCCAATCTTTATATCCCCTTCCCCAAATAGTTGATAACATAGTTTGATAGATTCTTCCATCAAAGCCTTGCCTGCACCAGTTCCTCTGTATTTTGGTGATGTAACTACCCTACCAATACTCATTAGTTCATAAGCAGTATTCTTATCAAGTAAACGTGTAGATGCAACTAAGTCATCACCATTATAGCCCAATAAGTGGTGAGCAATTTGGTCTTTATTATCCATATCCAAAAACACCCAATTCTGTTCCACAACAAATACTTCGCTTCGTAAGCGTAGCATATCGTACAACTCAAAAGGTGTGAGTTTATCGAAGGGTTTACAGATCCAGTTTAATCGCATATACTTATTTAATAGATTATTCAGGAATCGGTAGGAACGAAAGTCGCAAGTAGTCCGCCCCAAACTTGCGATTTTCGTTCCTACTGATTCCCGTTTCTTTCGTTCCTCCCGATTCCCGATTACTTATAACTTACTTTCACAACATAGTGTTGCTTGAGTTCGTTTTCCCTTGTTTTATAGTTGATAAATTCCCCAGTCAATTCACTGGTGTGAAAGAAATTAAAACTCTTGGGTATATTGGTACTGAATCCGCTTCTTCGCAATGAATCCAGTCCTTGTTTGTTTGTATAAACTATCACCGGAGTAACCTTCGCTTTTGCTTTCAATGTATCTATATTACCAAAGAAAATAGGCTTATGGGTATAGAATGTAAAAGAATAGGAGTTCTCATTGAACATTGTTGCAGTACCTACATCGGCAAACTTATCATTCACATAACATGCTGCTTTGCTGCCCGATTGATACTGCATCAACGAAGGATACATACAAATATTTAGGAATGAGAACACGCCTGTTGCCACAATGAAACTCTTTCCAATTACCCCAATCAATCCATCTTTATTAAACAACAACAAACTTGCAGTAGCTGTTATAGCAAACAATATGATGGCAACGTAATAGTTTTCGGGGACGTAGAAAATAATCAATAACAACATAATCAGTAGCATTGCAGAAATAATCACGTACTGAAACCATCTGATTATGGAAATAATTGCAGGTTTTGTTGCTTGTAAAAAGTATTGCGCAACGATGATGCTAAAGAACGGAAACAAGATATTGAGGTAGTGTGGCAACTGAAACTTGGATAATGAAAACACGATGAACATCAAGCCGCCACCGCCAAGGGTTATGTATTCGTTCAATCTGGGAGTGACTTTGATGCTCCATAATTTCCACCCAAAAGCCATGTAAAACAATAAACTCCATGGAAGGAATGCCCAAAGCATTGTATGAAAATAGAAGAACTTGTCCCCTTCGCCTTTTATGGGGCCGTTGTTGAAGAACCGTCCGAACTGGCTATCCCACCAAAAAAAACGCACACCAGATACACCTGTTTTATCAAAAACTATCTTTTCTGGGTGCAAATCGAACTGTTGGTATAAACAATAAATCTCCGGCAGGGTGAATATTACGACCAATACAATTGCCACCAACCATTTGAAACTATAAAACTGTTTCCAATCTTTTTGTATTATCCATTCTAAAATAAATCCCCCACCGATTGCTATTAAAATGAATGGTCCCTTGGTCATTAAGGCGCAGCCAGTATAAAGTGAAGCAACAATAATATCCTTCCCCCATTTATTGCTTGTGGATGCTAAATAATAATGATAAACTGCTCCTATCAACAACCCCGTTAAGTAGGGTTCTGCCCTCACATCGTTGTTGGAAATGAATAAATGGGTGGCAGTTAGGTACATCAACAAACTCAATTGAGCAACTCGCTTGTTATACGCTTTTTGGGCAAACAAGAACGTATAAACACCTCCCATTGCCCAGAAAAGCAATGCCGGAAGCTTGTAGGCGAACGTATTGATGCCAAATATTTTGTAGCTGATGGCTGCCATCCAAAAAGGGAAATGGGGTTTGTCGAGCCAATCTTTCCCTTGGACTTTCAGGTTTACAAAGTCATTTGTTTGGGCAATTGTTTTGGCAATACAGGCATATAAAGTGCCATCCGAGTCCATTATGGTGATAAATAATCCCGAAGCATTCACGGCTACACCGAGGCATAGGAGCAAATAGAACCATTTATCCAACCATAATTTCTGTCCTTCTATTTCCTTTGCCTTAATCATTTTTCGCAGTTAGTATATTGTTTTGAAAGTAGGGACGAATGTAAGAAGTGGGTTTTATTTAGAACCATTTATCTTTAAATTTGTCCAATTAAGTATCCTTAATTTTCAATTGGATAGTTTTTTATACCTTTATTTCCTGATTTCGTATCGTATTTATTTTCTGAATTGTTCATGAAAGTATAAAATATATAACTTGCATCAGTTACAGCATGAAATCAACTAACAATTCTAACAACATTAATTTTGCCTTTTTAAATTGGTTTAAATACCCTTAACTTAAATGTGGTAGATAGTATAGACAAAGGTGTACTTTTACCGCCATATTAAAATAAACTCGACATGTTAAAAAGAGTATTGTGCATAGAGGATGATTCGGTTACCCAGTTTCTAAATAAAATAGAATTGGAAGACGCAGGTTTCTGCGAGATAATGGATGAGGCTTGGAACGGCCAAGTTGCATTGGACTATTTTGAGAACATCGCAAAAGAAGAGGATCCGCTATCGAAAGTACCTGATTTGATATTGCTCGATTTGAATATGCCAGTGATGGATGGGTGGGAATTTTTAGAAATATTCTTAGAAAAATATCCAGAGTTTGCCAAGAGAACAAAGGTATTCGTGGTAACATCAAGCATCAATCCGGCAGATAAAGAGAGGTCGAAGACTGAAGATGCGGTGTTGGGCTTTTTGGCAAAACCATTGGACGGAGAACAGATTGAAATATTAAGACAATACCTCGCATTGGGCGTAAAACAGATATAAATCAAGTTGTTGCCGATAAATTTACTGGATTTTATTGAGTAATTGCCTCCATTTCTAGTTCCCTTAATTGCATTTCTTGTACTTTTCATCGCGTTTCTCGTTTTTTTCATGCGTTTATTGTACTTCTCATAGCATTTATTGTTCTTTTCATCGCATTAATCATTTTTTTCAAAGTATTTTTTCTCTTTTCAGAGGTAATACCAATTAACAAAATAAAGAGCTGATTAATTCGTTATGAATTAATGGCATCAAGAATTAAGATAACGGTTACCGAGGATTTACAAGATTTAAAGCGTCTTTATCATAAGCATCCTGC